>TARA_B110000858_G_scaffold9929_1_pt1 | contig 35873 bp, 38 predicted proteins | sample TARA_B110000858 | Tara Oceans TARA_B110000858 (sample SAMEA4398247) | marine metagenome | biome: Polar Biome; feature: [SRF] surface water layer (ENVO:00010504); material: water (ENVO:00002006), including particulate matter (ENVO:01000060) such as... | depth 5 m | reverse complement strand
GTGGTTATCGAAGTGAGGTATGAAGATGAGACATTCAACCCAGTAGGTGCGTTGGTAGTTAAATCAGTCACCCACTATGGTGAGGAAGACGAAACAACTGAAGGTCGTCTTTGGTCTGAGGAAGTGGAAATGGAAGACCCAACGGTAGATATGGATTTTGATGATGAAGATTACGATGAGGTTCAAATGGAATTCTATGAGGGTCTTTACGATACTCAAGTTAGGTTATTATCTAACTGTATGGAGATGATTGAATTAGATGGGTTGTCATTTGAAGACGTGGGTAAATAAAGACGAAAATGATTAAAAAAGGGGGGGTGACCCTCTTTTTTTATTTAATTTATTAGGATAAGCCCTATTTTTTAAAAAATGAATAATAAAAATGAAGATTAAATTAGAATATATTTGGTTAGACGGATACAACCCTGAGCCAAATTTACGAAGTAAAATAAAAGTTATAGACACACCGACACATGAGGTTAATGGGAAAAAAGTTCATGGTGTTGGGATTAATAATTGTCCTGAATGGGCATTTGATGGGTCATCAACAATGCAAGCTGAAGGATTCTTTTCGGATTGCATATTAAAACCTGTTAGACTATATCCTAATTCAATGAATAAAGGGATGTTAGACTCTTACTTTGTACTGTGTGAGGTGATGAACCCCGACGGTACACCACACGAAACCAATACACGTCATTTGATTGGTGAGGAAGAAGAAGGTCTATGGTTTGGGTTTGAACAAGAGTATACAATTATGAAGGATGGTAAACCATTAGGGTTTCCAACGAATGGATATCCTGAGCCTCAGGGTAAATACTACTGTGGTGTTGGTAACGGTCAAGTTCATGGTCGTGAGTTTGTTGAGCAACATATGGAAAACTGTATTATGTCAGGTATTGATATTACCGGAACAAACGCTGAGGTTATGTTAGGTCAGTGGGAATATCAGGTTTTTGGAAAAGGTAAGTTAAAGGCATCTGATGACCTATGGATTACTCGTTATATGTTAATGCAGATGTCAGAAGATTACGGACTTAATATTGAGTTACACCCTAAACCTGTGATGGGTGATTGGAATGGTTCAGGTCTACACTGTAACTTCTCTAATGACAGAATGAGAGAAGAGGGTAGTAAAGAATACTTTAACTCAATCTTCAAAACTTTTGAGGGTCGTCACTTAGAACACATGAAGTGTTACGGCTCATCTAATGAGATGAGATTGACCGGTCTTCACGAGACTCAAAGTATAGATAAATTTAGTTGGGGTGTTTCTGATAGAGGAGCTTCGATTCGTGTTCCACTATCTACTTCTGAAGATTGGAAGGGTTATGTGGAAGATAGAAGACCGGCATCCAATGCTGACCCATATAGAATTACTTACATAATTGCGGAGTCTATTACTATGGCTGAAGAGTTGAAAAAGACTTTACATTATATGTATAGTGAAGTAGAGGTTAGTGAAGAGGTTAAGAATATGATTATGACTGAACCTATTGAAAGAGACAGTGAATAATGGAAAATAAGTTATCAGATAAAATCATTGAATTGGTTGAAAATAAAATAGGGGTTTACCCTTCTCTAATCCAATCAGGGTGGTACACTAAAGATGTAGTGATGTCTTTATTAGGTAAGAATAAAGAGATTTGGGGAAATAGTTTCATCGATGATGAGATAGAAAGATATGAAGGAGTTATTGAGTATACTAAAGAATCTTCATATATTTATTATAAGAGAAAAGAAGATGAATCAACTTATTGGTTGGTATGTTTAACCAATGAAAAGGGTAAGGACGGAATTCTATTTTTTATTAACGGAATAAAAAAACAAAAGATTAAATTAAAATGGTAATTACTTCAAGAGAATTAAGAGAAAAATTGGAAAGTGGTGAAAAGTTCATCGTTGATATGTATGCAGAATGGTGTGGACCATGTAGAGTATTGGGACCTATTGTTGAGAGATATGCTCAGAAATTGAAAGATGAGGGTTCTGAAATAGGTGTATATAAATTTGATATTGAATCTGACAAAGATTTGGCGGTTGAAATGGGAGTACGTTCTATTCCAACTATTAAGGCAATTTCTAATGGTCAGGTTGTATCCACAAAAATGGGGGTATTACAAGAATCCCAATTAAACGAGTTAAAAGAATCAATCCTATAAAGATGAAAATAGTGATATTATACTCAATGAAAGGTTGTCCCTTTTGTGATGAAATGAAGGATATGTTAAAAGAATCTAAAATCGATTTTAACGAAAGAGATATAGATGAGTATTCTGAAGAGTATGATAAGTTTGTGGAGGCGACTGATAATGAATTCATTCCGGCATTTATGTTGTTAGATAGTGAGGGTGTGGAGGTAAAGGAAGCCGTATTAATGGCACCTGATAGAGACTTTGACGACATTTATGAAGCGTTAGAAAAAGTAAAAAGGTTCTTATAAAAAAAGTAAAATGTTATTATAAAAAAAGGGGACTTCGGTCCCCTTTTTTATTATATAAACATAAAGTCTTTCACATGGTCCCTAACCTTCCAAGGGTAATTTCTTTCGTCTTTTATAAGGTTAATAAAATCAAACTCTTCTAAGTTCATTTTATCGTATTCATGTTGGTATTTTTCACTAAAACATGCGTCTACAACATTATTTATATGTTTATCTTTTACCGTTGATTGACCCTCAACTACAATAGTCACATCTTGTTTTTCTGATAGTATAACTACTATGTCATCATTTGTATAATTTGCACCATAAATATGGTTGGCAATCTTAGCTGATAATAATTTCGGTTTCTTCAATTCTATAGACAAACCATAAAAATCTTCAGAAATTAAAGGACGTTTAAAATAAATATTTGATTGTTCCCAACCCATTTCCCAATTATTTAAAAGTAACTCATCTTTCTTACTGAAGTTATAACGATGACTTTGATTATAAGTTTCATCACTATTGGTTCCGTATCTAATGAGGTCAACCATGTTAATTGGTGACCAATCGTCATACATTTTCGATAGTTTATCGTTTACCAATGAAGACACGTCAAACACATTTGTCAGTGTTGTGAATCCATTAAGTACGAAAAATTTATCAACCCATGTTACCCATATCTTAGATAACACATTAGGTTTAGTTTTTTGGTGTTCATTTATAATTGTGTTAACAATAATGTTACAGATGTCTTCATTAAAGTTTAGTTCATTTTCATTCATATTCTATTATAATATATTTTACACCAATAATATCATTTTTATTATTAACCTTAAAGAGTTTGGTGGTATTTATTGTGTAGAAATAACAAAGGTAATATTTATATTAATAAACCTCGAGACTTTAATTATAGATGGCTAAGAACATAAAGATAATACCAAACCCTTCGGGTGGTAATCCACATATCCTTTTTACTAACGATAACAATGACGAAATACGTATGGACGTAGAAAGTGATGGTTCATTAGTATTTTCAGGAAAGACACAGGGAAATGAGATTGTAAAGATTGATGCGGATACTCTTAACTTTAATGTTAAGGGTGATATTGACTTTGTTGATGATGTTTCTTTTAAGTCAATTGACACTATAGATAGTTCAGGTGATTGGATTGGTGAGGAAACGGATATAGAGGGACAAAAAGGTTACCAAGGACAAAAAGGGGTGACTCAGATAAAAGGTGATAAAGGTTATAAGGGCGGTAAAGGTAATGTAGGTCCTTTAGGTCCTGTAGGTGATAACGTAAAAGGTCAAAAAGGTGGTAAGGGTGATGATGGTTTCGGAGGCTCATGTCCACCACCACCATCGCTATCCCCTCCAACATTCACTTGGTTTTATGAGGACTGTATTCCAGGGTGGGACCCTACAGCCTCTGACAATGTAGTTGAAATTTGGGCTAACGGATTTTCAGGTGTTGCTTCGTATGAGGGAGATTACTTCGCTGAAATCAATTCTAGAGTATCACAAAAACACGCCTTACAACAAACTGTAACAGTTGTTTCAGGTGTTGAATATGAACTTTCTTTTGCACATAGAGGGAGAACAGGTGATTTTGAAAATGAGATGAATGTAACCATCATTGGTGGTACTACAAATATTGATTTAGGTAATTTTAGTGGTACTTCATGGCAATTACATACACATACATTTACACCGACAGATAATAGTTTAGTCCTAACTTTTAGTTCAACCACCAGTAATGATGGTGGTAACTTCTTAGATGCCGTTTCATTAAAAGATACTGGAACTAATACGGATGTTGTGGTTAACGGTGGTTTTGAACTATTTCAGACAGGAAGTATTGGTGACACAGGTGAGAAAGGAATTAAAGGTCAAAAGGGTGAAACAGAATTAGGGGAAAAAGGTCAAAAAGGAAATAACCCACAAGGACCTAGAGGTGCTCAGGGGTCCTCACCAAAAGGTGGTACAGGAGGTAAAGGTGTAAAAGGTAGTAAAGGTAATGTAGGATTGGTTGGAGAAGATTTCCAAGGTTCGACAGGACCAACTAGTGCTGATGTGCCGGGTGATAAGGGTCAGAAAGGTGAACAAACTCAAGGAGAACGTGGACCAGTTGGAGACAATAGTCCAGGTGACCAAGGACCGACAGGTGAAAAAGGTCAAAAAGGTATCAAAGGATTTAAAGGTACTAACGCGTCAGTAGGTAATGCTGGTGATAAGGGTGACAAGGGAGTTAAAGGTGGACAAGGTAATAAAGGTGTTAAAGGAGTTGTTGGTCTTAAAGGTTTTAAAGGTAACTTAGGGACTAAAGGTTTTAAAGGCACACAAGGTGATTCACCTCAGGGTGAAAAGGGTATTACAGGTAATTCACCACAAGGGCCAGGTGGTTCGACAGGGGCATCACCTCAAGGTAACCAAGGTAACCAAGGAGGACAAGGTCCACAGGGAGGAGTTGGAGATTCGACTCAAGGACCACAAGGTGGTCAGGGTGATGCAAATCCTGGACCAAAAGGACCTCAAGGGGATTCTAACATTGGGCAAAAAGGTATTAAAGGTGATTCGAATCAGGGACCACAAGGACCAGTAGGTGTTACGGGACCTGGTGGAGATAAAGGACCAATAGCTCCGGCAGGTAGTACAGGTGATAAAGGTACAACAGGTAATGATGGACCAAAAGGTAACAAAGGTCTTAAAGGTGGACTTGGTAATAAAGGACTTAAAGGTGTCAAAGGTGTTACGGGGCCAAAGGGTAACATAGGTGTACAAGGTAATAAAGGTAATAAAGGTGTACAAGGTAATTCACCACAAGGAGCCAAAGGAATACAAGGTAATTCACCACAAGGTAATAGAGGTGCGACTGGTGCGTCACCACAAGGTAATAAAGGTACCATAGGTGGTGGCGGTTCAACAGGACCAACAGGAGCAAATAATCCTGGACCTAAAGGCCAAAAGGGTGAAGCGAATCCTGGACCTAAAGGACCGATAGGAGATACCAACCAAGGTATTCAAGGACCTGTAGGTGTTACCGGACCTGGTGGAGATAAAGGACCTACGGCACCAACAGGAGCTAAAGGACTAAAAGGGCCTACTGCTCCAATAGGGCAAAAAGGTGTAAAAGGATTCAAAGGTACATTAGGTAATACGGGAGATAAAGGTCAAAAAGGTGGACAAGGTAATAAAGGAGTTACGGGGTCCTCACCACAAGGTGGAGGAGGTTCCACAGGAGCATCACCACAGGGACCGCAAGGACCAACAGGTCCATCACCACAAGGACCGCAAGGTAACCAAGGACCACAAGGTAATCAAGGAGGGGTTGGTGATACCAATCAAGGTACTCAAGGACCAGTAGGTACGTCAACTCAAGGACCAGGAGGTTCAACAGGTGATTCAAATCAAGGTGCTCAAGGACCTGTGGGTTCTAAAGGTTATAAAGGTATAAAGGGTTACACAGCACCTGACGGTGCAAAAGGTAATAGAGGGGCTACCGGTGCCGATGGACCACAAGGACCGAGAGGTGCGACAGGTAATGTTGGACCAAAGGGAGTTGTGGGTAATAAAGGAATTAAAGGTACTAAGGGTAATACTGGTGCGTCACCACAAGGAGCCAAAGGACCACAAGGTAGTTCACCTAAGGGTAATAGAGGAGCTACAGGGTCGTCTCCACAAGGTAATGTAGGTAATACAGGTGGAGGTGGCTCAACAGGACCAACAGGTGCTAATAACACAGGACCAAAAGGACCAAAAGGATATGCTAATGTGGGACCAAAAGGACCAAAAGGATTTGCTAATCCTGGACCACAAGGACCCGTAGGAGGAACAGGACCAACAGGTGATAAAGGATATACTGCACCGGCAGGACCAAAAGGTATTAAAGGTCCGACAGCACCAGCAGGGCCAAAAGGTCCAAAAGGATTTACAGGACCTGATGGACCAAAAGGTAATAGAGGTAACCAAGGAGGTCAAGGGGCCAAAGGGGTAACAGGTAACTCACCACAAGGTGGTGGTGGCTCAACGGGAGCATCACCAACAGGCCCAGGTGGTTCAACAGGTGCATCACCACAAGGACCGCAAGGTAACCAAGGACCGCAAGGTAACCAAGGTGGCGTCGGAACATCAACACAAGGTGGAGGTGGTTCAACAGGTACGTCAACTCAAGGACCAGGTGGTTCAACAGGTTCAGCCAATCCTGGACCACAAGGACCCGTGGGATATAAAGGACCAAAAGGTCTTAAAGGTTATACTGCACCTGATGGACAAAAAGGATATAAAGGAACCACAGGTGCTGACGGACCACAAGGTCCAAGAGGTACTACGGGAACCAAAGGACCTAAAGGTTTTGTGGGTCCTAAAGGTTTTAGGGGTGACCAAGGAAATCAGGGTAATTCACCACAGGGTGGAAGAGGTGGACAAGGAGCCTCACCACAAGGACCAACAGGAGATAAAGGGCCGAAAACTCAAGGTTACCAAGGAGCTCAAGGTGTTCGAGGACCGCAAGGTAATGAAGGTGGTGTTGGTGATAATAATCCAGGGCCAGGTGGTTCAACAGGTGAGGCAGGTACTAAAGGAGTTAAAGGTTATAAAGGAGCTATGGATTTGGGAGACCAAGGTTCAACAGGTCCGACATCAAATATTCAAGGACCCGTAGGATATAAAGGGCCAACAGCACCTGACGGACCAAAAGGGGTTAAAGGATATAAAGGAGCAACTGGTAACAGAGGTAACACAGGTTTAGTAGGTGATAAAGGAACCAAAGGTAATAAAGGTAATGTAGGTAATAAAGGATTCGCGGGTCCGAGTCCTGAAGGAGCACCAGGTAGTAGAGGTAATCAGGGTACTAACGGAGCACCAGGTTCAACAGGTCCGACATCTAATGACAAAGGTCAAAAGGGTAATGCTAATCCTGGACCAAAAGGTAATAAAGGTAACATTGGAGCAACTGGACCTGTAGGTCAAAAAGGGGGACAAGGTCCACAAGGTTCGACAGGTGCATCACCTCAAGGTCCACAAGGTTCGACAGGGTTAAAAGGTCCTGTTGGGGTAAGTTATAAAGGTAATAGAGGTAACCAAGGAGGTGCAGGACCAAAAGGTTATAGAGGAGCGACAGGACCACAAGGACCAGCAGGACCTGGAGGGTGTAATGCAATTCAAACTTATTATGGTTGTGACGGTCCGGATATATTATGTTTTGAACTAAACTTAGCTACTTTCTACTCTTCAACATGTACGTCTTGGGCTGACCTATGTGATATTAAAACTGACTCCGGGTGTGAGAACTGTGATGATTTAGGGGGTTACTGTCCTGGACCTATGTTTATTAATAACCCTGGCACTCCTGAGATATATGATATTGACCCAGCACAGTGTCGTGTTTTATTTTCACCTGAGACATGTCCAGAAGGACCAACACCAATGCCGTCGGATATTAGATTAAAGAAAGAGATTAATAATCTTACGGGTTCTTTAGATAAATTGTTAAAAATTGAGTTGAAGGAGTATGATTGGAATATGACTTTACCGATGTATGAATATCTTAAGAAACGTGATAAATTACATTCTATTGGTATTATAGCTCAAGAATTACAGGAAATAATACCTGAGGTTGTCTTTAGAAATAAAGAAGGTTATTTAGGTATTCACTATAATATACTTAACTCATACTTAGTTGAATCAGTTAAGGAACAACAGATATTAATTGATGAGATTGATACCGATATTATTGATTTAAAAAATAAAATATAATGGCAAAGACGATAATTGTTTACCCAAAAGGTACTACTAGTAACACTAATCCCCACGTTCTATTTTCGGGGGGTACAGGCTCAACATACACTATTGAGATGACTGTGAACGGTGAGTTATTATTTTCACAAGAAACTTAACTAACTACTAAACTTTAGATAACCTAAACTATTTATAAATAACGATGAAACAAAATCTTTTTCACATAGCAGATGCATCCACAAGGATGAAAATATACGTACCAACAAAGATGAATAAAGGTCTTCGTGTTGGTGGTGTTGATGTCGTAACTGAAGATGGTGTATGGACAGGTAGTACTACAAACATTAAGGGAGTTATTGGACCCACAGGTGACAAAGGTCAGCAACCTGACAAAGGCACTAAAGGTTCTATAGGTTCAAACGGTGAAGTTGGGTTAAAAGGTCTTAAAGGTCTTAAAGGTAGTGGAGTCACACCTGGTTCTAAAGGAGATACTGGTGAAAAAGGTGTCAAAGGTAACAAAGGTATTACGGGTAATAAAGGTTTCAAAGGGGGGTTATATAAAGGACAAAAAGGTACCACTGGTGATGATAACACAGGTGTGGGAGGTTCAACGGGTGACGATTTTCAAGGCTCAACAGGTTCTCAAGGGGATGTAGGTTCAAATGGAGTTGTTGGTGAGAAAGGTACTAAAGGTACTAAAGGTATAAAAGGTATTGTAGGGCCGACAGCACCAAAAGGGTTTAAAGGTGTAAAAGGTACTACAGGTGTTTTAGGTCCAAAAGGTGATAAAGGTAGTATTGCACCTGATGGTTTAAAAGGTATTAAAGGTGTTAAAGGTGGTTTAGGTCCCGAAGGAGCTAAAGGTATTACAGGTGATTCACCTAAAGGACAAAAAGGTACTACAGGTAACTCACCACAAGGTCCTCAAGGGTCAACAGGTGCATCACCAAGAGGTGATACAGGTGGAGTAGGTCCACAAGGGGTAACGGGTGGTGTTGGTGACGGTAACCAAGGACCACAAGGTGGTCAAGGAGATGATAATCCAGGTCCAAAAGGTGTTAAAGGAGACACCAATCAAGGTGCTCAGGGACCAGTGGGTTCTACAGGGCCTGGTGGTGACAAAGGACCGACCGCTCCTTCAGGTAGTACAGGCGATAAAGGAACAGTAGGTAATGACGGACCAAAAGGTCTTAAAGGTATTAAGGGTTCCATAGGTACTCAAGGAACAAAAGGATTCAAAGGTTCAACAGGACCAAAAGGTAATATAGGTTTTAAAGGTAACAAAGGTAACAAAGGGTCACAAGGTAATTCGCCGAAAGGAAATAAAGGTATAATTGGTACATCACCACAAGGACCGCAAGGTTCTACAGGTCCATCACCAATTGGACCACAAGGACCAACAGGTCCATCACCACAAGGACCGCAAGGTAATCAAGGTGGTCAGGGAACACAAGGTGGTGTTGGTGATTCAACACAAGGACCACAAGGTCCTGTCGGAACATCAACTCAAGGGCCAGGTGGCTCAACGGGGGACTCAAATCAGGGACCACAAGGTGGTGGTGGAGAAAAAGGACAAAAAGGTATAAAAGGTTATACCGCACCTGATGGTCAAAAAGGTGTTAAAGGTACAACAGGTGCCGATGGACCAAAAGGTAATAAAGGATTCAAAGGTTCAACGGGACCAAAAGGTAATATAGGTTTTAAAGGTAACAAAGGTAACAAAGGGGTACAAGGTAATTCGCCACAAGGAGCCAAAGGACCACAAGGTAATTCACCTCAGGGTAATAGAGGTACTACAGGTACATCTCCGAAGGGTAATAAAGGTACCATAGGTGGAGGAGGTTCAACAGGTCCAACAGGCGCAAATAATACGGGACCTAAAGGTCAAAAGGGTGAAGCAAATCCTGGACCAAAAGGACCGATAGGTGACACTAACCAAGGTATTCAGGGTCCAGGAGGTTCAACAGGACCAACAGGTCAAAAAGGTCAAAAAGGAGCCACGGGAGTTAAAGGATTAAAAGGTCCGACAGCTCCAGCAGGTCCAAAAGGACCAAAAGGATTTACAGGTAATACAGGACCAAAAGGTATTAAAGGTTTTCAAGGACCACAAGGTGCCAAAGGAGTTACAGGGTCCTCACCACAAGGGCCAGGAGGTTCAACGGGAGCATCACCAACAGGACCAGGAGGTTCAACGGGGTCATCACCACAAGGACCGCAAGGTAACCAAGGACCTCAAGGTAACCAAGGTGGAGTCGGAGATACCAATCAAGGAGCTCAAGGACCTGTCGGAGCTTCAACCCAAGGTGGTGGTGGTTCAACAGGTGATTCAAATCAAGGTGCACAAGGACCTACAGGTTTTAAAGGTAATAAAGGTATCAAAGGATACACTGCGCCCGATGGACCGCAAGGGGCTAGAGGTACAGCAGGTGCTGATGGTCCACAAGGGGCCAGAGGAGCAACAGGTGCCGATGGACCTAAAGGTGTCGTAGGTAATAAAGGTATTAAAGGTGTTAAGGGACCGACGGGTAATTCGCCACAAGGAGCCAAAGGACCACAAGGTAGTTCGCCTCAGGGTAATAGAGGTGCAACGGGAGCGTCACCACAGGGACCGCAAGGTAACACAGGTGGGGGAGGCTCAACGGGGCCGGTAGGTGATAATAACCCTGGACCGAAAGGACCAAAAGGATATGCTAATGTGGGGCCAAAAGGACCAAAAGGGTTCGCTAATCCTGGACCACAAGGGCCAGGTGGTTCTACGGGACCAACGGGTATTAAAGGACCTACCGCACCAGCTGGACCAAAGGGACCAAAAGGTCCGACAGCACCAGCAGGACCAAAAGGTCCAAAAGGATTTACAGGGCCTGATGGGCCAAAAGGTAATAGAGGTAATCAAGGAGGTCCAGGTACTAAAGGACCGACAGGTAATTCACCTAAAGGTCCAGTTGGTAATACAGGTAACTCACCAACAGGTCCAGGGGGGTCAACAGGAGCTTCTCCTCGTGGACCACAAGGTATTCGTGGTCCAGGTGGTTCGACAGGTCCAGTTGGTGCTAATAACACAGGGCCAGGTGGTTCAACAGGGTCAGTAGGTACTAAAGGAGTTAAAGGTTATAAAGGAGCAATAGATAGGGGAGAGACAGGTTCAACAGGGCCAACATCAAATGACCAAGGACCCGTAGGGTATAAAGGACCAACTGCACCTGATGGGCCAAAAGGGCCAAAAGGGTTTAAAGGAGCGACTGGTAACAGAGGTAACACAGGTGGAGTTGGAGATAAAGGAACCAAAGGACCTAAAGGTGTTGTGGGTGAACAAGGTTTTAGGGGTAACCAAGGAAATCAGGGTAATTCACCACAAGGTAATAGAGGTGGACAAGGTTCATCACCCCAAGGTAGTAGTGGAGATAAAGGACCGAAAACTCAAGGTTACCAAGGAGCTCAAGGTGTTCGAGGTCCAATTGGTGATTTTGGCTCATCACCAGTTGGTCCACAAGGTTCAACAGGTACCGCATCCAACTCTAAAGGGACTAAAGGTGTTGGGGGAGACAAAGGACCGCAAGGAGCCACAGGTAATAATGGACCACAAGGACCGCAAGGACCACAAGGTAATAAAGGTACGAAAGGTACTGCAAGAGCAGCCTCAACTGAAAAAGGACCTAAAGGTTACGCCAATCCAGGACCGAAAGGTCCAATAGGTCCACAAGGACCTAGAGGTTATGACGCTGTGGGTGGACGAGGCTCAACAGGACCTACAGGTAATCGAGGTGGGACAGGTTCAGTTGGTCCGACAGGTCAACAAGGACCTGCATCAGATATCAGATATAAAGATAATTTAAAGGGTTTAAAAGGTAATATAGAAAAACTTTTAATGTTAAAAGGACTTTATTTTGATTGGAATGATGACGAATTTACTAAAACAAATAGACCAACACTAAAAGGTGAGTCAATAGGTTTTATTGCTCAAGAAGTTGAGGAAGTATTACCTGAGGTTGTATTTAAAGATGAGAATGGAGTACATTCATTAAAGTATGATTTAATCACTAACTTAGGTATTGGAACAATTCAAGAACACATGGTTATAATTGAAAAACTACAAAATAGACTAAAAACACTTAAAACAATAATTCAATAATGGGAAAAAACATTAAAATAACACCGGGAAGTGGTATATTTGAGTTTTCAGGTAGTAATAATTCCACGATAATTCTTTCCTATGATGAAAATAATGAAACACTTATTTTCAGTGGAGTTGAAAATTCAATTATTTTAACTAACACCCCATTATATGAAACTGATTCACGTTTTAATGTAACATCAGGTAAGGTAAAAGTTAATAACCAAGATAGAATAGATTCAAGTGGTGTTTGGCAAGGACCGGCTGCAGTATCAGCTAAGGGTCAAAAAGGTATTAAAGGAATTATTGGTGACAATACTACTGTTGCGGATTCAGGAGATAAAGGACCACAGGGACCAACAGGGACACAAGGGACTAAAGGTCAGTCTATTGGTGCTGAAAAAGGTGAGAAAGGTATTAAAGGTAGTGATGGTACTAAAGGACAAACAGGTGGAACAGGTGACGACGGACAGAAAGGTACTAAGGGTGTTAAAGGTGACTACGGACAGAAAGGTGAGTTAGGTGAAAAAGGTTTTAAAGGTTATAAAGGAACTAAAGGGTTTAAAGGTAGTCAAGGAGAAGGTGGTGAAAAAGGTGAAGAGGGTATTAAAGGTACTACAGGTAATTCACCACAAGGTGATAAAGGATTACAAGGTTCATCACCCCAAGGTGGTGGTGGTGATGTAGGTGAGTCACCAAAAGGTGTTAAAGGTTACCAAGGTAACTCACCGCAAGGAGGTCAAGGTAATGGTGGTTCGACAGGACCAACCGGTGAGCAGGGACCGACAGGTGATACTGCGAAAGGTCTTAAAGGTGCAACGGGTGACAATTTTACAGGTCAAAAAGGTATTAAGGGTGATGAGAACGTTGGTTCGGTAGGTGATAAAGGACCTATTGGTGAAGACGGACAAAAAGGACAAAAGGGAATAATAGGTCAGACAGGACTTAAAGGACAAAAAGGTAACAATGGACCACAAGGTAATAAAGGTGCTAAAGGTGTCGTTGGTATTAAAGGTGTCGTTGGTTCCAAAGGTATAAAAGGGTTTAAAGGTAGCCAAGGTAATTCACCCAAAGGTCAAAAGGGTAATATAGGTAACTCACCACAAGGTGGTCAGGGTGATGTGGGTGTATCACCACAAGGACCACAGGGTTCAACGGGTGTATCACCACAAGGACCACAAGGTAATCAAGGTAATCAAGGTAGTCAAGGTGGAGTTGGTGATTCAACTCAAGGACCACAAGGTGGTCAAGGAGAGGCTAATCCAGGACCTAAAGGACCGATAGGTGATACTAATCAGGGAGAAAAGGGACCAATAGGGGACACTAACCAAGGACCACAAGGACCAGTAGGAGTTACAGGACCTGGTGGAGATAAAGGACCTACAGCACCAACAGGGGCTAAAGGACTAAAAGGTCCGACTGCACCTGCAGGACCAAAAGGTGTAAAAGGTTTTAAAGGTACATTAGGTATCTCCGGAGATAAAGGACAAAAAGGTGGGCAAGGTAATAAAGGGGTTACAGGTGCATCTCCACAAGGTGGAGGAGGTTCAACGGGAGTATCACCACAGGGGCCTCAAGGACCAACAGGTCCATCACCACAAGGACCTCAGGGTAACCAAGGTAACCAAGGTAGTCAAGGTGGTGTTGGTGACTCAACACAGGGAACTCAAGGACCTGTCGGAGATTCAACTCAAGGGCCAGGTGGCTCAACTGGCGATTCAAATCAAGGGCCACAAGGTGGAAATGGAGAAAAAGGACAAAAAGGAATAAAAGGATATACTGCACCTGACGGTCAAAAAGGGGTAAAAGGTACGACTGGTGCCGATGGTCCAAAAGGTAATAAAGGTGTTAAAGGTAACATAGGGGCCCAAGGTAATAAAGGTAATAAAGGTAACGTAGGTGCTAAGGGTAATACTGGTGCATCACCACAAGGGACCAAAGGTCCACAAGGTAGTTCGCCTCAGGGTAATAGAGGAGCAACGGGAGCTTCACCACAAGGTAATAGAGGTAACACAGGTGGTGGTGGTTCAACAGGTCCTACAGGAGCAAATAACACAGGACCTAAAGGACCAAAAGGATATGCCAATGTGGGACCAAAAGGTGTTAAGGGATATGCCAATCCAGGTGCTCAAGGGCCAGGTGGTTCTACAGGACCAACGGGTCAAAAAGGTCAAAAAGGTACAACGGGGGTTAAAGGTCTAAAAGGTCCGACAGCACCTGCAGGACCAAAAGGACCAAAAGGTTTTACAGGTAATACAGGGGCAAAAGGTAATAGAGGTGGTCAAGGACCACAAGGAGCCAAAGGAGTTACAGGTAACTCACCAACAGGACCAGGAGGTTCAACGGGAGCATCACCAACAGGTCCAGGCGGTTCGACAGGTGCATCACCACAAGGACCTCAGGGTAATCAAGGTGGTCAGGGAGCTCAAGGTGGCGTCGGAACATCAACACAAGGTGGCGGTGGTTCAACAGGTTCGTCAACTCAAGGTGGAGGAGGTTCAACTGGCTCAGCCAATCCTGGACCGCAAGGACCCGTGGGTTACAAGGGTAATAAAGGTATCAAAGGATATATCGCACCTGATGGACCACAAGGGGCTAGAGGTACTGCAGGTGCTGATGGTCCACAAGGGGCAAGAGGAGCAACAGGTGCCGACGGACCGAAAGGACCAAAAGGTAATAAAGGTAATATAGGTGCCAAAGGTACACAAGGTAGTTCACCACAAGGGCCTAAGGGACCTCAGGGTAGTTCGCCTCAGGGTAATAGAGGAGCGACGGGAGCATCACCACAGGGACCGCAAGGTAACACAGGTGGAGATGGTTCAACGGGGCCGGTAGGGGATAATAACCCTGGACCACAAGGTTCGGCTGGTTCTAATAATCCAGGACCGAAAGGACTGAAAGGTTATGCTACTCAAGGTTCAACAGGTCCAACATCTGGTGATAAAGGACCAAAAGGTAATAAAGGTGTGACCGCACCTGACGGACCAAAAGGGGTTAAAGGATATAAAGGAGCAACTGGTAACAGAGGTAACACAGGTGGAGTTGGAGATAAAGGAGCTAAAGGTAATAAAGGTAATGTAGGTTTAAAAGGTTTCAGGGGTTTCCAAGGAGCTCAGGGTAGTTCACCACAGGGTGGAAGAGGTGGACAAGGAGCCTCACCACAAGGACCTACAGGGGATAAAGGGCCGAAAATACAGGGTTCAATAGGAGCACAAGGTGTTCGTGGTCCACAAGGTAATCAAGGTGGAGTCGGTGATAATAATCCAGGACCAGGTGGTTCAACAGGGCCAGTAGGTACTCAAGGTGTTAAAGGTTATAAAGGAGCAATAGATAGGGGAGAAACAGGTTCAGCAGGTCCGACATCAAATGATAAAGGACCGAAAGGTTATACTAATCCGGGACCAAAAGGACCAAAAGGATATCCAGGTGGTCAAGGACCACAAGGACCACAAGGGGTCGATGGTTCAGGTGGTTCAACGGGAGCATCACCAACAGGTCCGGGTGGTTCAACGGGACCAACAGGTAACCAAGGTCCGGGTGGTGTTGCGGGTGAAAAAGGTAATAGAGGAGAAACAGGTCCTGATGGACCAAAAGGTAACATAGGTAATTTTGGACCTCAAGGGCCAGCAGCCCCCGCAGGAGCAAAGGGACCAAAAGGGTATAGAGGACCAACAGGTAATAAAGGACCAAAAGGTAATGTAGGTGCACCGGGACCACCATCAGATAGAAGACTAAAAAAGAATTATAGGGAGATTGAAGACGCGTTAGATAGAGTTCTCAAAATGAGGGGAGTGTCTTACCAATGGAGAGAGATAGTTAATGGTATACCTAAAGATTTACCATTAAATAGTTTACCTAATGTTGGTTTTATCGCTCAGGAAGTTGAAGAATATTTTCCTCAAGCAATTTCAGAATCTGTTGATGGTACCAAACTTGTTAACTATTCTATTTTAATAGCTGCCATTACAGAAGCTTTACAACAACAGAATAGACTCTTAGTTAGTAAGGGTATTGAAATTTCTAAGTTAGAAGATATGGTAAGAGAAAAAGGTTTACTGTAATATATTTCTTTTTACATGGTGTTAGTTATTTTTTAATAAAAAAACATGAAAAATACTTTATCGTCACCAAATAAATATATCGTCTTTAACACTACAAATAAAACTTTAGTGGAGAAGCTACACTCATCTGTATTTGCATTTATTTTTTCAAAAATTAACGGATGGGAATTCAGGATAAATGACACTGAAGGTATTCGATTAGTTGAATATTACACGTCAAAAGTTAATTGGTGGAGTAGTGATTGGAAAGAAATAGACGGGGTTAACGGTAGATTAAATTTACTTAACATTGATGATAACGATATTGAGATACTAAATAAAGTCACTTTCAATAGCACCTATAAGGATTGTAATATAGTACATCTTTATAGTGGTAGTGATTTATTAAATTATTTAAATATTGACGACTTACCATCACTTAATGAGGTTTTTCTAACTCTTTTTAATATTGAAGATGAGTTCTATGATAATTTTATCAGTATTTACGAGAAATTAATAATGGAACCACACCTTATAATGAACGTTGATGATTTATCACACAACGAATCTAAAAAACTAATCACAAGTAAAATTAAAGAAGGAAAAAAGATTTTTCTTAGTGGTGGTGAAAGTAAGTTAGTTAGAGAAATAAAAACAAAATTCCCCAGATATCAATTTAAATCAATAACCACGGATACTATTAAGTTTGACGATGTAGATGTTATTGAAAAGTTACAGGTGTTATCTATGGTGTATCAAATACATTTAATGGTAAAATCACATAATTTAGTTATTTGTAATCGTAAAATTGATAAGTTCATTAAAGACCTACATATAGGTTATAATAAAATTCAATACGAAGAAAGTAAGGAGTTATACGAATTTAACTAAAAATTCATTATTAACGTATTCAGGATAGAAGTTATCTTTTTTAGACGGTATCACATTATCAATGTCATATAGGGTGTAGTTATGTTTATAAAAATTACATAAGAACCAACCTCTATAAAATACTATGGAATGAACTGATTCGTCTTTCTCACTATAAAATTTACTAAGACTACTTTCTTTTAATTTAGACCAATTGGTTAAAATGGTACCATAATAATTATCAGTTAGTTCTTGATTGAAATTTTCATAAAACCATCTCATTCTAAGAGTAACAAACTCTAATTCGTATCGCTCAAAATCGTACATATTATTTTCAAAATTATCGGAAGAAGGTATACATTCAATATCGGAGAAATAAATGTAATCATTATCTTTTAACTTAAGGTGTTGTAGAGACTCTTTAATCATAAAGGTTTCAAATTCGAAAACATTACCTGTCATAGTACTATAATCGTCTAGTTGAATGTATATAATCTTATCCTCAAAAGCCCTTACTTTATTATGTATATCAGGGTAAAGAAATTTAGTTTTATTATATTTACCCTCAAAAATTACAAAATAATCTACAGACAAATAAAGTTCGTTTAGTCTAATTAACAACGATTCTTCTTCTCCATCATAGATTACTGAATCGTAAATTAAGGGTTCCTTATCAACATTAAAAAATGGTAAAGTATTAGGGACAGTAGATGGTATTACTGGTTCAAGATACTCAATTTTAGTAGGGTTAATATGTGGATATCTTTTATTTATTATTAAATCCCTAAAACTTTTTTTAAGGTGGTAAAAATTAACATCTCTTTTTCTTTCTGACGTATTAAATATCTTATTAAGTAAATCCTCAGTATTACCAAACCAATTAAGATGCCAACCAGAGTTAATTGTAAGGTAATCACTTGGATAAGAAATTATATCAAATTGTCTTGTTGTGTTAATTTCATTTGGGTTTTGGATTAAATGTGTCTTATGGAATGCAGTTGTACCAATCCACTTTTGTTTTCTTTTCATGGTTCCATTCCAAACTAACCAATCCTGTTTAAATATTACAGGTGACATTGAAAGTAATTTAGGTAACTTACTAAATGATTCGGGATTTGGTATTTCATCAATATCGGAAACTAATATAATATCTTCATATTCTAATTTTATTTCTGAAAGACCGTCAAGGATTTTACTTCTTTGTAATTCTTCACGATAAATATAAGTGTCTTTATCAGTCATTGATTTAGTGACTACCTTAGGTATATCTGTTGATAGAACATGTACTATTTTATCCTTATACTTTTCAAAACGGTCTCTATAAAGTGAATAGAATGTGGTTTTAGGGTTACCTCTATGTGATACTGTCGACTCTACGATTACAAAATAATCAACGTGGTCGTAAAGATATTCTAATCTGAACTCTAATAGGTCGAGCTCATCCCTAAACATAAATGTATCTATAACTTTCATACTTTTTCTACTTTATTTATTATGAATATTAGTTTATATTTTTAAAAATTAAAGATATGGAATACATTTATTCAGACCCATTTGTTGAATTCTACCGTAATAAGATGGTGGAACATTTACACTACTATTATTTTGAAGATATCTTCACAGATGAAGAATTAGAGCACATCACTCAGTGGGGTGAAATATCAGACTTAACTGATGCTGAAGTTGGTGGAGGTGAAGACGGACTACATATTGTACCTGAGATTAGAGTTAGTAAAGTTAGTTGGATTGACATTCAGGAAAAAACCAAATGGATTTTTGATAGATTAGCCACGGCAGCAATTGAGGCGAATGTCGAAATGAATTGGAACTTTGATTTAATTGGTTTTGGAGATACTTTACAATACACTAAATACTATGGTGAGAACGAAGGTCATTATTCATGGCATGCAGATATTGGACCAGGAGTATCACACAGAAAATTATCAATCATCGTACAATTAAGTGATGAAGACGAATATGAAGGTGGGGATATCAATCTAAAGATTGGTTCACGAGACTTAGACCTACCGAAGAAAAAAGGTGGGGTAATTGTATTCCCTTCATTCATATTACACAGGGTTTTACCCGTCACTAAAGGAAGTAGAAAATCTTTGGTATCTTGGATATCAGGACCAAATTATAGATAATATGTTAACTAGATTTAACAATAAGGTGTTTTCTGATTTATTAGAATCGAAAACACCTTTTATATTAATGGTTTATTTTATGAACCAGGGTAAGAAAAAAGAGAGCGGTAATAGTTTTTATGATATGTTAACTATATATCCCTCGTTTATTGAGAAATATGATGATAAAAAGGATAATAAATTACCCAATCATTTAATTGAATACCATAAGTTATATCCTGATATTATCATTATGGAGTCATATCATTATGAGGTATATGATACCGTAATAGATTTAGGTTTTAATTATGACTTACTTTGGAAAGATAATGATTCTATATTTCGACCACTAATGTTTGGGTTTAAAGGGTATAGTGATTTTATGAGTTCGTACAATGATTGTTATTGTGTTGAAACCCTTACTAATATTGGTATTTTCACCAATCCTGAATTATTTGAACCATCCAGCGTAAGTGAGTCTTAACTCCTCAACACCTGGAGACACAGATGATACATAATGCCATTTACCAACACCTTTAGGTAGGTCAAATATTGTTAAAGTATTAAAAGTTGGTACTACGACTCTTTCAATATTACCATCAGGACCATCCATAAAATGTAAGTTACCACCAAATTGAGGTTTCCAATTTTTAGATAGTTGTAGTGTAAATCCTAAGGTTCCATTAGGTGAGTCTTGGTGGGGTGACAAAAAGTCACCTGGCAAATAAACAGCACCAAATACTTCGTCAGTATTTGTTAGTCCTTGATTTGTGATATTATTTAAGAACCCTAATATTTCTTCACTAACTAAAGTGTCTCTTAAACCACATTCGTAACAATTACAATCACTATCATGGTCATTAACTGTTCTATGAAAATTGTATGCGAATTCATTATCCTTAAACGTATTTATTGAGTGAGTATACATATCTTTTATTTTTTTAATATACTCATTATCGAATGGTATTAAATCAAAACCATCGTCACCATCTAATTTGGGGTGTGAAGATATTCTCCACCAGTTTTTAGGCATTTCTTCAGTAAACCATTTATGTAATCTTTCAGCGATAACAGGGTTTAAGAAGTTTTTTATAACTGCAACTTTATTTTTACTAAACTCCTCTCTTAGTGATTCTATATTTAAGTTAGGGTTAACTATTTGTTGATTAAAAAAATCTTTCATAATTATTTTTCAGTGTTAAAGAAGAATACTTGAAATAGTCTTCCATCGTTTATGTCATTACCAAAATAATCTAATGATATGTGAAAGTTATCTGCACGATACATAACTAATCTATTAAATAGGTTACCATATCTATCAACCTGTTCCCACTTTGTAATGTCTTTGGCTGCGTCTATAGGTGAATTAGGTCCAAAATCATAATCCTTATTCTTTTCGTGGTCCCATGTCATTAAACCTGTTTGTTTGTGTCTATATATACCAGTACCTGCGGTAAGTGGTGCGTCAGGTGTTAAATAAAGTACGCCTGCCCATTCAGTATACGAATCGGAATGAATCCATGAGCGGTCATCCGCAGTTGTGTATTGGAATGAGCCCGTATACTCGCCACCCCACCAAGTTATTTCACCCGCAAAAGGTCTAATGATGTCTCCGATAGATTTTTTAACATCTTCATTTAGAAAAGGTTTTGTCCTAAAACCTGGAAATGTACCTGTTACGTTAAAATCTTCATTTAACGCAAACTCTCTAACCTCGTAAGGGTTATTGTAAAAGTCGTCTATTATTAATGAATTAACTCTCATAAATTCTTTTTTATAGAAAGATAAATATAAAGTTAATAAAGAAAATAATACTAACTGATATAATCGTCAAACATATCATTGATAAGTTCTGACATAACGGTATAATCTGCGTAATCTGGGTAGGAAACACGAAGGAGTTCACCTTCTTCCTCTAACCATGCCTGTAATAAACCTTCAAAATCGGCATAGTATTCGAAGTCGTTATCAGAATGATTACCATTCCAATCTAAAACACCTTTAATTACTTCTGGTACTAATTTAGTTACGTCGACTTGGTAACGATAATCATTAACCTCTATTGGTTCTGATGAACCTTTTTTATATGTTTTTCGTTTATATGGTACATGACGAGAGAATTCGGGTGTCTGAAAAAGACCTATTAATTCTGAATTGATGTCACTGTAAAATTCATCATATAGGGCACTTTCGTAAGAGCTATTATAAAGTTGGGTTAATTCAGAATAAACAGAATCAGGTGTGTTTTCATTAATAAAATCAGAAAGTTGTTGGTAATCCATACTTTCAATAGTTTCTTTTGTAACAATGTCTACCTCACCATCGATTTCGACCTCATCACCCTCAACTTCACTATATACAGAATCCTTAAGTGAGTTAAAATTAAGTTTATTTAAATCAGATATTAAATCAGATAAATTAGGTATATCATGATAACTAGATAAATCTGGTACGTCCTCACCTAACATCTGTCTAATCATATTTGGACTAGCATCGTAACGATTATGGTCAAAATAGTTTGATAGGTCATCACGGTCAATGGTCAACCAATACTTATTACCGTCATTTGAAATGTCAGTAAAATAATTACTTATTACATAATCAATAACATATTGAGGGTCATCACTATATTTAGCGTTTAATACGTCTGTAAAATATCCCTCATCTTCAAACTTATCCATAAATTCATCCAATAGATTTTTGGAGTCTAAAAATTTAATAAAAGAGATGGCATCGCCCCCAAAGTATTTTTTAATGAAATCGTCAAAGTTGGTATCTTCTAAAAATGTGAGTAAATCCATTGTGAGTATTTTATTATAAATACAAAAAAAGGGAGAAATAATCTCCCTTTATGTTTGTTAAGTCTTTTATTTGAAAATTACTTTTTCTCGTAGTATTTCTCAACCGTCTTTTTAATGGCGCTTTGGACCTTACTTTGTGTACTTTGTGACTGAGCTTGTTGCTGAGTCTTTGATTGATTATTCTGTTTGTTTTTACAACCGCATCCCATAATGATATTTCTTTAAATAAGTTTAAGTTTATTATTTATAGATAAATATACGTTTAAAGTAAAATCAGTAAATATGAATGCGAGTGAAAAATTTAAATTTGTTTGGTGGGGAACTGCAGGATGTGGGTCAAGGACTATAGGTAATTATTTTCTATCTATGGGTGTCGATGACTTATATAATCATCATGATAAATTTTACCATGGAAGTGTTGGTTCATTTACGCACGAACAAGGATTCCCATTGGGTACTGAAGAATGGATATTGGTGTGTAATGTTAGAAACCCGTATTCGTTAGTGGTATCATCATATTTGGACATATTAACCGAGTATAAAAAAAATGGTGAAGAGCTGAATTTCTTCGATTACCTTAAAAATATCCACTTAGATGAGGCTAACTTAAGTTCGTTAGGTCCATTTTTCCTAAATCAATGGAGTGACTTCCATAAAGAGCCTGACTATATTATACATATGGAAACGATGGGTGAGGATTTACGTAAGTTACCTTTCTTTGAAAAAAATGAACATATGGATAAGGTAATAAGTGAAGACATCGATATCAATCATTTTAAAAATGGTTCACCATTTGATATCTATGAGGGTCAATGTCAAAAATTCAAAAGGTTTTACACTCAAGAAATTGCTGACTATGTCTATGAAAGAATGACACCATACTTTATTAAATTCGGTTATAAGAAAGATTCTTGGATATAAAGGTATTTATAGTAAAATATTACACATGCAATTAACTCAGTTATTAGTGGAAGGAAGAAAGGATGACTTCCTAAAAAAATTTAGAGAGAAGTTTACCAACGACGAACTAAAAAGTATTTTCTTACTTTCTAGAGACCTAGCATCCAACCACAAGTACTTAATGTTCTTAGGTAATGCATTAGAAAGTGGTAATATAGACACTAATAAAGTTAAAGAGGTTATCAGTAACTTTATTAAATACCAAAAAGTATTACCTGTTAAAGACATTTATCTATATGACAAAATATCAGATATACAAACAGCGATTGATACTCATGAGAATAAAGTTAGGAGAGACGTTAAAGAACTTGATGGTGCCAAACAAGTTTATGAAGACGAAAGGTTTGTGGTGGTAACGCCTGAAACTCACGATGCCTCTTGTTACTACGGCGCTGGTACTAAGTGGTGTACTGCTGCCAAACAGGGTTCGTCACATTTTGATAGTTATAATCGTGATGGTAAGTTATTTTATATTATTGATAAGAGGGCTAAATCACAGGATAGATTCTATAAAGTAGCTCTACTTCAAAAATATCATGGAGACCAAGTGTTTTTCGATGCCCCTGATAACGCGTTTAGTAATGATTGGATATTGGGAACACCTGAATGGGAAAAAATTAATAATAATATACAAAAATATCTTAAAGATAACTTTAGTCGAGAACTTGAAATATTCAAAGATAAGGAGGCATCTCGATTAGAGATGATTAGAATTCGTAATCAACAACAAAGAGAGAGAAACGCAAGAAGAATACGTGATGCTCAAGATAGAAAAAATAATGATGAATGGTCATTAGATGAAGACACTGATGAATCCAACAAAGCTAATGCCGTTTTTGAGATAATTAAAGATAATTACGGAGTAGACATAAATGAGGGTGAAACAATATATGATTTAGTACCTGCGGATTCCGTATATTCTGGATTGGTTACGTTTGAGTGGTTAGGTTCTGATTATGAAAATTCAGTATGGACAGTTGGTGATTGGGATGAGGTGTATGAAGCGGCAAAAGAAGACCAAAGAAACCTAATTGATGATATCGGGTTAGAAGGTTATAACCCGAATTTTGTGAAGGGACATATAGATGTTGATGAGGTTATTGAATACTTTAGTGAGATGTTTGAGTCTGACATTTATGAATCACCTGAGAGTTACTTCGATGAAAGTGACATACCACTTTCTGATGAGCAAGAATCTATGGTGAGTAAATTAGAAGAAGAACTTAGTACTCAAAATGATGTTGTTTATAACTCAGAAGATGAAAGTAAGGTTGAAGAAGCAGAAGAAAGAGTTAGTGAGATTGAAAGTGAGATTGAGGACATTAAGTTATCACCTGAAGGGGAACCAACAGTTGAGATGGTTGAAAGTGTTTTAGACGATAGACTTGATGAGGTAAAGAACGATATTTTGTCATATATGAATGATTATGGTATGGATTTAAAAGATTATGTTGATATCGAAAGTTTAATTTCAGATGTTATAGACATGGATGGGACAGGACCATCTTTAGGTGGGTATGACGGGGAAGAAAACGCAGCTAGTGTTAACGGTATGGACTATTTCGCGTATAGAGTTGAATAATTTAACAATTTTATTATATTATATTAAAATTTTATTATGGAATATGATTGGATAATTGAACAACCAATAGACTTAGAACACAAACAATATTTAGTTTTAGACTACATTAAAAAAACGGAGGAAAAATTAGATAGGTTTGAACTATATCCTTCTTTTCAACAACTAACCATACACTATTCAAGTATGTCAAGAGTTCTAAGTGATGGTCAATTTATCACACTCAAAAGAATGCCTGAAGACATTGATGACGAAATACTTTTAACGGATTTAGTTTATAATACCATTAGAACTAAAGGCGATGAAGAAAGTAATGAAATATTAAAAATCGCTGAATTTGCTTCCGATAAGTTTAAAAACTTATTTATGATTTCCAAAATTTTATGGTCACTCATTAATGATAGTATTAGTATTAAGCAGGTTATCAATGAGAAAAGTATTAAGGAGGGTAAGAGGGCTGATGGATATATTAATTTTGATTATATGGGTGAATTATATATGTATCAATTTATAGTTAAAAGATTATCTGAAAAATCACTTGAAAATAAGTGTTACTATAAAAAAATATATCAAGGAGAATACAAAGAAACTCAAAGTATTATTAATGAGTTTAGTGTATTTTATAAGAATAGTGAATTATTTGATAATTGTGAGGATTGGTCTGAAGAGAAGAGAGAAGACGCTAAATTAAATAGTCCTATATTTGAAGTTTTAATTAGTCAAAATTTCCCATTAGAAGGGTGCCTATTACCACTAATAAGAAGAAAAGTGATGGGATATTTATTTCAGACTATTAAGTTAGAAGAACTTAAAAACGATTAAAATACTTATGGGTGTAAAGAAACCAGATAATGTAGCCTATGATGAGAAATCAGGTAAATATAATGCCAGTATATTACCATACGCCACTAATGTTAGTGGTCCTGTAATAAAGTTAGACGATGTTGGTGCATTCAAAGAGAGAGGTGTCCATCGAGTTCAAAAGACTTTCAACGCAAAGTACAAAGAATTAGTTGACGATTATAACCATTTGATAGATGAGGTTGAATTAAACGACATGATTTATAATTCAAAATATTCATTCGAACCAGTTATAGGTGAAATTTATCACTTATATATTAGAAAGAATGGAAATTATTTCTTATCTTTGATATCACCAAAGGAATGGAATTTAGAACATATAACATCGGTAAGACTTAATTCAGAACACAAATGGGTTTCAACAAAAGATATTTAAATAAGGACTTTATAATAGGTTTAAGTGAGAGAGACCTGAAAATGGCGTTAAGGGCAGATACTTTAATAACTACAGATAAGTGGTCATCTAAATTTTTAGACCTTTACTCGAGCGGAAAAACAAAGAATGAAATCATTAAATTATTAGAAGATGAAAAAAGAACAGACAGATTTTGAAAAATTACAAGGTAAGTTAAGACTACCAATTCACATTAGTTACATCGCTAAATACATTTTAGGTAAAACTGAAGAGCAAACCAAAGAAGTTTTAAAAAAAGGGGTGGAAGAAGGTATACTTGAAGAGTCAAAACAAAATGGTTATTATAGTTTAAAGAATAGTAGAAAATAATGAATAAAGAGATGGTAAACCACCCCAATCACTATGGTGGTGAAGACAACCCATATGAGGTTGTAAAAATAGCTGAAGCGACAGGATTAGATAAAGACGCTTACCTCTTCAATGTATTGAAATATATTGTTAGAAGTGGTAAGAAAGATGATAACCCACCTTTACAAGACCTCAAAAAAGCACTATGGTATTTAGAGAGACGTATAAAAACCATTGGAGAATGACGATAACTAATTATATATTAATAGGTATTGTAGTTGGATTCATAATGGAATACACAGTGAACAAAGTGACGGACCAAAGATTCGGTTTCTTTGAGAGGTTATTTGTGATATTATTATGGCCGATTAGTTTACTTACATTTATTATTGGGTTTTTTAAGAAATAAAAGATATGAAAGAAATAAAAGAATTGATAGGAGACATTCACTGTTCAGATACAGTAAAATTTATGTCTGAGATGCCTGAACAATCAGTAGACCTGATTGTTACGTCCCCACCTTATGGTGTTGGGATTGATTATGATAGTTGGGATGATGACCAATACTTTTCAGAGTATATGGAATTTACCCGTAAGTGGTTAAGTGAGGCTTACCGTACTTTAAAGGACGATGGTCGTATAGCCATTAACATTCCTTATGAGATAAACCGTCAGAAGAAAGGTGGGAGAATATATTTCTCCGCTGAGGTATGGATGGTAATGAAACAACTTGGTTTTGGGTTTTTTGGTATTGTGGATTTAGAGGAGGATTCACCTCATAGGTCAAAGACAACTGCGTGGGGTAGTTGGATGAGTCCATCTGCACCATACATATATAACCCAAAAGAGTGTGTTATATTGGCATACAAAAAAGACTCCAAAAAGAAAGTTAAAGGAACTCCTCAATGGAAAGGGGAACATCAAATGGTTCCAAATGAAAAAATTGAGGGAGAGTTCAGAAAGAAATTAGTTTATGAGGATAAGGATAAGAAAGATTTTATGTCGTTAGTATTCGGACAATGGAATTACTTTGCCGATACAAGACAAAAGACGAAGGCAACGTTTTCATTAGATATTCCGTATCGAGCGATTAAGATATTATCATATAAAGAGGATGTTGTTATGGACCCATTCAACGGTTCAGGTACTACGTGTTTAGCAGCTGAGATGTTGGGTAGACCATGGATAGGTGTTGATATTAGTTCTAACTACTGTGAGGTTGCTAGACAAAGAATTAAAGATTATCAGGACAGCCAAAGGCAAGTTGAATTAGTCTTGAATGCAGATTAAAGTAATTGATAAGGATAATATTATGATTACTTCACCGAGTAATCGAGTTAGGAAGTTTAGTAGAAAAGATATGTCAGGACCTGAAAGAGCGTGGTTTGATAATATAATTGCTTGTTCAACATCATTAATGAAAGACCCCTTTAAAAAATAAGGGGTTTTTTGTTGTTTGTTATATTTATATTAAAAGTATTCTATGCCACGTTTTATCATAACTGAGTCTGAAAAGAAAGACATTTTTAACCTTTATGGTTTGTCTGAACAAACTGAGAAGAGTCCTTGCCCATCAGGACAAGGTGAAGATGATTTAATTACATATGAGGATTTAAAAAATGGTCAGGTAATAAAGAAGGGTTATTGTAATTCAAACTCTAACTCAGGTATTGTTAAAATTCAAAAAAAATTAAAGAGTTTAGGTTACTTTAAGTGGGATGGTTTATTAGGTTATTATGGTGATAAAACTGCCGAGGCTATCAGTAACTTTTATAAATCACAAGCTTGTTCACGTAAAACTGATGGCTCTGCATTGGGTAAAAAGACAATATCCTTAATTGAGGACCCTGACAGATATAATGCACATTATTCTAACGAGGATATTTTAGCAGCCACACTATGGGGTGAAGCTAGAGGTGAAAGTGAAGAGGGGATGAAGGCGGTTTATACTATATTAAAAAATAGAGGATTAAAAAACGGGGACTCAAGTTTAACATTAAAAGCCAGAATGGCTGGTGAATCACTTAGACCGAAACAATTTTCTTATTGGAACGATAAGGGATTTGGAGGTAATCCAAGATGTAATCAAGGTAAATTAGGGGTAAAGAAAAGTGAGTTGAGTAATTTTTTATCTATAGTGAATAATGATTCAACTATAGATATTGGAGGTGCAACCCATTATGTTAATAAAAAGAAAGCTACTGACGATAACGATTGGTGGAACAATAAAAAAAAGTTTAAATTGGTTAAAACAATAGGTAACCACGATTTTTATAAAGAAATATAATATGAAAAAGTTAATTAACGAGTCTGGTCTACGTAATATGAATGACCTAGCCAAGAGATATAAAAAGGCGAAAATATATTTTCATCAGGATTTAGATGGTGTAACAACTGCATTGGCAATGAAAAACTATTTAGAAAACAATGGTATCAAAGTTGTTGATAGTGAAATTATACAATACGGTGACAAGGAATTTGCTGTAAAGAAACAAGATGCTCAGGGTGATACAATGCCCGTGTTAGTTGACTTCGCACATGGAAAACCAATGTTTGTGGTTCATACTGACCACCACGATTCACAGAGTGGTGTGGAAGGAGACACATCAACATCGTTTAGGTCTTCACGTTCAAACGTTGAAACACTATCACAGATAATGTCCCCTAAAGATATTTTTACTGCCGATGACATTAGATTGATATCTACGGTTGACTCTGCTGACTTTGCTAAGTATGGTTTAAAACCACAAGATATTATGAACTTTATCTTTAAGTTAGATAAAGACAAATCACTACAGAAAAATAAGATGGCGTTAGGTTTGGCGGCAAACAAACTTATGTTGGCGTATAAAAACAAACCAGGTTTCATGGAGGAGTTAGTTATGACTTCAAAACCATCCCTATTAAACATATTTCAAAATATTAGAAGAATCGCTGACAGAGAAAACTATGCAAATGCATTGATGATGTCTGCGAATCAAGAGGACTATGTTGACCAAAGAAGTAAGGACCCTAAGTTAAGTTATAAAGATGGCATTCTTTATCAGTACGGTGGTGGTAGAATGTTTAAACCAGGTTCATACGATAGGTATACACCATTTAAACTACATCCTGAAGCAGACTTCCTTATTACGGTTTGGCCAATGGGATTGGTACAGGCGTCTTGTAATCCTTTCAAAGGAGAGAGAGAACTTAAAGGGGTTAACTTAGGTGATATTGCTCAGGAAGTATTAGGTAAATGGGAGGCTAAATTAAGAGAGAAGGTTATTCCACTATCAACCATTAAATGGATTTCTGAATCATCAAAAAGTTTCAGTGAAGAATCTGTAGGTTTCACAAACGCAGATTTAGAGGCCTTCTACGGCGATAAGATTAAGTCGATGGAAGGTGGAGATAAGTATATGGAAAACTTAAAAGCAATAATGGACAAACCATTCAGTGAGTTAACTGATGATGAGATGAGTTTATTAGATGGTTTGGGTGTTCCTGCTTGGGAAATGATACAAGCTAACTCAGGTGGTCACAAATGTATTACTAACATAGCTGCACTTAACTACTTTGGTAGAAGTAAGAGACCACCACAAGGTAAATACAAATACAATAAAGATTCAGGTGATGCACCATATGTTAAATTCTCTAAGATGATTGGTGAAGAGTTCTATAGAAAACTTAAAGAAAAGATTGAAGGTTCTAAAAGTTTAAAGGAATCTTTAAAAAAAAAGCGAACTTAGTAACTTCTGATAGTTATGACTTTATCAGTAATTTAATAAATATTGATAAAGACCTTAGTCAGTCAAGTAGAAAAGACATGTCTTTTAAAAAAGATGTTGAGACGTTTCAAATTGCTTTAGAGTTATTAGATTATAAACTTCCAGTGTATGGTATCGATGGTTTGTTTGGACCTGAAACCGCTAAAAAACTTAATAAGTTTAAGTCCGATAATGAAATCGAAGTTCCTGACGGGATGTCAACTTTTGATACTATAACAAAAGATTTAATGGTTAAAAAGGTGATTGATAAGAATATTACAGATAAAGATATTGAACAATATGTGACACCTACACAAACATTTACCACATTAGATGGTGAGGTTAAACACACATACTCAGGTCGAGCATCAAAAAATATTCAAACACTTATAGATGTTATGGTAAAAAACGGAGTTACTGACCCCGTTGCTCAGGTAGCGATGTTATCGGTTATAGGTAAAGAAACACATTTCATTAATAAAAAAGAGAGAGGTTACCAAAACACATCTAATGAAAGAATTAGAAAAAAATTTAAACGAACAAGAAGTTTGTCTGATGAAGAATTAGAAAAATTAAAAAAAGACTATGACGGGTTTTTTAATTTTGTATATAATGAAAGGATTGGTAATAATGATGATACTGATGGTTCAAAATATGTTGGTCGAGGATTCAATCAATTAACCGGTAAATCTAATTATTCTAAGTATGGTAAAATAGTTGGAATGGATATTGTTAATAATCCTGATATTATGTTAGATGATAATGTGGCCGCTGAGGTGGCGGTTAAGTTCTTAATTAAAAGAGGTGTCCCTACTTTTAGTGACCCTAAAGTTGCAACTATATATTTTGCAGATGTAAACTCAGGAAGTCCAGAAGATAGTGCTCGAGAGAACTCATTAAGAGAATTAGAAAAATTTGATATAGATTAAAATAAAGAGAAGGAGACAATGTCTCCTTTTTTTATACCTAATTGTTTCGACATGCCCGCAGGTAATTCTAATACTTTATCACCGTAACCATTATACTGATTACATTCGGTCTCAACTCTACAGATTGGGCAATTTTTGTGAATAGCATCTATTTCGTTACCATTGATGAAAATAATATCTAAAGGTATTATGCAATCAAACATCCAAAACGATTGTTCACCCTTTGACGGCATCAAAAAGTACATCCCACCAAAATCATCATTAAACTTTTTACCTTGCATACCCTTTTTTATTGAATCAGGAGTGACACAAAGTTTGACTTTAATAATATTATTACCTATAGTTACTTTCATATAGATATAAATATATTGAAAAGTATAATATGAAAAGATACTCAGGTATAATAGTTAGACACGATAATAAAGTATTGTTGTGTAAGAGAAATGCTGAGGGTAAGTTACCTGGACATTGGTCTTGTCCTGCGGGTAGTATTGAAAAAGGTGAGAGTCCTTTGGATTGTGCGATTAGAGAATTTATGGAAGAGACCGACTTACCAATAATGAAAGTACCAACTTTTTGTGGTATCATTAAAAGAACAAACAGAGATGGTTCCGAAATTAAAGGTATGTTATATTGTTATCTATATGATAGTGAAGATGAAATTTATCCTGACTTAGAAAATGCCACTGATGGTGACGAGCACACAGAATGTGGATATTTCGGGAAGGATGAATTACCATCACCAATGACAGAACAATTTAATAAACTATTAAAAATTATTTTAAAATGAATTTAATGTATCAAGCGTTAGTAAAGAAGTATGAAGCCGATGTAATAGCTGCAAAGGCAACCCTAAACGTGTATTTTCACAATTCCGTTGGAATTGGTGAACACCCACAACATTTAGAGGAGATGGACCTTATGGTCGATAAGATGGCCTCGGCAATGGATAAATTGGAGGCTTTAGAATCAAATTTTACTGAGAATGCAGAAGCTAAGTAATAGAGGTTTAAGTGAATGACATTTAGATTATTCTGTATATTAATGGTTATCCCAAACAAAATGGTAACCTTTTTTAAAAAAAAAAGAAAAAAACTTGACGAAAAGGTTTTTTTAACTATCTTCGTATAACTTTTAAGGGAAATAGATATATTTATATCTTACCCTACTGAATAAATCAGAAAATACTTAAAAGTTTATTTGACATTCTGAAATTAAAGTTTTAGATTTGTAGGAGTAAAAAGTTAAAAGATAAGTTCTTTGAAATATTAGAGGTTGGTTATAACGGACTTTTGATATCCTTTTAGGAGGATGTCCTTTCCAAAATAAAGAAAGTATAATCAACACTCGGCGGTTTAGCGTCGTTAGATAAACCCTGTGAGGGGACTAAAGGGATGGAAGGTAGAGTAGTATCTATTGGAAATTCGCAGAGTACACTTGTGTGTTCTGACAACTAAACAAAGTGGCTACGGCCGATTCCCTGAGGGCAACTGCTAGGGGGGAGAGGTCATTCTGAATCCGTGGAATATCAGAGTTGAGGTGGAGACATCAATAGGAAAAGCTACAGGTGACGGTTCGATACACCCTGTCAGGTGTAGTAGGGCTGGGTACCAGTACGATGGGTTTCCGAAGCGATTAAGTTAACGAAGTCCTGACGTACCGTAGGTTGACAGACCTACAGAGAGGTGTGAAGCATTTTGTTCTCAAAAGGAACAAACCTTCTCCTGAAGCACATCTTTCCTAAATCCACATTTTGCTACTATTATAAAAATAGATACAAAGCGAAAGTCTTCAGGCGTTGATAACGAAAGGTGTCTAATACTCCGAGTTTATACTAACGGAGTCATTGAACCGACGGCAAGTCATTCGATGTCAATTATGAAATACCTGGTGGGATAGCAATCCCTTAGTGAACTCGCAAGGTTCGACAGAATAGAGTAATGGTTGAGTAGTTATTAACGAACACGATTGGTTAACGTAAGTAACCGACACTGACTTGATACCTTCGGCAACGATGGTGGATAAATGAGCAACCGATATAGGGTAATCTCATTAAAGACAGGTCACATAAACGTGTAATCTCAGCGTTCTATACCACATATACCTTCCTTAACCTCAGAGTAACCCTCTGAGGTTTTTTTATGCTTACATTTTTTTTATTCAAATACTTTATGTATATTTGTATTAACAAAAGGAAAAAGATATGGTATTAGAAAGAAACATTAGAATTATCCACCCAACGTTCGGGGAGTTACTTAACGACAGTTACGATGACGACACTCAGTTTAAACTATTTTTAAAAATGGTACATTCGTGTATTGCGTTAGAGCAGGATTTGTCATTCTTCAACGGAAAGGATTTCTTAGTTCACGTACCATATGTTCTACTTAAACAATCCATTATACTAGGTAACACTAAAGTTGAGGAGTTAACATTAGGTGAGTACGCGGTACGTAAATCGAAAATGGAGGAATAATGTATAAGGTAGGTGACCATGTTGTTATTGTTGGGACAAAAGAAATTAAAGTTATTCAAGAGATTGAAAGACACGATAAAGATGTTGTGATATATAGTACAGATGGAAACGCTTACGGTATACGAGAGTGTAAAACTATCAATGAGACATTTGATGGAGAGATTAACAAGTTATTAAATAAGTGGAAAATATGAATTTTTACGATTACGAATTAAAGAATTATAAAGGAGAGGTTATTACGCCAGTAAAGGATTCAAAACATGTCATTATCAATGTAGCGTCTGAGTGTGGTTATACTGACTCAGGTTACAAAAACTTAAAAGAGTTTTTAGATGTTGCCAAAAATGTAGAAGTATATCTATATCCGTGTAACGACTTCGGAGGTCAAGAACCTGGTGAAGTGGAGGACGTTGTTAAGCTATGTGACACGTACGGAGTCATCAATAGACCTAATGTACATATGATGGAGAAAACCGTATTAAATGACTCCCCTTTGTGGCATTGGTTACAATACACAAATAACGGTTCAACTGAAGAGGGTTACGACTTAGAAACTAAATGGAATTTCTTTAAGTATTTAGTTGATGAAGAAGGGGATATGTGGGGTATTGCTTTTTCTGATGAAAGATTAACTGATGAAGATATTATATCGTGGGTTAATACTTAACCATAATTACCTTTTAACTTGACAACAGAGTGTGGTGTTCTTATTATATGTTAAGTTATTAGTGTCGTAGAATATACGATATAGTAATCCCGAAAGGGTGGTGGAGTTGCCGAACATAATATCATGTCGGTCCTAAAGGTGGGGATTTTTCTCCACCTTTTTTATTTTTAGATATTTATAAACATGGATTTCATAAACATACTTAAAAATGTGGTTTCAGAACAAGCGGTTACTCTTATAACTGAGGGTCAATCGTGGAGTTCAACTAAGATTAGTTCACCGTTGAAAAACCCAGGTAGGTGTAATAATTATCATCAATATAGAAGTTACTATAAAAATGGTAGTGGTGGATATCACGATGCCTGTGATATGCCGACATCTGTTGGTACTGCCTTATATGCTCCACATGGTGGTAATTTCAGTGAGTCTGGTGGTGGGTCATGTGGTAATGGTATAACGATTAAAGGAATTGATGGAGATGATAAAGGACTACAGTCATTGTTCTGTCACTTAAGAAGTCGAGAGGTTCCTCAAAGTGGGAAAGTTAAGAAAGGTGACCTAATTGGTTTTACCGGTGGTAAGTCAAAAGACCCAGGTGCTGGTAATTCAAGTGGACCGCACTTACATTGGACATTCAAAGTTAACGGGACTAAAACAAATCCATATACATACTAATATTAACTTATTCTTAATTGAATGATATTTATAATTAAATCAAACATAATATGGCAAAAATTATTTTAACAGAAGAACAATTGAAAACACTGACAGCCTCTTTAACGGAAAATAAAGATGGTTCATATATGGCTAAACAACAACTATTTACCATTGCAACATTGGCCTACAAAATGTGGGAGATGATGGAAGATGGGGAAGAAATCGAAGATTGGATGGAAAGTAAATTGGCTCAAGCGGAACAAGGCGTAGTTGCAATTGTTAAAGCTTATATGTATGATGAGGTTGAGGGAAATATAAAAGGTATGGGTAAATTAGATTACTCCGATTTAGTTATTGGAAAATAGTCTTTAATAATTGATTTTTAACGACCCCTTTGTTATAATAGACGAAGGGGTTTTTTATTGCCCTATAACCTTATAATTACAATAACAAATGAATGTACTGAGATTTAACACAAAAGAACACACAATGACGGTTGTGTTCAGCGATGGTAGTGGACCATCAGAGATTAAAGAAAACGTGATGACCATTAAAGACTATAATGGATACTACGAAGTTCTCCAAAGACAATCAAACGAAAAAAACGCACCTATCTATAGATTTCCTATCAATAATACTATGATAGTATATACGCATGAATAAATTAGACAGGGACTATATCGAACTATTAAAAGACATTATGACAAATGGTGTCGAGAAAGATGACCGTACAGGCACAGGGACTATCTCAGTATTCGGTCGCCAGATTCGTCACAATATGCAAGATGGATTTCCTTTACTAACCACTAAGAAAATGGCTATCAAAACAATGATGACCGAATTGAAGTGGTTCCTAAGGGGAGATACTAATATTAAATATCTTGTTGACAATGGATGTAATATTTGGAATGGTGACGCACACAAGTTGTATAAAGAGAATAAAGGAACTCTTGGTATGGGTATGGATGCATTTATTGAGAATATTAAAACCAATGATGAGTTCGCAAAGAATTGGGGAGAGTTAGGACCAATTTACGGTAAGCAATGGAGAAGGTGGAGTGTAACACCTAATCAGTACGGTGAGTACGAAACAAACCCAATAGACCAAATCGCAAACTTAATCAAAGAATTAAAATCAAACCCAGATAGTAGAAGGTTAATGGTATCAGCATGGAATGTTGG
>TARA_B110000858_G_scaffold29586_1_pt1 | contig 36324 bp, 31 predicted proteins | sample TARA_B110000858 | Tara Oceans TARA_B110000858 (sample SAMEA4398247) | marine metagenome | biome: Polar Biome; feature: [SRF] surface water layer (ENVO:00010504); material: water (ENVO:00002006), including particulate matter (ENVO:01000060) such as... | depth 5 m | reverse complement strand
GATAATTTCTCATACTACAGAGGGCCAAGTCAAGATTCAGCAGATGCCGATATCTTAAAGCGATATCGTTATTTTAATAATCCTGATGGGAATTCCCAGACTACTTTAATTAATGGCCTTCCTGCTACTTATACAAATTTACCTGATAAAGAAGATGTTAATAGGGATGCGACTCTGAATAAGTCAGAGCAGTACTTTCAATATCATATATCAATGCGGCCGGAAGATTTAGTTATTGGAAAGAACCATATTGCGGATATATACGAAACTCAAACAGACTTACTTCCTGACAACACAAGGAAGCCTGTTCGATGGATTCAATTTAAAATACCAGTTTTTGAACCCTCTAAAAGAATCGGAGGAGCATCAGACTTTCGTTCAATTCGTTTTATTCGGATGATAATGAAAGGCTGGGAAGAAGCAACAGTTTTGAGGCTTGCTCGTTTAGATCTTGTAAGAGGTGAATGGCGGCGGTATAGATTCTCTCTGGAAGAGTCCAGAGAATTAATACCTGTGGACGCAATGGATGAAACAACATTCGTTATGAATGCAGTTAACCTTGAAGAGAATGGAGGTAGAAAACCAATTCCGTACGTGCTTCCTCCAGGGATTGAGAGACAGGTACTTTTGGGTAATACCTCATTGGTTCAGCAAAATGAGCAGGCATTAAGCTTGAGGGTTTGTGGCTTAAGAGATGGGGACGCGCGAGCCGCCTTTAAGAACACTTCTGTTGATATGCGCATGAATAAACGTTTAAGACTTTTTGCGCACGCAGAGGCAGGCAATCAGTTTGAACAGCTTAATGATGATGATTTGAGGTTATTTATTCGCCTTGGCAATGATTATAGCCAAAACTATTATGAGTATGAAATTCCTTTAAAGGTAACCCCATGGGGTAGTAGCGATCAAGAAATAGTGTGGCCCTCATCAAATGAAATTGATATCGCTTTTGAGGAATTCACTAATCTAAAACTAAAAAGAGATCAAGCTCAAATTTCAAATTCTACCATATACGAGGAGCTTAAAGATGATGGGGAAGGAGTGATACGAGTCTTGGGAGTCCCGAACTTAGGAAATGTCAGAACGATAATGATGGGAGTTCGCAATCCAAAAAAAAGAAATACAGGCAGTTCTGATGACGGTATGGATAAATGTGCTGAGGTCTGGGTAAATGAATTGAGAATGACCGACTTTGATAATCGTGGAGGTGTGTCTGCAATTGCTCGGACTACTACTCAGCTTGCTGATCTTGGACAAATAGCTTTGAGCGGTACTTACAGTACAGTCGGATTTGGATCTTTAGACATGAGTCCACAGGAAAGAAATAAATTCTCTGCTGCCACTTATGATTTTCAAACAAATTTAGAATTAAGTCGATTTTTACCCTTTAAAACGCGTCTTAGATTGCCTTTATTTATCAATAATGCTCAGGATTGGAAAACACCTATGTTTAATCCTTTAAACCCTGATATTGAAATGAGTAAGGCTCTGGAAAATTTAAACAGTGCTGAAGAGAGATCTAATTTAAAGACAATGGTTGCAGACAGGACAGTTCGCAGGGGATTTAATTTGACTAATGTTAGATTTGAGCGTTCTTCTGGCAAGAATACATCCAGCCCAACTGTTTCAAGAAGTGCTTCACCAAATGCCAATAGATCAAATAATAAGGGAAAAAATAAAGAGAATGTAAAAAATGGTGCGCGTAAACCGACTCCATTTGACATCAGCAATTGGACTGCTTCATATTCATTTAATGAGGTGCTGAGAAGTGATGCAAATACGTTAAGAGACGATAGGGAAGACCACAAAGCAGCTCTCATTTATAACTTCCAAACGAATCCTTTCAATATTCAGCCGTTTAAGGGTTTAAAGAATAAGAATTTGACATTAATTAAGGATTTTAACTTCAATTTAACTCCTTCTAAAATAAGTGTTCGCGGAGATTTAATTAGATCTATTCAAACCATGAAAATGCGTAATGTAGATAATCCCACATTCCAATTACCAGAAATGTTCAGCAAAAATTTCACAATGGATAGAAATTATAATGTCATCTGGGATTTAAGTAAGGGCATAAAATTGGACTATACCTCTCGCATGCGAGTTAGGGTGGATGAATTACCAGGATCAAATTCAGTTGATTCGGTAAAATCGTTTTTATTAGATAATGTCAGAGCCGGTGGAAGACCCACTGAGTATCATCATACAATTAATACATCGTGGAACATACCGATAAATAAATTGCCATTAATGGAATTTGCTCAGATTCAATTGAGATATACTGCAGATTATGATTGGAAAGCTAATTCATTACTTGCTTCTCGACAGTCTATAGATAGCTTAGATTACGGAAATATAATAGAAAATTCAGGTAAGTGGAACGGGACAGCAAATCTGAATTTTGCTACTTTTTATAAAAATTTCACTTGGTATAAAAAATTGAAGCAAGGAAACAATTCGAAATCAAGAGGAGCAAGAACAGCAATGGAGCAGCGATTAATAGGAAAGAACTCTAAGAGTGCCAAAAAGAAAGAAGATGAAAAAAGCGGTATTGGAAAAAAAATACTAGTTGCAGTTGTAGATATTGTAACTATGGTAAAGTCTGTTAATCTGAGTGCGACACTGAATACAGGCCTTTACCTTCCGGGCTTCAGTCCTTTGCCAGTATTTAGTGGATTTTCCCCCGATGCGGCAATGGCCCCAGGGTTAGACATGCTTTTAGGACTCCCGGTAGACATTACCACTCGAGCGAGTAATTCAAGTAATAATTGGCTGATAAAAAACCCAAACCAACCAAACAGGTATTTAAAGACATCTACACAAACATTTAATGCTCGTGCTCAACTTGAACCAATTAAAGATTTTAGGATAACTATTACCGCAACGCAAAATTACGGATTACAGGAGAGTAGTACTTATCGATATAGTGAAGGCCTTGGTATAGATTCTCTTTACGATAAAGGTTTTCATCATTTTAGTCCGCAAAATATGGAGACATTTTCGACATCCTGGCTATCATGGCGTAGTGCTTTTGATACAAGCAGTGCCCCCGGGTATGGCAGTGTTGCATTTAAGGATTTCATGAAAAGCAGACTAGAGTTTTCTCAACAGCTTTCTGATAGCGCGGTAAAAAATGTCCCTGGTTATACACAATCTTTTATTGAGGAAACAGATTCTTCGAGATACGGTTTCGATGGATACTCTGTCCTGCAAAGTGATGTCTTATTAAATAGTTTTTTTGCTGCTTACGGATATCAAGATTCGAAAACGATGAATCGAATTGATTTTAGATCTGTTATCCCTATGCCAAATTGGTCAATCAATTATACTGGTCTCATGAGGTTAAAGCCTTTTCGAAAGATTTTTACTGCGTTCGCTTTAAGTCATAAATACTCAAATAATTTAACAGTTCAGAATATTCAGACGAATATGCTTAGGGCTCAGGATATTCAAAATAATCCAAGTAATCAATTCCCTCGAAATTCAAACTTAGATATCCTTTCTGAAATGCAAATAGGCCAAGTCTCAATTTCTGAGTCGTTATCACCATTAATTGGAGTTGATATCAGGACTAGAAAGAACACTTCATTTAAATTTGAGATTGGAAAACAGCGCCAAGTTGCCCTGAGTATGGCTAACAATCAAATCACAGAAAGTAAATCTACAGATTTAACGGTTGGCGTGGGTTATATAATTCGTGATGTTCAGTTCACCATAGTTGATGAGGCAGGTCAAAGAAATAACATCAAATCAAACCTGGAATTAAAATTAGATATAAGAGTAAGTGATAATCAGACAGTAATTCGTCGAATTCTTGAAGGGTTTAATCAACCTACTGCCGGCCAGAGAAGAACCACAATAAAACTAACTGCAGATTACCGTTTAAGCAGAAGGCTGGCAGCGCAGTTTTATTATGATCAAACTATTAGTACGTTTAAAACCTCGATGGCATTCCCTACAAATCAATGGCAAAGTGGAATAGCTTTAAGACTGAATTTAGGTAACTAATACTGTTATATATTTGCAACTTAAATTTTTGAAATGAATATTCCAGCTGACCTTAAATACACGAAAGATCACGAATGGCTTCGCTTAGATGGTGAGGTAGCATTAGTGGGTATAACTGATTTTGCGCAAAGTGAACTTGGTGATATTGTCTTTATTGATATATCAACAGAAGGAGAAAAATTAAATAAAGAGGAAGTGTTCGGCTCTGTTGAAGCTGTTAAGACTGTTAGTGACTTATATGTCCCAATGGAATGCGAAATTTTGGAGGTAAATGAGCTTTTAGACGGAAATCCAGAACTAGTAAATGAGGACCCTTATGGTAAAGGTTGGATGGTTAAAATTAAATTATCTGATTCAGACGTTATCAATGAATTAATGAATGCTGATCAATATGCTGACCTTCTTGGTGGTTGATTTTTATGAGGGTTAAAAGGAAAGTCTGGCTCTCTATGGGGACTTTATGGTCTTTGATAATTATTTATTTCAGCCTAATACCTACTTCAAGTTTACCAGATTTTTTATTTAGTATAAAAGATTTTGTTTTACATTTTGTCGCATATTTAGTTGCATCACTTTTATTTTCAATGGGGTCAAGATCTACTTTTGGACCTTGGAAGCCAGCTTTATTATGTTTATTAATTGGTTGTGGAATCGAATTAGTTCAACCAATGATGTTAAATGGTCGATCTTTTTCATACTATGACATAATATCTAATACTCTTGGTTTAATTTTTGGTATCATCCTTGCTCGACTTTTAGGGAAACGTATCTTTACATCATAAAAATTTACCGAAATGAAGAATCGGAAGACATTTAAAGCAGATTTAGAAAATAAGACAGGTCTTTTTTTGCAGATAGGTTTGGTCTTGGCTCTAGCAATTGTTTGGGGTGCTTTTGAGTGGAAGACATACGCTGATGGTCCAGGTAGTTTGGGTAATTTAGATGCTTTCATTGACGATGAGGAAGTAGTGATTACTCAAAGAAATACACCACCGCCACCACCACCACCACCGGCCCCACCTGAAGTCATTACAATTGTTGATGATAAATTAGATATTGATGAGCTAGAGATGGAGTCAACTGAAATTGATAATAGTGATGAGATTGAGCTTATTGATGAGGTATTTGATGATGATATTTTTAATTTTGTTAACGTTGAGAGTAAACCAATCTATCCCGGATGTGAAGACTATGCAACTGAAGATGAAAGATTTAACTGTTTTAATATAAAAATCCGTCAATTTGTTGGGAGAAAATTTGAATTCCCTGAGATGGCAAAACAAATGGGTATACAAGGTAAGATTTGGGTGTCGTTCATTATCGAAAAAGATGGCAAAGTTTCAGATATAACTATTGAACGTTCAGTGGATAAATTATTGGATGACGAATCTTTAAGAGTTGTTAGACAACTTCCAAAAATGTTACCTGCAAAGGTTGGCGGTAGGCCTGTTCGAATGAGATACAGTCTTCCAATCAACGCAAAACTTCAATAGTAAGGTGCAGATATTTAAAAAAGCCCCAGAAGTCTGGGGCTTTTTTATTCAAGGCTACCCTAAATTATATTTTGTAAATAGACTATGAAACCTTTTATAAACTCAAACATAAGTCCGGATGACATTCTTAATGCGGTTTATCTTGCAGCTGAAGCAATCATGGAAGTTTATAGCCAGACAGAAATTGAATCAGAAAAAAAAGAGGATGATAGTCCGGTTACGATTGCAGATATAAGAGCGCATAATATTATTGAAGAGACATTATTAAAGTCGGGTTGGCCTATTTTATCAGAAGAAGGAGAACATCCAAGTTATTCGGTCCGAAAAAATTGGGATTATTTTTGGGTCGTTGACCCTTTAGATGGAACGAAAGAGTTTATCAAGGGTAATGGTGAGTTTACTATTAATGTTGCTCTCGTTAAAGGAAATGCTCCGATATGGGGAGTAGTTCATAGTCCAGTTTTGGATTGGACATATATAGGAGGTCCCAAAGTTGGATCTTTAAAAAGTGCCGGGAGGTTAAATTATTCTGAAATAAAAGAAAAAGGACAATCGCTCCCCGGAAAATTGCCCGATAAATTAACGGTTGTTGCAAGTCGTTCACATGGAAGTCCGTCAACTGAATCTCTTTTAGATAAGTGGGAAAAGAAATATGGGAAAATGGACCGTATTTCTATGGGTAGCTCACTTAAGATTTGTTTAGTTGCTGAGGGCAGTGCTTATGCATACCCTCGAGCTGCATTAACTATGGAATGGGATACGGCAGCTGGCCATGCCATAGCTCTTGGGGCTAAATGTCATATGTTCCGAATGGAAGAATTAAATAATGAATTGTCTTGGAGTCAACCTTTAGTTTACAATAAGGAAAATCTTTTAAATCCTTTTTTTATAGTTTGTGGCGTAGAATATCTTTGTAAGAATGCGTGATATTGGTCTCCTTTTAAAATTTAGACTTGCTTTTACGGTAGTTTTTTCCGCAGCAGCTGGATACTTATTAGGAGCGACTAATTTTTTGTGGAGTGAATTTATATTACTTATTCTTGGTGGCTTTGCAATTGTTGGATCGAGTAACGCATTTAATCAAATCTGGGAGATTGATACCGATTCTTTAATGGATCGCACAATGTTAAGACCATTACCAGCGGGTAGAATGAAGAAATCCGAGGCTTATTTATGGGCGATAGTTTTGGGAGTTTTAGGCACAATAGCTTTAGGTTTTTTAAACATCATTACAGCTGTATTTGGTCTGGTCTCTATGTTATTGTATGTTTTGATATATACACCAATGAAAGCAAAATCACCATTAGCAGTTTTAGTTGGTGCTTTTCCTGGTGCTATTCCTTTTCTCTTAGGATGGGTTGCGGTAACTGGAGATTTTGGGATTGAATCAGGTACGCTTTTTGCAATACAATTCTTATGGCAGTTTCCTCATTTTTGGGCAATTGCTTGGGTTGGGTATGATGATTACGCAAAGGCAGGGTACTTTTTATTGCCGAGCAGAAAAAAAAATAGTACGGTAACATATATGAGTATTATATATACACTTTGGATGATTTTTGTTTCAATACTTCCTGCTTTTGGTTTGACAGGTTCACTAATATTATCAAATGTTGCTGCTATAATAGTTCTCATTCTCGGAATATTTGTTTTAAGATTGGCGATATTGCATCACAAGTCTCCTTCAAATTCTGCAGCTCGTTCCCTAATGCTTGGAACGATAGCATATCTCCCATTACTTCAAATCACTTATGTTGTTGATCATTATTTAAACTAACTATGAATAAGAATCGAAAGGAAATTCGCGAAAAAACCTCAAAGCCACTTTTATGGATTGGAATGGCAAGTATAGGAATGGCATTTGCCGGATTAACTTCTGGTTATGTAGTTTCAAAATCCTCATTGGTTTCAAAGGGTGCATGGCAAACTATCGCATTACCAAAGGAGTTTCTTCTGAGTACAATATTCATAATTCTCTCAAGCCTATTTTTGATTCTGGCTGGCAGAAAAATAAGAAATGGGTACTATAAATATTCAACTTCAATGATTGGTTTAGCCTTTCTATTTGGTGTTCTATTTTTGTTAACTCAAGTCTTAGGATGGAATAATTTAATTGAAAATCAAGGTGTTTTCTTTACCGGTAAAGAAAGTCGTCCTGCTGGAAGTTGGCTTTATGTCATTACTTGGTTTCATTGGATGCATGCTTTAGCTGGTGTTATTGTTCTTTTAGTGGCATTCATACGCAGTATTAGAGGGCACTATACAAAAGAAAATATACTCCCATTTAGCTTGTCTTCTCAATTTTGGCATTTTCTTGGGTTTTTATGGGTTTATTTGCTTCTCTTTTTGACCTTTCTTCGTTAATTTCGCAGGACTTTATTTGATCAAATCATTTTAGTATTGAATTATGACAAAAAATAAAACATCTGGCACTTGGAGTGGAGGTAACGAGCCCATGAATTCAGAGTATGGAAAAATGATGATGTGGTTTTTTCTAATCTCTGATGCTCTTACCTTTTCTGGATTTCTCACTGCATATGCATTTGTGAGATTTAGATTTGACATTCAGTGGCCAGTTGCTGAAGATGTTTTCACCCATTTCCCTGGCCTTGAGGGCGACCAGCCTCTTCTTTATGTGGCATTTATGACATTTGTTTTAATAATGTCTTCAGTGACTATGGTATTGGCGGTAAATGCTGGACACCAACTAAAAAAGAATGTAACTGCATGGTGGATGGTTGCTACGATAATAGGTGGTGTGATTTTTGTCAGCAGTCAAGCATGGGAATGGTATCATTTTATAATAGGTGACAAAGGGGGTATTGAACTTTCATCTCGCGAAGTCATGAAAGTAGCTAATGGTGATGGCGATGTGCTTTCCTTATCTCAAGTTGTTCAAGGAATGGAGAAAGGACATTCTGCAAACCATGAACTTATGTTTTCTGACGAAGAGGTCCTCAAATCTATTAGAGCAAATAATAATTTAGTCCTCCAGAGTCCTGGTAAAGAGCACATTTCATTTACAAGAGAGGCAACAATTAAAGCTCTTGATGGTGCTCATGTTATTCAAGGTGCAAACATGCATCATAATGAATATGGCAAGCAACAGTTTGCGAATTTCTTTTTCTTTATAACAGGTTTTCATGGATTTCACGTTTTTTCTGGTGTTGTTCTAAATGTTATGGTTTTCTATAATGTTATGCTTGGGACCTATGATCGTAGAAAAACATATGGTATGGTTGAGAAAGTTGGCCTTTATTGGCACTTTGTAGATCTCGTTTGGGTATTCGTTTTTACTTTTTTCTATCTCGTTTAAATAAATTATTGATTATGTCAGATCACGAATCACCTCAAGGAACAGCATGGATTTGGAAGATATTTTGGCTTTTGTTGGCAATAACTACAGTTGAAGTTGTTTTGGGGATAATTAAGCCAGAAATACTTCTAACCTCTTTGGCAGGAACTTCTATTTTAAACCTAATATTCATAGGACTGACACTCGTTAAAGCAGCATACATTGTACAGTACTTTATGCACTTAAAATATGAAGTGAATTCACTAAAATATGCGATTTACTTACCTGTGCTGATCTTAATTCCCTATTTGACTTTCATTTTGATTTTTGAGGGTCAAGCGATTTTTGAATTTTGATGACTTCAAAAAACAGTAAGCGTATTGTCTTAGTTGCGCTTCTTATTATTCCAGTGACCATGTATTTAGTTTCCATAGCAGTAAGTGGTGTGGTTAATTTTAGAACATTAGAGAATTTAGGTCCTCCAAGTTTTGATTCGGGCTCAACAACTTTCATTAATGATCGCAGGGATAGTTGGTCCCCAGATTCATCTTCAGGAAAAATTATTGTCTTAAGCTTTTTCTTTACTACTTGTCCTACAATTTGTCCGGCAATGAATTTTCATTTAAAAGAAGCTCATGATCGTTTGTATGGGTTTAAAGATTTGATATTCATCAGCTGCACAGTCGATCCGACAACAGATACTCCCGAAATTTTATTTGATTACAAAAGGAATCTAGGTGTTGAAGAATCAAACAAATGGGATTTTATAACGGGTGAATCAGAGGAGCTTTATGCCTTAGCTAATTCATATTATTTAACAGCCCTTCGTGACTCTAAGTCCCCTGGTGGTTATGCTCACTCTCAATCAGCTGTTTTAATTGATTGGGAGGGGAATTTAAGAAGTAGAATTACAGATCAAGGAAATATTTTAGGGGCGTATGATCTTTCAGAGGCATACCTTATTGATCAGCTTGTAGACGATGTAAGAGTGCTTATAAAGGAACACCGTAAGGTTAAAATGGGTCGTAAATGAAGGACAACCCAAATGATCGTTATGCTATTCCTGTAATAGTCATTTTGAGTATAATCGTTCCTATTGCGGTTGCATCACTTTTTCTGCTTCCAGAGGATTGGAAACTTCAATTTGGAAATGCTAATTTCAGAAGTCTCCCATTTTTTCATGCTGTATTGAATGGCTGCACTGCAATACTGCTGGCAGTTGCATTTGGTATGATAAAAACAAAGAATGTTGCACTTCATCGCCTTGCTAATATTCTTGCATTTTCTCTCTCAGCTGTTTTTCTTATATCATATATAGTTTCTCATATTTCTAATCCCGATGCCCATTTTGGAGGTGAAGGGTGGATTCGCTATTTATATTTTTTCATATTAATAACACACATTACTCTGAGCGTACCGGTCCTCCCATTGGCCATGTTGTCAATTTACAGAGGATGGAATAATCAAATAAGTGCTCATAAGAAATTGGTAAAATGGACATTCCCAATTTGGATGTATGTTGCCATAACAGGAGTATTAGTATATATATTTATGGCGCCTTACTATCCTATATAATGAAGAAAATTATTTTTTTATTTTTTATTTTTAAGTCCTTTTGGGTTGAAGCCCAATGTGCTATGTGCAAAGCTACAGCAGAGAGTAATGCTAGTAACGGAGGAACATTAGCTGATGGATTAAATGAGGGTATTTTGTATCTAATGGCATTTCCTTATCTGATTCTCGGTGCAATTGCTTTTGCATGGTGGCGGCATGAGAAGAAATAGATAGAACTATCTTTAGCATGATAATTGTAGTTTAAGGTTATCATAAATGAATTTTGACAGAATGGTTTTAAGATCAGGTATTTCTTTTTTTTTTAAAACTTCACTAATCATATCTACTATCATTTCTTGTGTTCAAAGTTTGAATGCTCAGGAAATGATAGTTTTAAATTTGAATGACTGTGTTGATAGAGCTTTAGAGTATAACTACAGTATTCGGCAAGCTAAGAATAATATCATGTTATCAAAGTCTGATAACATGGCTGCATTCGGAGCAATGCTTCCTCAAGTTTCAGCCAGTTCCGGCAATGCATGGAACACCGGATTGACAGTTGACCCGGTAACTAACATTATTGATCGTGTCCCCCTTTCTTCAGCAAATGGAGGTCTTGGGTTTAGTGCAATTTTATTTGATGGATTTCAAACCCTCAATACATGGAGGCAAGCAAAGGTAAATGTTCTTATAACTCAGTATAATTTTGACAATACGCGCAACACGGTAGCTCTTAATACTGCTTCTCAATATCTTTCTGTATTGATGGCGAAAGAGGCCCTAAAGGTAGCTTTGGAGCAGCTTAGAGTTACGGAAATAGGAGTATCTAGGCTTAGGAAATTGAATTCAGCTGGAGCCATTCCTCCTAATGAACTTCTTCAAATGGAGGCTCAATTGGCTCGTGATGAGCAAAGGAAATTGACGGCAGAGAACACTTTGGGTTTAGCTAAGTTGATACTTTCTCAAGGTATTGGAATAAAAATAAATGAATTCATCGTTACGGATATTCCGTTATATGGAATTAATGAACAACCCGCAATTATTCGTGTAAGACCGGAAGCGATTTTTGCCTCCTCAATTGATGATCAACCTAATGTTAAAGCTGCCCAGTTAAGAATTGAATCGGCCCAATTTGCCGTTAAAGCTGCCAATGCTAGTCGATTGCCTCGTCTCACAATGAATGGTCAACTAGCTACATCATATTCAAATCAGGCAAAAAATATTACAAGCGAATTACGGGTTTTAGAATTTGGATATTGGCTTGATGGTTTTGGAAATAATACCCCAGTTTATACTCAACAGAATGTGCCGGTTAGTTTTGATTCAAAATCATTCCAAAGTCAAGTTTCAGAAAATGTACGGCAATATGTTGGGCTGAATTTGTCTCTTCCAATTTTTAATGGTTTTCAAATCTCTAATACTATTAAAAGAGCTCAAATAAATAAAATGAATGCTGAACTTCAATATCAACAGGAAGTGGATAATTATGAACAAACAGTCGAACGCAGTCATTCGGATGCAACATCTGCATGGAAACAATATCTAGCAGCCCAAAAAACAGTGAATGCTGCGAGCAAGGCTTTTACTGATGCAACAATTAGACGACAAGAAGGGACTTTAACAGTATATGATTACTCAACAGTCCAAAACACATATCTCGCTGCAGTCTCTGATGCGTTGGGCGCGAAATATGATGCTCAGTTTAAGGCCTTCATTTTGAAATTTTATATGCAGTCGCCATTAAAAGATGTTACAGATAATAAAAAAATAAAAAATGAATAGACGAGTTATAATTGTGATTTGTAGTGTGCTTCTATTAGCCACCATAGGAGTCGTAGGAAAGAAAAAAAACTGGTGGGGTAAGAAAGGAAATACTGTCTCTGTTGAACTGGCTTTGGTTGAAAGACATACCATTGTAGAAACTGTTAATGCATCAGGGAAAATTCAACCAGCACTTGACGTGAAAATCTCTCCAGAGGTCTCAGGAGAGATAATTTTATTAAATGTACATGAAGGAAAATCTGTTAAAAAAGATGAGGTTCTTTTAAGAATAAACCCAGATATATATCAATCTATCGTTAGTCGTGCAAATGCAAGTGTCAACATGTCTCGATCGGCAAAAGCACAATCGGAAGCTCAATTTCTCGAGGCTCAACAAACTTATAAAAGGAATCAGACCTTGTACTTGCAAAAGGTCCTCTCTCAGGCGGAATGGGATGCCGCAGAGCGAATGTTTAAAGTTGCCGAGTTAGGTGTACAATCAGCGGAATATCAGCTTGAAAGTGCTTTAAGTTCTCTAAAAGAGGCTAAGAATAATCTAAAAAGAACAGTTATACGAGCTCCTATGAACGGGATTGTTACCGGTTTAAATATTGAAGTTGGTGAGCGTGTTGTTGGAACAGCCCAAATGGCAGGTACAGAAATGATGAATGTTTCTCAGCTGGATGTAATGGAAGTTTTAATAGATGTTAATGAAAACGATATTGTCCGTGTAAATATGAATGATACTGCTATTGTTCGCGTCGATGCTTTTTTAGGACATGACTTTAAGGCTGTCGTAACAGAGATAAGTATTGCAGCAAAAGGACAGCAAATGGGAGTGAATCAGGTAACAAATTTTGAAGTAGAATTAGAGATATTGCCTAGTAGTTATGGAGATCTAAGTACTCCGCAAAGACAACAACCTTTACTATCCGGAATGACAGCAACTGTTGATATTCGGACAAAACGATCACTACAGGTTCGATGCGTTCCTGTTGAAGCAGTGACAACAAGAGAAGATTCATTAACTAAAAATAAAATGTTAGAAGTAATCTTTGCAGTTGAATCAGATAAAGCTAAAATGTATACTGTTAAAACTGGAATTCAAGATGAAAAGTATATTGAAATAATTTCAGGTTTGGATGATGTTGATAAGGTTATTCGTGGCCCTTTCGATGCGGTAAGCAGAAAGTTGTCGGAGGGCGATGAGGTTATTGTCATAGATCCAGTCAGGTTTTAGTAGTTATTTTGTGAAATCAAAATTCCTTATTATAGACACTTCGTCGCGGTTATGCAGTGTTGCGGTTGCTTATGGATCTGAAATTATTTGGTCAGGATCTGCAATTGATGAAAAAGGATTTTGTCATGCTGAAAAACTACATGTTCTTATTGATGATTCTTTAAAAGATGTATTTGGCTCTAAATACTCTTCGATAAGAGAAATAGATGCGATAGCAATTGCTGAAGGTCCGGGATCATATACTGGCTTAAGGATAGGGTCAGCTGCGGCAAAAGGCCTGGCACTTCCGTTAAATATACCCTTAATTGCTTATTCTTCTTTAGCCGTTCTGGCTCACGCGGCTAAAGCTAAAATATCAAAAGAAGTTAGGGCTGATGCATTCTGGTCAGCAATGGATGCTAAACGTTTGGAAGTTTATTCTTCGTTTTTTGATCAAGATCTTGTCAGGATCAGCCAAGACAAGCCACTTGTACTTGATGAGCAGCCTATTCCACAAGAGTGGTTGGAATATTCTAACATTTGGGCTAGTGGCGATGGCGTTGAAAAAGCATTAGAGTATTGGCCAAACCTACAGGATGCTAAGATTAAATATGCGGAGGCTCGTGACGCTCTTTTTCTGGTCCAATCTGCATGGAACAGTAAAGATTTTGTTAGTATCGTAAATTGGGTGCCTAATTATTTAAAGATATTTAGGCCAGGAAAGGCTAAGCTCGGACTTCCCAAAACACGATGAAATCATAAATTTATACATCCCAATACTTAGAAAGTTCATCTATTGATTTATGGGCTATTTGACAACTGTTCATAGTACATACTTCAGCGGCAAAGTGCTTATTATCGCATGGGCCCCATAATGGACTTCTAAAATAAGGTAGAGGATGAATTCTATGATTACCTGATATTTTTAAGTGCTTTGAGTCTGGATTTGAAAACGGAAACAGATTAATCCAAGTGGAATAGCGGTCAGGATTATCAAAGGCTTTATTACAGGCATTTCGGATCATATTTTCACCTTCGTTTCTTTTTTTCTCAGAGTGTAGGAGATGACCGCATACAATAAGGCATTCTGCCATAGCGGCCAGGGAAGAGGGGATGGTGTCATCTTCCCAATCTTCAAAATTGATAAATGTATGGTTCAAATTATTTAGACGTTGGTAAGAAAAATATTTTTTCTCTTCACCTTTGAATTGATCGAATATAAAGTCAATAAGAATTTCGCATTTGGTCAACCAGCTAATGTCAAGTGTGGCTTGACTTATTCTCAAGGCGAGAAGTGCGCTAAATGCGAGATCATCAAAATATGCATCATTTTTCTTTGTTAAATCTGGATAGCATATGTGAACAGGGTTCTTGGTGTCTAATTGAAACTCTAGCCAATGGGCCTTCGATGATTTAATTGATGAAAAATAATCTTCTCCCGTTGCTAAAAATCCTTCAAGAAGAGAAATACAGGTCAATGCATTCCATGAACAGATGCTTTTTTTATCGACAAATGGAAGGTCTCTTTTAAGCGCTAAGGGTTTTAGTTTTTTTATGGAATTATCCCATATGGTTTTGTTTTTTTTCTCTGCTAGATTATGTAAAATCCACCCTTTATTATTAAAACTTATACTATTGTCATTTAGTTGTGCTTTAAAGTCATCTGCTGCGTCCCCAAGGGCTGAATCTAATTGTTTGTTTGTCCAAACATAGCTTAAGCCTTCTTCACCATTAAAGTCAGCATCAATGGCTGCAGCGAATAATCCTGAAGGCAGTTCCATTTCATTCAAAAGCCAATTCTTCGTCTTTTTGAAAGACTCGTATGCAAGAGAGTCCTTACTGTGGTGAAATGCTTTTGCTGTAAAGCGAATCCATAGAGCATTATCGTAAAGCATTTTTTCAAAATGCGGGATCATCCATCTGCTGTCTGTACTATATCGAAATAAACCTCCTCTTAAAATATCATATGATCCTGAATGGTAAATATTCTTTAGGCTTTTTAAAGAATGTTCTTCAAAATCAGGAAGGTTAGTCAATAAATACTGCATTAGAGTATTTGGCATCGGGAATTTTGGACTTCCTTTTTTTCCTCCGAAATTATAATCCCAAAGAGATGCTGTCTTTTCTTTAAAATTAATCCAGCTTATATTTTTTTTTAAAGGGTATTTTTTTTCTTTGGCATCATTAAGAGCAAGAATCAATTTTTCCGCATAATCTTCTGCAATATCTGGTGACTTAATATTGATTTGGTGTAATTTATTTATTGCATTAATCCAGTTTTCTCGGGGAAGGTATGTACTTGCCCATATCGGCTTTGCATTAGGGAGACAAACTATATTTAAGGGCCATCCGCCACCTCCTGTTAGCGCAATTGCCGCTGACATATATGCATGGTCAACATCTGGGTGTTCTTCTCTATCTACTTTAATATTGATAAAATATTCATTCATTTTATCAGCGATATGTCTGTCTTCAAAGATTTCTTTCTCCATTATATGACACCAATGGCATGTGGAATAACCGATGCTTATCAAAAGCCACTTATTTTGGGAAGCAGCTTTATTTAATATCCCCTTGGACCATGGATGCCAATGAATAGGATTACTCGCGTGCTGCTGAAGGTATGCACTTGATTCATCAGTGAGTTGATTCATTATACAAGGATACGCTCTTTGATATAATTAGTTGGGGTATTTTAAGCTCTAATTTGAGCTCTAGCTTATTAAATTTATAAAGTTTATTTAAACCAATTCTCAACTATCTATTTTTTCGCAAAATATTTATAAAATAGCGGGATAGTTTCTATTCCTTTAAAATAATTTTCAAGACCAAAATGTTCATCAGGAGAGTGAATGGCATCGCTATCAAGTCCAAAACCCATTAATATACTTTTCACCTTTAGCTCACTCTCAAATAATGCTACAATGGGAATACTTCCGCCGCTTCGAACGGGAACGGCTTTTTTGTCATATGAATCACTGAGCGCCCTTACAGCTGCATCGTATCCAGGATGATCAGTTGGACATACATAAGGTTGGCCGCCATGATGCGGGGTTACTTTTATTTTTACTGAATCCGGTGCGATTGATTTGAAATATTTGGTAAATAATTCTGTTATCTCATCTGGGTCTTGATGAGGTACGAGTCTCATGGAAATTTTTGCATATGCTTTTGATGCAATAACAGTTTTTGCTCCGTCACCTGTATAACCGCCCCAAATGCCATTTACATCTAGGCTAGGTCTTATGGAATTCCTTTCAGCTGTGCTATAATCCTCTTCACCGTCAATATCAGCTAGATCCAAAGCTTTTTTATAATCTTCTAACGAAAATGGGGCTTGTGCAAGCTCTGCTCTTTCTTGTGCGCTTAGAGTTGCGACATTATTGTAGAAACCAGGAATAGTTATTTTTTTCTTGTCATCATGAAGACGCGCTATCATATTTGAAAGGACATTTATAGGGTTAGCGACAGCTCCTCCATACAATCCTGAGTGCAAATCTCTATTTGGACCTGTAACTTCTACTTCCACATAACTCAAACCTCTTAATCCAGTAGTTAGTGAGGGAACTCCAGGAGCTACCATTCCAGTATCAGATATGAGTACGACATCACATTTTAAGCGTTCATGATTTTTTTTGACAAACCAGTCTAAATTTTGAGAACCTACTTCTTCTTCACCCTCTATCATGAACTTAATGTTACATGCAACATTATTGGTAGCTACCATTGTTTCAAATGCTTTTAAATGCATAAAAAACTGTCCTTTGTCATCGCATGCTCCTCTTGCGAATATTGCTCCATTAGGGTGTATTGGAGTATTACGGATTTGCGGATCAAAAGGGTCTGATGACCATAATTCGATTGGATCAGCTGGCTGAACATCGTAATGCCCGTAGACCAATACAGTTGGAAGGTCTGATGAAATAAAATAGTCACCATACACAACAGGATACCCAGGGGTTTCGCACACCTCAACTGAATTTGCTCCTGCGTCTTTTAAGAATTCTGCAGTTTGTTGAGCAGCTTTTAAAACATCATTCTTAAAAGAAGGATCAGCACTTACGCTAGGAATTCGAAGTAACTGAAAAAGTTCATCGATAAATCGTTTCTTGTTATCCTGGATATATTTATTCATACAGCGAATATAGCTAAGCAAAAAATGATTTTCTATCTTCGTTATCTATTTAACATAGAAGATGAAAAGATCACTTTTTCAAATTCATAAATTCATCTTGGTCTCCTTAGTAATATTAGGATCGATTCGTTCTATTTACTCCCAAAATATTACGGTTAATTCTTCCACCCCACGCAATGATCCGATGTGGCTGGTGCAAAATGTATTTGTTGGCCCTAATCTCACAGTATTTTCTCCTATTGGGCCTCTAGGGGTTCCAAAGTCTCAACCCAGTTCGGTTCAATTTGGAAAATTTAATATTAACAATCCTGCTTTTGGGTTGGATTCAGGTATTGTAATTTCAACTACGGATGCCGTTGATGCTGTGCCAGGGCAATCAGGATCATTTACCAATAATACATCAACTCTTTCTGCTAATTTATCATCGGTTCTTAGCGCTATTGGAACAAGTGGAAGTTTATATGATAAAGGGGCGATTGAATTTAGTTTTGTTGCACCTGGAGATTCTGTAAAATTTGACTATGTTTTTGCCTCTAAAGAATACACTGGCTTCACATGTTCTCCTTTTAATGATGTCTTCGGGTTTTTCTTAATTGGTTCTGGTATAAATGGGAATCCTAATATGGATACAGTTAACTTGGCTACTATTCCAGGTACTAATGTTCCAGTAGCCATAAATACAATTAATCAGGGATACCCATCTGCTAGTTATCCAGCATCTAATTGCCTTACTGCAAATCCAAACTATGTTGCTCATTCGTCTATGTATAATGCGAATTCTCCTTCGGGAATAGTAAACTATCCCGGATTTACAGATGTTTTTACTGCTGCTGCGGAGGTATCTTGTGGATCTTTGTATACCATTAAATTATTAATTGCAGACGTGCTTGATGGAGCATATAATTCTGCAGTATTTCTCGGCGCAAGAAGCTTTGAGCTTCCTACAATTTCATTAAACTCCACTTTTAATCAAGGAAATACTTTTAATGATACTATCGTTGTCGAGGGATGTAAGCCTTCTTATTTGTACTTGAATCGCAATGGTGCAGTCAATGATACGATGACCATAAACTTTAACTATTCTGGGAATGCCATTTCAGGAGTCGATTACGCTCCGCTTCCAACTTCAGTAACTCTTCTTCCTGGGGTTGTTTTAGATTCCATCCCGATAACTGCATTTGATGACGGAATAGTTGAAAATTTTGATACTGTTCGTTTTGTTATGCAGCCCGTAACTACAAATTGTGCTGTTTATCCTCCGCAATACAAGACTTTTTTAATTGCAGATAAAATCCCGCTGAATGTTAGTTCAAGTATTATTCAGGGAAATGACACAATCACATGTCCCGGAGAGCAAGTGGTATTGGATGGAGCATATTCAGCCGGACAAGGAGTTACCAATGGATGGTGGGGGACAGATACAACAGGTCCAAGTCAACTCACTGTAACTCCATTTGCTACAACCACTTATTATTATTCAGCGATTGATGAATGTATGTCCATTGCAATAGTTGATAGTATTACTATTTATTTTCAGGTATATGATTCAATACAAACTATTAGTGACAGTCCAGATCCTATATGTCCTGGTGAATCTGTAGAAATACTATGCGCGGCAAAAATGGGAACTCCACCTTACTCTTTTCAATGGAATAATGGACCAAATGATTCTGCCTGGATAATTTCTCCGAGCAAATCAGAGTGGTATTCATTTGAGGTGTCAGATGCTTGTGGTGCTCAGATTAAAGATTCTGTTTGGGTAATTGTTGCTCCTATTCCCGCTGCGGCTTTTTCTCATTATCCAAATCCTGGATATCCATTAAATGTTCAGTTTAACAATCAGTCAAGTGACACGAATTATGTCAAATGGTATTTTGGAAACGGTAATATTTCTAATCAACTTAATCCATTTCATTCATATGCCCAACCAGGTAAATATCAAGTGGGATTGGTGATCTCTGATTCTATTGGTTGTCAGGATTCTATTTCTTTGGAGATAGAATTAAAAATGGATTACTATGTATATATACCAAATACATTTACCCCCAATGGAGATATAATTAATGACAGAATAAAAGTTGAGGCAATAGGAATTGAAGGCATGGTTTGGCAAATTTTTAATCGTTGGGGCTTGATGGTTTTTTCCACCGATGATATTCAGGAGTCATGGGATGGTAATATAAATGGACAGCAATCTCCGGAAGGAGTATATTCTTATAAGATCGTTTTAGATCTTCCTTTTGGTGATATCAAGGAGGAAATGGGAATTTTCACTTTAGTTAGATAGAGATTTTATATTATGGCGATGCAAATCACACCAGTCACAAGTATTGCTTTATAAATCCATTGACGTTGGATAGATGATTTTCTTTTGTCATGGGCAATCTTGTACATTTTAATTCGTTCCGTTTGTCTTTTCCATTCTAGAAAAATCATTGCAATTGCCATTGGTAAGGATCTAAGAAACCCTTCTTTAGCTTCTGGAAAACTTGCAAAAGCTAATATCAATAAAGGCGTATATGCGAATAAGGTGGCAATTAATGGACCTAAAACATTAGTGTTCCATGATTTGTGAGAATATAACCAAAGAAGCATACCGTAAATTGAAAATAAAATCGAAATTATCATCTCCAGATTTAGCCATGTGGTAGACATGGCAAAAACATAAAACCATACGGCAAGGCGAACGCCGTACTTGCGCGCCACAGGTCTTTCTAGTATTGTCCTGAATGGTCGTTGTGTTATGTCTTTTTCTAAATCGTAAAAGCTATTTAAAAGCGATCCTCCGGCCACTAAAAATGCTGTTGTAAAAGAGATCGCCCAAAAATCAGCCTGTGAAAGAATATAAAAAGTGCTCTGTTCCGGCGAAAAAAGGAACACTTGAGCCATTGCCTGAGCAGCAAAAATAAAAAGAATATGGGTCCAGCGAATAAGACTAAGGAAGGCAACTAATCGAAATAATATTTTGTTACTCTTCCCCATTTTTTTTAGAATCTGAGAACCACCTCCATAGAATGGGGGGACAATTCTTTTTGAGCTTTTTCTAAATTTTTTGTGAAACCCAAAATATACCCACCACCTCCAGAACCACATAATTTTAGGTAATATGTATTGTTGTCAATTCCTTTTTGCCAAAGGGAATGGAAATCAGCTGGAATCATAGGGGTGAAATGTTCTAAAGCCAGTCGACTTAATGACTTTAAATTTGTAAATAGTGGGTCCCAATCTCCTTTTAAGAAAGCTTGAACACATGCGTCATTATACTTTTTAAATTGGTCACTCATAACCGTTCGGAAACCTTCCTCTTTAAGTTTTTCCATAAAGAGATTAACCATCGGTTGCGTTTCTCCTGGTGTTCCAGAGTTAAGTAAAAAAATTGCTCCATCTCCGTCACTTTCAGTGGACGGCAACACGACGGTACCGAGTTCAGTTTGAGAGCGAATCAGCAGTGGTAGTTGGAGGTAACATATTGTAGGGTCAATGCCTGAACTTTTACCATGAAAATAACTTTCCATTTGACCAAGGCACTCCTTAACTTTTTGGATTGAATCCGGAGATATACCGTTATCAAGAGTTAATTGATTATTTGAATATCGGTCATATACAGCTGCGACTAAAGCCCCTGATGAGCCAACACCATATCCTTGAGGTATTGTTGATTCAAAATATAATCCGTCTTGTAAGTCTTTACTAAGCTCTTCTAATCGCAGAGATGCAATTAATGACCCGTTAACTTCTAACTCTTTCAAGTGAGAAAAAAACTTTTTAAGTTCATTATTAGAGCGCAAATGGTTTTCGTTGGAGTCTTTAGAGGGCAAACTCAAATTGCCCCAAAAATTGCGGTAAGGAATTGAGAGACCCATTGTGTCTCTGATTATTCCATATTCTCCAAATAAGAGAATTTTAGCAAAATAAGACGATTTCATTTTTCAAAGTTAGTTAAACGTTTAGGCCCGGATCCAACATGATCTGCAATAAACCTATTTTCTTTACAATACTGAATTAATGTATTCTTTATGAAAGCCATTCCTTTTTCTTTCACTGCGGCAGGAAATAGCACATGGACATTGGCTCCAGCATCCAGGGTAAAGCTCAGAGGTAATTTAGATTCACGTCTGAATTCTCGGATTTCTTCAATAATTTTCAATGTGTTTGGCTTCATAAGAATATAGCTTGGGCTTGAGCTCATCATCAGCCCGTGTAAGGTTAGTGCCTCAAGTTCTGTTAGGCGGATAAAATTCTCAATATCACCTGTTTTTAATATTTTTTGGATCTCACTTAGATGTTGATGCGCTTGTGAAAAACGTTGTGATCGAAATGGATGATTTTCCATTAGAGCGTGCCCTGCCGTGCTGCTCACGGATTTTTCTCCTACTTCAACTAGCAATACCACATCGCAGTAGTTTTTAAATATAGGGTCAATGATGTGCGGGTATTCAATCGCATATTCATCGTTGGCATTTTCTAATGTAGGCGTTCCTCCCCAGACTACAAGACCTCCGTAAATCGATCGACTAGCTGAACCGGAACCTAGTCTTGACAATATAGAGGCCTCTTGATAAAAGTTTAAAGCATCAAATTTGAAATCTATTTTCTGAGCAAATTCAACAATACATAGTGAAAGAGCACTCATTCCCGATGCACTGCTTGCTATTCCGCTAGAGTGAGGGAAGCTATTTCTTGTTTTAATTTGCAAATTATATGAGGATAGCCATGGGTGCCGATGCATTATTCGCTCTAGGAAGCCTTCTATTTTTGGAATAAATTCAGGCTTATCTGTCCCGTCAAGGGTTATATTAACTCCAGTTCCTTCGGAAAAATGAACTTCTGTTGTTGTCTTGCATTTGCTTAGGGTAAAGCTAATAGAAGGATTGGATGGAAGCTGTGTGTCCCTTTTGCCCCAGTATTTTATCAGGGCAATATTGGAAGGACTTTCCCAGGATGTTGTCATGCTGAGATAGCTTCGAGCTCAGGAGCTATTTTTTTCACCATCCCTTGCAATGCTCTTCCAGGGCCTACCTCATAAAAAATCTTTGCTCCATCTTTAATCATGGCTTTAACGGTTTGATTCCATTTAACGGACCCTGTGAGTTGGGCTTTTAAATTGGCTCGAATCTCATCTGGCTCTTTTACTGCAATAGCAACTACATTTTGGTAAATTGGACATCTAGGAACATTAAAGTTTACAGAATCTAAAGCATCTCCTAATTGTTCTTCAGCTGAAGACATCAATGGACTGTGGAATGCGCCATTTACTGGCAAAATTATCGCTCTTTTAGCACCAGCTTCCTTGCAGGCTTCGCAAGCTTTTTCTATTGAATCTGTGGTGCCTGAGATAACTAACTGGCCCGGTGTATTGTAATTGGCAGGAACAACAATTCCGGCAATTTTTTTACAAATATTTTCGACGATAACGTCATCAAGGCCAATAATTGCAGCCATTGTAGAGGATTGAGCTTCACATGCCTTCTGCATTCCAAGTGCGCGCTGATAAACTAGTTTGATTCCATCCTCAAAGCTCAGTGATCCAGAAGCAACTAAAGCAGAGAATTCGCCAAGCGAATGACCTGCAACCATTGCTGGGTTAAAATCAGAGCCTAGAGATAATGCCTTGGCTACAGAATGCAAAAAGACTGCTGGTTGAGTAACTTTTGTCTTAGTTAGATCTTCCATTGTTCCTTCGAACATTATTTCCGATAATCCAAATCCTAATAGGGAATTTGCTTGATCAAAAAGATCTTTATTCGCGTCGTAAAGATCTTTGCCCATCCCTGGGCTTTGGGAACCTTGCCCAGGAAAAACATATGCTTTCATTTTCCGAAATATTCTACAGAGTTATTTTCAGTTTCAATAATGCGAATACAATGCAAATTTGCCCCTTGGTTATTTATTAGTGGTGAGAGCACTTCCCAAAATACTATCGCTAAGTTTTCTGTGGAGGGGATTATTTCCTTTAAAAAGGGCACGTCTTCATTTAAGTTCATATGATCAACATGGTCGATGATGTTATTAACAATGATATTTTTTAGATCTGCCAGATTCATGACAAATCCTGTTTCAGGATTTACAATTCCCTTGACTGTGACAATTAGTTGAAAATTGTGGCCATGACCTCTCTTGTTCGAACATTTGCCAAATACGTTAAAATTCTTTTCTTCAGTCCAAGAAGAGTTATAGAGTCGGTGCGATGCGCTAAAAGTTTCACGCCGTTGGATATACACCATGAGTAATGAATTCTATTATTTATCCTAATTATTTGAATCAAATTCTACTAAGATGGATTTTATAATTCCATCCTTTTCTGTTCTGTAAGAGACCATTGCTTTGATTGGGTTAAATGGTAATTTGGGAGCAGAAACAAGTAATCCGAAGGAATCATAACCTTTTGCGCTGAGAATCGCCTCTCCAGAGCCACTTTCATCTATATATTGAAAAGAGCCCGAAACCCATTGCTCTCCGTCAGATAATTGAACATCTATTACATCCATAGGGCTTGTTGCTTTTTTGTCTACGGACACTAAAAACACACTAGGGCTTTTTTGAAGTACACTTGCTTTTGGGGTTCCGCAAGAGCAAATAACAAAGGCAAATAAAAGTAAGAAGACCCAGTTTTTCATGACATATTTGTATTTAGGTAAATATCGGAAAAATAGTTGTTATGGTTGAACTTTTCATTTTATTATATCTAATTGTTTTTTCAAGGTTTCCATACTGTTTTTTATAGCAAGCAATCGATTTACCAATTCTTCCGTATTGATTGTTTCTGAAGAGTTGGTCTTGTATTTTTTTCTAGCCCCTTTTATTGTGAAGCCACGATCTTTTATGAGGTGATGAATTTTTCTAACAACTTCCATATTTTCCGGAGTGTATTTCCTTACCCCTCGTGAATTTTTTTTCGGATTCAATTCTGGAAACTCTTTTTCCCAAAATCTCAATGCAGAGGTATTTAGATTAAATATTTTCGCAACTTCACCAATGCTGTAATAATTTTTTGTCCAATCGTTTGTTGTCATATTTAGTCAAAACTTTGGTTAGAGGCAGCAGCGGAACGAACTAAGTCGTCATATTGTAGAGGACTTAGATCATTAAAGAAATAATTTATTGGGTTAACACGTCTTCCGTTTTTTATAACCTCATAGTGTAAATGTGGGGCCGTGGATCGCCCTGTATTGCCAACATATCCGATGAGATCCCCTCGCTCAACTCTTTGACCACGTCTCTTAATTGCCTTATCCATGTGAGCATAAAGTGTATGGTAACCAAACCCATGAGAAATTGTTAAATGCTTTCCAAAACCACGTCCTCCGTATACATCATTTGAAATAATAAGTCCATCAGCACTCGCATATATTGGGGTTCCTTTTTTTGCAGTAAAATCCACTCCAGCATGTTTTTTTCGGACTTTATAAATAGGGTGGATTCTATAACCAAAACCAGAAGAAAATCTCGTTCCTGGTTGATCTTTAACTGGTTTGATTGCTGGTAGAGCATTTAATAATGCCTCTTTATTACCAGTTAAACTAGCTAACTCATCTAAACTCTCAGATTGAACAACAACCCTTTTAGATAATTCATCAATCCTTCGAGATGTTTTTTCTAGCAAAGCACCATTTGAAAGGTTTCTAATATTTTCATACCTCAATGCACCTCCCGCAATTCCACTTAATCGTAGTTCACCAGGGGGAGGTTCAGACTCAAATACAACTCGATATATCTCATCGTCACGTTGCTCCATATTCTCCATTATCACTAATAATTCGTCTAAACGCTTATCAAGTTGCTCGTAAGTTAAAAGAACTTCATTTAATTCACGCTTTAAAACTTTTTCTTTTGGGGAGTCTAAAATGAGTTGAATAACAAAGAAAAATAAAACACCTAGTAATGCCGAAGCCAACAGGAATAGGCTTGTATCTCGAATAATATGTTTCCATGTTCTCTCAACTTTTCTATAAGCGAGTGTTAAAGGATCATATATATATTTTGATTTCCTCATTAACAGGAGTATTCTTACTAATTTTGTTACCTCAAAAGTAGGCAACAATGACTTCTTCGGAAATACGCAGCACGTTTTTAGATTTTTTTTCATCTAAAGAGCACAAAATAATCCCTTCTTCATCTTTGGTTTTAAAAGATGATCCATCATTAATGTTCGTTAATGCTGGGATGAATCCCTTTAAGGATATATTCATCGGATCTAAGAAGAGTGAGAATGGCCGTGTCGCAAATACACAAAAGTGTCTTAGGGTAAGCGGTAAACATAACGATTTAGAAGAAGTAGGTCATGATACATACCATCATACACTTTTTGAAATGTTGGGGAATTGGAGTTTTGGCGATTACTTTAAAGAAGAGGCTATTGACTGGGCTTGGGAGCTTTTAACTGAGGTTTATGGTCTTGATGAAAACCGTATTTACATAACTGTCTTCGAAGGAGATCTAAGCGATGGCTTAAAGCGTGATATTGATTCGGAGAAAGCATGGCTTAAACATGTTCAGTCGTCAAGGATTTTGAGTGGAAGCAAAAAGGATAATTTCTGGGAAATGGGAGAAGTTGGCCCATGTGGCCCATGTTCTGAAATTCATTTTGATCTTAGAAATGAAGCTGAACGAAAAAAAATAGATGGTGCTCTTTTAGTTAATGAAGATCATCCTCAAGTTATTGAACTGTGGAATTTAGTTTTTATCGAATTCCAAAGAGTCTCAGATGGAAATTTAAGTCCATTGCCAGATAAGCATGTAGATACAGGAATGGGTCTTGAAAGATTGGTTAGAGCTATTGGAATGAAAGAGTCGAATTATGACACAGATATCTTTACACCATACATAAACAAACTGTCTGACCTTTCGAATAAGGAATATGGCACTGACGAAACTGTTGATATTTCTTTTCGAGTGATTTCAGACCATATCAGAGCTGTTTCAATGGCTATAGCTGACGGCCAACTGCCTTCGAATATTGGCGCAGGGTATGTGATTCGAAGAATACTCCGTCGCGCGGTTAGATATGGATATTCAAATCTGGGTTTTCGGAAGCCTTTTCTTATTGACTTGCTCCCAGTTTTGTCATCTTCTCTTTCTAAAACTTTCCCAGAATTAGAAATCCAAATTTCTATGGTTACAGCGGTAATTAGGGAAGAAGAATTGTCATTTCTTAGAACCCTTGAGTCAGGATTAAAACGCTTGGATGATGCGATTTCGGAATCTAAAAATGCTATTATTTCTGGGATTCGGGCTTTTGAATTATATGATACGTATGGCTTTCCATTGGACTTGACTAAGTTGATTTGTTCTGAAAAAAGATATAATGTTGATGAGGATCAATTTCATTTAGAAATGAAAAATCAAAAAGATCGATCTCGATCGGCTTCTAGTAAAAAAGTTGGAGACTGGATTGAAATGTCCTCAGGAAGAGGAGATGAGTTCATTGGTTTTGAGGCCAATTCATCAAAGTCGAAACTAATTCGTTATCGGCACATTGAAAGTTCCAAGGGAAAAAGCATCCAAGTTTTAATTGCTCCAACTCCTTTTTATCCTGAAGGGGGCGGTCAAGTTGGCGACATAGGTACAATAAAATTTGAAGGGCAGGAGATTAATGTAAAAGAAACGACCAAAGAAACTGGAATGATTATTCATCATTTATACGATGAACCTAAGGTGTGGTCTAAGAATGTTTTCGCACAAGTAAATATGAAGAATCGTGAGCGTGTCAGTGAAAATCATTCTGCTACTCACTTAGTTCATTATGCTCTTAGAAAAATATTAGGCTCCCATGTTGAACAAAGGGGTTCTTTGGTTCATGCGGAAGGTTTTCGATTTGATTTTTCCCATTTTCAGAAAGTTTCAAATGCTCAGATAAATTCAATTGAATGTCTTGTAAGATCTTTAATTACTGATAAAATAAAAACTCAAATTCACAATGAAATTCCTATAAATTCGGCAAAAAAAATGGGGGCAATGGCTCTATTTGGCGAAAAATATGGCGATTTTGTAAGGGTGGTTCAGTTTGGAGAGAGCGTAGAATTATGCGGAGGCACGCATGTGGAAGACACATCAAATATTTTAACCTTTATAATAAAAAGTGAATCGGGAGTTGCTGCTGGGATAAGAAGAATTGAGGCTTTATCTGGAGCGGCCGCAATAGATTATCTTTTAGATAAAAGTAAACGATATGATTTGGCTTTAAAAGAGTCAAACCAGGTAGACCCTGAAGAAAAAATAAAATCCTTAAAAGTTCAAGTGTTAGGTATTGAAAAAAAATTGATATCATTTAATCAGATGCGGGTTTCTAACTTGAAATCGGAATTAATCAAATCATCAAAGGATTATGGGACTTTAAAAGTTGTTGCAGAAATTATTGATCTTGAATCTTCGTATGTCAAAGATTTAGTTTTTCAAATTAAGGATAATTACCCGACTGCAGTTGTTTTATTGTTATCTGTAATCGGAGATAGAGTTCAAATGCATTTGGGAGTTGGTAGTGATTCTACTCCCCATGTAAACGCAGGTAATTGGGTGAAAGAGTTATCTTTATTTATTAAAGGCGGCGGCGGCGGACAACCATCTTATGCGTCATCAGGAGGGAAATTTCCCGATGGTGTGAACGACTTAATTGATGAATTTTACAAAAAAATAGAAAGATGCGTATTATAATTTTTGTTTTTGCTCTTTGCCTTTTTGAAAATATTGATGCTCAATCAGAGCCTCAGTTTTATGTGGATAGTGAAGTTCGAACAAGACGAATTTCACTAAGTACGTATGCTCAGCCAATGGTCTTATTTCGTCGAATTGGCGCCGATTTAAATGGTAATCGTCCAGATGTCAACAGCACCTTTCAAACAGGTTTTAATTCAGATGCTGGTATCTCTTTAGATTTTAATTTAGGTTCTCTTCGAGTTGGCGCAGGCTTTGGTCATACATGGATCAACTTTTCCACAACAGAATCAGAGAGTGTGGTAAAAACCTCTGCTACGTATTTAAGTGTGCCTCTAAGGGCTGGTCTCGTCACTATTTTAAATGATCGAATTAGTCTAGAGGTCTGGCCCCAAGTTATTTATCGTAAGGCGCAGTCGTATGAAAAAGATTGGCTGGTACAAATGATCCCCGAGTTTAGAGAAGTGATTTGGTCAGCAGGGCTAAATGTAGGTCCTTCAGTTTCCGTTACTGAATATTTACGTTGGACAATAATGGGTGTTATTGATTATGGTTTTAGTGACCTAGAGAGATCTTCTTCTGAGGGAGTTTTGGAGCTTCCTATTTTCTTAGGTATTAGAACTGGACTTCGTTTGAGTATTTAAAGTTCGTCAAGAAGTGTTTCAAGAGCAAAACTTCGGGACCCTTTGATCCAAATAAAATTACCATGAATTTGTTTCCCCCTCAAAGCCTCAAGTGCTTGAGCTGTGTCCCGATAGTTATAATATTTTTCTGGCATCTGACTCTCTTCAAACTCTTTCCCAATGAACCATGCATTTTCAATCTCTAGTTCTTGAAATATTTCGATCATTCTTTGATGTTGTGATTTCGAATATTCGCCTAATTCAAGAAGACCCCCAGCAATATACACATGTGGCATTTTTTTATAGAGGTTAACAGCATTTCTTAACGATGCCTCCATACTGGTGGGATTTGCATTGTAAGCATCAAGAAAAATCGTGTTTTTACCAGTCTTAAATATTTGACCACGATTATTTTGCGGAATATAATTAGCTATTCCTTTTGCGATCTTACTGTCTTCTAGTTCGAAATTTCGACCTATTGTAATTGCTGCCAGAACATTATTTTCTTGATAAGAACCTGTTAAATTTGTTAAAATTTCCTCATTTCCAAATGAGACGCCTAGCAATCCAGACTTATAAAAAAAATTAACTCCATCAGTGAATTCAATATTTTGAGAATTACAATTCTTCAATGCAATGGAATCATTTGGATTAACAAAAGATATACTATTATTTTTATCTAAATGTTCATAGAGTTCTGATTTCCCTTTTATCACTCCTTCAATGCCCCCGAAACCTTCTAGATGTGCTAATCCAAAATTTGTAATATATCCATAATCTGGAAGAGAAATTTCACATAAAGCTTTAATCTCTCCAATATGATTTGCGCCCATTTCAACAATTGCAATATCATGACTATCTCTAATGTTAAGAAGGGTTAAAGGAACACCAATGTGGTTATTATAGTTGCCCTCTGTGGCGTGGGTTGAATAACCTTGACTTAAGACATTAAACAATAATTCTTTGACTGTAGTTTTTCCATTACTGCCAGTGATACCAATAATAGTCTTGCCCCATTTATTTCGATGATAAGTTGCGAAGTTTTGTAGATGAGTCAAAACATTTTTGACAAAAAAAACATCACTATTATTGTAGTCTAGATTCTCGATTATCTCATCCAAAACTATAGCAGAAGCACCATTTTTTAAGGCTTCATTTGCGAACTGATTTCCATTGAAATTATCGCCTTTTAATGCAAAAAAAATCTGTCCAGATCTCAGTTTTCGAGAGTCTGTACAGATTCCTTTTGATTTGTCAAAGCGCTCGTAGAGGCTTTTCATTTTTATTTATTTTGGCTGATACCGTCTAAACTTCTCTTGTTTTGGTTTTTTATTGCTTTTTCCACGTTTTGAATCGTTGTTTTGGAACCCAACTCTATCCATTGCACACCTAAAACCTATAAAATCTGTGGAAAGGTCTTGTTCCAAATATCGTCTTGTTCCAGGGGAAAGCCAATAGGCACGATCTTTCCAAGAACCTCCTTTATAAACTCTTGTATTATTACCAATAAGTGTAGATTCACCATATTGATACATGGGAGCATCGGTTTCAGAAACACCTCCTTTATCGTATACAATGGAGGACTCAACATCCCCATCAACGAAATTTCGATAATCACTTTTTTGATAATTTCTTCGATTTAAATTTTCTTCTTCCGTAACGTTTCTTATTGGAAGCTGGCCTGGCAATCTTATAAGCGAACTATCAGTGCCATATTGAGGTTCAGCAAGAACGGCTAGTTCCCCAATTCCTTCATAATTATCATCAAAGGTTGTGAACTCATTACCTCTGAAAGGACGGTGTTCAGCCATATCAGTTCCAGATAGGGGTCTATAAACGTCCAAAACCCATTCAGCGACATTTCCAGCCATGTCATATAACCCAAAGTCATTGGGTGGGTAAAAGCCTACTTGCATAGTTATGTTTGCTTGGTCGTTCAAATAACCTCCGATCCCCATATTGTCTCCGCCACCTCTTTTATAGTTGGCAAGCATATCTCCGCGCCCTTGTTTATCGCCGTCCCGCACACTAGAACCATTCCACGTGTATTTGTTACGGTCAATAGTTCTATTATAAATACGGTTTCCAATTTCAGCATAAGCAGCATATTCCCATTCTGCTTCTGTAGGAAGGCGGTACTTAGGAAGAAGAATTCCATCTTCAATTCTTGCTGGCCTTCCTTCTTTACCGTAAACCTGTTGAGGCGAGATATCTTTTAACCCTTTGCCATTTTGCTGAGTATATTCTCCTTGACGGTATAAGTATACTTCAGTATTGAAATTTTGATCGTCGGCTTGATTTGCCATGACATTGAGAATACCCTTATTAATTAATATTTGCTCATTAACGCGATCAGTTCTCCAAGAACAATAACGCATGGCTTGTTCCCATGAGACTCCCACAACCGGATAAAAGTTAAAAGCTGGAGACCTTAGGTAATTTTCAACATATGTTTCATTGTATCCAAGCTTATCTCTCCAGACAAGAGTATCTGGAAGAGCAGACGTATATATCTGAGGATAGTATCCATAGTCATAAACTCGTCGTAACCAATATAAATATTCTCTGTAGTCGGCATTAGTAACTTCGTTTTCATCCATATAGAAAGAGGCAACAGTTACTCTAGCAGGACTGTTGTTCCAATCTCGCATGAAATCTTCTTCAACTTTCCCCATTACATAAGTTCCGCCTTCGATAAATACGAGCCCAGGTCCAGTTTCTTGGCCTTTATAGTTTAGATTAATTTGGAACCCACCGTTCTTTTTGTCATTGTATGACATGCCAGTGGTGTTTGAGGCTGTTTTTCCGCAACTAGCTAATAAGAATGCTGCAGCTGCTAAAGAACAAATGATACCGCGAATTTTCATAGTTGATTTAATTAAAATTTTGGACACTTTATAGCATTATAACGTGTTCGGCGTGTTCGACATGGGAATTGGTAGGACATGGTCATTTCATGAGCGCCTCCCAGTGTATTTTTCAATGGTGAAATAGTGTAATCATAAGAATATCCAAAAGTCCAAGGTACATCATTTGGGGCAAGTCCAACGATGAATACGAGGGCGTCTGGATTTGTACTTAGAGCCCCCAAAGCTTGTCTGTAACCTAATCCTCCAGTCATTAATCCTCGGTTAAATGAAAGGCCTCCTGTTAACTGCGAAGCTCCACCTTGGGATTGAAACACAATATTTGGAATGAGTAAATTATCTAGGCTATTGTATAGTCTTTTTCTCCCAATTGGGATGGTTCCTCCCGCTTGAGCAGATATTTTCAATGGTAAAGTATTCGTTGATAAAAATGCCTCATTGGGTTGTGTCAAATGACTAGCGGTAAAGCCGGCATAAAAGTTTTCAGTAAACCCAACTATTCCAAAAGTTAAATCGAGATGACTATTTGTGGTATTATCGGGTGAGATTTCATTTGTTGGCTTCACAAAACCATAGAATGGATCAATTTGGTCTGGGAATGTTAGACTACCCCAGTCGAGAGATCTCTGACGAAATGTCCCTTGAGCTCCAAAAAGAATAGAAAATTCTCTCGAAACAGATAGATGGTAGGAATAAATAAGTGATGCTTCAGTCAAACTTAGGGCTCCATTTGCTGCTTCGTCCTGGACGATAAGAACTCCTATTCCCCCATTTAGAGCATCTACATATTGGTCATATGAAGCCGAATAAGTCTGGTAAACCCCTAATGAAGGGTACTGGTTCCTGTAATTAACATTAACTTTCGGGCATTGCTTAACACCTGCAAATGCTGGGTTTAGGTAAAGTGGATTAGCATAGAATTGCGTAAAATGAGGATCTTGTCCTTGGATGGACGAAAGCCCCAGAAAAAAGAAAACTATAGTAAGTAGGCGTTGAACAGCCATAAGTATGCACCAATTTAAAGAGCCACAAGTATACGATTTTCCTCGTTCTTTTCAGAAAAAGAGCCAAATTTGCAAATACAAATAACAAATTAGACGTTCAAACGTTTCAAGTATAACTCACTGTGAGTAGAACACAAAAATATGAATCTATTGCATAAGTTGCATCACTTTTTATTTAAAATTCCAGTATTGCTGTGTCTGTCAAGTCAATTGTATGGTCAAAATGATTCTTCCGTATTGAGTAATGGTAGTTGGGCAAAGGTTGCTGTTAGTGAACAAGGAATCTATTCCCTCACTGCGCAAGATCTAGAAACTCTTGGGCTCGGTAGTTCTCCGTTCGATACTGAAAAAATTGGAATTTATGGTAGAACATCAGGTGCGCTGCCCGAGGTTAATTCTGTGCTTAGAGAAAATGACTTGTTACCCTTACATATTTTTATCGAGGACGGTAATGATGGTAAATTCTCTGGCTCAGATAGGATATATTTTTACGGTGAAAGTCCAAAAAAATGGCAATACAATGCAGATTCAGACGGATATGAATTCGTTAAAAATATTTACAGTGATGAGCAGATTTATTTTGTAACAACTACTGAGGGCGGTGAACGAATCCAGAACTCACCTCAATTAACCGGTTCGTCTTTAGTCATTAATCGTTATTCGCACCTTGCGCATTATGAAATTGATAATCAAAACCTTGTTGGGAGCGGAAGACAGTGGTTTGGAGAACTTTTTGATTTTACTCTTAGCCGAAATATTGATCTTGGCCTAGACGCACTTGATTCCTTAAGTTCAGCTAAATTTAGAGTGCGTGCCATAGCCCGATCTACGATTGCAGGAACGAAGATGGATATATCATCGGGACAGGGATCCTTTGGCTCTTTAACATTTGGAGCTGTATCATCTTCCTCAGGCGCCGACTATGCTGCTTCCTCTTTTTTGCAAGCGAATCAATCATATTCTTCTGGGAATTGGGGTGATGTTAATTTAAGCTTTGATCGTTCGATTAATTCGAGCGCTTCAGCATGGTTAGATTACATTAACGTTAGTGCCGATTCACCCTTTCGTTGGAGACAGATGTCAATGGTTTGGAATTTCCCACCTCAAGACACAGGAGTTGTTCAAGCGAACCTATCATGGGTAAGTGGAGGTTTAGCTGCTAATGGGAAAATTTGGAATGTTACAAATCCAATATCGCCGACAAAAATTCAACCACTCTCTTTTTTTAGTGGTGGAAATGCTAAATGGGGAATTAAAATGCGCGGTGATACTTCACAAAAGATCCTGATTTTCCAACCAGGTAGCACTGGTACGCCAATTCTTATTGGTCCGGTTCCAAATCAAAATTTACATGGGCTAAGTTCTGTCGACTACATTCTTGTCTCTCCGGAGCATTTAATGCCTGAAGCACAAAGATTAGCAGAATTCCATAATTCTCAAGGCCAATTGAGAGCTATGGCGATCGATGTACAAAAAATTTACAATGAATTTTCTTCCGGTGTTCAAGATATAACGGCTATAAAAGATTTTTTACGACATCTCTGGAAAAAAGCAACTGCTGAGGAAGACCGACCTGAATTCCTCTTGTTATTTGGAGACGCTTCTTATGACTTTAAAAACCGCATCACTCCGAACACAAATCAGATTCCAATTTATCAAAGTGAAAAGAGTTTTTCTCTTTATTCATCTTTTTCTACTGATGACTTTTTTGGGTTTATGGATGATGACGAAGGAAATAACTTAAGAGCCAAAAAATTGGATTTATGTATTGGTAGAATTCCTGTCAATACCTCCAGTGAGGCCCAGAATGTTGTCGACAAAATACTATCATACTCAAACCCAAAAACCTCTCGTGGTGTTTGGAGAAAAAAACTACTATTTGTTTCCGACGATGTTGATGCCGGCTGGGAGGCGGTTTTAACTTCTATTCCAGATGCAATTGCTCAAAGAATTGATACACTCTACCCATTTCTTGATGTTCGAAAGATGTATTCAGATAGTTATGAGCAGCAATCAAGTAGCGGTAGCCAAAGTTACCCTGACCTCAGATCTGACCTAATTCAAAACATTAATGACGGTAATCTAGTCACTGCTTATGTCGGTCATGGGGGAGAAGTCGGATGGAGCTCGGAAAACATACTCCAATTGAATGACACGAAAAATTTCAGCAATGCAAATAGATTGCCTTTGTTTATAACAGTGACATGCGAATTTTCGAGATTAGATGATCCTTTAAGGACATCAGCTGGTGAGCATTTATTGTTAAATCCGAATGGGGGAGCAATTGCTCTTTTATCAACAACAAGAGTTGTCTATGTTGACGGAGCAGCAACATTAAATGATTCTATTTTTCGCGTTGCTTTTGAAAAAGAGGACGGTCGTTTCAGAACTTTTGGTCAAATACTTCGGAGTGCGAAAAACTCAACCACTACTTCTGATAAACTGAGATTCTCTTTATTAGGTGATCCTGCTATTCGGTTGAATGTACCTGAACATCAGGTAGTCATCGATAGTGTCAATTCAAGATATTTTAATTCTGGAAATGATTCTATTTTCGTTCAAACTTCCGATACGTTAAAAGCTCTTAGTTATAATGAGATTTCCGGTCATATTGAAAGTGGCTTAACTAACGAATTTTTGGATCAGGTCAATGGAGAGATTGAGATAACTTTATATGACAAGGCTTCCTCAGAGAGTACATTAAAAAATGACAATCAGGGGCCATTTATAAATTTCGAGCAGCGCAACAATATAGCCTACAGAGGAAAGGCAAAGGTGAAGGATGGAAGATTTGATGCCCAATGGATTTTGCCTCTAGATATTTCTTTAGACCTTGGGAAAGGTAAATTTTCATTTTATGCGCAATTTGACTCTTCTGACGCTTCAGGAAGCGACCAGAGAATATGGATAGGGGGTATTGACACTGAAGCTCCACTCGATATTGACGGACCATTAATTAGTGTTTTCATGGATGACACATCGTTTGTTTCTGGAGGTATTACTGGCCCAAGTCCATTGGGAATAATCAAATTAATGGACGAAAGCGGAATAAATACAGTTGGTACAGGTATTGGTCATGATTTGATGGGATGTTTAGATGGTGACTGGAATAAATCATTTTCATTAAATTCGAGATATGTATCTGATCCAGGAACCTATAAAAAAGGTACTGCGACATGGCCGTTTATGGACCTAGAAGACGGGCCTCATGATTTTTTTGTCCGCGCATGGGATTCATACAATAATATCTCTCAATCCAGCGTTTCTTTCGAAGTGGTGTCAAAAGATAATCTTCAGCTGGGTGCTTTTCGCATATATCCAAATCCTGGAATGGGGCCTTTTCAGCTTGATGTTGAACATAACACAAAGGGGGATAGTATTTCTGTTGTTTGGTCAATTCAGAATTCTAATGGAGCTACAGTACACTCGAATCAATGGATTGGTGTTGCTGACGATTCTGTGGTAAACTCTGACCCATGGACAGGTAGGGGCAATTCAGGAAACATATTGCCTGCTGGATGGTATGTCGCCCGGGTAGAGATAACTCGTTTGAGCGATGGACAAAGTGTTAAAGCTGCTGAAAGAATAATCTTATTGAATTAGAAACTTATATTTGTACTTAATATGAAAAATAGAGTTCCAATTATTTTTTTATTGATTTCATTTTTTTTCCAAAATGAGATTAACGCTCAAGCAAGTGAAGAGCTAAACGTTGTGT
>TARA_B110000858_G_scaffold38413_2_pt1 | contig 37151 bp, 52 predicted proteins | sample TARA_B110000858 | Tara Oceans TARA_B110000858 (sample SAMEA4398247) | marine metagenome | biome: Polar Biome; feature: [SRF] surface water layer (ENVO:00010504); material: water (ENVO:00002006), including particulate matter (ENVO:01000060) such as... | depth 5 m | reverse complement strand
CATGTCATCTTTCTTGCCTTTTTTACCCATAGACTTTTTAATAGCTTTATCTTTATTGTCCATGTATTCTTTATCATCAGGCTCTTGCTTGCCATCTCCGTCCATGTCACCTTTGTCTTTCTTGCCTTTACCAGCCATCATGTCTTTGAATTCTGCTTTAGACATTTTCTTTTCTTGAATGTCTTTTTTAACACCCATCATTGATGTTCCATCAGCTGATTGAACTTTAGTTTGTGCGCTGATAAAACCAGCTATTCTTTCCATATTTGTCATTGGGGTCTCCGATTGTACTTCAATTTCTGAATCCACTTCATCGGACTCTTTGATTTCTTTTTTCTCTAAGGATTTGGCAACAGTACTTGCTACTGCTGATTTAACTGCATTCTTTCTAGATGCTTCTGCATCTTGTCTTCTTGAAGCTGCATTTCTTTCTGGTCTAGAAGGATGTAATTTAGACTTAATAGCATCTACCATTCCTTCTTCAACTTTTGTTACATGTTCGCCAGTACCGTTACAATGATCGCAATCTTTGCCATCTATTTTTCCAGTTCCTTCACATGATTTACACGGCTTAGTATGTTTGGATTCTTTCCAGACGAAACCTTCGCTATTTAAATTTTTGTAATTTTGCTGCAGGAAAACCTCAGCTGATTTTTTATACTTCTCACCTAAATCTTTTTGTTTAAAAGATCTTACGCAATTTCCACCTTTATCTAAGACATCACAACCATCATTATTAAAAGATAAGCGAGGCTTAGCTTCTAGCAATTGATTGATCTTTCCTAATAAGTCGTCAGACATGTTCATAGTTAGTTCCCTACCAATTTATTTATATCTATTTATCATAACGAATACTTTCAATATCTTGTTGCCCGCCAAGAGACCCAATGAGATAACGTCGTTCACTCGTTCCTTTATGATAAACAGCATGTGTATATCCTATATTTAGGAAATATACTTTACCGTGTTCAAGATTAAAGGTGTTTTCTTCTTTCTTTAACCAAAATTTATTTTCAACTCCCTCGTTTCCGTCGATAGGAATAATAAATCTAACAGCATAAGTTGTGTTATAATCTATATGAGGAGTTATTTGTGCACCAGGTTTCATCTTAGAGTATCTCACTCTTATTACTGGTGCTTTAAATAGATCTGTTATATGTTCATGCAGCTCTGAATCTTTATAAAACTCGGCTGGCTTACCCCAATTATATTCATTTAATAGGTGGCCGGCTTTACCAGATAACTTGTCTTTAGTTTTTATTACTGTACCTAGCTTTGCAGTATGTTTAGCTCTACCTTCTGCATCTTCAGGCACTGCTGCTATATTATCTATACCATCCCCTTCAGCTTCTGATGGTCCTGTTAGTGCTATATGATCTATTAAGTGAAATGTATCAACAGCTACTTGTGCATTAGATAATGTAATACCTGGATGAGCTGTAAAGTTATCAAGCCACTGATCATTATTCTCATTCATAAAACGAGTTATAAGTTCCATGTCTGGTTTAAGCTGAGGTATCTCAGCGCAGAGAGGATAATCAAACTTTTTGTATTTAAGCTTTTCCATAAAATGCCTTTTCTATAAAGAGGCCTCCGATATCATATTTATGCCACCTGTATGATCTTTTATTCGCATCATGATGAGGTTCATGAAAGCCTTCGCCTCCTGATACTAACCCAACCCATACATCGGAATGAGGTTTGCCTCCTCTATGTGAATAGGAGTATACTAATGAGCCTAAGATTTTAGATATACCAGCTGGCGCTAACCATAGATATATAACTGCAAATGGATCAATAGCTAATAGTAATAGCATCCATAATATATTAATTTCCCAGAAAAACCTATGCTGTAATTTAAATTTGTTATCTCTCAGGAGATCAGTCATAAACTTAATCTTAGGAGATGTGAATACTTGTAAAAAATGAGCATAAAGATATCCTTTATGCGCTGGTGAATGCGGGTCTTTATCTGTATCAGTATACTTATGATGCTCTCTATGATTAGCTACCCATAATGTTGCTGGTCCAACCATCATTATATTAGCAAAGAATAACATTACATACTCAAACCATACAGGGCATTTAAACATTCTATGTGAGAAATACCTATGATAGCCCACGCTGATACCTATTGTAACAATAAGTTGATACATTAGTATACATAAACCCCACTGCCATAAGTTGGCATACATAGCCATAGGGATAATAGCTAGCATTGCTATTACTTGTCCTACGAATAGGGTTATAGGCATTACTGTTTTGCCGAGTTGCACATTTCCTCTTCTATTTGTTCTAATATTGGACAGGGCCATTCATATTGACCGAATGAGTCACATTCAATTACACCTGATTGCTCATAATAATGTAACCAGTGATCTATATATTTATGTATCGCAGCATGTGCTTGTGGTGTATTATGATTAAAATGTTTATGAAATAACTTAGCATAATGCTCTTTTGTTGGCTTCCATTCAACACCAGGATTTCTTTCTCTGAATCCAGTTAGATATTTCTGCCTTTCATTACCCATTGAACCAGTTTTCAATCTCCATTCAATCATATGCATTTTTGGTTTTAATGTTTCAGTTTGCCAATGACTTTCTAAAAAGAGATAATTATTTCTAAGAAGCAATCTATCTTGCTCTGAAGGTATAACAAGTACTGAATGCTTATCATATGTCCAATTAAACATATAAGTTTTCCATATATCACAGGCAAACTCTTTTGTTACGTATTGCTGATAAAGCTCATTAAATACTATAGCAGGATGAGGTGTTTCTTCTTTATTAGAAAAAGATGGTCCGAGATCATTAAATATACCTTTATGCCAATCTTTCCATTTATCATCATCAACATTATATGGCACAGCACCAACAGGAGCTGGTCTTATTATAAATCTGTCATAGTGTACTTTTGCTTTATTACTCGTCCAAGGTGTTGACACACCATCATGTGAATGATTTGATCTATAAATATCTTGCCATTCTGAGTTAATCCAGCTATTGTCGCATGACATTCTAGAATATACATCCACAGTATGACCGTCTTGTCTTAGTAAATTAATCCAAGTGTTTTGTTTATCTTGTTCAGTGTATGAAGGGTTATACTTAAGAGTTAAGTCCCATTGTTCTTCACTTGCTTTACTATCACCAAAAACAGCAATTCTCATAATTATCCTATATTAGCAGTTCCACCTCTTACGTGCTGCTTTTCCTCGTTCACCAGTCCATCCTTTAGATCTTGCGCAAAATGATTTACGTCTTCCAGCTGCCTTGCTTCCTTTTTTAAGCTTGCTAGGAGCTGTTGTTACAGCTGTCTTTAAGTCGCCGCCTGTACGTCTATTGTACTTGGCAACTCCTTTAGCTGTCATACCTGCACCGCTGTCTGTACTTCTTTTATCACCAGACTTTTGAGACATGCCAGTCATGTCCTCAGTATTAAGGGACATCTGCTCTTTTAGTTTAAGATATCCCTTAAATTTAAGCATTTACTTCTTCCAGCTCTCTTCTTTCCAGAAAGTGAAAATACCATATGCTAATGCGACCCAAGCCATCCAGTCAATCATCCCGCCGAATATAATCCATGCAAGTGACATTCCAATAATAACTCCACCGTCCCAAGTAGTCCTTTCAGACCATCTAGCCATAATCCAGCTTTTTGCGATATTTAATAAATCCATATCAGCCTCCGTTTTATTTATTTAGCTGTTAACTCTCATAGATAAAGTCTGCATTAGGTCGAATTTCTTTTGTAAGTAGGATCTGTTTAAGCTCCTTTTCAACCCAATGAGTGCAGTTGCCTTTAATATAAGATTCAAGCCATGGTTTTAAATCATAGAAGTATCTCTTATTAACTGGTTTAACACTCTCATCAATACAATACGATAGGTCTTTACTTCTATCTTTTACCCAATCATGAATATGTGCACCAAACCTTAATCGCGCACTATCACCCATATGTTTCATATCTTTATCAATGTCTTCATTGAATGCTTTACAATATGCTAATGGGAAGCTCGTACAGCCCCATAATGTTATTACATCTTCATATGTTTTAAAATCAAGTGTATAGTTTTCTAACCTTTTTCCAGGCCAATTAAATATAAATTTATCTTCTATTTTATCTAATTGCTCAGAATACTTATTATCATTATACTCTCTAGCCCATTCGAATAGTTGAGGATGCTCAGTTGTAATACAATTATATTGTATATTATATTCCTTGCAGAACTCTTGTACTTGATACATGTAATCAACAGTTCGTTTAAATCCGCTAAACCATTCTTGTACTTTGTCTTTAGTCCAACCATCTGGATGAATAAAGTCTTGATTCTTATCTTTAGGTTTTCTCTCAGAATGTGACCACATAATAACTACTTGAACGTTATTAGCTTTAATAAGGATATCCTTAGTCTTAGTAAAGTCTTCAAATATAGCGTAGTTACTTTTAGCTGTCTCAGAAAAGTCGTAGAAAGGTTTCTTTTTTGCGTGGCATTGCGAGTTAGTATGGTCTAAAGCTTTATTGAGATTGCCATCTTTATCTACTAAAGGATTAATTGTGTTAATCCACTGAGTTAGATTAGTCCTGTCATCGTGGCCGCGCATATAAGAGCAGCCATCGAAATAGAATAACTCGTCATACATCATAGATGTATTAGTGCTTTGTTATTGGGTGATTATCGCCACCGTACTTGTCTGACCTTTCTCCGTCTTTTTTATAGACGTCTTTTTTGGTAGGCTGACGTGTAGGTGTGCCGGTTGATGTTTTCTTCTTCTTGTCTTGTTTATAAACCCATTCTGGATAACGTCTATCTGATTCTGATTTCTTTTCTTTATCAGCTTGAGAATCATCTTTCTTATAGAGGTCTTGTTTTTGTCTTAACTTATATACTTTTGGCTTACTAGATTTAAAGCTAAGATGTTGTCTTGTTCTTTGAATACCTTTCTTTGGAGTATCAGCATCAAATACAGCTTCACTAACTGACTCTTTAAATGTACTTATACGAGGCTTATGAATACCATCTTTACCGGGTACACCATCAACAGCTACTTCATATTTACTATGAGATGTTTGTCCAGGTGTATCCATTTCGTATCTTTTTCTTAATGCATCAGTACCCATTAATCCAGCAGTTTCTTTTAATTGTGCTCCACCGTTAGAGTCTACTTCAGAAGATTTTTTAGCAGCGTTATTACTTATTCTAACATCTAGTGCGGCCTTTTTTCTTTTAGCTTGAGCCATGTACTCTTTATAGCCCTTTTGACCATGTACCACTCTATCACCAGTGTAGCCTCCACTAGGTCTTGAATTCATTCCATCCGGAACATCTGCTTCTGCCATCTCTTTTTTACGTGACTTAACTAGTTTAGCGACTTCAGCTTTAGACATCTTGCCGCCTTTAACCTCAATATAGTCTTTAACATCTCCACCTTCTTTAATGGACATATTAGGATTAGATCTTACATTAGGATTAGCAGGAGACTTTTTCTTTTTAAGTCTCTCAGATCTTTGGTTCTCTACATCTCGTTTAACTTGCTGAATAATATGCTCAGGCTCGCCTGAATAGGACTCTTTATGCATGTTTAGTTTCCAATGGGCTAACTTCTTAGCTCCTGGAGAACCTGTTGAACGAATCTTTTCAAGTTCTGCTTTTGTAGCATCTTTAGGAACACCATGTCTATTTAATTCAAATAGAGCATCAGCATCAGATTTACCTTTAGCAATTGCTTCATTAACTTTTCTAAAACCAGCCTGTTCAAGTGTGCCTGCATCATCAGAATTATGACTTAGCATACCATCAGTGTAGTACTCAATAATTGATTCAATAGAAAGATCAGATCTCTCAGCTTTTTCTATTAATGCATTTAAGGCTTTAGGAGTTAGTTGATATGACTCATGAGTAATAAGGTCACCATTCTCTAATACATCAGAATGCTCGTTAGCACCTTTTTTATCTTCTACTGGCTTCTTCTTTTTCTTATCATGCTTATCAATAGCGTCTTTATCGAATGTACCCATATAGGTACCTTCTGCAGCATCTTTAAAGTTTTGTTTAGTAGGTGCACCCTTAGAGCCAGGCTTACGCATTGGTCTGCCTTCTTTTCTCTTCTTATGAATATTAGCCCAAAGACCACCTTCGGCTAACATAGCTTCAAAAGAATAATTAATATGCTCTGCAGCTTCTCTGAATGATTTAAATCTGGAAAATTCTTTTCTTCTTGTTTGTGGAAGAAGCCTTGCTGATAGTTTAGTAATAATATTACTACGCGATCTTACTCTCTTATCAATACTTGACTTCTCTTGAGCTGATAATTTAGAGTATGATTTACCTCTACCGCCAGCCAGACGATTTCTCATGATTCTAATTGAAGCACGAGCCGTTCTTTTCTTTAACCTAGGGTTGAGAGCAACACGTCTTTGTACTCTTCTTCTTGCAATCTTCAGCCTGGATTTATATTTCCTGGCTGCTACGGCCTTTTTTCTTCGGCCCGCCACGGTCAATACGCCCGCTTCATCTAGGTAAGTTTCGAATATTTTGTTTAGTTCTTCTGACAAGTTCATTCCCTCTCTTATCATATTTATAATAACTTCAGCTGAGGCATGAAGTTGCGAAGGAAGACCTTCTCTAAATTCAGTTAAATTGCCTTCTACAGCCAGCTCACGCATCTTAGATGCAGACATACCTTCTATGCCATCTGAGTCTGGATCACGTAGACCAGCATTGACTACTCTCATACTCTCGTAATGAAAGTCTTTACCGTTATAGGTAGATGTTATTCGTTCTAGGTCTTTTATTCTATCTTCGCCTACAACAACAATAACGTTTTTAAATCTTTGGTTTACTTCCTTCAGCATATCAAACATATTCTTTGATTCTGATTCTGCAACAAATTCTTCGCCAAAAGCTTTCTTAACTAGGTCTAGTTTTTCTTCGTAAGCGAGTGGATTTTTCTTAGGATCGTAAGAGTGAGACAGGAAGATTAGAGGTTGTGCCCTTTCGTCTAGGGATATGGAGAGCATTTTTTCAACTAGAGCAAGATGTCCTACCGTAGGAGGATTCATCCTACCAAACGTCACGACTGCGGTGTCGGTCGTTGCTTCGGAGAAAGACTTTTTGGCCACGTGTGCAGGGTTGAGAACTATTTCGTCTTTAGTTTTACCCGTCGCAGTAGTTGAATTTTTATCTTTTAATGGTTTCTTCATAATTTTTTTTCCAGGGTTTGTTACTAACCTTACCTGTCTCCCATGTATTTAGCTTTATTATATCGTGTAACACACTCAAAGTCCAGTTATTTGTTCCCAATCTTCTGATTCTTCTTTAGCAGCTTCGATTTGTTCTTTCTGAAGCTTAGTTAACTTAAGGCCGTTATTAATCATCTCTTCAGCACTACTAATACCACAGAAGAGCATCTTCTCTAAGTTGATACGTATACCCCTATGACTAATAGATCTATTTACACCTCTTTTAAAGACAAGTTCAGAGTCTAAGGCATAATCAAATACCATTTCATCAGAGCTATTATACTTAAGCTCTTTAGTCCATTTCTCAACAACCGACCAGTTAATAGTAGTAGCCATAACAGCTCTTCTAACAAAATCAACTGATGATTCGTCTTGAAAATTAATTTCTTGTGTCATTATCCCATCCTTTAATAATATCGTCAGAGAAGTTAGCATAACTAAACTCTAACCTATCAACAAGCTTAACGGCATTACCATTACTTACAGCAACGTATCCTTCTTCACCGGTTAGTTTATAACCATTAGACGTCTTTAAGAACGTTTTAAGCTTAGCAGCGTTATTAAGCTTCTTAATAATAAGCAGTTTAGCATCAACTAGAAGTTTCTGTAATTCAAAGATAGGCTGTAACTTCATAGGAGAACAAGAAGCAAGAAACAGAACGTTCGCTAAGGTATCCTCTTTTTTCTCTTTACCCTTATCAGTTTTAAGAGCATCAATTTCTTTCGCTACTCTTTCTTTTAAAAACCTTTGCAAGGAATGAACATGCTTACGACTATCAGTAACAGTTTTACCATTACGTACCATTAAGTTATAGTGTATCTTTATCATACTTACACAATGCTTATCTAAAGCTATATTATTAAGTAACTTAGAGTCTATCTTTTTAAATACTTTACCTGCATCAGATAGAATCTTAGTAACCTCTTTACTCTCATCTTTAGTGAAAGTAGCAGTACCAGATACATCTTGATAGTTAGCATCAATCATAAAGACATCTTTAATCTGATTAATCATATTAATATTAAAGTCATAGCTAGCACCATCACCTGAATATACTGTATGCCAAACAATACCAAGAGTACTCTTACATATAGTTTTACCCAGCTCTGATTTTCTTGGTACTGCGTACACAATAGTATTAGGGTGAAAGACAACCATATTCTCACCTTCAATCACTTCTGTTCGTAAGTCATTATGAGTGAAGAGCAAGTCTCCTTGCAGTATAACATCAGTTTTAAGATCTTTAAGATAATACAGACATGCATTAAGTTTATACTTTAAGTCTTCAGGTATATCAGCATTATTAATCTCATCTACAGATTGATAGTACTTAGAGTTCTTGCTAAAGTAGGATTTAGTAGCTACAAATAACTTACCTTCTTTTCTGCCTACAATTACAGCAGGTGCACCATCCCATTTAACAGTAGTATTAACAGCTGTATTACTATCACCATTTAACATATTACGTAATGATTGTAGGAACTTAATAGAATCACGGGCACCAATAACACCGTTATTAATAACGCTATCTTCCAAATGCTCCATATGCTTATTCGGATTTGAAATCATATTTAAATTCACTCCATGTTGGCCATTTAACTGACCTGCTTCTATTTACAACCGTAGTAGCTGAGCACTTATGCTTCTTTGCTGCTTCGTGTTTATCTGAATACATTATAGTATCTATTTCATAATAGTACAACTTATGCCCGAACATACCGGGATCTTGTACTAGCTCAATACCAGCATTAGCATATTCTATTTCCCAGTCTTCAATTGACTCATCTTGCTGATAAGGTCTTAATATAATATTTTCATACTCTTCGACGAAATGTACTTTACGTCCTTCCTCTATTATATCATTTAATGCTTCTTGTGTAAGTTTATCACTTAGATAAACACCTACTATCTCTCTGCATGTCTTAGTTCTAGTTTTAAAATGCTCATGAGTTACTTTTGATTTTCTATACGTACGTCCAGTTGGTTCATGAGTCCATAATAATTTTTTTGATACAAGACCAGAAGGAATAGACGCAAGATCGCCGAAAGCAAGCATTGCAGCTCTAGCCCATTCTTTGTCTCCTATTTGACCGTCTTTAACAGCAGGTAAAAGATAGTTACAAAAGGCAATAAATCCTTTTTTAGTAACCGTTTTAGCCATTCAATATATCCTTAACTTGTTGTAGAGTATACCATAAGGAATTAAATACTCTAGTACTGGTTTCATCTTCAATAATATATCTTTTAATCCCGTCAGGGGATCTATCAAGTAATATTATCCCGTTTTCGCCAGCGTACTCAACTGCACGCATTTTCAAGCTTATCTATTTCTTCTTCAGCAAGGCCGTGGATGATACAATCTCTATCGTCGTCAGCATGAAGGCTATGATCAATACCATATTCGTTTATTCTTTGATCTAGCTCTAAATCTCCAGCTTGATCTAAATCATAAAGCTCATCTAAGATGCCTTCTTCCATCACTTCTTTTAATAAAACACTCATATTATTCTCCGTAAAAATTAGTTATAAACTCTCTACAATCATTATAAGAGTTCGATGTATCAGATTCAACTGTCGTCCACACATTACCATCCCATGTCCGTTCTAAACATGTAGTATAGGTAGGGTACACATAATATGTTTGTTGATATACAGTACCGCTGTTATCGTATAATGAGCGTGAAAGAGATACAAATTCATTAGCTTGTAATAAAGTCTGTAATGAATCAAGTTCATCGTAGCTATACACTACGCCTTGAATAGTGCCCAAGGTACCATTATAGTCGATGTCCGAAAAGACAACGGGTACGTTAGGGACAATTTGGGAGACACTAGGATCAACACTAATAGTAAAGCTGTAGTGATCATTTCTATTATCGGCCTTCTGAGTATACTCAATCATTACATTAGTAGGGAGATTAGCTATTGTACAATAGTCTTCGTACACTAGTCCGTTATGATGAGTAATATGATATTCTGTTATATAAGTATCGTCTTCTTTCATATACTTTAAACCGTAATCATTAGCACAGACACCGTCTATAATCTCTTCTCTAATAGTGTAGCTTGTTGAATAGTCAATAACAGCAGAAGTGCTTACACCGCCAATTTGAGTTTCATACTTAGAAGCATGCTGCTTTAAGTTAGCATAGTTAGCAGCATAACCAGTACCGAGAGTTCCGTCTTTATTTAAAGTCGTTTCGGAAGTATTAAGAAAGAAGTAATTAGACCATCCTCCTATATCTGCTCCTGTGAAGTGAGCTCGCATATTAAAGGCCAGCGCGTTTAGCTCCGCGTTGGCTATAACCTGACCTATTGCAGTATCTGAGATGTATACTAATTGTGGAACAGTCTCACCTACCATACTCTCTATAGTATTACTTAGGTCAGCTTTTAAGGGGTCTAAGAGTTGGAGGAAGTCAACGATAGTTTCAGCGCGGCTAATCCATTCAGCATTATCACTAGCAATGAAATCGTCATAAAGGTCATCAAAAGTAATACTATAATTGCTAATGAGGCTAGACTCGAACTCAGCTGTTTTAGAAAAAACATAATTTGAGATATTGTCGGCATCAGCTCCACAGCCTTCTTCCACACTAATTGTGACATTGTTATAAGCTTGTTTCGCATCAGTTATATACTCCAGGAATAGTCCAGTGAATGGTGATATATTACCACGTGAAGGAAGAGCAGTAAGTGAATCACTACCCCTCTCAGCTGGTATTAAATACATATCAAAAGCTGTATCAATATATCCTCGTGTTGTATCAACAGCACCTACAGGAACATTAACTACAACTGGTCTCGATCTTGCACAAGACACTGTTATGTTATTTATACTATCAAACTCACCATTATCATTAGTAAAATAATATATACCTTCACTATCAGTAATAGCAGAAGGTTCGCCTTGATCTTGAATCAAGTTCCAATTAAAGTCAATAAAGACAGTAGCACCATCAATATAACCATCAATTGCTTTACCATAAAGCCAATAACTAGGTGAGGCAGGTGTAGAAGCAGACTGAACTTCAAGTGTAACAAGAGTTGGTCCAGCACCACCTCCACAGGCAGTAATTAGAAGTGTGAGTAATATTGTATATAATCTAGTCATAGTAGCACCATTAAAATTGATATACATTATTATAACCTACTCAATCATCCGATTGCAACTCATTTCTGAAATGAAAGATCTTAGAATCAGAGCTATAACTAAACCATCCTGTAGCGATATACTTAACGCTCTTTAAGTCTGGTGTACTAGCATGGTAGTGTGTATAGGCCGCTGGCCAATAAATTAATGTGCCAGCTTCAGGCTTAAATTCTATATCATGCTGAGTAAATATTGTCCTACCACCTTCAGGTACATCATTTAAATATATCATCCATACCATAAATCGTGTTGAAGAGCTTTCGCTAGCGCCTTGCTCAGTATGTATACCAGTAAATCCTCCACCCGGTAATGCTTTTTGAAACTTAATATGTTCTAAGTAATGCCAATGCTTTTCATTGCCTTCCCAATCATCAGGTGTATTAGCTTTAATAGTATCGCATACTAATTCAGTTGCAGGCTGTAATGATTGAAAGTTAATAGGAAAAAGACTAACATCATTTCTGTGCTCATCATTATCAACAAATATTCCTTCTGGTCTTTCGACATCAGGTGCGAAGTATTCTGATTTTGTTTCAATCGCTGCTATAATACTCTCACAATCTTCCTTTGAGAGTGCTTCAGGTATTACTTGTATAAAATTTTTAGACATAATATTGTAGTTGTTCCTTAGTACATATTGCTTTTAATTCCTCACACTTTTTGCATTTCATGCAATGCTTATCAGTACCATGTCTGCAAACATATATAAGTTTTTTTAAGTTATCTGGTAGCATTTGATATTGCTCTTGTTTACTTAAATGAGCAAGAGGTGCTTGGAATGTTAAATCTAAGTCAAGTGTCTTAGCTGCATTTACATAACCTTCATATTGCTTTTCACCAAACTCATGAAAGTTATCGCCAAGGGTATCATCAGGCGTAAGCCTACCACCATTATGTCCAAAGTATACACACTTAACAACATTAGTCATAGCTAGATTAAAAGCAATTGTAGCCCAGGCATAATGCATTGGAGGTAAGCCATCATAGTTAAATGTGTTTTTATAATGCTCATGTGATGCTTCCCTATTAAAGAGATATCCTTCATGCGGATTATAATCAGTTTGAACAGTTACTACTTTAACATCAAGCAGTTTAGCTTTTTGCTGTATAGTATTAACTTCACCAGGATTAGCTTTAATATGAAAGCAGTAGGGGTCATACCCTGTTGTCTTTAAGTGATATACAAGTGCAGTTGATTCTACACCGCCGGAAAAGGGGACTATAATACTATAGTTACGCAACATCATTGCTTGTATCAGGATGTGATTCATTCATTTCAATATAGGCTTTCATAAACCTTCTTACCTCTCGTGATACAGATGTATCATTGTCTTTACAGGCTTGTTTAAAATTTTTCTTCACATCAGGACAAACTTTGATTAGCATTTGTACTTTATCTTCCATCTTTAAATCCTCGGTCTTATATATATTATATATACTATTTATATACCACAGGAGCTACTATGACACAGATTTGGAATTCATTTCACAAATTAATGAAGTCAGGTCGCTTAGATAAAGTCGTTAAACTTACTTACTAAGCCCTTACCTGCGTCTGTATTATCAAATACAGGCGTATCTTCAACTAGGTCATCTTGAGCATTCTGCTCTACATCATAAAGCTTCATCTTAGCTCTATCAACCCCAACAACAAATCGTCTATTATAGTTAGGATCTGAATATCTATTCTTTAACTGCTTAAATAATATCTGAGCTAAGTCTTCTAACTCTTCTGTACTTATCATAGCAAACATAAAGTCAGCTGTAGCAGGTAGTCCAAACGATTCGGACGTATCTTCTAGTCCAACATCAGATGATGTAAAGCCAGATCTAGTTACCTGTGTAGCAGATACAACAGGCACATTAAACTCTACAGCTAGCCCTCTAAGCTCTTCAGCAATAGACTTAACAATAGTATATGAGTTAGCACTTGCGCCTTTAACTCTTGCGCTCTGACATATATTAAGGTAATCAATATAAATAATATCAGGTACGAATTGCTTTTTTATTTTTAGTTCTTGAAGTAGATGTCTAAAGTGACCAGCATGAGCACCAGCAGTAGGATACTCTTTAACAATAAGCTTACCATTTGTTTTAGAAGATACTCTACTCATCTTTTTCTGATAGGCATCTCTCGGAAGCATTTTTAATTCATCAATAGTTGTATTAAGTAAGTTAGCATCTATACGCTCAGCTATTCGCTCTTCAGCCATTTCCATAGTAATGTATAATACATTAAGGCCTTGCATTAGATTAGCAGCTGCACAGTGACACATAAAGAGAGACTTACCTACACCAGTACCAGCCATTGCTATATTTAAAGTTTTTCTATTTAAACCGCCTTGAGTAATACGATTAAGATAATCAATATCAAAAGGTACTTTAACTTCTTTCTTCTGATAGAAGTCATATCGCTCTTCAGCGTCGTCAATAAAGTCATGACCAATATGATTATCAAATGATACAGATAGAGCATCAGATAGCATTTGAGGCAATGCACCTTTATCTTCATCACCTGCACCGTCTAATATTTGTATACCATCCATAATAGCATTATAGACAGCTTTCTCTTGACAGAACTTCTCAGTACTATCTACTATCCATTCATTATCTTTCTCTTCAGATGGTACAAGTTCTTTTATATAAGCTTCAGCCTGAGATGCAAGATCATCAGACATACCACCTGCATTTGATACTTCAATAGTTAGAGCGTCCTGACTAGGACATATATTATATTTCATATGATAAGCTGCGATAGTTTTAAATATCTTCTTCTCAACTAAATCACTAAAGTAGTCATCCTTAAGGAAAGGAATACACTTACGAGTATACTCATCGTTAAATACTAGATTACTTATTATCGTTTTTTCTATCATCGTTTTATAGACACATTAAATGAGATTGATACTCTCGGGTTATCGGTAGCTTTCTGTGCTGGTACACTATGCTCAAGCCAACTAGGCCATATAAACAGATCGCCGCTTTTAGGGAGTAGCTTATACTCTTGCTTCCATCTATCAACAAAGCCGTCGCCACCTACCCATCCTTTGATTATAGGATAGTATGGGCTCTTAATCAAGAACGGACTAGAATTACTATCAGTGTTGATATAAATAGTACCCGAAAGTAAGCTTCTACCGTGGTCATGCCAACAGTGGTGAATACCCTCATCGTAGACATTGTACCATGCTTGAACGCTTCCAGCAGTAATGTTAGTGTCGATACTCTTGTCAATATCAAGACAAGTATTAATAAATCCCGTCGCGTTGTTGGTAATAGCATTTAGTATTTCCTCTTTATACATAACATCCATAAGACCATCTTCATCATAGAATGATGTATAGTTAGTCTTGTCAGGGGATTTATTTCTACGTAATGCGAGGATTGAATCGTTAATCTCTTTAAGATTGAGATCCAACTGCTCCGTCAACATCGGTATCGGAAATAGGTCCTTCATCTTCTTCACTCCCGTATTGATATTCTTTTCTAGCTGCAATATCAAGCTGAGCTAAGAACTCTTCAGTAAAATATTTCTCAGGATTACTGTATACTGCTTTAGCATATACTTTTGAGCCATCAGGCATTTCTATTCTAGTAGATACCTTTTTAACTAAGCCATACTTCTCAGCAAGGTCTAATAGTCCGTAGTATCTATCTAAGCCAGTTTCATATGAAAGTTTAACTTCTACTTTCTTATTTTCTTTTGATAGTCGTGACTTGAATGTAGTACATTTAATAATGTTACCAACTATATCAGTCCCTTCTTTATCTTTCTTCTTACCTAACATACAAATAGTAGAAGCAGCATACTTAAGTCCACTGCCGCCGCCAATTGCTTTCATAGGTACATATGCTCCTATAACATCATAAACATGATTAGTAACCAGCATAGGAACTTTAATTTTAGCAAGCTTAAGAGTAAGTACTCTAAATGTAGCTTTAATAATCTGAGCCTTAGTCATATCCCTTGTCTCTTTACCTTCAGCAGTATCTTCCATCTCTTTAGTAGTAGATAGTAGACCTAATGAATCAAGTACGAACATCATAGGAGGTCGTTTATCAATAGGCTGTATGCTATAAGCTTCAATCATTTTAAGGGCGTGAGTTCTAAATGCTTGAATGGTATCTGGCTCAGCTAAGATTACTCTTTTAGTATCTATACCTCTTGACTCCATCATATCTTTAGTAACAGCAGCTTCAGTATCATAAAATACAACACCAGCATCCTTATTATCTTTCAAGAACTTTTGAATAATACCTAGTACAAAGAAAGTCTTACCAGTAGCTGATTCACCAGCAAACGCACTAATCTTATTATTAGGTACACCACCATAAATAGATCCAGACAGGACCGCATTTAATATATAAGAACCGGTATCGATTGATCCAGTATACTCAGCACTTCCTAGACCGTCTGCTGCAATTACGGTATCTTCATCTTTAATATCTTCAACTAGGCCACGAAAAAATTCGCTCATTATAAACTCCAAATGGTTTTCTATTATACTATATTATAACTTATATCAGGCTTAGAATCAACCTTTATATATTTTATCTAATGCATCAGAGAACTCTTCAATCTTACCTAGCCTATCAGGCCAGTAGATATAATCCTTTGATGGGTTCTTTTTAAGGTTGTTTAGCAATGGTTGAACCATACCATATAATGCTTCTATCTTTTCTTCTAATTCAGATGATGAAGCTGTTGCTGTTGCTGCGCTTTGCTTAGCGGTCTGTACAACTTCTAATTCATCAGCATCCATAGCTGAAAAGCCGAAGTCAAAGCTGTATACATTTGATGTGTTAGCCAAAATAATCCTCCAATGTTGCTCTATGTTCTATCTCCCAACCAATAGCGTCGAGAATAGTTTTCATGGGATCAACAAACGATTTCGTATATTGCATATCGTAATCAATATATTGATCAAGTCCTAATGCAGTCGGCAGCTGGTTAGGGCATGCTATAACATTTTCCATAGATGGATTCGGTACCTTAAGATAACAGAACTTAACTTTATCACCATTCTGTACAGGTTGGAATCTATCTAGACTATATTTATTTAGCATATGGTTAAACATTAACGCACCACGAACATGAATAGGAGTACCCTTTTTATAGATCATCGATGCATCATTATATTTCTCAAGGCCTTTACATCCTCTAGGGAATGCAACGTCTTCGAAAGGCAGCTTTCTAAACTTCTCTCTATGCTCAGCAATAAACTTAATAATAGTATCTTCGTCTTCAGTTATAATAACATCTAAAGCATCTTTAATATACTTACGGACAACAGCAGGAGTAGAAGATCTTACAGCTTCGATACCCATCATCTTCATCTTAGGTTTCTCGTATCGCACACCTTCCGAATCAAAGACGTTCATGATATATCTTTTCTTAGCAGTCCATATAGCTTTATTGCCTATATTTTCTCTAGCCATGACCATCTTATTTTCCATAGCATTTACATAGGTCGCAAGCTCTCCATAACTCTTTTCAATTTTCGGTTCAATAATCTCAGCGCAGGACTTATCAAGAAAATCGATGATGCGTGAAGTTTCAGCGCCGTCTGGAAACACTTTATGTACAAGCGGTGCCATATTAATGTATAGAGAGTCCGTATCGATTGCGATGACATAGTCTTCATTTTCACTTCCTAGAGTTTTATTTAAAAATTTATTAATAGCGTTCTCAGCCCAACGAATAGATAACTGACCACCTTTAGTAATCGATTCAGTATTATCCATATCATGCCATCTAAAGTACTCATTACCTAACGCACCATAAGCTGAGTTAAGTTGAATCTTCTTAGCCATCTGCATATTATAAGCTTGAGATATTTTATTAGATAATGCAGGGCTAGGATTCTTCTCATACTCTTTTTGATACGTAAGCATTTTATTCTTCCATACAACCCTATCATCATACATCTTACGCATTAATTTAGGGAGGAAGCCTTCATAGTCTCTCGTATACATATCACCATTAGCTGATATAGTACAATTATTATCTTTAGCTTTCTGTATTACTTTACTGTAAGCACCATCTAGTATTTCTTCCATACTAGGAGCATAACCAATCTTACCTTCATATGTCTCAGGAGATATATTATACTGCATAATTAAATGAGGGTACAGAGAGTTAAGGTCAAAGGATACAACCCAATCATGCATACCTACTTGAGGATCTTTAACATAAGCGCCCTCAGCAGCTCTCTCTTTATCTTTATGCTTAAACTGAGGTACGACTATATTACGATCAAGTAGATAGTTATGTATAATAAGATCCCACATCCTTACAGACGTAAACGTATCCTGATAGTTAACTTTAGCATCATAAGCGATCGCTAATACTTGATCTATAAGTTTAAGTTTCTCATCTAGTCTTTTTACTAGAACAGTATCTTGAATATTATAGTCAATAAACTTTTCCCAATCATGCTTATAAAGATCAAATAGACTATCATGCTCGGCATAATTAAGTTTACGTTCACCTAACTCAACGTGAGCAATATGATCTAGTCTATATGACTCTTGCATTACAAAAGTAAACTTACGATACAATTGCATATAGTCTAAGATAGAGACGCCTAACGGGTCAAATACTTGATTAGGACGTCCTGCTATATGTACAGTCCTTTCTCTTAGAGCATCAAAGGGAGACAGCTTCTTAGCCATGTCTTCACCAATGACATTAGTAATTCTATTAACAATATATGGTATATCAAAGAACTCAACATTCCATCCTGATACGACATCAGGGTCAATAGCTCTCCAGCAATCAAGAAACTTCATTAATAAATGAGCCTCATCATTACATTGAATATACTTTACGTTATCTGCTTTAGGGGTATAAGGTTGACATCCAATAGCAACAATACTGTCATTGAACTCAAGAGTGATAGCAGTAATCTCTTTTTCTGCTTTAACAATATCAGGGAAGCCTTCATCAGCAGCAACCTCAATATCAATATAGACTGTACGTACTTGCGTAGCATCGTAATCAATTACTTTCTCATTATATGTATCATTGATATACGTGTAAGCAAACATAGGTAGACCATATACTGCTTTACCAGATATGTCTTTATTTTCTTGGATATATTTCTGAGCGTAGTGCGGATTATCAAACTCTTTACGCATCACAGACTTACCATCTAAAGTAGTATAGCCTGTCTCTTGTCTTACCGGACCGGTAAATAGATAAGGACGGCAAGGTTCAGAATAGCTGAAGCGCTCGCCGTTCTCGTAGCCTCTATGGAGGATCTTAGACCCTCTAAGCTGCACATTAGTATAAAACTTCACAATAAGTAATCCATAATAAATTAATACAAACGTATTATACGCTACCTTAGTAGCGCGTTCAAGGATTAACTATGTGAGATATTATCCGCAAATTCAATAAGTTCTAATCTAGTTTTGATTTCTGCTTTCTGAGCGTCAGTTAATCCTGCGCCGTGAGCTTCTATCGCTGTAGACATTGCTGCGTGATCTTCTGCAACTGCTGCTGCAATTTCATCTGATGTTAGAGTATCAAAATGTGCTATTGTAGCAAGTGCATGCTGCCAAATTGAAGGCAAAGTGTCCCAATTTGAAATAGCTGAATCACCAGCTGCGACGGCAGTATTTCTATCTGCTTCTGATACAGCGGTACCTTCATTAAGTGCTTGAAGCTCTTGATCTAAAATTTCGTTTATTAAAGCCATTAATTTCTCCTAATAGAAATATTTATGTGAGTATTTATATGTTTTGGTAATGCAGGCTTAAGTTAATAGACTGATTACTTTAAAAGAAGCTAGCATAAAACAAAATACTACTAGTTGTATGATTGAAGCCCAAAATATCTGCTTCATTGGATGTATATTAGTTAAGCCCTCAACCCAGTCTTCACTGGGTGAGAGGTTAACAATTTGTAAAAGTTTTTCTTCTTTCATGATACAATAATAAATTTAGCACTCTCGATATCCCGTAAGGCTCTAAGTGCTCCATTCACATCAGTGTGAACAGCAGTAAAGAGTATTACGGTAATTATTAAGTGTCTCATTTTAATAGCCTCTTGCGGAAGCGATTATTGTAAATACAGGTATAGCAAATGGAAGAGCAAGAAGTAAGGTCATTTCTACGACTTCACAGATAAGACAAACGGTGTCATTATCTTTTAGGTTTTCAATTTTATTTACCATGCTCCTCGTAACATAAGTTACAGTGGTCATGGGATTCTCCAGTTAAAGTATTATAAGCATATGATATATTAAAATATCACATCTATTTATAATATAAAGGAGCACAGAAGCACTCCTTTAGTGAAATAAACTAAGTTATTTTATTCAGATAAGAATGTTTTAACAGAAACGTCCTTACCAATCTCAATCGTACGAGGCTTAAGCTCTTCCGGTATGATATGTGTAAGTTGAATTTGTAATACACCATCATTAATATCAGCTCGCTTCACAAGTACGTCTGTATTAAGAATAAAATCTTTATAGAACTCTCGACTAGATAATCCTTTATGTAGATATTCTGATGTTGGTTTATCTGCTACAGCTGCTGATACAGTGAGCTTATTTTCTGTTAACGTAAGTTCAATTTCATTCTCTTTGAATCCAGCTACAGCTAATTCAATAATGTAATTCTCATCATCTACCTTTATAATATTATAAGGCGGGTAGTTAGAGTTACCTACGTATTTTGCTCTTTCGAGCTCTTGGAATAGTTGATCGAAACCAACTGAGAAAGTCCCAAAGCGGGACAATAGGTCTATGCTTGTCATGTTATCTCCTTTATTAAGCAAGTTAAATATGAGCCCAGTAACCTGGCACTCATATTATATATAGGCATCCTTTCAGAAAAGTCAAGCAGCTAGTTCAGTTTTAAGCTGCTCTGATTTGTGATCGAACCAACCATTATCAATTTTATATTGACATTGATAGTTACCTCTATCGTTCTTAGGAAGAAGATCCCATTGCTCAGACTTAGCATGAATTTTACTATTCATCCAACCATCAGGTCCGTTAGATGTAAACTTAAGCGCTGACCATTTGTTATTAGCATACTTAAGAGTGATAGGTGTTTCCCAATCTTCACAGACCCTTGCTGTATCTTCACCAACGTGATAGTCAATTATATATTCTTTAGAAGCTGGGTTGTGATACTCAAGAAGAGATTTAAGAGTTGGTATACCATCTCTCTCAATTCTAAGAGCTTGCTCAGCAGTTATATCTTCAACGATGAAAGTCTCACCGCCTTTGAACTTCCAGTAATCTTCAGACTTGCCTGGGACAAAGTCTTCGTTATGGGCAGCGTAGTTCTCGCAGTATTGGGTGTTAATAATCAGTTTCATAATCTACTCCTTTTTTAAATTATACAATTATTATAACTTAACGAGAGAGAAAGTCAACTATTATTTAATTTATTTTTTTACCAATATTGTACTTAGCAACTAATTCCCACTGTGTCTTTTCTTTATGAGGAATAATCTTAATCTTAGACACAGGTACCATTGGTTCAACTATCATGTCTGGTTTAACTAGTGTTAGTAGTCCCCATTCAGTTAATAGCTTGGCAATGCAGTTCCTTCTGCCTTGATCTTCCTTTGTAAAGTCATGTGGTTTATTGTCAAGTCCAAACAGCTCTTTAAAATGCACAATGTAGTATTTACCTTGCTTATGCAGAATATGGCATGATTGGAATAGTGTGTTTGTTTTTTTAGACGCCACACCTATGCGCGTCAATGTCTCTTTGATTTTAAGAAAATCATCATCTTTTTTAAGAAGGATTTCTACCATCTTCTCTACTTGATTGTTCATTCTGTCCCTTTAATACTGAATTACATATTACATCAAGCTGTGATTGCGATAGAATTTTAAGATATTCTTCAGCTTTGCTCTCACTGCAATTATAATATTGTGTAATTAAACTCACCTCATTATTATTAGCGGCTTTGTGCCACTTGCTAAACCTTTTGCGAGGTCTGACAATATTTATGAGATAGTCATATGCGAGCTTATTATCTATGGATGTTCTCATGTTCATCTCATTGGCTTGCAGCACAGTATCAGGATAGTATGACAATCCTCTGTTAGTTAAGAAAGGTACGTACTCTTTTTCTTCCACCTCAGTATGCATAAGATAGTTCTTTTTATATGATATTGAATTAAGGAAGTCAAATGGTTTCATACGTTTAGTTCTTCTCCATCAGTAGTAATATTACATACAACACAAAACTCTTCATCGCCGTGAAAGCATCTATCTGGGACTTGTGTGCGCTCGTATTTACGCTTAAGGTGTTGTACTTCTTCAGTCAGTTCAGCAATGCGTTTATAAGCATTCGTTAGTTGACCTTGTAAGTCAGCTATTGAACGTCTATATACTTCTTCATGTGTTACTTGGTTGGTCATGCTTCTTAATATACTCCAAAAATTGTCCTAACTTTGTGTCAGGCGGGCAATTATGACCAAGTGATCTAGCTCTAAGCATAGCCTCTTTCCAAGTACGGAAATGCGATGCTACATATTTAACACTATGTGTTGCAGTACTTACCATAATAACCTCTCTATAATATTTATGCTATTTAAGTTCACAGTTAACCATAATCTCAGCTAAACAAGCAGCCATATTAAGCTCATGATCAGCTACAAATGCAGCCTTATATTGATAGTCAGCAAGTATAAGAACTAATTGAGGTACACTACCTTTAGCAAATATATCATTAGCTACATTATAAAATTTTCTAAATATTCTAGATGAATCATTATTAATGTTTTCAGCTACCCATTTACGAACACCGGTATAGTTTTTATTCTTCATATACTCAGTAAGCTCTTTAATAGACACTTCTTGTAAGTCAGCTAAGATACCTGAGTCAATTGAACCAGTAGCAGAGTACCTCTGCAGTTCATTAAGAACACGTCTCCAATCAGGGAAGTGCTTTTGTATAAAAGCAGCTACCACTTTTTCATCATAAGTAATATTTTCAGTAGTTAATATATTCTTAACTCGCTCAAAGAACTCCATAGCTAAAACAGGCTTCTCTTGTGACTTAATATCAAAGTCAATAACTGAACATCTACTATGCAAAGGAGCTATAATTCTATTCTTATAGTTACAAGTTAAAATAAAGCCACAGTTCTTAGAGAACTCTTCCATAAAGTTTCTAAGAGCAGGCTGAGTAGAGTTAGCATTTAAGTAATCAGCTTCATCAAGTATAACATATTTACGACCACCAGAGAAACTAACACTAGATGCAAATTGCATTATATCGTTTCTTAATGTATCAATATTACCGGATAGAGATCCGTTTATAACAATAAAATCAGAATCTAATTGGGTCAGCATAGCCTTAGCAATAGTAGTTTTACCTACACCAGGACCACCCGACAGTATTAGATTAGGAATATTATTTTGATCTACAAACTGCTGGAACACAGTCTTTAGTTCATAAGGGAGTACCGTATCAGCTACTTTCGCAGGACGGTACTTTTCAACCCAGAGAAAATTCTCACCATTTAACATAATATAATTCTCCGATTAGGAGTTAGTGCGTAAGTATTCTAGAACACTCTCCGCGGAAGATACTTCAAATGGATCAGCAGGATGATCATCCTCTTGACCTTCTTCTTCTAGCATCTTTTCAAGCACACCGTTTTCAATAACGGCAGCATATCTCCAGCTTCTAACACCGAAGCCGAGATTGTCTTTAGCTACAGCCATACCCATTGAGTATGTAAAGTCACATGCACCGTCAGGTAACATCTTAACATTCTTAATACCAAGATGAGTAGCCCATGCTTTCATAACAAATGGATCATTAACAGATAGGCAATACACCTCATCTACATAGTCCATCATATCTTCATACAGCTTATCAAAGCCTGGTAGCTGAAGATTAGAACAAGTAGGAGTAAATGCACCAGGTAGTGCAAACAATACTACTCTTTTATTAGCAAAGAGATCATAAGATGTCTTACTGACAAGCTCATCCTCTTCTCTAAATTTGAAACTTACAGCTGGTACAGCCTCACCTTCATACGTCATCATTATCACCTTTATCAAAGTTAGAATTAGTTTCAGTAGCAACGAAGTATTCTAGTTTACAACCTTCTGTATTAATAGAAGTAAATCTAGCAATACCCTTAGCTGATACTTCGATAAGATAGCTTAAATTAAGAAGCTTAAGATTTTCTACTTTAAATATAAAAGTAAACTCATCATTAGTCTCACCGATTTCAGATGAATAAACATCTGCAGTAGGGTTCTTCGAATCAATAGCACTTATATAAACTTCACCTGAACTACCTATAAGGGCAATCTCAGGTAACTGCATTACAGCAGCTGCTTTAAGTACTTGTGATATCTCAGACCAGGATGCAGTAACTGATACTTCTGGATCAGGAAAAGATATATCCTTTTCAGGTGGAGTAACAATCATCTGCGGGTCAGCAAATGTATAGTTAATCTTTCTCTTTTCTTTCTCTACAGTTACTTTAGTGTCATGGAATACTAAATTAGGAGCTTCGAATAATGACAGCACACCCATGAATCTATTTAGATCATAGATAGCACCATCACTAGGAATTGCTTCATCAATAGTAGCTTTCGCCATAACAGTCTTTTGAGGACTTACCGTTCTTAATTCATGACCAGCTTTAAACTGAATCGATGGATTAATCTGCGAGAAGTTTTTTAATACGTTAGCCGTCGCTTCACTTAATTGCATAATATAATTATAACCTTATTTAGGATTGGTAGCAACTTTCTTTTTCTTCAACTTCTTCTCGTCGGCGGTTGCACTTGCGCCAATTGAAGCTAAATCAGCTAATGATCCACCGAATACATATGAGCCAACATGCTGCAATTGCATCCAAGGACATAACCAAATATCCATATCAAGAGCATTTACCCATTGACAGAACATATAGTCTTCCGAAAGGTATCTATTAGAGTAATTCTCTCTTGCTAAACCTGTACGTTTCTGATCAGGTGATAAGAAGTCTTTAACCTCTTGAGGTGTAGCTTCTGGATTAGCATCAAAGAAGGCATCCATTTCTTTAGGTAAGTTTTGATACTTATCATCAATAAGAGCATCAAAGTATGCCATAATTTCTCTACTACCATCGAACTCAGCTGTTCTTACATGGTCAGGCTTATACATTAAGTTAGGATAGGCTTCGTTATACTTCTCAAATGTCTCTCTACGAATCATCATGAAGCCAGTTCCACCTTCTAATACCCTAGCAGGCATATCTAGTTTAATTTGGTTACCACCTTCTTTAGGATTGAATACATAGTCACCTACATACTTACCTAATACTTCAGCATCATCATCTGCTACGCCTTTATCAACAGCATGCTTAATTTTCTCCCATGAAATACATTTCTTAGGATAAGGTCCACACATTACATCATGAGGGTTACCATCATTAAGATCATCATGCCCATCCATCATAGCTAACATAGCAATAACATCATTAGCATTAAAACCGATATCACTATCAATAAACATTAAATGAGTACAGTCTGATCTCATAAACTCATCAGCACAATAGTTACGTGCTCGTGTGATAAGAGACTCATTAAAAAGATAGTAGAATTTTATTTCAATGCCATACGCTTTAGCGAGTGCTGATAAGTCATTCGTTGACTTACAGAACATTCCTGCGCATTGGCCACCATACATTGGTGCAGCAACAAAGAGCTTCTTCTTACGAAGCTCTTCTATTTGAATTTGAATATTCATTATTAGCTTTCTACCTTCATAACGATTAAGTCTGCTACTTCAGTTCCAGGCTGGAAGAATGCTTCACCGCCATTAATAATAATCTGTCCAGTAATCAGACCTTTGTATCCAGGTGCTAATAAAGAGCTAGGTATACTACAACCAGCTTGCTGTAATTGCTTAGTAGCAATCATCATACCAACATGCCCTTCAGGAATATTAGCATATACATCTGATGTAAATTCATACGTTCCAGGGAACATGTGATATACTTCTCTCTCTTTTTCAGGATCGCCTGGGTCAATCATACTCTGAAGCTCATAAGTCTCTCTAGTGAGTTCTTGCTCTTCAGTTACAACAAATGGATTGCCTTGATATCCTTTAATTGTTTTTGCACTTACTGGTACTGAGTAACTTGTACCTTCTTCTGCACCACTAACTAGTGCTGTTGGATTTACTAACATTTATTTCTCCTGTTTATATTTTTTATCATGCTCTTTGCCTAAACCATAATCACCATCATATAATGATAACGATTCCGCTTTAAATAATAGGAACTGACCAAGTCGAGTTCCAGTTTTTACTTTAAATGGTCCAGAAGTGACATGTAGAGCCCCTGCCATTATACCCTGATAACCAGAGTCGTAAAGTCCTGATGTTAAATAGACACCATTTCTATTTAACGTTGATCTAGTAATAACAAAGCCCGCTTCACCCTCAGCAATGCTGACGATATTCATGAACGTAACTTCGTATGTACCAATCGGTAAACTGTAGTATCCATTCGCATCAGGGCGAACTTCAACGGAACCTCTATGCTGCTTCTTCTCTTCATCGATAAGAAACTCAGTATCATTTATAGAGAATATTTTCTCTAGTCTTAAGTCTACTGCATTAGGTTGAATGTCTTGTGGTTCAACACAAGAAAGGGAGGATTTATTTTTTTCACTTGCGATATTAATCATTATATATTACCAAAATAATAAGGGTTTTCTTTAGTACTAAAACTAGCTACTTCAAGCAGCTCATTCTCAGTAAAGTCGATCATAAAAGCTTTATTAGGCTCAGTAGGACTGCTTCCTTGGAACTTAGTACTGGATATATTTAGCTGATCATCTATGAACATAGGCGATATTTCATTACGAAATAGAAATAATTCACCTTCGTCATATTGAAGACAACTATAAGTACCATCAACATTATCCAATTGTCGATAGCCATGAGAGATAGCTTCATGTATTAAAGCTGTATCCCATTCAAGGTCTGATTGATATGTCTCTTTTAAAGACTTTATACAACCTTCCTTTATAATACCGTTGTGCCATAGAAGATCTTCTCCTACCCTTCGTACGCTAGGGTGGATACTTTCTATGGCCGAAGCTGCGGTAGTCGGGGCTTGGATGTGTGCTACATAAAACATCCCTCGTTCGGTCTCCAGACCGTCTAGTGAGAACGCTCCCAAACATTTTCGCTTCGTAACCAATTCTTTCGTTCTAGTATTATATACTGATAACGAATGTGAGTGTTGACCTCTGTAAGCATTAAGGTCAGCTAACTCTAATAGTTTATCTAGTTCTTTACTTCCAAATATTGCGCACATAAATTATATATATTGTTGAGTTATTTTAATCCAATCAAACCCATCGACATATGCAATAGGATCAGTTCGACCAGTCTTAACGAAGTTCATGATTCTTTCGGCACAAGTCGGACAGGTACCGCACGATTTACCATCTACTGGATTATAACATGAAATCGTATTAGAAAGCAACTCAAATTTATCCATTTGAATAGCAAGTTCTATTTCATCTTGCTTACTCAACTCACTAAAAGGAGCTACTATCTCAACACTATGCGTTCTATTTTGCTCAGCAACGCTATTTAGGCTATCCACAAATCGTTGAGACGTATCCCAGTAGCCATACTCATCATGAACCTGCAGTCCAGTAAAGACATGAGATGCACCTTGCACTTCAGCTACTGACATAGTTAATGAAAGCATAATCAGATTCCTGAAAGGTACATAAGTAGGCGGCTGCGGATCACCTAATACGTCTTGTATAGTAGGCATCGCAATATCACTACCGCCAATATTAGCTGACATAGGTTTAGCTATATCACCAAGTATACCTAGGTCAAGTATCTTATGTTTAATACCTAACTTATTACATAGAGCAAAAGCCTTTTCTAACTCTACAACTTGCTTCTGTCCATAGTCGTAGCTTACGGCAGACACTCTCTGCGCACCGTAACGCTTAACCAATAACATAGTCATAACGGATGAATCTAGACCACCAGAGAGAACGGCTAAGACGTTCTTATCAGTATCAGGCAATCTCTCTAATATAGTATCTAATTCAATCATGTTAGTAATTGTTTCACTCCAAGTACATAGTTCTCTGCTGCGTCTTCAGCCCATGCTTCTGACTTACCAGGGTACATTTCTTGTTTAACTTCAGCACCATCTACAAAGAAGGTACACCCATATACTCCACCTTCAAAGATAACTCTCGCCATCTTATTAGCATCAACGTATTCGCTTAAAAATTGAGCCATTATTGCCTCGCTGTTTTTCTATGAGGCTCATCGCTATCAACTAAACCTAATGCATAAGCATCTATAAGGTCATACGACGTCGCTCTAATAGGGTTAATATCAATACCACCACGTCTAGTATATAAGCATGCTACTAGAATTTCAGTATCATCAGCAAGCATATCTTTTAATCTCTTAAACACACACTCACAAATCTCTTCATGGAAGTGATTTTCTTTTCTCATACTAACAATATAGCGCATTAACGATTCAGGCGTTACACAATCTTCACCACTAATGTGGACATAGATATCACCCCAATCAGGCTGATTAGTAATCCTACAATTAGATCTTAGAGCACTAGAAGTAACTTGGAAAGGCATAAAGCCTAACATAGGAGCTCTATCTAATGTATCAGGACTTTCCTCATACTCAGTAAACTCTATCTCTTCTACATCTACTAACGATTCAAGACGTACAAAGTGTCCAGTTATAGGAGCTACGGGTAGCTCATTCTGCTCATCATAATGAAATGTTACATCTACTTCAGTATCTAAAGCATTAGTTAAGTCATCAGTAATCTCTCTCTCTACGCTTCGTATAGCATTAGTAATAGTACAACCCATCTTATGCATATTATATGAGTTCATATATAGTTTAAGAGATTTAGATTCAATAATACATTCACTATCAGATGGGTAAACTAACTTAACTACTCCACTAACAGGAAATCCATTCTCTAAAAGGAATGATACTTCATAACAATTCCATGAGTCATATCCAACAAAAGGCAGATCATCATCATCAATTTTATATTCAGTTCTATTAAGTACTCTTGGTACGGGTACAAGTAAACTTTTATCAGCTCTATCAGGAGTTACATAAGGTTTAACTATGCTCCCGTCACCAGCTTTACCTAAGTGCTTACTTACAATTCTATCTAGTTCTTTCATTAGCTTATTACCTTTAAAACTTGATCTACTCTCTCTCTTACTGACCCAGATACCGTAATATGTTCTCTCGGTAACTCAGTAATAAAGCCTTCAAATAAATCACTTATTTCATCTCTGAAGTCTAGACTAATCGATCTGACTCCATCATCAACAATATCAAACTCAGGTCTGATATAAAAAATATAATCATAGCTACCAATAAGCTTATCATAGATAGCTTTTACTTTATTTAATGTCTTACGAGACACTTTACTATGATTGTGTAAATATGCTGTATATACTAATCCATCTAAAGCAGTACGATCAGTGAGCATAGTATCATGCATAAAGACATTTGCTATATGCTTTTGCATAATAAGTATCTGAGTTAAGTCTGAGCCAGCTTCATTAATATCGAAGCCCATCTCTTTAATCTCTCTCGTCACTTCATCACAGACAGTATAATTCTTAAGCATCTTTTCAGATCTAAGAGCATTAAGTAAGGTCGTCTTACCTACTGACTGAGCTCCAGTAATACCTATTCTCATAATTTACCTACAAAAAATATCTGCCATAACTTTACAGCTTCATGTCTTAACTCTTCGGTTAATCCTTCTACAGTTTCACCTTTATGAATAACATAATCAGAGAACAGCTCAGGAGTACCACCATCAACAGTATCATCTACTCGATGTATAAGTACACCAGTTGACTCAAGTCCAAGCTCAATAGCTTTCTTTTGAGGATGAATACCTTTTAGTTCAGGATATTTAAATATATCACCAGGATGAACATTATATATTTTAGCTTTAATATCAGACGCTTTAAGAAGCCTCCAGTACCCATGTAAAGTAACTAGAGTATCTTCATTAAGATTCTTTAATAGATCTTCAATATGATGAGCAGGAGATATCTGAACAGAGGGTAATCTATCATCCCAGTCAGTACGAACTTGATCACATAATATTAGATCAGGCTCAATACCTATTTTATCTATAACTTCAGCTAACTCTTTACCCGAGTTGCTGAACAACGCTACCCATTTCTTCATCAATATTCGCCCTAAATTTCATTATATTATAAAAGACTTTCGCTGTATTATCAACAGGTTCTTCCATTAATTCGAATAGCTTGACTGATTCTTTATTCTCAAGCCCGAACACACCATCTACTTCTTCGTAATCAATACCAGCCATGCCATGAATGACAGGATTAGATGTATCAATTGTATCGATAAAGTCATACTCTTTACTTTTATACTGAGCAAACTCTTGAGGCAAACCACATCCTAATAAATGATGAGGCTTACTATAGTTAATTGCTTTCTCTTCTATAAGTAAGTCAAGTAAATATTTTCTACCTTTCATCCAGCTATGATACTTTGTAATCTCATCAGGAAATACTTCTTCAAACCAACTATAATCAAAAGATATAGCTATTATATCAGCTTCCTTAGCCATAAACTTATAACAATCAACAATCTCTTGCTCTGTCTTACCTTGAACGACACCTATCTTAGATCCTTTTAGATCCTCATACTTAGACATCCAGTCATTCCAGTTAGCAATAGTACCATTAATATCTTCTAATACATCAGGTACAATATAAGCATTAGGTTTAAGAGCTCTTGTCCAAGCAGCAAAGCTATCAGCGTCAAAAGCAGTACCTAATTCAAAAATACTATTATCTAATATAATATATCTACCAGCTTTCTTTGCATCAATAAAATGATTATAGTAAGTTTTATTCTCTTCAAAGAGATGCACTAAAGCATAATCGTAATCAGTTACTTTTGATACTTGCTTTATAATCTCTAAAGGTGCTTCGTGGGCTACTCTCATTCAAAATATCCTTCTAATACCTCGATCTTATCATGCAGCTCTGCAATCTTACCGAGTTCGCTGTCTATTGTTTCCATTAGATCAGGATGCTCAGCAACACCGACTCCTTTCTGCATTAAGTTCTCTACGTTAATAATTAGTCTACCAATAGCAGCAGTATAATATAACTTCTGCGAACTGATAATCTTATCTCTCATTTCTTTATCTTGCATTATTTACTCGCAAATTGTTGCTGTATCATAATGTCGTCAAAGAACTCTTTCTTAACATCAGGCTCGTTAAATCTACCTTTAAGTACAGTAGTCTGCGTTAAAGATGAATGAGCCATAATGCCTCTGTTCTCACAACAACCATGCGTAGCGTGAATATATACAGCTAAGTCTTCAGTACCAGTAGCTGCATGCAGCTCTTTAACGATAGCATTACATAGTTCTTCTTGTAATGTACCTCTACGAGCTACCCATTGAGCGATTCTTGTATACTTAGACAATCCAATAACTTTACCATTAGGTATAATACCAATATAAGCAGTTCCTACAACAGGTTGATGATGATGAGAGCAAACAGATCTTAGTTCAGATCTTACTACTAACATACCTTCATACTTGTCAGGTCCATCATTAGGGAATGCAGTCGCAACAGGCTTATCAGTATACCTACCAGCCATAAGCTCATTGATATACATCTTAGCTAGTCGTCTAGGAGTACCCATTGCATTAGGATCATTCTTCCAGTCGATTAAAAGTCTATGCAGCACTTCTTCAAAAGCTTCTGCTACTTCATCAATAAGATTCTCTTTTCCAGCGTCAGTCATTATCTGAGCTATATTATCATTAGACCAGGCACGTAGGCCGTCTTTATGTATTAAGTTCCAGTACAACTCATGTACTTTATTACCACTATTAAACTTAGGTATCGCCATAGTTTTCGTGTTTGCGTTATTGTTATCCATAGTACTATTATAATCTATTTCACTCATGAGTTCAAGTCCTTTTGATAGATAGCGCTATTAGATCCATGCTCAGCAACTTCACAACTCTCTACCCAACATCTTCCGTCTGTCTTATCATTAATTAATGTTTGAGCAAAGTTATAAGCATGCTCTGCAAACTTCTCAGCACCTACACCATCGAAGATTCTAATCTCAGCTAAGCCAAGCTCTTCTAATCTTTCTAATTCGCTACGCATAGGGTCAGCTGCATCAACTACAGTCTTATGATCAAAGCTATCTTCTAGCCATTTCTTTAACTCTTTTAAGCCACCAAAGTCTACTGCCCAGTTTTTATTATCAAGTTCATGACAACCAAACTTAAAAGTAAACGCAAGGCTATAACCATGCAATAAGTGACAATGCGAATGATCAGCATTAGGTTGACGGAACACAGCGCTTAAGCCTATATTATGTCCGTAATGTTTAGTACTATAGTACATCTTTATCCTCCCACCAGAAGTGAATCCATCTCTCATCATCGTTACGAGAAATAGTTTTATGAAAAAAATCAGGCATAATATCCTGATCCGAATTTAAATATAGACAAGCAATAGATAAACTATCTTTAGGATAGTCTCCAAACGTCTCTATAACTTGCGACAGAGTAGTCCCTGTATCAATTAGGTCATCAACTAATAATATATTTTGTCCTGCATTCATATCAGCAGGTATAGTTTCATTAATTTCTTTATCCTCAAAGTCTCTTGTTGACCAGGTTAATGGTACAAGAGGTATCTCAAGAATGTATGATAGTCTAACAGCGAGTGGAAGTCCACCTCTAGCTAATCCAACTATCTTATCGTAGTTTGTTCCTACTGCTTTAATATTATTAACTATAGAAGTAACACCTTCATCGAAGTCTTCTTTTGTATAGTTTATTTCATTTGTTTTAGTAAACATTATTCATACCAAGTTACTAGCACAATTCTATTACCCTTTAGAACCTTACTTACTGAATGCATTACATCCGGTCCGTATGCTATAGTTTCACCAACCTCTTGTTTTACTATTACGGGTATAATAGCTCTTCCCTCAGCAGCATCTCTTTCATTGTATCTGTTAATAACAGAGCCGTCCTCAGGAACTTCCATATCTGATTTATAGTGAGGTTCATATACTATAATATCACCACCTACAAGGTCATTAACCTCTACAAGTGTAATAGATGTTTTTTTAACTAGATCATTATTATCGCTATGAGCTTTTGTAAATGATCCTTCAATATAGTCTAAGAAGTATTGATTGTGTATTTTCAATCCTTCGCTTTCAAATTCTGTAATAAATTTATCTCTAGGTATTGTTCTCTGAGTTAAGTAAAATAAATTATAATATCTCTTTATCTGTTCTTCAGGTAGAGAGTCATACAAAGCTTTTATCTCAATAAGAGTACTATCTTTAAGTAGGCCTTCGCTTTTATACACCAATTAAGTTACCCCATAAGTAGGTATGAACTCTAGCGGCTACATTATACCCTCTCTTAAATGCTTCAGCAGCTACATCACCATCAACTAATTTCTGACCCTCAACAGTAGCTCCAACAGGCATAATCCATATCGGCCAATCTACGTGATGATCTCTAAATGCTTCAATTGTATCTTCTAACTCTTTCCATGTCTCAGGCTTACCATCAACAACAAATTTAAGCTGTCCTTTATTAGTAAACATTTGATATTTCTCTACTACTTCAGGTCTAATTGCTCTCTTAGTAGTCTCACCTGATACATTAAATAACTTAGGGCTGCATGATATGAATAGCTCACTACCCCAAACGTCTCTATACTCTTGCCAGAACTCAATTACTTCAGGTCTTATAGTCTGAGTACCATTAGTTTCAAATGTTACGAACTTAGGATAGTCTCTCTCGCTTATCCAATGCTGCATCATATTCATGCTACATATTTGAGCATGCTTCATGAAAGGCTCACCGCCAGTAAAGCACATATGTCTGTCATGCCATTTACCATCATTCCATTTATTAGTAAATTTCTCTCTAACCTTATCGGCTATCTCTACAGCTGTACCATTACGCTGTAGATGCTTAAACTTCTTAGACCATGAATAAGAGCTATCACATCCAAATTCAAATACTGGAAGCTCTTCCATATTCTTAATACCTATAAGATCAATATCTTTATAAGGTAGTTTATAGGTATCTGGGTTAGTTGGATCGTCTTGACCAAAGCCATTACATTGTAAGTTACATAGGAAGAATCTCATCCATGCAGTAGGTCGTCCGGTATAATGTCCTTCACCCTGAATAGAGTCAAAGATTTCTGAATAGTTATAAGTCTGATCTGTCATAGTTCGTCTCGAAGTTGTTGTATCCATTTAATTATTCTTGGATAAGTTAGAGTTGGTTCGTTATCTTCATCAATAGGTAGTCCAAAAAATGTATTCTCATCAGCTAATCCATTAGACTTAGACCAATGATATCCATCAGTAGATACTTTTCCTATTAAATGCCCACCATTTCTTATTACAACTTCAGCTAACATACCGATACCGTCAACAAAGTTATCTGCATAACCAACCTGATCACCAAGCCCATACAGAGCTACAGTCTGACCAGTAAAGTCTATGTGTTTAAATTTATCAAGGGAGTCGTTCCAATCATCTGAATATTCACCGAAGGTATCTAATCTTGGTTCACACCATGTAGGTATTCCAAGTATAAGTAAATCACTAGCCCAGTCTTCAGGCTTAGCGTCTTCGACGTTTATGATTGATTTTTTGCCATTAAAGTTAGTCAGTATTGCGTCGCCTACTAGTTTAGTAAAACCAGTTTCGGTTCCATAGATTAACTTTACATCGATCTCGCGAATGAGATTCATATTAACTCCTAGTTAGATTAAAGATGTGGAAGGGCACATCTTAAATTATTTAGCTTTCTTAGATACCTTTCTGAGAACTCTTTTCATCTTTTCCCATTTACGTTTAAATCTTTCTAGATTGACTTGATGAGCTCTCTTAAAGTATTCCACTCCATCTAAGTGATCAATCTCATGTAAGCAGACTCTTGCTGCGTTACCAGTAAACTTTCTAGTTTGCATTTCACCATGCATGTTTTGAAATCTTAATCTTACGTCTCTTGCACGTCTAACTTTTATAAAGACACCAGGATAAGATAAACAACCTTCATCCATATTCTCTTGCTCATCAGACTCATATGTTATAACAGGATTAAATATTACTTCAGCTGGTTCAGTTGCTATAGCGAAAGCTCTTGTTGGTATGCCAACTTGATTAGCAGCTAGTCCTATACCATTACCTTTTTCCATCGTAGTAATTAATTCTTTAGACAGATCAGATGGGTCTTTAATAGGGTTTGAAAAATCAAACTCAGGCATTACATCTCTGAGCATGTCATTAAGATCACCTATAGGAATTATTCTTGCCATTAGCTTGCCATTCTAGAGAAAGATTTAACTTTCTCAAATTTAATTATATGATGAAACTTATCTAATAAAGTATCACCCTTATGGCTTATTATAAAGACATTAGTGTCTGAAGTCAACTCTCTTATAATTTTTAAGAACTCATCCGTTCCGGTTGAATCAAGTGAAGAGTCAAATACTTCATCCATTACTAATAGATTAGTTGAAGCAGAGTTTCTTATCTTAGAAATACTTCTCCATGTGAATAATAAAGCAAGATCAATTCTCATCTTCTCACCTTCACTAAACGATGCATAACTAAAATCATCTCTGAATCTAGATTTAATCTTCTCACTAAAGTTCTCATCTAACTCAAACTGCACAAAGAAGTCCATAGCAGCGAGGTATTTATTAATGAGCTTATTCATTATAGGTACATACTGTTTAATAATTTTTGTTTTAATGCCTGAATCTTTTAATATAGTAGATACAACACTAAGTACACTTCTCTCTATAACAGCTGAGTTCTTGTCTGTATCGCACAATACTAACTTAGATTCAAAACCAGCTAGTCTTTCTTGCTCCTTAGCCTTAGATCCCTTAGCGTCTGCTAGTTGAGAATTCTCTTCTAATATTTTACTATTAGCTTCTAAGAGCGTACTTGACTTCCATTGTGCTTCACTTAAGTCATTTTGCTTAGATATAATATCTTCTTGCACTTGAGCTATTTCTTCTAACCTTGTTTCTATCTCTTCTAACTGAACTTGCAATTGACCTGTACCATCTTCTACTTCAGATATCTTAGCAGTATGCGTACATTTAGCATTCTCAACGAAGTCACCTTCTAGTGATTGATCGCATGTAGGGCACTGGTCATTTGACTCATAGAAGTCTAATTGCGTCTGTAGGTCACTTATCTTAGCATTAAGCTGCGTTCTTAATTCTTTAAGCTTTTCATAGCGAGCTTTAATTGTTTGTTTATCTTTAACTAACCCTTTAAGAGACTCCAGTTCCTGTGTTAAAACACTAGTTGTCCCTTTCAGACCCTCGATCTGCGCGGTGTTATCTGCAACCTTTATCATATTACTACTAATACGCTTTCTGTTGTCAGCCTCAAGCTCTGCTATATGTTCTTGTGTTAGAGATATCTTCTCTTCTAGTAGATTAATACTATGATCTATCTCTAATATATCTTTATTATTGCTGCTTACTCTATCCTTTAACAGGTTATTCATAACAGAGAATATTTGTAGGTCTAATAAGTCCTCAATAACTTCTCTCCTATTCATACTATTTAACTGCATGAATGGAACAAAGGATGTTGATCCTAGCACTACAACCTGAGAGAAAGCTTTATGTGATAGCTTAAGTATTTGCTTTTCGAGATACTCTTGATAGTCTCTAGCAGCTGCATCTTGATTTATCATCTTTCCATTCTGCCATATCTCAAATACATTAGGCTTAGCGCCTCTTATTATTTTAAATGTATTTTGACCTACAGTGAATACTATCTCAACTTTAAGATCTTTCTTATTAATAGAGTTAATTAGCTGTGGCTTAGAGACTTTCCTGAAGGGTTTAGAATATAAAGCATATGATAATGCGTCTAGAAATGTAGATTTACCTGCTCCGTTATCACCTATAACAAGAGTAGATGGATTTCTATCTAGCTCAAGCTCAGTATATACATTACCTGTACTTAAAAAGTTCTTCCATTTAAGAGTTTTAAACTTAATCAATTGACATTGCCTCAGAGTGTAAGTCATGTACTATCTTCTTAACTGCATCCTGATCAGCAATCTCGTCTAGTGCATCGACGTATTTAAATAATATAGATAAAGTATCTTCTGCTTCTTGTATTATATCGTCCTCATCTTCTAAGTCAAGATTAAGATGATCTTCTACTATCTGAACATGAATAGGTTCTTGTCTTTCTAGTCGTTCGATAAACATATCGAACCAATAAGGGTTTGTTTTATTCTTTACAATAAGTTTAATGTAGCAGTCTTTATATATGGTCATGTCTTGATCAATGATATCAGTAACTACTGCATCTTCGTCATTATACCATATCTTTTTAAACTGGATAAAAGGATTATGTATAAACTCTATCTCTCTCGTCTCTGTATCATATACATGAAAGCCTTTTTGATCTTCGGCGTCAGCCCAAGTCATCTCAAACGGACATCCTAAGTAGTTAACATTCCCTTGATTTGATTTAGTGTGATAGTGACCTGTACATACAAGATCAAACTTATCTAAAAAGTTATCTTTCATTCCATGAAACATAGATTGACCTTTGTACATTTGATATCCAGATAGTTCTAGATGACCAAATAGTACTTGTGAGGTAGTTTCATTAATAAGC
>TARA_B110000858_G_scaffold108063_1_pt1 | contig 37440 bp, 37 predicted proteins | sample TARA_B110000858 | Tara Oceans TARA_B110000858 (sample SAMEA4398247) | marine metagenome | biome: Polar Biome; feature: [SRF] surface water layer (ENVO:00010504); material: water (ENVO:00002006), including particulate matter (ENVO:01000060) such as... | depth 5 m | reverse complement strand
GCGAAGTTACAACACTATTTTTATTTGGACTTAGTCTAAATAAAAATAATTTTACGATATTTGCCAAATGGTTTTTGAGCTTTTAAAAGAGAGTTATGTTATACTTGAGCAGACATTAACTTTAGCTATTTCGTATTTCACCAATCCTGGAAAACGGATAAACCTAATGTATTTGGCTTCATCGATGATCATTGCTTATTGGGTTTTTCGAACGACCAGTGTAAAGTCATCATTTCTTAAATATCTTTTTCCAAGAAAAATTTGGCTCAGTAAGTCCGCATTAATTGACTATTCCATGTTTGGTTTTAATTCTTTGATAAAAATAATCTTTATTGGACCCTTTGTTATTTTTGGCTTTTATTTGGCGTTTTACGCCAATGAATTTTTCTTAGTTAGCTTTGGATTTCCGAAATACACGCTGGGTATGGGTCAAACGTTATTACTTTATACCATTGCTTTAACAGTCGTAAACGATCTTTCGAGTTACATTATCCACCTTGGTATGCACCGAATTCCTATTCTTTGGGAATTTCATAAAATACATCATTCTGCAACTACATTAAATCCATTAACTCAGTATAGGATTCATCCTATTGAATTAATGATTAACAATATTCGAAGCATTTTAGTATTTGGATTGATTACTGGTTTGTTCGATTATTTATCAGCACATCAAATCGATAAGATGGTTTTTTTAGGTGTGAATGTATTTCATTTTGTATTTCTTCTTCTTGGGGCAAATCTTAGACATTCTCATGTCAAATTAAAATATCCGAGATTTATGGAATACTTATTCATAAGTCCTTTTCAACATCAAATACACCATAGTGACAACCCTGACCATTTTAATAAAAATCTGGGATCGAAATTAGCGATATGGGACTGGATACTTGGCTCTCTTATTTTATCGAATGCGGTAGGAAAAATTAAATTCGGGATCGGTACGAGTAACTCTAACTATGATTCTTTTGTAAACAACTTATTAAATCCTTTTAGAAACCTTGTTAAACCGCTTTTGAAGTCCCTCAAAGTGACAAATTATAATGATCAATAGGAGCGGGGGAGACACCAAATACAAATATCAACTATGAAAACAGTCATTCACACATCTTTAACGCTAGTTTTAGCTTTTTTCTTTATTTATAAAGGATTTGATAAAATACCAATTAAGCTGAAAGATATATCGAAAGACGAAATTGTGAATACAATAATTGAGAAAAATTCATATGAAGCCCCAGTTGGATACAAGATCACAATGAATACATTTCGGCAGTCAGGGTTTTTACGAATGATAGCATTTTTTCAGATTTTTGCAGGTATTCTCATGATAATACCAAAGACAAGACTCTTAGGCCTTTTATTACTGCTTCCAATAATTTTTAACATATTCGGAATGCATGTTTTTTTTGATAATAGAATTGGAGAAAACATTGAAACTGGTATACTTCTGGCTTTAAATATCTCTTTATGCCTGTTTTATTATAAACAACTATTCAAAGTGGTTTTAATAAAAAAATCTTGACAGTTTTAGAAATTAAGGGTTTTTCTGAGAATTTCATCCATATATCTATTGGCTAAATATCCTTTTTCAAGCTCTGCGGCAAAAGGTATTGGTGTATCAATACTGGCTGCAACTTTCACCGGTGCATCCAAATAGTTGAAGCATTTTGATTGTATTATTTGAGAAATATCATTACCAATACTCCCTCTAAAAGTATCTTCTTGAACTATTACGCAGCGTCCAGTCTTTTTGACTGAATCGATAATTGTATCGGAGTCTAAGGGTACAAAAGTTCTAAGATCAATTAAATCAACTGAGACTTCAGGATTTTTTAACATCCAATCTTGTACCCATCGAATTCCTAGTCCGTAACTCACTATGGTTATTTGTTCTCCCTTTGCTAATAGGTTGGCTTTACCAAACGGTATTGTATAATAACCTTCAGGAACCTCGTTATCTTGCGACCTGTAAAGGGCTTTATGCTCGAAAAATAATACGGGGTTTGGGTCTTCAAAAGCTTGAAGTAACAATCCTTTTGCATCATAGGCATTTGATGGATAAACTACTTTAAGTCCGGGAATTCTGGTGAACCACGATTCTGTGCTTTGGGAATGGAAAGGTCCAGCGTTAACACCGGCACCGGTGGGCATTCTGATTACCATATCAACATTTTGTCCCCATCGGTAATATAGCTTTGCAGCTTGGTTGCATATTTGAGTCATCGCTTCGGAGACAAAATCAGAAAACTGCATTTCAATCATTGTTTTCATCCCCATAACCGAGAGACCTACGCCTGTTCCTACAATTGCCGATTCGCACAAGGGTGTATTCATTACCCTATCTTTTCCGAAACGCTCTATAAAAGAATCTGTAGCTTTAAAAACACCACCATAATTCGCTATATCTTGCCCCATGAAGATCAAATTATCATGCTCCATCAATGCTTGCTCTAAGCCTGAGTGTATAGCATCTATAAAACGCATGTTTTTGATATTTCCTGCTGACTTATTATCAGAGGATTCATATTGATTATTATCAAATACATCTCTAAGTTCGTTTTCAAGATTGAATTCAGCATTGGGTTCTTTTAATGCAGATTGAAGATTATCTAAAACGTTTTTATTAATGGATTTTTCTATTTCATCTATCTCTTTTTGAGATAAAATTTCATTTGAAATTAAGTTTTGCCGAAATGTTAGAATTGGATCTTTTAGTTTCCATGAATCTATTAAGCCGTCTGGGTAATACTTTGTCCCAGAAGCCTCTTCATGTCCTCTAATTCTAAAAGTTTTACATTCCAGTATAATGGGCCTTGGGTTTTTACGTATTGTTGAAGTTAGTTTTTTTGATATCTCAAGAGTCTTGGCAAAATCGTTACCGTCTACGCTGTAAGCTTCAATTCCAAAGGAATCTCCTTTCACAGTAAATGAATCAAAATTAAATTGTTCATTAGAAGGGGTTGAAAGTCCCCATTGATTGTTTTCAATTACAAAAAGAACAGGAAGGCTCCATACTGATGCAACATTCAAGGCTTCATGGAAATCTCCTTGAGAAGCTCCGCCATCACCTGTGAAAACCAAAACACATTTTTTTTCATTTTTCAATTTCCTGGCCAGCGCTAATCCATCAGCTACTCCCATTTGGGCTCCCAAATGACTAATCATTCCAAATATCTTATGTTCCTGACTGCCAAAATGAAACGAACGATCACGCCCTTTTGTAAATCCAGTAGCTTTTCCTTGAAATTGAGAGAATAACTTAAGTAAGGGGACATTGCGTGAGGTAAAAACTCCTAGGTTCCTGTGCATCGTGCAAATCCACTCATCTTCATGCATAGCTATAGTATTGGCTACTGAAACAACTTCTTGACCGTAGCTTGAAAACCATTTCGAAATAACACCTTGTCTCAAAGCTAAAAGCATTCGGTCCTCAACAGCGCGAGGGATGAATAAGCTTTTATAGTGATTAATCGCATCTTTTTTAGAAAGATTAGAGTAGAAGGCCATTTTGCTATTAGGTTAGGAGACAAAGGTGGGGTACAATCATTAACGAAACAATCCTATTATCTTTGTCATTATGAATTTAAAGACAATTAATCTAAATAAATTCACAAAAGGATCTGACATTGATCGGAATAACTTTGTGTCAGACCTTGGTGAAGCATTTGAGACAATTGGATTTGCAGCAATTGAAGGTCATGATTTCACAAACAAAGACCGTGAGTTATTACAAAAAGTAATAAAAGACTTTTTCAATCAGAGCGATTCTTCAAAAATGAAATCTCATGTTCCTACTGCTAAAGGCCAAAGAGGCTTCACTCCTTTTGGAGTTGAGCACGCAAAAGGAGAAACGAGGCCAGATTTAAAAGAGTTTTTTCAATGGGGTCCAATGAACGCTGTAGAAAGAGGGCTTGATAAAAATGTATTGGTTTCGCATATATCAGAGATGGATAGTGCCGTTTCAAATGCATATAATAAACTCGAAAAAATTGGACAAAATCTGATGAGAGCAATTGCATTGCACCTTTCTCTTCCGCAAGGTTTTTTTGAATCTTATTTAGATCAAGGTCATTCAATATTTAGGGCCATTCACTATCCCGGGCAAACTCATTCAAGCCCCAAAGGAATTCGTGCGGCTGCCCATGAAGACATTAATTTGATAACCCTTCTCATGGGTGCATCAGCAGAAGGATTGGAGCTACTCAACAAGGAAGGTGATTGGCTTCCCATTCACGTCACAAGTGATGCATTGGTTATCAATGTTGGAGACATGCTGCAGCGATTAACAAATAATATCATGCGCTCAACCACTCATCGAGTAGTAAATCCTCCTCAGGAAAGACTTCATCTTCCGAGGTTTTCCATGCCATTTTTTGTTCACCCGGATGAAAGGATGCCACTGAATTGTCTAGAAATGTGTATTTCTGAAAACAATCCCAAGGCTTTCGATGATATTACCGCTGGTGAATATTTGCAACAGCGATTAAAAGAGATAGGTTTAGCCTAGAGATTCGTCCTAATTATTTGTGAAAATTATCTTGGCAGAGATAGCATAGTGATCAGCTAGGTCAATTTGATTTTCTTTAAACATAAATTTCGGTTTGAGTATTTTAGTATTGACAATTTTAGAATCTGTTTTGCGACACTGAATCAATATATAATCTAGTTGGGATGAGGAAGCATTATTGTTCCAGTAATTATTAGAATCAAAAGTGTATAATTTTTTTTTATTTATTGTGGGATCTTTCATAGAAATGGTTTCTAGCATTTTTGAATAATCCTTAGAATTTGATTTTTTTGTATTCAAATCTCCGAGTAAGATAACCGGTACAGTTTGTTTTTTATTTTGCTCAAGGAGTCTATGAATATCAGAGTATTGCATGTCACGTTGAATTTGTGCTTTTCCCGATTTCCCTGCCTGTAAATGGGTTCCTGCGATTTGAATTTTAGATCCATCTTTTTGCGCTTCCACCAACGTACACCCTTTTGCTGCAAACTTATCTGCAGTGACTCCAGGCTTAAATATAATATGGTCAATATATTTAAGAGGAACTTTACTTATTATTAGAATCCCGTTACTTACGAATGCCTTATTGCCCTTGAAGGGCATTACTTGGTATGGATATGAGCTTTTGAGTTCTTTCATTAATTTTCTTCGAATATTCAGGTCAAATACTTCTTGAAAGACAATAATATCAAAATTGTTATTAATGCAGTGATTTATTATCCAGGGCGCTCTAATGTTTTGCTTTTTTCTTAAAAACTTAGATAGAAAAGAAAAATTATTCGGCAGCATTTGGATATTCCAACTAACTACTATTAATTCCGAATAAGAGTCAGAAGAGTCTTGAGAGTAAAGAAGGCTTGAGGTCAATAAACAAAGTCCCAGAAGAAAAAATTTCCATTTTTTAGAATTCATGCATTTTCTATTTATGGTCTTTTATTTTTGCAGTAAATAAATCTACGATACTTAGTCTTTAATATGTTTATTTATAATTCTATGAACACAGCAATTTAATATTTATGCAAACTGATTACAAAGTTTTATTGGAGCAGTTAAATAGTATTAAGCCCATTGAATATGGGTTTAACAGAAACTATATAGACGGAGAGGTTACCAGATTATCACCTTATATATCAAGAGGCGTTCTATCAACACGCCAGGTTCTTGATAGTCTCATTAAGAGGGGTTTTGATTTGGGTAAAATAGAAAAAATGATACAAGAGTTAGCTTGGAGAGACTATTGGCAGAGAGTTTGGCAAGAAAAGAATATTGATATTGAGATTAAACATCGCCAAAAAGATGTAATTGGTTATGGTGTCTCTGAAAGTATAGTAAATGCAAATACGGGTATTGAAGCTATTGATTTCCAGATTAATGAGCTTTATCGAACAGGTTATATGCATAACCACCTTAGAATGTATGTTGCGGCACTAAGTACTAATGTGGCAAAGAATCATTGGAAAGTTCCAGCTAAATGGATGTATTATCATTTATTAGATGGGGATTGGGCATCTAATGCTTTAAGTTGGCAGTGGGTGGCGGGAGCAAACAGCAATAAAAACTATATCGCAAATCAAGAAAATATCAATAAGTATACACGTACCAATCAAAAAGGTTCATATCTAGATGTAGATTATCAAAAATTGAGTTTAATTTTACAACCAGAAGAGCTAAGAGATTTATCCAAATTTGATTTTGAAATAACATATCCGGAATTTGAAACCTTTGATATCAATGATGGGCGAAGTGTTTGTGTCTATAATTATTACAATCTAGACCCAAACTGGAGAAAAGAATCTAAATATCATAGGGTCCTACTTATTGAACCCAGTGTTTTTGGTAAATATCCAATAGGGGAAAAAGCAATGAATTTCATGCTTTCCCTAGCTAGAAATATCGATGGTATAAAAGTCTTTGTAGGTGAATTTAATCAATTGCCAATTGGGGAGTCGCAAGTTGTTTTTAAGGAACATCCACTTAATAAAAACTATAAGGGGATTCAGGATCAAAGAGAGTGGATGAGCTCCATAAAAGGTTATCATTCTTCTTTCTTCTCATTTTGGAAGAAAGCGAAAAAAGAAATTTTTCAGAAGAATGCCTAAAAATTTACCCTCAAAAACCTGTATCGTTTGTAACCGACCTTTTAATTGGAGAAAAAAATGGAAAAAAAATTGGGATGATGTTAAATACTGTAGTCAAAAATGCAGACTAAATAGGTCTAAATAGATATCCGAGAAAATAATATTTTAAAAACTCTTTAAATATCATCAATAGCTTTTTTTCATTATTAAAATATTCTCTTATTTAAAGATGTCATAATTATTTAATTTGTCCCAAAATTTGAGTAAGTTGGATCTATGAAGAAACCGGGAAACGAAAATCGAAGGCAATTTTTAAAAAACACCGCTTTGTCTTTGCTGTCAGTTGCAGCTATCCCAAATATTCTTAAAGCTTCGAATCTAAAAGTTTCTATGGACGAAGAGGATTTGACTAGTACATGTGATGAATCTACTGAAGACGCATATGGACAAGGGCCTTTTTACACTGCAAACGCACCAACTATTCAGAATGACAAGCTTTCAGGTGTCAACGAAGTTGGTACACGAATTATTATTAGTGGTCAGGTGTATAATTTGGACTGCTCAGAAGTTATTCCAAATACAGAAATTGATGTCTGGCAAGCTAATAATGCTGGCCAATATGATAACCTTGGGTATAATTTGAGAGGAAAGACAACAACAAATAGTCAAGGGTTTTATTTGTTTGAGACGGTAAAACCAGGATATTACCTTAATGGATCTACTTTTCGACCATCACATATTCATTTTAAAATAACACCTCCAGGTTTTAGCACATTAATAACTCAACTTTATTTTCAAGGAGATCCCTATATACCTTCTGATGCTGCTGCTTCAATTACTAGTGGGTCATATGATGCTACTGACCGTATCATTCCATTAATCACAAACTCTAATGGAGATCTTGAAGGGGTTTGGGATATTATAATAGATGGCAATGGAGTTTCCATTGGGACAAACAATATTCATCTTGATAAAGGAATTATTTACAATGCAACTCCCAATCCATTTACTGATCACCTTGAAATTAATTATGGCGTTTTTCAAAAGGCAAAAGTTAATATATCGATATATGACATTGGAGGTCGGGTAGTGGCTACTCTTGATGAAAGAATATTAGACCCTGAGAAATATTCTGTGCATTGGAGTCCTCCTAAAGACCTACCAAAGGGACATTACTTTATCGCCATAATGATAAATGATTTACAAGTTCATTATTTGAAGGTTATCCGACAATGATTAAAATTAGAGTCATTATTAGAGATTATAGGTCTGAGAGTCAAGTGATAGTATAATTTCTATTTAGAATTCAAATATTGAATGCTCCAACAGTGTCTACTGTACTTGCTAGAACCAAATAAATTCCATCGGTTAATTCTTGTCCAGGAGCTTTTTTCGCGAGTTGTTCTGCAAGAATGCCTGTCTTTCCAGCGATTACAGCTTGAACCCATAAAAAAGCACCTATCAATAGATGAATACATCCATAAATGGTGAAACTAATTTTGTTTTCATTTTTATTTTGGAACATAATTAAAAAAAAACGGAATCTTAACTCATAACGAGATAGATTCCGCTTTAGTGGGAGATGAGGGGTTCGAACCCCCGACCCCCTCGGTGTAAACGAGGTGCTCTGAACCAGCTGAGCTAATCTCCCGGAGGGGTGCAAATATAGGTTTTGGAAGTCGTTATACAAGTCCTTTAAAAAAAATGAGTTAGCCACCTTAATTGTTTTGACTTACGACCAGAATGATGAGCCTATTCACTTATAAATCAATACTTTATTTAAATAAAGAGAAATGAATTAAACTATTAGTCTTTCCTTTCAAAGGACATGCTCAGACTATTAACGCAATACCTCAATTTAGTTTCTGTAGGGCCGTCGTTAAATACATGACCAAGATGACCTCCGCATTTGGTACAAAGAATTTCCGTGCGAACCATGCCTGCGCTAAAGTCTCGAATCTCAGTTATAGATCCTTTAATAATTTCTTTATCAAAACTCGGCCATCCACAATGTGCATCAAATTTTGAATCCGAAGTGAATAATTCAGAACCGCATCCAGCGCAGCTGTAAGTACCGATTTCAAAGTGCTGGTCATATTCACCAGTTCCAGGATATTCAGTTCCCCTTTGACGAAGAATTCGGAATCTTTCAGGGCTCAAATCCTGCTTCCATTGAGATTCATTCTTTGATATTTCAGGTTTGAAATCAGACATGCTGGTTGTAGTTTGAGACTGACATTGGGATAAAAAGAGAAAAAGGACTAATCCGAAAAAGTATGTTTTCATTATGGTTACAGAACGCAATAAGACTATGTAAGGTTCAGATATAAACTAAAAAAAATTTACTTAAATATATTTTTTAGTATTGAATGAAATTTATTTAGTGCCCTGAACTGGACTCGAACCAGCACAACCAAAGGTCACCACCCCCTCAAGGTGGCGTGTCTACCAATTTCACCACCAGGGCAATTGAAATATTGTGACCCGACTGGGGCTCGAACCCAGGACCCATACATTAAAAGTGTATTGCTCTACCAGCTGAGCTATCGAGTCTTCATTTTTTCAAACGAGGCTGCAAATATAGATAGAAACTTTAATTTAATTGTTGCGATAATGTCTATTTAAGTAATAATTTAAAGGATGCAAAAACCGATATTCATTATTGGCTACATGGGGTCAGGTAAGTCCAGGCTGGCAAAGGTTTTGAGCGAATCTCTAAATTGTAGTCACCATGATCTTGATGATCTTATTTCTCAGACTTATGGAAATACTATTGAAGAAATCTTTAATTCAGAGGGTGAAATATCCTTTCGGAAAATGGAAAATAAACAATTGCGGCTCTTAAATGTCAATTTTGGTGTTGTTTCTATGGGCGGCGGAACTCCATGTTTTTATGATAATATGAACTGGATGAATTCCAATGGAGTAACAATTTATTTAAGGGCAAAAATCCCTACTCTTGTTAAGTACCTGAGCAAAGAAGATGGTGTTACACGACCATTATTAAGAGGCGTGCAGAAGAAGGATCTTCCAGAGTTTATTGCAAAGCATCTTTTTGAACGTCAATATTTTTATGAACAGGCCTCAATTAGTTGTAATATAGAAACTTTGGGTTGGGAAGATGGGTTGGTCCAAAAAATAACTAATCTAAACTAGATATTTCTCGATTAAGTTTAATTAATAAATAAAAATGTGAATAATAAAAAAGTCTCGTTTAATTGGGCTTTTAAAGAATTTATCTGGCCCAGAAGGAGAGTAGTCTCTTTTGGATTAGTTTTAATAATTTTTAGAAGTATTTCAGGATTAGTGTTGCCGTATGCGAGCAAAAACCTTATTGATGAAGTAATTCCATCTAAGGATACTGACGCTCTTATTGTATTATTGATCGTTGTTTGTTCTGCCCTGTTATTTCAGTCAATAAGTTCATTTTCTTTAACTCGGGTTTTAAGCGTAGAGGCGCAGCATTTAATTTCTGTTTTACGTGCAAAAGTCCAAAAAAAATTACTTACACTACCAGTAAGCTTTTTTGACGATAATAAATCAGGTGCTTTGGTTTCTAGAGTGATGACAGATGTAGAGGGTGTTCGAAATTTAGTTGGTACCGGGTTAGTTCAACTAATTGGCGGAAGTATTAGTGCAATTATTTCCTTTATTATACTAATAAACATAAATGCACAAATGACCTTATTTGTTCTTGTTCCAGTTTCAATTTTCGCTATAATTGCTTTAAAATCATTTAGTTATATACGTCCTATTTTCAGAGTTCGAGGAAAGATTAATGCTGAAGTTACAGGTCGTTTAACTGAAACTTTAAACGGAATTCGTGTGATAAAAGGTTTCAATGCAGAATTACAAGAGCAAAAAGTCTTTGAAAACGGGGTAGATAATTTATTTCAAAATGTAAAAAAAAGCCTAACAACCACGGCATTTATAACTAGTTCCTCTACTTTTTTACTAGGACTTGCATCCGCTGGCATCATGGGGATGGGAGGTTATTTTATAATGAATAATAGCATGACGTACGGTGAGTTTGTTTCATTTACACTTTTTTTGGGCTTTATGATTGCACCTATTGTCCAAATGAGTAACATTGGGAGTCAACTTACCGAGGCTTTTGCCGGTCTAGACAGAACTCAGGAGTTAATGAACTTGCCTGAAGAAAATGATCCTGAAAATCGTAAAATAGTTCTTGGTCAAATTGAAGGAAACATTTCCTTTAAAAATGTTTCTTTCTCCTACAATGATAAAGTAAACGTATTACCTGATATTTCATTTGAGGTCCCAAAGGGAAGTGTCATTGCTATGGTAGGTTCTTCTGGTTCCGGAAAATCAACTATTGCGGGATTAGTTGCGGCATTCTTAAATCCAAATTCAGGAGAAGTGTTAATTGATGGTGTCGATTTATCAAAGGTCGACCTTAGAAGTTATAGAAATCAATTAGGAGTTGTGCTTCAAGATGATTTCTTGTATGAGGGCACAATAAAAGAAAACATTCTGTTTCCACGACCCGATGCTACCGAAATGGAACTTGAGCAAGCAATACAAGGAGCTTATGTAGATGAATTCACTGATCGTTTTGAAAAGGGAATAGACACTCTTATTGGTGAACGTGGAGTCAAATTATCTGGAGGTCAAAGACAAAGAATTTCCATTGCAAGGGCTTTACTAGCGAAACCTAAGATTGTTATTTTGGATGAGGCTACTTCAAATTTAGATACACAAAGCGAGGCGTTTATTCAAAAAAGTCTTAGTTTATTGATGAAGGACAGAACTACTTTTGTCATTGCTCACCGACTTAGTACAATTCAAAAAGCAGATCAGATTTTAGTAATCGAAAATGGTGACATTGTTGAACGTGGAAAACATGAAGAATTACTTGCCTATGAAGGGAGATATCACGAATTATTCACCTATCAAACGAGAATGTAGAGTTCTTCGAAGTTGGTTCAGAAACAACCAACCTAGACTAGATATACTGCTGATGGGCTTTCAAAGTTGACTTCAACTCTGTCCTGATAACTTGTGCTCAAGCTAACTCCTTTTATATCAGCTTTTATAGGGTATTTTTTATGATTCCTATCTATTAGTACAGCTGTAGATAACCGCTCTATTTTTGCTTGTAGGAAGTAGTTGACAGCATATATAAGTGTTCCTCCAGAGTTCAGAACATCATCTACAACAACAATGGATTTTCCTTCAAATTCTTGTGGCGATAGTTTACACAAAGTTGGCCCTTTTGAAGGATTTCTTTTATTTATTGAAATCTCAGTGAGAATAACTTTCCCATCATAGATTTCATTTAAACAAATCAATAGTCTTTCGGAAAGTTTAAAACCAGATTTACTGATACCAACAAGATGGAAATCTTTTTCATTTGAATTCAATTCAAGTATTTGCCAAGCCATACGAGTAATCACTCTATCAAGTCTTGCCGGGTCAAGTATTAAGGTTCTATCTGTCATAATTGCAATTTAGTGACAAAAACAAATGGTTTGACTCAAATTCAAGAATCAATAAAATCAGTAACGAAGACTCAATGATAGAATGTTTTCAACGTGGTGAGTTTGTGGAAACATGTCAATGGGTTGAATTAAATCTACTTTGTAAATTTCATTTAGAATACTTAAATCTCTAGCTTGAGTTGCAGAATTACAAGAAACGTAAATAATTCTTGGAATTTTTAATTCATTTAATCGTTGAATTACTTTTGGATGCATTCCATCTCTGGGTGGGTCTGCAACTAAAACATTAGGCTTTCCATGTTCATTCCAAATTTTCTCATCGAAGACATTTCTCATATCTCCAACTATAAAATGTGCATTTGAAATATTATTGTTCAATGCATTTTGCTTGGCGGCTTCAATTGCTTCAGGTACACTCTCGATTCCAACAACTTTTTTAGCAACTTGCGCCATGAATAAGGCTATTGTACCTGTCCCCGTATAAAGGTCATAAACGATGTCTTCCTTTTCGATTTTAGCAAGCTTAATGACTTCGCAATAAAGTCTATGAGCCTGCGCTGGGTTTGTTTGGTAGAAACTTTTAGGTCCAATTTTAAATGAAAGTTCTTTTCCGTTATCAAGAGCAGAGGGCATATATTCGGTTAAAGCTGAATCTCCAGAATGCAATTTAAGATCTAAATCATAAATTGAATCGTTGCCTTTAGTGTTGTGAGCGTAGTATATGCTTGATATTTCTTGGAATTTTTCAGCAACAGAATCCAGTAAGTTAATACCATCTCCTTCAGGGGACTCATAAAATTGTATTACAAGCATCCATTGACCTTTTTGAGTAGACCTTAGCATCATTGTTCTGAGTAGTCCAAGTCTTTTTCTTGGGTGATAAAATGATAATCCGTGATCTAAAGCATATTGTTTTATAAATAACCTTATTGAGTTAGACGGTTCGGGTTGAAGATGACATGTATTAATGTCCATTATTTTATCCCACATTCCAGGAGCATGATAGCCTAGTGCTTCACGAGATACTATTTCAACTCCAGAATTTATTTCATCGATTGAAAGCCAGCGGTTTGAAGAGAAGCTAAATTCAAGCTTATTCCTATATCTATATTCTTCAGGGGCATGTATAATTGGGATGAATTCTCCGCTATCAATATTTCCTATTCTCGTTAAATTATCTTTAACTTCTTGAGATTTAAATTCTGTTTGGCTTTCATAATTAACATGCTGCCAGCTGCAACCGCCGCATGACTCTGCATGCTCACATAATGGATCTCTTCTATTTGGGCTAGGCGTAATGATATTATCTATTACACATTCAAGATGCTTTTTTCTCTTCCGTATTATTCTAACATCTGCGATATCTCCAGGAGCAGCTCCTTTAACAAGTAATGTTTGGCCGTCAGGGGCATGACCAATGGACATTCCTTTTCCTCCAGCACGTTTGATTAATACATCCTTAATTACCATGGGATAAAGATACTCGTGTTTGTTAAGCTTATCTTTGAATGGAAGAAAAATTACTATATGGACTCGAAAAAATTTATAGAATTAGAAGATCAATATGGAGCGCACAATTATCATCCATTGCCTGTTGTTTTGCAAAAAGGTAAAGGAGTTTATGTTTGGGATGTTGAGGGAGTAAAATATTTTGATTTTTTATCGGCATATTCTGCTGTTAATCAAGGTCATTGTCATCCAAAAATAATAAAGTCTCTTAAGGACCAAGCTTCACTTTTGACTTTAACATCAAGAGCCTTTCATAATAATATTTTAGGTGAATACGAAAAGTTCATGACCAAGCTTTTCGGATATGATAAGGTTTTGCCCATGAATACGGGAGTAGAAGGCGGAGAGACAGCAAATAAATTAGCAAGAAAATGGGGTTATGTAAAGAAAGGGATTCCAAATAATAAGGCAAGAATAATATTTGCAAAAGGCAACTTTTGGGGCAGGACATTAGCAGCTATATCTAGTTCTGACGACCCAGCATCATATGAAGGTTTTGGCCCTTATATGCCGGGTTATGACCTGATTCCTTATAATGATCTAAATGCCTTAGAAAATGAATTAAAGGATCCTAATGTTGCTGCATTTATGGTGGAGCCAATCCAGGGTGAGGCTGGTGTTATTGTTCCCGATGAAGGATATTTAGCTGGCGTTCGATCACTTTGTACAAAATTTAATGTTTTGTTTATCGCTGATGAAGTTCAGACGGGTATTGCAAGGACAGGTCGAATGCTTGCTACAGATTTTGAAGATGCTCGTCCAGATATCTTAATTTTAGGTAAAGCCATATCAGGAGGAGTTTACCCCGTGTCCGCTGTTTTAGCAGATGATGATATTATGCTTTGTATCAAGCCCGGCGAGCATGGTTCTACATTTGGAGGGAACCCTCTAGCATGCATCGTAGCTCAGTCTGCATTAGAAGTTATAATTGATGAGAATTTAGCTCAAAATTCAGAGGATTTAGGAAACTTATTCCGAGAAGAATTGAGATCTCGACTTGATGGTTGTGCTCTCATATCTTTAATTCGAGGAAAAGGATTATTAAATGCAATTGTAATTAATGATTCCGCAGATAGCACTACCGCATGGGATATGTGTATTTCATTAAAAAACAAAGGCTTGTTAGCAAAGCCAACCCATGGCAATATAATTCGATTTGCGCCTCCATTGGTAATAACAAAAGAACAAATGCTAGAGGCATTAGACATTATTGAAGCAGTAATCAGGGAATATGAAAATAGGTAAACGATAACAATCTCGTCAGATGACAATCAATTTTGTTATCCAACGAGTAAAATCAATTTGAGGCTTCTGACCACTTGATGTACATCTCATTAAAAATAACCCTTAATTGCTCCAGCCATTCCTGAGTTAAAGTTTTCTTAACACTTGGAACATCAGGAAATTTGTCTTTATGGTATTTATAGGATTGGCGCATTGGTCCCGCCTCAATTTCAATTATATAATGCATTTCAGTAGTGTATAAAACAATACGAAATTTTGAATGGGGAATTTGCTCTACGATACGCACTATAACTGATATTGAAAGATGAAATTTATTAATCGATTTGTGAGATAGTTTGGCACAGCATATTCTCTGGCAGTCGAAATATCCATTATCCAAAAATAACTGGCTGTATTGCGAATTTCAAGAAGATTAAATACTTCAAGTGATATACTAATGTTTTCGTTAAAATTATGTTGAAATCCAAGATCCATTCGCCTATACGGTGGAGCTTTAAAGGGTTTAGAGTAGGCTAGGGGTGAACCAAAAGGGAATCCCCCTGTAATTGACGCTTGCATATATACTTTGTTATTGGGTAGCCCCTTAAGGGCATCTTCCACTCTCAAAGAGAAGGAATATCGATAGTCACTACCTCTTCTTTCCCATGTATTATAAAACTTTTCCTGAGATCGAAATAGAGACATAGATATCCATGACTCTGTTTTTGGGAGCCATTGGCTATGAATCCTATTATCAATTCCTATAACTCTAGCAACACCAGGTCCATCACCTAAATATCTTACACGCATACCATCTTGTTCAAAAGGAAAAGCTCGATCCAGAAATTTATAATAGACCTCTGTTCTCCAGAAAAAAGGTCTGTCTTTAGATATGAATTTTCTCTCAGCACCAATAATGCCATGCCATGCATGCTGCATGTAGCTACTTGATTCAAGTGTTGAACTGCGCCAGTTCCTTAATTCTCTTACACTGGCAGTTTGTGCGTAGGAGCCCATTTTAAAATCCCATACTGTACCATTGCTTCCCCAGTGTCTTACAGTAAATCTTGGACTGAGTCTCAATTCACCACTTCTGCTGTCATGAATTAATCTTAAGCCACCATCTAATAACCAAGTGGGGATTTCGCTATCATTAAGAAATTTATGCCTGTAAAACCCATAAGTTTTAAAATTTCTTAATTCTCCGGATGAGTTGGTCAGTTCAAATAGTTCTAATGTTTCTTTAAATTGCATCAGAGTGTCATTCTCGAGAAGAAGAACCTCTGTAGGCATGTGGGGAATACTGTACCCGGCAGAATCAATATTAACCCATTCATATAATTGGTCAACACCTAATTGTCCTCTTCTTCCTAGTGCAAAGGAAATAGAGCTATTGTTTGTCTTGACTAATCCGCCAATGGAAATATGCGATTCTCTTGCAAAAAGATGATTTCGGGCATATCGCTGGTGACCACCAGACCCTCTTTGATATGAGATTTCTCCAAAGTCATCCGATCCAAGATTGTTATTTACCTCCCCAATAAGATATGCAGAAATAACATCAACATTCTCAGTTTCTAGCGCTTGGATTGCAGAACCTTCAATGAAAGTCTTAAACTTATCATTTATCTGGTATGAACTTCTCCAGCCAGCGAAAGCATTGCTGTAAATATAATTTTCTTGGCCTTTCATAAAAACATTGAGCCTCAGAACATCGGTTACAGTTCCAAACTCTGTAGTTCTGCTGCTAGGTTTAAGCGTAAAATCACTTGATTGCGCGATCCCTAAGAATTCATGGTGCCATTTACCTCTAAAAATATTTTCTATCCATTGAACATCATATGAAATAGACTTTAGATCTCCTCTTGTATCTCCGGTATTAATAAAAGGTGAGTTACTTCTGTATCGAATTGCTAGACCACCATTAGAGTGACTCTTTTTTTTAAACTTTTTTAATTTCCGATAACTTAAAAATAGTCTCCCAGAGTAAGTTCCTAATCTTATTCTGTTTTGTGCTTCACTTCTTCCTGGTATATCATATGATAATCTGAGAACTGATGAAATTTTATCTCCTTCGCTTGCTCCAAATCCACCTGCGGAAAATTCAATTTTTTGAACCATATCTGGATTTATAGCACTCAAACCTTCTTGCTGGCCGCTTCTAGCGAGCTGTGGTCGATAAATTTCAAAGCCATTAATAACCAATAAGTTTTCATCAAAATTACCCCCTCTAACACTATACTGGCTTGATAACTCATCGCTCCCGGCAACTCCAGCTAATGTCCTGATTACTCCTTCGATTGACTCACCTGGATTGCCAATTCCCTTAAGACTAGATGGGTCAATTGACATTACTGACTCTGTAGATGCTTTGTCGGCACTTACTTCAACTTCATTCAATCTCGTTGTGATTGGAATAGTATCGTTTATTCCAGATAGACCTGGAATGACTGAAATAATTAATCCCGCAAAAGTCATTGTTAATTCTTAAAATCCCCTCTTTTTAGGGCATTAAAAAACTGTGACCACGCAAATGGATTTGTTAGCCTCCCCAAAATTGCGGTTCCAGCATTTGCACCTTCGCCATAATAACGATTTGCGTCATGTATGTTTTGAGCTTGAGATTTAACAATGTACTGTTGCATTTCTCCGGCATCCATACCCATTGCCCTAGCCTGTTCTTTTAAGGATTGTATTGCTAAATTTCTAAGAGCAATATCTCTATCTGTAGTCTCAATATTCATTGATAACAATTCTCTATTTAAGTTTTCTGGTCTTGGCCAAGGGTAAAGAGTTACTTCGTCTAATTCCGTTGTAGATAATTGAAGGGACACTATTGCTATGTAAGAATCCCCTAGTAAAGTATCTGGAACCGATAGTTTGCTGGGTTCGAATCCAAATCGAGTTATGAAAATACTGTCACCAGGTATTGCGGTAAGACTAAAAAACCCATCAGCTCCTGATTGTGCGATAAAATTTCTTCCTTTGACTTGAAATTTAGCATTTGGAATAGGGCTCTTAGCCGAGTCAGAAGTAAGAGCAACTCCGCTAATTTGAACTGCTTGATTTTGAGCAAATAGATAGTTGAAAGAAAAAATAAAAACTAATAATATGTTGTATCGCATATTAAATCTATTGTATTGAATATTCAAAGGTAGTGCCGTTATGCCCTTCATCTTCTGCAAATATTTTAAAGTCCATTTTGTCTTTAGCAGAGGGAATAGGTACAAGTAAGTTTTCTTTTTTAGCATCGTAATAAGCCCAGCACCATTTTCCATCTATTTCTACACGATAATTAATTATATCGAGAAGATTATCTTTCAATTTAAAACAAACGGCATCTTTATTTTGAAAAGTGGTTTTTCCAACATAGTTAATTTGGGGTGATTGTTGATCAGAAGTAATTGATAATTCGCCCCAGATTTTCATTTTAAAATGTATTTGTCCATTCTCAATAGGCTCACCTAAAATTCTGGAGGAACCCCTTGGGTCGTTTCCAATTAAAACAGTCTTTGACAATAGTTCCTTTGGGTAATCTGTTGGTGGCGTCCAAAAATAATTTATTGATTTTATCACTGGTAAGTCCGGTTCACAGACCCACCTCACTTTTTTCGAGAAATCATCTCTTTCAATTTTAGGCTTCATTGGTTCCATAAATGACCCCTGGGACCAGGTGATAATCATATTATCAATTTTAATTTCCCCTGGTGGGGATTTCCATCCAATTGGAGAAATCGTTTTATCAGGCCCATGCCAAAGTGAATTATGCGCGTCTCTTTTTACTGGGCCTTTAGAGATAGCAGTCTGGCCACTAAAGGTTTCTATCATAATTGTTAAGTCATAAATCCCGTTTCCGGGGAAAGAGTAAACCTTATTCCAAATTTTAGCAGGTTGAGAAATAGGTGCAATTCGATAGGTTCTTTTTCTTGTCCTACTATGAATATTATGCTGCATGTGACCATCTGCTCCTCTGGTATCTGAAAAAGAAAATCGTTTCATATTCCATGAGAAATCAGGAGCCTCTTGTTGATTAGGTTCATTTATGTCTTCTATCCAAACTGACATTGATTTTATCCCAAGCTTTGGCCCGCCTATATGTTGTTGCTCTAAAATTTCTACACCGATATCCTGCCAATCAGAAATTATCAAAGTATCAGACCAAATACAATTTACTTTTTGACCAGACTTAGTTTGTACTGATAAAATTTTTGGCTCTACTTGATCCTTACCGATATCTAAACCATATTCGACAGGGTTTAGGGGTTCTTCATTTCTGCTGTCTCTCCATTCAAAATGCAAATGTGGCCCTGAAGAACTTCCAGAATTTCCAGACCAACCTATTGTGTCTCCAGCAGATACCGGATAATCATTTGCAGAGAAGGACAAATCCAAACGATTAGATTTCCTTTTAAACGACGTTTTGATAATCAGATCTTGAAATGTATCAATGAAACGGTCTAAATGGGCGTATACAGAGGTATGACCGCTCGGGTGAGCTATGTAAAGAGCCATTCCAAAACCATTGGGTTTAGCTACAAGTCTTTTTAGATATCCATCTTGAACAGCTAGAACAGGTTGCCCAATTTTCCCTTGGGTTCTGAGGTCAACTCCTGAATGGAAATGATGATTTCTAAGTTCTCCAAAACTTCCCGCTAAATTTGGTTCTAGTGAAAGAGGTTGGTTTTTAAAAAGATTAACCTGAGCTATTAAAGGGTAGGAGGTAAGAAAAATAAAAAAAAATAGTCTGACGATCATGGTTCTAAGGTAGGAAATGCTTATCGTTTTAGTTAAGTTTGTTACATCAAAATATTCTTAAATGTCTACTGCAACAGATAAAGTTCAAAATATTCAAAATCAAGTACATCGATTAGTAGATATATATCGTGAGACTAAAAATGAACTGGATGAAAAAACCAATGAGTTGATTAGATTGGCCGAACTGATCAAGGGTGAACAGAAAAAATATTCAGATTTAAATAGTCAGATTGAACAACTACGTTTGATTATTGCATTTGATGGAAATCAAAAGGACCGTTCTGTTATGAAGAGTCAATTAAATGAATGGGTTAAAGAAATTAATAAGTGTTTGGCGATATTGAATGTTTAATATTATATAAAGATTTATGAGCGATCCATTAAAAATAAAAGTGAATATTGCTAATAGAAGCTATCCTTTGACAATTGAAAGAAATGAAGAGGAGAGAGTTAGAAAGGCAGTTGTTATTATCCGTCAGGCCATTGAACGTTTTGAAGAGAAATATGCAGTAAGTGACAAGCAAGATGCATTGGCGATGACGGCGTTGCAAATGGCTAATCAAATGATTGTTTCGAAGAATTCATCGACCAATGTTAATGAAGATGAGATATCAGAAAGGCTCAGATCTTTAGAGTCTCAATTAGATGCAGTTTTGAGCTCTGTGGACTCATAGTAAAAATGGCATACAATTAACTAAATGTGTCACTTGCTAAAACATGAACAAAACAGATTCATTTAATTTCACTAAATAATGTCAAGGATTAATAGGTTGTTAATAGCCAATCGCGGAGAAATTGCCCTTAGAATTATAAGGACAGCAAAGGAGATGGGAATAGTTACTATTTCCATTCATTCAGAAGTGGATAAAAACGCTCCGCATGTATACATGGCAGATGAATCATATTTTGTTGGTGATGCACCAAGTTCATCTTCTTATCTGGACATGGAAAAGGTATTACAAGTTGCAAAAGTATCTAAGGCAGATGCGGTACATCCAGGATATGGTTTTCTCTCAGAAAATTCAGTTTTTGCGAAAAAAGTAGTTGATTTAGGATTTATTTTTGTTGGACCAACTGCAGAGGCAATTGAAATAATGGGTAACAAGCTATTAGCTAAAAAAGCAGTTTCTGCCTTTGATGTTCCCCTAGTTCCAGGTACGAATCATCCGGTAAAAGATATCGAGGAAGCAAAAATTGAAGCAGATCGAATAGGCTTTCCATTGATGATAAAAGCTTCTGCAGGAGGAGGGGGCAAGGGGATGCGCATAGCAAATGATGATCAAGAGCTACAGGAGATGTTTCCCCGGGCGGTAAATGAGGCCTTGAAATCTTTTGGTAACGGAGATGTTTTTTTAGAAAAATATATCATGTCACCTCGTCATATTGAAATTCAAATTCTATCGGATGGCAATGGTAATTTTGTTCATTTATATGAAAGAGATTGTTCCATCCAGAGACGCCACCAAAAAGTGATGGAAGAAGCTCCAAGTAGATTGCTGACTCCTGAAATTAGAGAGGCTATGGGAAAGGCTGCAATTAATGCTGGAAAATCATGTGATTATGTTGGCGCAGGAACTGTAGAATTTATTTTTGATACGTCAGGGGCTTTCTATTTTTTAGAGATGAACACAAGATTACAGGTAGAGCATCCAGTAACTGAATGCGTAACCGGTTTAGATTTAGTCAGAGAACAGATCAGAATTGCAAATGGAGAGCAACTTGGTTATTCACAACAAGACATTAGGATCAGAGGCCATGCCATAGAATTAAGAGTCTATGCTGAAGACTGCACCAATAATTTCTCGCCAGACACAGGTATATTAGAAATATACAAGAGACCTCAGGGACCGGGTGTGCGCATAGATGATGGGGTCGAGGAAGGGATGAATGTTTCAATTCATTATGACCCTATGATAGCTAAATTGATAATTATGGGGGAGACAAGAGAGATTGCAATTCAACGGATGATTCGAGCTATCGAAGATTATGTCATTGTAGGGGTTGAAACCACTCTTGGATTTGGAAAGTTTGTACTCAACCATCCCAGTTTCTTAAATGGCGATTTTAATACTCATTTTGTAGAAAATTATTTTCATCCAAATGAAGTTAATAACCAAGAGTACGATCAAGTTGCAATCTCGCTGCATGACTTTAAGTTAAATGAGAATAATTATTCGAAAGATTTAAAACAACCCCTTTCTAAATGGAGGTCGCGATTCAATTAAGGACATATATATTCCTAACTGTTCTGTTTTTATGGACTAGTCTTTATGGTCAGTATGAATCAAATTATGATACCTCAAAAAGTCAATTTTCTATAATCAATGGAGATACCATTCCGTGGCTTCTTCTAGATGATATTCTGGTTCTTAATAATCCAATATTTTCTGGCTCTGAGGCGCGAAGGAAGTATTATGCACTCAGACAAAGAGTTTTAAAAGTATATCCATATGCCAAAGGAATGGGAGAGAGGCTGGATAGCTTGAATTTAAGGCTTGAAAAAGAACCTAGGTATTTGAAACGAAAGAAAATGATAAGAAAATACTATAAAACCTTAAAGGATCGATTTGAACCAGAATTACATAAACTGACAGTTTCAGAGGGGCAGATACTTTGTAAATTGGTTTACAGAGAAACGGAGAGGACGATCTTTGATATTGTCAAAGGTTATAAAAATATTCTAAGTGCTGTTCTTTGGAGAATTACTGCAAGTTGGTGGGATATTTCAATTCGTAAAGAGTATCTTCCAAATAGTAATAAAGAAGATGCTTTAATTGAAAAAATATTATTGAGCGCATTTGCAAATAATTACTTGGAGCCAGGAACTTATTATTATAATTCAAAATGAAATATTTTTCTCCAAATAATGAGAATAACCCAAATGGGCTTTGGGTACGTTCAAAAATAAATTCTGAGTTCAGTAATGATATCTTTTTTCAGGATTTTTCTCATCAGAGTATTGAGCAAAGAAGTTCAAGTTTCCCGAAGAGTAGGCGAACTATTCTTGTTGATGTATTAAAAGATCAATATATAGAATGGAAAGAAAATAAGGTTCTGATATCAAGAATTGATCTGTTATTAGATCCTCAATCAGTCACAGTAACATGTGGTCATCAATTGTGCATAGGCTTGGGGCCATTATATGTTCATTCAAAAATTCGTGAGACACATCACTTAGCAGAAACATTGTCTCATAAGTACAATCGCCCAGTCGTGCCTATTTTTTGGATGGCATCCGAGGACCATGACTTTGAAGAGATTCGACATTGGGAATTCAAAAACAAAAAATTTTCAATAGAAGATAATATAAAAGACGTAGCTGTAGGATCTATATCATCAGCTATTGTTATTGAAGTTTTACAAAGAATGAAATTATTACTTGGAACAAATGCTCCAATAAATGATTTATTGGAAAAGTTTTATCGAGCTTACAATAAGGAAGGAACTCTTTCGGATGCAACAAGAAGGCTTGTATATGATATGCATCCAGATGTAATTTGTATTGATGCCTCGGATCCCAGATTGAAAAAAATGGCTAGCAACCTATGGGAAGACGAGATCATGAACCAAACATTATACAATTCTCGAGATTCCTCTTTGTGGGAGAACTCTAAAAGAAAGGTTCCAGTTCCGTTTAAGAGGTCGATGATGTTTTACCTGATTGATGGGAAGCGTTCTAGAATTGATTTTGATAATGGAAAATATGTAACTAATAAAAAGTCTTGGAAGCCTAAGGAGTTGATTAATGAATTAAAATCTAATCCTGAAAGAGTAAGTCCTAACGCCCTTCTAAGACCAATTTATCAAGAGCATATAATTCCTAATGTTGCCTATTTAGGAGGTTCAGGTGAAATTGAATATTGGCTTGAGCTTATTCCCTATTTAAGGAATCATATGAAATCAGAGGTTAGGATTAAAATTAGAACTTCATTTGCCTGGTGGACAAAATCTGTTGAAAGGAAATGGGGTCAGATTTCGAAAAGAGAATTAAATTATTGGACTACAGAAAAATCATTTCGATCATTTCTTTTGAAATCTTTAGAAGTTTCAGAGGTAAATACTTTTCCGGTTCATGAAAAAATCGCACCGATAATAAAAAATTTATACGGCAACAAAAAGAGTATCGAAAGATCTGTAAATTCTTGGCTTCAAAGAATAAAAAAAGATGAGGAGCGAATGAATGAACGTATTAGAAGAAATGCCTTGAAAGATGAGAGTATTTATTTAAATAGGTTTAAATCCTTTCGCGACGAACATCACCCAAAAAATATCTTACAAGAAAGAGTGTGGACAATCCTAGATTTAACTTATTATTTTGGTTCAGATCCTTGCTTACAATATAGCCGGAGCTTGAAGAATGAAAGCAATGGGTTTTTATGGATACTACCGGACTAGGATGGTATATTTGTAGTCTATGCAAGATGCTATTTTAATACTTGATTTTGGATCACAGTATACTCAATTGATCGCCAGAAGAGTTCGTGAATTAAAAGTCTATTGTGAGATTCATCCATACAATAATGTCCCGCTAGACTGGAAGCGATTCAATGCAGTTATTCTAAGTGGCTCTCCTTATTCCACATTAGAAGCTGATGCTCCCAAGCCGGACATTAATTTCTTTTTAGGGGAAATACCGGTTCTTGGAATTTGCTATGGTGCTCAATATATAGCAAAAATGGAGGGTGGTGAGGTTGTGTCATCGCAACATCGAGAATATGGAAGAGCCAATATCAACAGATTAGATAATAGCTCGAAACTTTTAAAAGGCATACCTAGAGATTCATCAGTTTGGATGAGCCATGGAGATACCATTGTTAGATTACCAGAAGGCGCCGCGATAGAATGTTCCACTTCTGATGTTGAAATAGCTTCCTTTAAATTAAATAATCAGGAGACCTACGGGATTCAATACCATCCTGAAGTGCATCATACTGAGCATGGAGTATTGTTGCTGAAAAACTTTGTTTATACCATATCAAATTGTTCACCAAGCTGGACTTCAGCGGCATTTGTTGAAAGTGCAATTGGTCAGTTAAAGAAAACTATTGGAGCAGGAAAAGTTGTTTTGGGCTTGAGTGGTGGAGTGGACAGCACAGTGGCAGCAGTTTTATTATCTAGGGCCATAGGTGATCGACTTTATTGCATATTTGTCAATAATGGTCTCTTGCGAAAAAATGAATTTAAAAGTGTTCTGGAAAGATATAAGGGTCTTGGCTTAAATGTTAAAGGTGTTGATGCCTCTTTGGATTTTTTATCAAAACTTACAGGTATTGAAGACCCTGAAGCAAAAAGAAAAATTATTGGAGCGGCATTTATTGACGTTTTCGACAAAGAATCTATGCTCATATCAGAAGTGGAGTTTTTAGCCCAGGGAACGATTTATCCTGATGTTATAGAATCAATTAGTGTTAATGGCCCTTCAGTAACTATAAAATCTCACCATAACGTTGGTGGTCTTCCTGAGTATATGAAATTGAAGGTTGTTGAACCACTAAGATCTCTTTTTAAGGATGAGGTTCGGCGAGTGGGCAAGGAATTAGGTTTGCCCAATGAATTACTCGGAAGGCATCCATTTCCAGGTCCAGGATTAGCAATTCGAATATTAGGGTCTATAACTCATGAAAGAGTTAAGATATTGCAAGAAGTAGACTCAATATTTATTAATGGATTAAAAGATGAAGGCCTCTATGATCAGGTATGGCAAGCGGGGGCGATACTTCTTCCTGTGAAATCTGTTGGAGTCATGGGTGATGAGAGAACATATGAGCAAGTAGTTGCGCTTAGAGCAGTTGAATCGACGGATGGGATGACTGCGGATTGGGTACATTTACCCTTTAGTTTCCTATCTGAGATATCCAATAAGATAATTAATAATGTTAGAGGTGTCAATAGAGTAGTTTATGATATTAGTAGTAAACCGCCAGCAACAATTGAATGGGAATAAAAACATTTATACTTATACTTTTTTTGACCCTTGGCATAGGTGTCTCAGGTCAGACTTTTGACTCTTTGTTTACAACTTCAACTATTGTTGAAACAGAATCTTCAGATGAGTCGGATACTATTGATGGACTGCGGAATTTAAAAATCACTTCTGAAGATCAAATCATTCGTGTTTGGGCATTGGCGCTCCCTTTTAATATGGTTTTAGATAATAGTGCTCAAGATACTGCATCTCACGAATTTCGTGAATCTCCCCCTAGGAAATGGATTATTAAAAATAAAATGGCTACAAAATTTTATTCTGGGTTCAGATCCGCAGTTGATTCAATGAATAAATTAGGTCAAAACATTCAACTTTTACTGGTTGATCATAACGAAAAGAATAATTCATATCGAATTCAGGATGATCCCTTTAATTCTATTTATGAATACTCTGCAACAGATTTCATGGATATTTGTAATCGTTTGTCCGTGGAGAAAATAATTGGCCCATTCCGTTCTGAAGCCTCTGAGATATTAGCGAAGGAATCTATCGGGATACCTGTAATAAATCCAGTCTCACGAGCAGTAAATGTAAAAGATAATCCAATGCTTATTGCCGCTGCTCCATCAAGGAAGTCTGAATCCTGTGCCTTGGGTAAGAGAGCAGCAATGGATAGACAGAACAATGACAGTAGTATAACTGTTTTATTGTTAACTCAGAGCAGCATCAGGATGAAATTAGATAGTTCATTTTTAGAATCATATACCTCAACCGGAAGAGGAGCAATAGAAGTTGTAGCTCTTGAATTGTCGGATCAAATTGATTTCAATGAGCTTGTATCCAGAGGTCCAAAGGATATGTTGATCAGATATGTGCTTTTAGATAATACTGTCCTTACGGCTGCTAAATTATTAAGTGCATTCAGAATTAGAGATCCAGAACTGACAGAATTTTGGTCGATGGGCTCTGTTTTAAAAAGCAATTCCTTAGATTCCTATCTCCTTTTACGCCAACCTATAGTTTGGGCTCAAACCGAGAGAGCGGATTACATAAAGCTGAATCAGATATACAATTCTATTCAACGCGTCTCAAGGCTTTCTCCTGGAAGATGGGAATGGTTGGGATATGATATGGCATGGTATGCAAGTTATATGAAAGGTAATATACCAATGGCATATGCGGGCCCAAGAAGACTTTATGTTTGGAGTCATCTCAAAGGCCACGGGTATATCAATGAATCAGCTTTGTTGTTTAGATTTGATCATACTGGGGTTCGCCCATTAGACCGTTTAGAGCCTTTTAATAGGCCACAAGAAATAGATAGTTTGATAATTAATTAACACTAAAATAAAGAGGTCATGAGTGATATTTCAAAATTAGAACCAAAAAGTGTTTGGGAAGCTTTTGGCCAGTTAAATTCAGTTCCGAGACCTTCAAAAAGAGAAGACAAAGTTCAGAAGTTTGCTGTAGAAATTGGAAAGTCTTTGAATTTATTAACTGAAAAAGACGAAGTTGGAAATGTCAAAATAACTAAACCCGCCTCAAATGATATGATAAATGCCTCTCCGATAGTGGTACAAGCTCATTTGGATATGGTTTGTCAAAAAAATGATGGAACAAATCATGACTGGTATGAAGACCCTATTTCTATGTATGTTGATGATGGATGGGTTAAAGCAAAAGGGACTACTCTTGGTGCAGACAATGGTATCGGTGTGGCATTTGCAATTGCTTTATTAAGATCAAAGGATTTGTCTCACCCTCCTCTGGAAGTTCTATTTACATCAGATGAAGAAACAGGAATGACTGGAGCTTTGGGATTAAAAACCGGATGGATAGAGGGAAAGTACCTCTTAAATATTGATACTGAGGATGATACAGAATTGACTGTTGGTTGCGCTGGAGGTATAGATGTCTCCTCTTTTCTAAAGCTAGAGAGAAGAGATGCTCCTGTGGATAATCCAGAAGTTTTTGAGATTAGAATATCTGGTCTTTCTGGGGGACATTCTGGAATGGATATCCATTTGGGTTTGGGTAATGCAAACGTTTTACTTGCAAGAGTTTTAAGAGAAATAGAGAAAAAGGCGTGTGCTTTACTCGTAGATTTTGACGGAGGAAATCTGAGAAACGCCATTCCTCGAGAAGCTTTTGCCACAGTAATAATGGGTAAGGCTCACTCTGATTTGCTTTTGAATTCAATTCAGTCAGTGCGCGATGAATTATCAAGTGAATTAAGAGTAACAGATCCTAATTTCATTTTAGAATGTAAGAATATAAAATCCAATGATTTGGTTCCTAAGGTTTTGAGTTCAATTCAACAGGAGAAAATTATTGCTTCAATTGCAGGATGCCCTGTGGGTATTGTAAGAATGAGCCCCGAAGTCTCAGGACTAGTTCAAACTTCTAATAATGTTGCTAGAGTTAAAATTGGAATAGACAAAGCCGAAATACTCTGCCTGACTCGTTCATCTTCAGAATCTGAAAAAATGGATTGTGCCAATAGAATTGCTGGTAACCTTAATATGGCTGGATTCCAGACTTCCTTTTCAGGTTCTTATCCAGGTTGGGAGCCAGCACCTTCTGGTTATCTAGCCGATTTGATGAAAAATATTTATCAAGAACTGTTTGATGAAGATCCAAATGTGAATGCTTGCCATGCAGGTTTAGAATGTGGAATAATTGGAGAAAGGTGTCCAGGAATGGAGATGATTTCCTTTGGGCCTAATATAAGGGGCGCACATTCTCCAGATGAAAGAGTTGAAATCAAATCTGTTAATAAGTCATGGATTTATTTTGTTGAGGTTCTTAAGCGTTTGAAATAAAATAAAAAACTCATAATTTTACTTTTTCTATGGAAATTATAGATTTGTTTTTCGGGGTGTTAGCTTATTTTCTTATGGAAGGGGCAGCGTGGGCTGCTCATAAATATTTAATGCATGGACCTTTATGGGTTTTACATTCAGATCATCACACAAAGAACCCAGGTTTTTTTGAAAAAAATGATTTTTTCTTTTTGATATTTGCAATTCCTAGTTGGCTTTGCATTATGCTTGGGATGATATACGGTATATCTGAATCTGTTGCTTTTGGATATGGTATTGCTGGATATGGCTTGACTTATTTCTTGGTTCACGAAATTTTTATTCATCAGCGATTTAGATTTTTCAGAAATACCAGCAATCCTTATTTTAAAGCGGTTAGATTAAAGCATAAACTACATCATAAAAACCTAGATCAGCATGGAGCAGAGCATTTTGGTTTACTTTGGGTATCAAGGGAGTTAATTGCTTCTCAGCGTATAAAAAAGCGGTCATAATGAAGGGACTATATTTATTAATAGATGCTTTTGTTTTTCTCGGACCGTTAACGAGATCATTTGAGCCGAGAATTGCTTATTACAGTAAATGGAAGAGGATGTTATTGGCGACTTTTTTTACTATGATAATAATGATTCCATGGGATATTTTGTTCACACTAGAGGGATATTGGGGTTTTAATTCTGATTATTTAGTTGATATATATATTGCTAATCTTCCTATTGAAGAAGTTCTTTTTTTTATTGTTGTTCCTTTTGCGTCTTATTTTATTTATGAAGTTATGCAGCTCTTCTTCCCAATAAATTTTACACCGAAATTGATGCATAACACCATTATCCTGGTTGGAGCGTTTTTAATTTACGCAAGCATTCAACAAAAAGGTATGTATACAATTCTTGTTGGTGTTACCCTTGGTGCTGAATTGATTTTAGCCGGGCTTTGGAAAGTGAAATGGCTTAAATCTTTTTTTAGGTCATTTCTAATAATGTTGATTCCCTTTTTGCTCGTTAATGGGTTATTAACAGGCTCATTTTTGGATAATCCCATTGTTTGGTATTCTGAATCAGAAATTTTAGGATACAGAATATTCACAATTCCGGTTGAAGATGCTTTTTATTGCATGGATATGATGCTTATATACACCGCAGTAATGCAAACAAAATGGATCCCGAAGTTCTTTACTTAGATGCGGCTATAGCTGTTGTTTCAAAACCTGCTATGTTAATGGTTGAACCGGATAAATTCGGCAATCCAAATTTACAAGATTGGGCAGAAAATGAATTTGGTGGTATTACTTGGGCTGTCCATCGATTGGATCGCCCGACAAGTGGTCTTGTTGTTTTGGCTCGAAAAAAGTATTCTTGTACTCATCTGATGAGGCAATTTGAATCTAGAACGGTTAGAAAGAGGTATAAGTTGAAAAGTCATATCGAATTGCCGGAAGGGACATGGAATTGGGAAGATTTTTTAAAAAAAGACCAATTAAACTTCAAGAGCATAATTGTATCTAAAAATGAAGGTAAAAGGGCTTCTTTAAGGGGTATACGTATCGATAGTAATTCTGCGGAAGTTGAGCTATTCACGGGGCGCTATCATCAAATTAGAGCTCAGGCGAGTCATAGAGGTTATCCGATTTTAGGAGATATTTTCTATGGTGGAAAGGCATGGGATAATCAAGGTGTAGCGCTTCATGCCTGTCATTTATCTTTTAATCATCCGAAAACGAATGAAAAGTTGTTTTTTGATAGTGACACGAAGCGGTTTTAAAGTAAAATTGATCGTACTTTTACATCTTAAAATCGTTCTATGCTTACTCGACGTCATATCCGCATCAAAGTGATGCAGGCTCTATTTGCTTTTTATCAGGGCGATTCTAGAGATATAAAAAGTGGATTGTCAGATCTTAATAAAAGCATTCAAAATATTTACACATTATATCTTTATGAGTTAAAAATGTTTTGGCATTTTCATCAGTTTTTAGAAGAACGCTTGGAAATCGAAAAACAAAAGAAAATCCCCAATCCGAATAGAGAATCTAGAATTAGAGCATTGCTTGCAATGCCTTTTATGCACGCTTTATCTTCTGATAAGTCGGTATTCAATGTTTGGGATAAAAAGAAAATTAATTGGGGAGATGATATCGATATGATTCGTGGAGCTTTTTTTTCCTTTTGGGCAACTGAAATGGATAGCGATTGGTTTAATTCTTCTGAAATACCGGATGAACAAGACAGTATTCTTTGGTTTAAAAGATTTTATCGTGATGCTATTGCAAACAATGAATCTATTCAATCATATTACGAAGATCTAAGTATGCATTGGTCTGACGATTTAGATGCAGCTCAAATGATGGCTGTTCAAACTCTCCAGAATGCAAAAAGAGGTAAGCCACTATTGGTTAATTTGTTTAAGGACGATGACGATGAGGCATTTGCAGAAATGATTTTTATAAAATCTGTAACATCTCATGATGAACTAATGGGTAAAATTCGTTCGAAATCTGAAAAATGGGATTATGAAAGACTAGCACCTGTTGACAGATGTATTATTGAGCAGTCAATAATAGAGGTTCAATATGCTACTGAGGTTCCCATTAAAGTAACTATTAACGAAGCTATTGAGTTGGCAAAACAGTATTCAACAGAAAAGTCTCCTGGATTTATAAATGGTTTATTGGACTCACTTGTTCAGGATATGATTTCGGAGGGAAAAGTTAAAAAGATTGGGAGAGGACTAATTGGTTAGTACATTCGCAGTCTTCTAAATAATAATTCATGAAACATACAATTTTTATAATTCTTGCAGTAACAGTATGTATTTCTTGTTCTGATGCTTCTTCAAAAATAAAAAACGCTGAAGATAGAATGTCAATAGAAGGGGTAACGGATATTTTAAAAAATAATGAGTTACCTGTCTTTTCTTTCGAAGAGGAGGTTTGGGACTTTGGTCCTATTAAAGATGGCGATGTGGTTGATCATGATTTTGAATTTATGAATACAGGAGAGTCTCCGCTAATTATAAGTTCTGCCCAAGGAAGTTGCGGATGTACAGTTCCAAAGTATTCTAATGAGCCAATTGCACCAGGATCTAAGGGGATAATATCAGTTCAATTTAATTCTAAAGGAAAGGGTGGTAGTCAAGAGAAAACTGTCACTCTTTCGGCAAATACAGTTCCAAATACAAAGGTTTTAAAAATAAAAGCCCAAGTGGCTTTACAATAACACATATTCAATCATGACAAATTTATTTTTACAGGCAAATTCTGCAAATGGTATAAGTAGCTTTTTACCTTTAATAGCTATTGTGGCTGTAATGTATTTCTTCTTTATTCGTCCGCAAATGAAAAAGCAAAAAGAAGAAACTAAGTTTAGAAGCCAATTAGTAAAAGGAATGCGAATAGTTACTACTAGTGGAATCCATGCTAAGATTCTAGATGTGGACGAAAAAACTGTATTGGTTGAGTCTGAAAATAGTCGTCTACGACTAGAGAGAGCTGCGATAAGTAAGGATCTTACCGTCACAGTTAATCCTACTGCAAAAAAATAAGATTATATTCTCTTCATTTGCTGTTGTAGCATTTTTATTTGATCCGCTAATAATCCCTTGCTATCTAATTTTTTAGCTTCGGTCAATAATGTTTGTGCCTCTTTTTTCTTTCTTTTAGTCATAGCCATTGCAGAAAGTTGCATCTTAGCCAATGCACGGTCTTGTTTCATTCTTAGTCCTGTGGAAAGTGCCTTTCTCATCCAAGACTCACTCTTGGTGAGGTTGGTTTGAGAGTTCATTAATCCTCTTAGAAAGTAATAATAAGCTAGCTGACCTTTTATTAATGTTTTTTCTGGTTTTTTTATTCTATCCAGTTGCTTCCCGGCTTTTTCAAAATCTTGCTTTCTCACTTGCCATAGTGCCATTAATATTCTCTCATTTCTAAAATGAAATAAAATCGGTAAGAAGGAGATGAGTATTAAAAAAATACCATTTCCTATTTCCGAATCAATGAATTGCTGGATTGAAAATCCAAGAACTCCAATAGCGATAAACAATCTTAAATATTTTTGAATCATAATGTAAAATTAGCACTTGAAATGGTTACTATCTATGAGATGTTAAAAACATATTCATCTAATAATAAAACAACAACTTTAATGACATAATTTCATGAAGTTTTAAAAATCATAGAATGGCATCCAAGCTAAAAGTAAAACGCAAAATATTCGTTCTTGATACCTCTGTTATATTGTATGATCATAATGCGATAATGAATTTTGATGAACATGATGTTGCAATACCAATTCCGGTTTTAGAAGAACTAGATGAGTTCAAAAAGGGAAGCGATACAAAAAACTTTGAGGCACGAGAGTTTATTCGAATGCTTGATAAGAAAGCTGAGAATAAACAATTAACAGACTGGATCAGTCTCAATGGAGATAAGCGAGGAAAATTTCGTGTTATAATGGCAACTCCGGGTTTAGATGTTGATGCAACAGAGATATACGGTAAAGGGAAAAATGATCATAGTATTCTAAATGCCGCACTTTTTCTTCAGGAGAAGGAACCTAAAAGAACTGTTATTCTCGTAACGAAGGATATTAATTTGAGACTAAAAGCCAAGGCGCTCAATCTACATTCTGAAGATTATTTGACAGGCAGGGTAAAGGAATCAAATACAAGATTTTCTGGGCGATCAGAATTACTAAATTTCCCTGCAAAGCATATTCAGGAACTCTATGATAAGAAGTCAGTGATTCTTGATCCTGAAGAAAAAAGTAATATTAAATTTAAATTAAAGCCGAACTTATTTTATATACTAAAATCAACTAAAAACTCAGCCTTAGGATTTTTTAGCGGAGAATCCAAGAGTATGGAATTAGTGGAAAAAGCTAGTTTTTATGGAATAAAACCAAGGAATTCTGAGCAGGCCTTTGCTCTGCATGCCATAATGAACCCAGCTATTCGATTGGTCACTTTGACCGGTGTCGCAGGAACAGGAAAGACTCTTCTTGCTTTAGCTGGTTCTTTAGAACAGCGCCGAGACTTTAAGCAAATTTATCTTGCAAGACCAATTGTACCACTATCAAATAGAGATATTGGTTTTCTTCCTGGAGATGCAGAACAAAAAATCAATCCATATATGCAACCCCTTTGGGATAATTTAAAGTTTATAAAGAATCAATTCAGTGAGCGAGATCGTAATCACAAACAAATCGACGAGATGGTAGCGAGCGAAAAAATCCTTGTCACTCCCTTAGCTTATATAAGGGGAAGGTCATTGTCTAATGTCATATTTATTGTTGATGAGGCTCAGAATTTAACTCCACATGAGATTAAGACAATTATTACAAGGGCAGGGGAAAACTCAAAGTTTATTTTCACAGGAGATGTCCACCAAATTGATACACCTTATTTAGATGAACAATCTAATGGTTTATCTTATATTGTTGACAGACTGCGGGGGCAGCCTTTATATGCTCATACAACGCTCGAAAAAGGTGAACGGTCGGAGCTGGCAAATCTTGCTAACGATTTATTATAATTTTACTTTAAAATAGGCCCTCCAAGTAATATGTCCTCTGAAGATTGAGATTCAAACTGTTCAAAGTTTTTATTGAATTTTTTCGCAAGGTTAATTGCAATTTTATCATATTCTTCAGGATTTTTCCAGGATTTTTTTGGGTCTAAGATATCTTCTGGAATATTACTGATACTTTGAACTCGATTAAGTCCAAATATTTCGTCTTTTATATATTTTGCATCTTTAAGAGAGCCGCTTAATGCATTCTCTATCATTGCTCTTGTATAATTTAGTGGCATTCTTGACCCCACGCCATAGCTTCCGCCACTCCAGCCAGTGTTTATTAACCAAATGTTCAATTCTTTGCCATCCATTTTGGATTTAAGTCTTTCCGCATATTTAGCAGGGTGTAAAGGCATAAATGGTGCTCCAAAGCAAGCAGAGAAAACAGCTTTTGGCTCTGTTACGCCTGCTTCTGTTCCAGCAACTTTAGCAGTGTAACCTGACATGAAATGGTATGCCGCTTGATTTGGATTTAGCTTGGAGATTGGCGGCAGGACGCCGTATGCATCACAGGTTAAAAAGAAAATATGTCTTGGAGAATTGCCGAGTCCTAAAGCCAGATTGTCAATGTGATTTATGGGATATGAAACTCTGGTATTGGGCGTAATGCTTGAGTCTTCATAAAGAGGTCGATCCTCAGAATCAAGTTTTACATTCTCAAGGAGTGCGCCAGGTCTTATAGCTCTGTATATATCTGGTTCATTCTCTTCAGATAGGTTTATCACTTTTGCGTAGCAACCACCTTCAAAATTAAATATACTGCCGTCTTCTGTCCACCCGTGTTCATCATCACCAATTAAAAAACGTGATGGGTCAGCACTTAATGTAGTTTTACCTGTCCCAGATAGCCCAAAGAATAAAGCTGTCTCTCCGTCTCTTCCAATATTTGCAGAGCAATGCATGGGGAGAGTATTGTGTTCAGTTGGGAGGATAAAATTAAGTACAGAAAATATACCTTTTTTTATTTCTCCCGTGTAGCCAGTTCCACCGATAATGATCATTTTCTCAGAAAAGCTAATAATTGCAAAGTTTCCTTGACGGGTTTTATCAACTTTAGGATCTGCTTTAAATGCCGGAGCATGAAGAATTGTCCATTCTGGTGCAAAGTTTGTTAGTGATTCTTCTTGTGGGTTAATGAACATATTTCCAGCGAATAGATTATGCTCAGGAAACTCATTTATTATTCTCAGTTTTATCTGATGTCTTTTGTCCGTTCCGGCAAAGGCGTCTCTTATGTATAGATGTTTTGTTTTAAGATGTGAAACTATCTTTTTCTTAAGATTTAAAAAAGAATTTGTATCAAATGGTTTGTTGATATCGCCCCACCAAATTTTATTTTCAGTATTAGTGTCTTTGACGATAAACCTGTCTTCAGGTGATCTTCCCGTAAATGTTCCTGTATTTATTGCTAAAACTTTTTTGTGTGTGAGTCTTCCACGTTTCAATCTAACAGTTTCTTGTGTAAGAAATTGATGATCAGATTGATAGGATACTTCAGGGTTGTCAAAGCCGAGTTTAGATAGCCATGACATAAGAGGGGTGGTCTTATCAGAGTTGTAGGACATTATATTTTATCAAAGGTTATGACAAATTTAAAATACCTTAGTGCCTCAGATTAACGTCATATTATACAGTTTTCAACAGATTTACAGTGATATCAATAATTATTCTTGGAGCAGGCCGAAGTACATCTTCCTTAATAGAGTATTTAGCTACTCATTCAGATCATACAAAGTGGAAACTAACTGTGGTAGATATAGATAAGGACACCATCTACAGAAAATGTAACAGATATAATAATGTCCTAGGTGTTGCTGAAGATCTAAGGAATTCTGAAATTTTAGATAAATGGATCCAGTCAGGGGATATAATTGTTAGTATGTTGCCTGCTTTTATGCATCCTCTAGTGGCAAACCAATGCATAAAATATAGTAAGCATATGGTAACGGCTTCATATGCTGGAAAGGAAATGAAATCATTGGACGAAAGGGTTAGGGAAAAAGACTTAATTTTTATGAATGAATGTGGTGTAGATCCGGGTATCGATCACATGTCAACTATGGAAATCATAGAGCGTTTACGTGATGAAAAATCGGAAATTTTATCATATGAAAGTTTTACTGGGGGTATACTTGCTCCTGAAAGCGCTAAAACATTATGGAATTATAAATTCACATGGAATCCAAGAAATGTTGTTCTCGCGGGTGCAGGTTCAGCAGTTAAGTTTATTCAAGAGGGTTTATATAAATTCATCCCATACAATAACTTATTTAGGCGTACAGAATTTATAAAAATACCGGGTTACGGTCGTTTTGAAGGGTATGCAAATAGAGATTCGTTAAAATATATATCAGAGTACGGTCTTGAGGGTATTCCTACTATGTTTAGAGGAACCTTGAGGCGCCCAGGCTTCTGTCGTGCTTGGGATGTTTTTGTTAAGTTAGGAGCTACTGACGACTCTTATGAGATGGATAATGTCTCAAATATGACGCACAAAAGTTTTATTAATTGTTTTCTGGCCTATCATCCTACGGATAGTGTTGAGTTGAAGCTTATGCACTATCTGCAGATTCCTCAGGATTCTGAGATAATGAATATGTTAAATGACATTAATATTTTAAGCGATGAGAAAGTAGGGCTTGAAAAAGGAACTCCAGCTCAAATACTTCAGCATATGCTGGAGAAGAGATGGACCATGGGGGATGGTGATATTGACATGCTTGTCATGTGGCACAGGGTTTACTTTAGAAAAAATAATTCAAAATATCGTCTTGAATCTTCAATGGTTGTAAAAGGTAAAACGATTGAAGACACAGCTATGGCATTTACTGTAGGGTTGCCAGTAGCAATAGCGACACGATTAGTAGCTCTAAATAAGATTAAATCTCGCGGGGTTATTTTGCCAATGAAAAAGGAGCTTTATGGCCCTATTCTTTCTGAATTGTCAAAGTGGGGAGTTCGCTTTGATGAGAGAGTAATCAAAGTAGACGATTAAAGACTATAAAGTTCAGCCGGAGCGCAAAGCTTTATTAGTTTTAATTTTTTGTCAATACTAATCCAAAAGTCATCAACTAATGGGATAAGAATAGGTTCTTCTTTATCTGGGTGCTTTAAGCTTAATATACATTGGGCTGGCCTATCCAAAACATCTGTAACTATCATTTCCCCGGGAAAAGAGCTGTCGACTGCGGTAAATCCTATGATCTCATGGTAATAAAATTGATCAGAATTTAGTTCGGGTAATATCTCTTCTGGCAAGAAAATGAGCTTACCTATGAGTCTCGAAGCTTCCTCTTCAGAGGATATGCCATCTAGTCGAATAATTACCTCATTTAGCTTATGAGTTCTAATTGATGATACAAAATAGGGAAGCGGTGAGCCAGAATCCTCTAAAAAAAGAACATCCAGAGAAGTATACTTTTCTGGATGGTCAGAATCTATATGAAGAACAATGTCTCCTTTAAACCCATGTTTTTTTCGAATGTACCCAAGTTGGAAGTGTCCCTCCATGTCAGGTTATTATGATTCTTCAGTTTTTGCATCTGGAGCAGCCTCTTCAGCTTTCACTTCTGGAGCAGCCTCTTCAGC
>TARA_B110000858_G_scaffold53278_1_pt1 | contig 37894 bp, 61 predicted proteins | sample TARA_B110000858 | Tara Oceans TARA_B110000858 (sample SAMEA4398247) | marine metagenome | biome: Polar Biome; feature: [SRF] surface water layer (ENVO:00010504); material: water (ENVO:00002006), including particulate matter (ENVO:01000060) such as... | depth 5 m | reverse complement strand
GAATCCAAAAATGCAACACATACTAACACAAGTCAACTTCTTACAGAGTGCAATTAGCGGTTTGTTTGATCTAATTAAAGATATTAACAAAAAAAGTAAAATCCGTGCAAGAAATAGAGATGCTTATAATCAATTAAGTGCTCTGTCTAACCGAGAACTCAATGATATTGGGCTATCACGCGGAGACATTTATTCGATAGCATTTGAAAAAACTTCAGATTATCATACTAAAATTAATGGTAATATGAAAGGTTATGTATAATGACTACTCTATTTATGACGTATACTGTTAATCCTTTGAATGGGTTTTTAACTCGGTTTGCTAAAGGCTTCAATAGCTTTTTCATTTCTTTAGGTAAAGCACGAGCGGCTGCTGAGTTGCACCGCTTAGGTTACCATGAAGAAGCTAAGTACCTGATGCTAACTGATGCAAAAGATTTGTAAATATTACTACCTTTAAGGGCTGAGTTGATAGCTTGGCCCTTTATTTTTTATATAATAGGAATCATTATGACTAATATCAAAATCGTACGCCTTTCAACTGGCGAAGAACTTATCTGTGAAGTTGTTAAGACTGAATCAAGTAAGCTAAACCTTAAAGACGTTGCTATCTTAATCCCAACACAAGCAAATCAACTTGGTCTTGCACCATTCATGGCATATTCTGATGCTGCTGGTGGCATGGAAATTGAAGAAAACTTCATTATGTTCATGGTAGATCCTGTCTCTGATCTTCAATCTCAATGGCAAACTATGTTTAGCCGAGTGATTACAGCACCCTCAAAAATTATAATTTAACTGTTTACTTCTCTGTTAATATGTGATATAATAAACTATAATATGAATGTGGAGATGCACGATGGAATTTTATACTAACGTCAGCCGTATGGGCAACAATCTGCTTTATCGTGGATATAAAGATGGTCATAGATTTGTTGACCGAATAAAATTTGCACCAACATTATATACAGCTGATGCTAATGGTACAGCCGAGACAATGAATGGTGTTCGTGTGTCTCCACGTCTATTTGATACGATGCGTAATGTTAAAGAGTATAAAGAACAATGGAATGACGTACAAGGTCGTGACAGTACCCTTTATGGTAATACTAACTTTGTTGCTCAGTTTATTCAAGAGAAATGGCCAGACGATATTAAGTTTGACAGAGATACTGTTAATGTATCCAATATTGATATCGAAGTTGCATCTGACGAGGGTTTCCCTAAACCTGAAGATGCTAATTATCCAGTTATTTCAATCTGTATCAAAAACAATATTGACGATATCTATTATGTTTGGGGCTTAAATGCATATGATCCTGGAAAGTGTGAGCTTGATTCAGTAAGTTCATCTCAGATTGTTTGGGTTCAATGCGCGTCAGAACAAGAACTTCTTCACAGATTTCTTGCCCATTGGCATAGTGACAGACATTGTCCTGATGTTATTACTGGTTGGAATACTCGGTTCTTTGATATTCCCTATCTTGTTAATCGTACTGCTAAAGTCCTCGGCGAAGACTTTGTTAAAAAGCTTTCACCTTGGGGTTTAGTATCAGCACGTGAGATTACTATGATGGGCAGACCTCAACAGTTCTTTGAGCTGACTGGTATTGCTCAACTAGATTATCTTGAGTTGTTCAAGAAGTTTGGCTATTCATATGGCACTCAAGAATCATATAAGCTAGATCATATTGCTCACGTTGTTCTTGGTGAGAATAAGATATCATATGACGAGTTCACTGGTCTTCATGACTTATACAAGAACAATCACCAAAAGTTCATTGACTATAATATCAAAGATGTTGAGTTAATTGAGCGCCTCGAAGATAAGATGGGTCTCATCACTCTGGCTATGACAATGGCATACCGTGGTGGTGTTAACTATACTGAGACACTTGGTACTACGGCAATCTGGGATTCAATCATCTACCGAGATTTGTCCAAACGTGGTATTGTTATTCCTCCTAATGAAGATAAGTTTAAAGCAGACTATCCTGGTGGATACGTTAAAGCACCACAAGTTGGTCTGCATGAGTGGGTTGTATCTTTTGACCTTAACTCACTTTATCCAAATATCATTGTTGAGTGGAACATGTCTCCTGAGACAATTGTTGAAGACAAGCGGCTAGATTTAAATCCAGATATGGTTCTGCAAGGGTTTAAGAATCCTATGCCAGAATATGCCCTGGCTGCCAATGGTGTTTTCTTTAAGAAAGAAGAACAGGGTGTTCTCCCTAAGATCATTGTTGACTATTATAACGAGCGTAGGCTTGTTAAACGTAAGATGCTTGATGCACAACAACTTAAAGAATCAGTTGATAAGAATGATAAGCAAGCTGTTTATAATATCGAGCGTGATATTTCTCGGTATGAAAACCAACAGATGTCTATTAAGATCCTATTAAACTCGCTATATGGCGCTCTAGGCAATCGTTACTTCCGTTACTTCGACTTACGTGTAGCTGAAGCCATTACGCTTACTGGTCAAGCGGTAATCCGCTGGGGTGAGCAACATGTTAATGCCTTTATGTGCAAGATTGTTGATGAGGACAAAGATGAAGATTATGTTATTGCCATTGATACTGATTCGGTTTATGTTAATTTCGGTCCTTTGGCCAATAAGTATATTTCCGATAAAACTGTTGATACTATTGATAAAATCTGTAAAGATAAGTTTGAGCCTATGCTTAATGCTTGTTATGAAAAGCTTCATGATAATCTTAAGTCCTATACGCCTCGCATGGAAATGGGTCGTGAAGTTATTGCGGATCGTGGTATCTGGACTGCAAAGAAAAGATATATCCTAAATGTACACGACAACGAGGGTGTTCGTTATGCTGAGCCTAAGCTTAAGATTATGGGCATCGAAGCAATTAAATCATCAACACCCTCGGCATGTAGAGATGCTCTGAAAGCTTTGTTTAAAGTTATCGTGACTGGTTCTGAGCTCAATACTCGTTCTGCAATCCTTCAGTTTAAAGAGCATTTCTTTACTCTACCTGCAGAAGCTGTTTCTTTCCCTCGAGGTGTTAGTGATATTCTTAAATGGCATGATCGGTCTATGATTTATGGCAAGGGTACTCCAATCCATGTTCGTGGTGCTTTGTTATATAATCATCATATAAAAGACCGAGGGCTTGATAAGACCAATGAGTTAATTCAGAATGGCGAGAAAGTTAAGTTTTGTTACCTTAAAGTTCCTAACCCTATCAAAGAGAATGTTATATCATTCCCTACTTACTTGCCACCTGAACTTCAGTTGGAGAAGTATGTCAATTATGATATGCAGTTTCAGAAAACATTCTTAGATCCTATTGATCCTATTCTTTCTGCAATTGGTTGGTCACTTGAAGATAAGAACACATTAGAGGATTTCTTTGTATGATTAAACATATTTCAATATTGGACATTGCTAAGACAGAGGCACATTATACCAAGAAAGATGGTGTGCCTGTTAAGTATGTCTGTACTACTGCGCTATATAAACATGCAGACTTTGCTGCAGACATATATTATCGTGAGACACCTCACTCTGAGTTTGGTAATCACTATTTTGGTCTGTTTAAAAACCAATATGCTAATGATGCAGTGATTACTATTGTGAATGCAGATGATGCTGTAGCAGAACTAAGTATTGATATGATTGAAGATGGTAACGGTGATTTGCACTATTCTACTCATCGCCATGACTATGTTGAAGTTGGTAATAGAATGATTGATGGTGGGAGATCATACACTAGGTGTGACCCATATTCGGTAGTAAAATCCTTTGTTGTTAAAAAAGGCAAATTAATTAAAAATAAAGCTGTACAACACGTCGAAGATGTGTTATAATAGTACCATAACTTATTAAAATAAGGCGAATGTTATGACTAATAAAGAAGAAATGTTAATTATTTTTATGGAAGAGTGCGCTGAAGCTTCAATTGAAGCATCCAAGATTATGCGATTCAATAAAGGTCCTGATCTTCTTGAATCTGAAATTGGTGATATTATGTGTATGATCAAGCTTCTTGCTGAAAGCGGTGAGATTGATATGGACGCAGTTGAACTATGTGCAGATGTTAAACGTGAAAAGCTTAAAAAATGGAGTGATCTGGATCTTTAATGATCTATCGGAGGATATGATATGAAAATTGGTTTAACAGCTAGTACATTTGATCTACTACATGCTGGTCATATAATGATGTTAAGGGAAGCTAAATCCCAATGTGATTGGCTTATTGCTGCTTTGCAAGTGGATCCTAGCTATGATAGAAAAGAAAAGAATGGACCTATTCAAACTATTGTAGAGCGGCAAGCACAGATTGCGGCAGTTAGATTTGTTGATGAGGTCATTATATATCAAACCGAGGAAGATTTGCTAGACATTATAAACATGTATCCTATTGATATTAGAATCCTTGGTGAAGAATATCGCCAGAAAGATTTTACTGGCAAAGATGAGTGCCGTAACCGTGGCATTGAGTTATACTTCAATAAGCGTGATCACAGATTTAGTTCAAGTGGACTGAGAAATCGTGTTTGCAAGAATCATAAATAAAACGCTTTACAAAATACCAGAAATAGGATATAATATACAAATGAACTATGAAGAAAAAATTATACAATGGCATCACGATAGAAACCTAATTGATGGTTCTACCGATAAAGATCAGTTTATGAAGCTTGTTCAAGAAATGGGTGAGCTGTCTGATAATATCTGCAAGGGTAAAGATATCCGAGATGACTGTGGCGACATTATGGTTGTTCTAATTAATATTATGGAACGAAATAATGTTAGTCTAACAGAATGTCTTTCAGTTGCATATGATGATATTAAAGATCGTAAAGGTAGAATGGTCGACGGCGTCTTTGTGAAGGAAGGTGACAAATAATGCAACCAAAGTATCCAATCTATATTATCTCAAAGGGAAGAGCTGATTCACGGCTCACTTCTAAAACTCTTGATGAGATGCGAGTACCGTATAGAATTGTTATTGAAGAAAGTGAATTCGATGACTATAATGAAGGTATCTCAGCTGATAAGATTATCGTACTACCTAAGGGCTTCAGAGAGAATCCTAAATATGCTATCCCTGATGAACATGGTAGAATTGGTGGTGGTATTCCAGCACGTAATTTTGTATGGGAACATTCAATTAAAGAAGGTCATGAACGTCACTGGATTATGGATGATAATATCAAACATTTCTATAGACTGCATCAGAACCGTAAGACAAAAGTTACCTCTGGTACAGTAATTAGATTATGTGAAGATTTTACTGATCGCTATAAGAATGTTAAAATGTCTGGTATGAACTATCAGTATTTTGCTCCAGCGTCTCAGAAGAAAAGTCCATATACTCTAAACACACGTGTCTATTCTTGTATCCTACTATCCAATGATATTAAACACCGTTGGCGTGGTAAGTATAATGAAGACACTGATCTGAGTTTGAATATCTTAAAAGATGATTGGTGTACTATTCTATTTAATGCATTTCTCTGCGGTAAAATTACTACTCAGGTTATGGGTGGTGGTAATACAGATAACGTATATGTGGATGGTGATAATCGTCTTCAGTTTGCACAATCACTTGTTGAACAACACCCAGATGTTGCGCAAGTTGTACAGAGATATGGTAGATGGCATCATCACGTTGATTATAGTTCTTTTAAAAAGAATAAACTAATTTATCGTGATGATTATGAAGTTAAGGGTGGTGTTAATGAGTATGGAATGGTTCCACACAAATTGACATTGTCACAGTATAAAAAAGCAACAACAGAATTTGGAAACGCGGAGGAACCATATTATGAGCAAACCTAAAGGTGCAAATCTATTCGTATTAGATGGACAAGAAGATGATCTTGATCCACTAGGGTGGGATGATATGCCTGCTTTTGAGCAAGAAAATCGTCAAGACTATGCTACAATCATGATTCGATTTAGGACAGAAGATGATCTAAAAGAATTTGCTCAAAAGATTGATCAACCCAATCTTACTAAAAAATCACGTGGTACATTCTATCCTGCGGTTGACTTCAATGAAGCCAATCTTATTCGTTGGATGGATGAAGACCAGATTAAAGGATCAGACGATTGATATCCCTCACGCTCTTTGAAAATCTATTTGATAATAAAACTCAAAAACGTATGGACTTCTCAAACTTTGAACAGTTTGAGAAGCTTCTATACAATATTGCCAAAGAGCCTGGATACAAACCTGCCAAGGGTGAACGACCTAAACGTAAGGCTTCACCTCTTATCTCACCTGCAACATATAAGCCAGGAACAACAAGAGCAAATGATAACGTCCTTGAGTGGGCTAGTTGGGCGGCTGTTGATGTTGACGAACATAAATTTGAAGGTAACCTAGAAGATGAACTACGTGACCGTTATGGTAAGTATTATTATGTTTGTTATAGTACCGCTAGTAGTACTATCGAGCATCCGAAGTTTAGACTTGTGTTCCCACTTAGCGTCTCGGTCCCAGCAGCTAAAATCCGCCACTTCTGGTTCGCCCTCAATCTACACGTTAAATCAATTGGAGATAAGCAGACTAAAGACTTATCAAGAATGTATTATGTTCCAGCTGTATATCCTGGCGCTAACAACTTTATCTTTACTAATCACGGTGATGTCATTGATCCTTATGCTCTAATGAGTGAGCATGAGTATGTTGAAAAATCTAATGTCGGTGTTATTGATAAACTGCCAAAAGCAATTCGTGAAGCCATTTTAAGAGAAAGAGCCAATCGTTTGACCAACACAGATATCCGATGGTCTTCTTATGATAACTGTCCGTTCGTCTCACAGAAAATGATTGATGATTATAACATGATCTCTGGCACTGGTTGGTATCGTAAAATGTATCAGCTTATGGTTTCAATTGCTGCATCTGCTGTTAGAATGAACTATCCTATAACACCAAAAGAAATAGCAATATTATGCAGACAGCTAGATCAACAGACAGGTAATTGGTATAAATCCAGACCACTTGAGAAAGAAGCTGATCGTGCATTAGAATATGTTATGAGGAACACAATTTAATTTCAAATTTGTTCATTTTTTGCTTTACATCATCAAACTTATGTGTTATACTGTACTTATAAAATGAAATGATGGAGACTATGTTATGTATACTTCAAGTGATCAATTTAAAAAAGTTGGTATTTATCTAGGTTATTTCACAATTAAAAAATGGACAACAAATATTGGACGAGAAGCTCAGTCCGAAACATACAGCCGTATTAGCTATACTAATGAAAGTAAGCTAAGTCGCCAAGAGTTAATCGGTCTTGGTGATATGGTCTATGCAATGTATGTTAATGGTGCGATGGTTAAGATAGGTAAAGCTGGTTCAAGCAATGGTTGGATTGGACGTGTAGGTGCTTATGCTGGTAGAGACCGTACCAATTCAAAAATCTGCTCAGTTATGGAACAAGATTTTGGTTATGATCCGACTGGTGATCTTCCTAGTGGAAAAATAGAAGTATATGCAATTCTTGTTCCTAGAGTTGATACTCAGTTTTACTGCCCTATCACTGAAGAGGTTATTACCATCACTTCTCCTCGCAATCACCAAGTTGAAACATATTTGACTGCAGTAGCGGAGAGCGAAGGTGAAGACCTTATTTTCTGCAATCAAAAGGTTTAACTGCGCTATATAAACGTAGTATTTAAATTTAAAGGAGAATATATGTCACATATAACTGTAACCGGTGGTGCTGGATTTATTGCATACCATCTTATTCAAAGACTATTAAATGATGGACATACCGTGTCAGCATTTGATAACTATAATGATTATTATGATGTTGCTTTAAAAGAAGCACGTGCAGCTAATCTCGCCGAACTTGGTGTTGAAGTCACTCGTCTTGATCTACTGGACAAAGATGGTTTGGCAACATTTATTGGTGAGAAAAAGCCAGATGCCGTAATGCATCTTGCTGCATATGCAGGTGTTCGACATTCTCTTGATAATCCTCAACAGTATATTGATAATAATATTACTGGTTCACAAAATCTAATCAAGGCTTGCACTAAAGCTGGAATAGAAAATGTGATCTATGCATCAACATCTTGCACAATGGCAGGTAATGACTTACCATGGCGAGAAGATGAGAAAACTGGTTATCAATTAAATCCGTATGGTTTCACAAAAGCAACAAATGAATGCCAGTTTATTTCAAGTACTATTCCAAAGACAACCGGCTTACGGTTCTTTACTGTATATGGACCTTGGGGCAGACCAGACATGGCTCTATTTGATTTTACCAAAAACATTATTGCAGGTAATGAGATTAAACTATTTAACTATGGTGATATGATCCGTGACTTCACATACGTTGATGATATTGTTAATGGTATTTGTATTGTTCTGAACAGTTCAATTGATCAATCAGACAACTTTAATGAGATATATAATATTGGTTTTGGCAGACAAGTTAAGTTGATTGACTTTGTCGATAACATTGAGAAACAGCTAGGTCGAATAGCTAACAGCAAACTTGTTCCTAAACATCCAGCTGATACTCAAGCTACTTGGTCAGACACAACTAAACTACAAAAGCTTGGATATAAAGCAACTACACCTATTGAAGTTGGCGTTGAGAAATTCGTCTCTTGGTATAAATCTTACTATGGCGTCAATTAATGGTTTACATGAGCACGGTATTGTGTTATAATATACCTAAAGAAGCATTAATCGTTATGAGGAAATTAAATGACTACTAAAAAACTAAAAATCGCAATTGTTGGGCATGGCTTTGTTGGTAAAGCTATTGATCATGGTTTCAATGACTATAATTGTGAAAAGATTATTATTGACCCAATCTATGGTAACTCACTTGATGATCATAATGAACTAAGCGTTGATGTTTCTTTTGTTGCGGTACCAACCCCTATGGGAGAAAACGGCGAGATTGATTCTTCAATAGTTGAGAATACTGTCAAAAATCTTAAGAACAAACGTAGTGGAATTATCGTAATTAAGTCTACAGTGACTCCAGATATCATTTCTAAGCTAACATCAAATAATACTCTTGGCGATAGAGTGGTATATAATCCAGAATTTCTAACGGAAGTTAATGCTAACTCTGATTTTATCAATCCCGACATGCATGTGTTTGGTGGTAATAGAGAGTTTACTGTACGACTTGAAGAAGTCTATAAAGAGTATAGTTTGTGCAAACCATGTCCTGCATTCCATATGTCTGCTACAGAAGCAAGTTTTGTTAAGTATGGTCTTAACTGTTTTCTTGCAACTAAAGTTCTATGGTTTAATCAATTCTATGATGTAGTAGAAAAGTTTGGTGGCAATTTTGGTCACATCGTTAACGCTATTGGGCAAGATCCTCGGATTGGAACATCACACACCAGAGCACCTGGGTTTGATGGCAAACGTGGATTTGGCGGTGCTTGTTTCCCTAAAGATACTTCAGCATTTAACAATTTCTCTAATAAAGAGTTTACTGTATTGGCTGAAGCTATCCGAGCAAACAATGAGTATCGTCAGGGATATGAAAAAGATTCCCGTGAACTAGAACAAAACGTAAATTATAACTGAGGAATATTATATGTCGATAATGGACAAACTAAGAAAGAATTCAAAGGTAAAGACAAGTTCAATCTTGTCTGAATCAGAATTTTTTAATGATAAAGATATGATTACAACTGAAGTGCCGATGATCAATGTTGCTCTATCTGGCTCACTAGAAGGTGGTCTCACTCCTGGTCTAACTGTTTTAGCTGGACCATCTAAACACTTTAAGACCTCATTTGCATTGCTTATGGCTGGTGCTTATCTAAAGAAATATTCAGATGCAATTCTGTTGTTTTATGATTCAGAGTTTGGTTCACCGCAATCTTACTTTGAAACATTTGGTATTGATACCTCTCGTGTATTGCACACACCGGTAATGAATATTGAAGAGCTGAAGTTTGATGTGGTAAATCAACTTGAAGAGATTGGTCGTAAGGACCATGTTATTATTGTTATTGATTCAATTGGTAATATTGCATCTAAGAAAGAACTTGAAGATGCAAAGAATGAGAAGTCTGTAGCAGATATGTCTCGTGCTAAACAACTCAAGTCGTTGTTCCGTATGTGTACACCTTATCTTACTATGAAAGATATTCCGATGCTAGCCATCAATCACACATATAAAGAGCAATCGTTGTTCCCTAAAGATATTGTATCTGGTGGTACTGGTGTTTATTACTCTGCAGATAATATCTGGATTATTGGTCGCCGTCAGAACAAGAAGGGTACCGAGATCACTGGCTATGACTTTGTGATTAATATTGAGAAATCTCGCTTTGTTAAAGAAAAGTCTAAAATCCCTATCTCAGTATCGTGGGATGGTGGTATTGAGACATACTCTGGTCTACTTGAAGTTGGTCTGGCTGGTGGTTATGTTACCAAACCTAAAGTTGGCTGGTATTCTCGTGTAGATCAAGAAACTGGTGAAATCGAAGATAAAAGCTTCCGTGAAGCACAAACCCTTGATGGTGACTTCTGGAAACCAATCCTTGAGAACACAAACTTCTCAGAATTTGTCAAGAAACAATTCACAATCGGTCACAAAAGTGTGATAGATAATGATTTACTTCTTGACGAAAGTGTAGTATAATAGTATGAAGATGATGCATAACGATATCACTTCTGATGATTATAACTTTGCCGATAATGGTGTTAATGATCTATGGGCTATTAAGCTTAAGGACAAATACAAAGGCGTTGTATATCATTATGGCAAAGTAAGTGCTAAAGTTGACGAAGTTGTTGATAATGGTGATGGTCTTGCCAGCTTAAGCTTTCAGTATGAATTGCTAGATAAGGGAGAGTATGATGAAGATGAGTTGCTAACCGATGATTTTAGAAATTATATTGGTGATGTTTTGAGTCATATTATTCAAGACGCTTTTGAAAATGATAAATATAGGATCGGTGAAGATGACAATACAAACAACAATATTGAGGAATCTTCTAACCAATGAGGAATATACTCGGCGTGTTGTCCCATATTTAAAGAAAGAATACTTCGAGGATGACCATAAGGTTGTCTTCGAGGAAGTTGTTAAATATGTTGACAAATACAACAAGATACCTACACGTGAAGCATTGGCTATTGAGCTAGATGAGACTAATATCAGTTCGGATAAGTACCATTCTGTTATCAGTTTAATTCAAGAAGTCTCAAAGCCAGAACCTGCTGATATGGAATGGCTTCTTGAAAAATCAGAAAAGTGGTGTCAAGACCGAGCCGTTTTTCTTTCTATCATGAAATCAATTGAGATCATTGATGGTAAATCAGAGATGACTCAGAATGCTATTCCAGACATTTTATCTGAGGCATTATCTGTATCTTTTGACCAAAATATCGGACATGATTATATAAATAACTCTACTGACCGTTTTGACTTCTATCACCATAAAGAAGCTAGAATGCCCTTTGATCTTGAATATTTTAATTTGATTACTAAAGGTGGTTTGCCTAAGAAAACACTTAATGTTGCCCTTGCTGGTACTGGTGTTGGTAAGTCATTGTTTATGTGTCATGTTGGTGCTGCTGCCATGACCCAAGGTAGAAATGTTTTATATATTACTATGGAAATGGCTGAAGAACGAATCGCTGAACGTATTGATGCCAATTTGATGAACATACCTATCGACCAATTAGATAAACTTGAAAAAAGCAAATTCGACGATAAGATATCTAAAATTGCAAAGAAGACAGTTGGTAAATTAATTGTCAAGGAGTACCCTACAGGTGCTGCTCACGTTGGTCACTTCCGTGCTCTATTGAATGAACTAAAGCTTAAGAAGTCTTTTAAGCCAGATATTATTTTTATTGATTATCTCAATATCTGTTCTTCGGCGAGAATGAAAGGTCTTAGTGGATCGGTTAATACATATTCCCTCATCAAATCTATTGCAGAAGAAATTCGAGGACTTGCGGTTGAATACGATGTGCCCATTGTCACAGCGACGCAAACAACTAGAAGCGGATATTCAAACACTGACGTCGGGCTTGAAGACACGTCCGAATCTTTTGGATTACCTGCGACTGCAGATCTCATGTTCGCCCTCATCTCAAATGAAGAACTCGAAGGACTCGGACAAATCATGGTCAAACAACTCAAAAACAGATACAACGACCCAACCTCAAACCGAAGATTTGTTGTGGGAGTGGACCGAGCTAGAATGAGATTGTATGACGTAGAAGAAACTGCTCAAGACTTAATCGGTTCTGTAGCACCACAAGTAGCACCACAGAAAGATCAGCTAGATTTCTCTGGGTTTAAAGCATAACATATAAATACCTCGTGATTAATTAAAGGAAAAGTGAATGAAAGTTAAATTGATGGGATATACCCAACCAGTTGAAGGAGACTTTATTGGTTTGAATGATGTGCAAGACTTGATCGCATATTGTGCAAGGGTATCAAATCCAGCTAATCAAATAAATAGCCAAACAACTGAAAAGCTTCTTGGTTACTTGGCCAAACATAAGCATTGGTCTCCATTTGAAATGGCTTCGGCTACTATGGAAGTTGAGACGACACGAGATATTGCACGTCAGATGCTAAGGCACAGATCATTTGCATTCCAAGAGTTTAGCCAACGATATGCTAATCCTCAGGATATGAGTGAAGCATTTGTTTTGCGTGAAGCACGAATGCAAGATACCAAGAACCGTCAAAACTCTATAGATACTTCTGATAGAATGTTACAACGAAACTGGGAAATTAAACAGCAGATGGTTATCAATGCATCCAAAGAGGCATATGACTGGGCTATTAATAATGGCATTGCTAAAGAGCAAGCTCGTTCTGTTCTCCCTGAAGGTAACACTGTATCACGTCTGTATATGCAAGGTTCGATCCGTTCTTGGATTCACTTTGTTGAACTACGTTCAGGTAATGGGACTCAAAAGGAACACATTGAAGTTGCTCGCGCCATTGGTGAAGCTATTGTAGGAATATTTCCTCTATGTGAAAAGTTCATTGAAAGAACTGATTAATATGGGCTGGTGGAATAAGATGGTGAGAGACTCGCTTAATAAAAATAATAAAGGAGTTATAAATATGGGTAAGAAGCTTTCTACATACTATTCAGAAAAAGGTAAAGGTAAGTGTGAAATTCACATTGATCTAAAGAATGAATACTTTTATATCAAATACTTTGATAACAACGACAAACAATTCTTTACTGAAGACTTCATTGGAAAAACGCATCGTTATGTAGAAGATGCTGCCAATAATTGGACAGTAGGGATTAAGGAACTAAACTGTGGCTAAATTTAATGTATATCAAATAACTAAGACAAATAAAACGCTTGCATCGCAATCAGTGTTCTATGGCATCTCAGATGCTTTCACAAAGAATACTGCAAAGCAAGCCTTTATTGATGGGCTTTATACTAAGAATGCAGAAGTTGAAGCATCAGATAATGTATCATTAGCCAAACTTATCAATGATAATAGAACAAGTTCTTTGATTCTTTCAACAGGTCCTTTGCGTAATGTATCTGTTGGTGATCTTATCAATAACAGTGAGACAGAACAGTGGTTTATTGTTGGTCCTGCTTCATATGATATCATTAAGATCAAACTTTCTAAGAAATAAGCATCGGGTTGTTCCGTAACAAACACGCGAGGAGCCACGGTCAGCTCCTCTTTTTTTTTACTTTTTTTTATAAATAAGTCTTTACAACCATATCTGGATGTGTTATAATATTATTATAAATTAGGAGAGATTATATGTGGAATGTTGAAGCAAGTACTAATGACGGTGTTAGTGAAATGTATGTTGCACTAACGCAACAACAATCACGTGAACTACACGGAAAGCTAACAAACAGTGGCGAATGGTGTTTTGTACGTTCATATAAGGTTTCTGATTAATGTACATTGAGTGGTGGATGTGGTTAGTACTTTTGTTGTGGTATATCGCATCAATCATCTCGATAACTAAAAGTGCTAGGAATCATGCTTGGCAAGCTGGATGTGATGCTGGATGTGAATCGACACTTAAAGTGCTTGAGGATAATCAGATTATTATTATGAAGGGTGAGGAAATCTTGCCTTTCATTAATAAAAAAATGCTTAGAGAGGAAGTCTAATGGGAATTAAAATTGATAAAAGCCGTAGTGATTCATATATTGGCACATTCTATAATGAGTGTGTTCACGATGTGCTGGAACTCGAAGAACTAAAGCTGATGGTTCGTAATATGAATAAATCTCTTCGAGATGCTAATTTGGATTACCAGTTCCGTGTGAAGCTTAGAGGTGATAACTCACTGCCTCTGGATACTGCTAAATATGTAGATGCTTACATCTTAAGGAGAACCTAATGCTTATTAATCCAAATCTACCAAAAGGCAACTATGTTCATCGTATTGAACGTATGTACGAACAGGGGCTACCTATTGACACAATAGTTGAGGTAGTTCAAGTTGATAAACACATTGTCGAACGTGTTGTTAATAATATGCGTATGCTCAATGAGTCTGGAGATTGGCCAGAACCAGATTTAGGTTCAGATTTCGGTTAAAATTAACTATCATAAAAATACCCTAATACCGACATTTGTTGGTATTTTTTTTTATATAAATAGATTTAATATGTCTAAGGACTAGGGATAGTAATGCAAAGTTTTAAGAGGTTTATAACAGAAATGTTTGCCAATACAGATATTGCTGATGTCAACGAGATTCAGCTTGGTTATTTTTTGTCCAATAATTGGAAAAACTTTGTCGATGCATCTGCTGCCAAGAAACAACTCGAACTTAAAAGAAAAAAAGTTGGAGATGATGAGTTTGAAACACAGTCAGGTAGAGCAGAAACTATGGCAAAGGAAATCATTACTTGGTCAAAAAAGAATGGTTACAATGGTAAAGTTAGCAAAGTTTGGTGGACAGCTAGACCCAATGTCCTATCTAAGGCTGTCGGTACTACAGTAGATAGTAGAAAGAATCCTACAGATGTTCTAGTACAATTTAGCAATGGTGAATTTTTAGGACTATCTGCTAAGACAACAAAGACTCAGGGCGATATTGGTTTTAAGAACCCAGGTCTAGGTACTATAGAAAAAAATCTTGGTGTGAAGATAGGTGCTCCTGCACAAGAAGCTATTGATAAATTTATGAAAGAGTTTGATGTATCTAAATCAGCCGCTTCACGTAAAAAAGAAATTAGAGCAGACGCAGCAAAGATAGCTATTGCTAATGAGTTAGGCTCAATTGCACTCAATAAAATCAGAGATAACTTGTTCGTTAGATTAAATAAAATGGACAATAAAGAATTAATGTCATACCTACTAAATGACTGGATGGACGCTAAGTCATCATATCCTAGATACATTAAAGTTACTGGTATGAAAGTAGGTGCTAAGGTGGAAGATCCTATGGCCAATAGTAAAATCACTGCCTTGTCGACATCAAAAATTAAACTTACTAAAGTAGGTAATGATAGTATTGGTGTTCAAGGTGGTAATAAAAAAGTTATGAAGATGAGAGCCAAATACGAATCTCAAAAATTAGCGTCAACAATCAAATTCTCCGGCGATCCGTGGAAATAATGATATGAATTGGTTTTTAAAATGATAGAGTTTAAAACTTTTCTTGCAGAAGAAAAAAATACACATATGACACACATCGAAGATCAAGTCATCTACGGTGGTGTTAAAGGTGCTCGTGATGCAATTCTTGCTCTTAGATCATTGCGTGATATGTTATCAGGTAGTGCATCCAAATCAGTTGATGTTACTGTAAAGTGGGACGGTGCTCCTGCTGTTTTCTGTGGTATAGATCCTACGGATGGTAAATTCTTTGTTGCCAAAAAAGGCATTTTTAATGTAAACCCTAAAGTTTATAAAACTAACTCCGATATCGATGCTGATATTGCTAGCCCAGGTCTTAATTCAAAAATGAAGATTGCTCTAGCCGAGCTTTCTAAATTAGGAATTAAAGGCGTGGTTCAAGGTGATATTATGTTTACTTCGGATGATTTAAAGAAGGAGACAATCGATGGAGAGCCTTTCGTGGTGTTTCATCCTAACACCATTGTATACGCTGTTCCTAGTGCTAGCGATGAGGCCAAGTCTATTCGATCGGCTAGTATTGGGGTGGTATTCCACACTAGATACGAAGGTAAGAGCTTTGAAACAATGTCAGCCAAGTACGGAGTTGATAGTTCAAAGTTCAGAAAAGTCAAATCAGTCTGGGCAAGGGACGCTGGACTGCGAGATTTATCTGGCACTGTCACGCTCACTAAGTCGGAGACGGCTAAAGTCACCAAAGCTTTGTCAACGGCTGGCAAGATATTTAATAGAATTTCCTCTTCCACACTCAAACAGATTGAAAATAATGAGGAACTGGCTCGGACGATAGAGACATATAATAATACCTTTGTTCGTAAACAACAAGTAATTAAAGATACAGCTAAACATGTTGACGGTTTGATTAAGTATATTGGTGATAAGTACCAGAAAGAAATTGATAAGCGCAAGACCGAAAAGGGCAAAGGTTCTCAGAGTAAGAAGCGTGATGAGTTATTGCAGTTTTTCTCTGCAGATAATAAAAAGAATTTAAAGCTATTGTATGATTTACAAGCAGCATTGGTTGTTGCAAAATTAAATATTATAAATAAGCTTAATAAGTTGAATAAGATTGGAACCTTTATTAAAACGAAAAATGGTTTTGAAGTCACTGGAGTAGAAGGCTTTGTTGCTATTGATCGCATTAAAGGCGGAGCTGTTAAATTAGTTGATAGAATGGAATTTTCCTCTAACAACTTTTCAACAGATGTTATTAAAGGCTGGGACACACCGTCCCGTTCCTAATGGAAAGAGCGAACAGAAATGAATACGTTTAAACAATACCTAGATGAGGATCTAGCATTAGACAAAGAAATCGATGAGCTTGATGAAGTTCTCGGTATTCGTGCTCGCATGAGAATGAAGCAGTCTATGCGTAAGAATAAATCTAAGATCAAAATGGGTGCAAGGCGTGCTAAGAAGCGCACCGCAAATACTACTAGATTAAAGTCTCGCTCTAATCGTAGTGCTCGCCGAGAAATTATGGACAAGATCCTTAAAGGCAAAAAGAAATCTGATCTATCATATGGTGCACGTGCAGGTATCGAGAGACGTGTCAATAAACGCGGCGCTTTGATCCGCCGTCTAGCTAAACGAATGCTACCAGCTAAACGTAAAGCTGATAGAGCTAAATTTAGGTCAAAGGGTTAATATTATGAGTTTTAAAGGATTTGCTGAGTACGTTACAGAAGCAACAAAAGAGATAACCGTTGCATGGGGACGTTATAATGCTCCTACCATTGGCCATGAAAAATTATTTACTGCTGTTCAAAAGGTAGCACGTAATGGTGTGTACCGAATTTATTCTTCTCAGACACATCAGAATCAAAAAGATAAAGATGGAAATTATAAAGATCCGCTTGATTATAAAACAAAGGTAAAATATCTGCGTAAGATGTTCCCACGTCACGCACGTGCGGTAATCTATGACAAAAAGATTAGAACCATGTTTGACTTAATGACAAAGCTTTATGATGAAGGCTTTAACCGAGTAAACTTGGTTGCAGGGTCTGATCGTGTTGCAGAATATGAAGCAACTTTAAACAAGTACAATGGTGTTAAAGGACGTCACGGTTTCTATAACTTTGAAGGCGGAGTAAATATTATTTCTGCTGGTGAAAGAGATCCCGATTCCGATGGTGCTTCTGGTATGTCTGCATCTAAGTTACGTGCATATGCAGCAGGTAATGATCTTGCTTCTTTCACTAAAGGCATTCCTAAAGGATTCAAAGACGGTCAAGCATTATTCAATGATGTCAGAAAAGGTTTGGGACTTAAAGAATCATACAATTACCGTGAACATATTGAGTTTGAATCGGTATCTGATGAACGTGAAGCATATGTCCAAGGTAGTCTATTTAATGAAGGTGATATTGTTGCCATCAAAGAATCAGATGAAATTGGCGAAGTCATCATGCTTGGTGCTAACTATGTTCTGATTGAAATGGCAGATGGTAAAAAACTTCGTAAGTGGCTAAATTCTGTTGAAAAGATTGAAGAAGGTGCTTATAGTGATGCTGTTCGTTCTAAGATTGATAAAGAGAAAGAACGTGACGAACTTAAGCATACTAGAATGATTGCTAAGGCTTCAGTAGATGATGAACGTACTGACGATAAAAAGCCAAAAGTTAAATCTGAAGATGCTAATTATCATAAAGGACTATCTAAGTCAACAGCAGCAAAGCGTAAAGCGCAGTTCAATAAACAAGCCGATATGGATGATGATAATCCAAATGCTTATAAATCTGCACCTGGTGATGCAACAGCTAAGACTAAAGTATCTAAACATACTAAAAAATATCGTCAGATGTATGGAGAAGACACAGTGATGTCATTCAACTCTTTCAACGATGTTATTACAGAAGACGTAACAACAGCACTGAAAAAGAAATCTGATAAGACTGGCATGCCTTTATCAGTATTAAGGCAAGTATATAACCGTGGTGTTGCAGCTTGGAAGACAGGCCATAGACCCGGAACAACACCGTCCCAATGGGGTCATGCAAGAGTTAATTCTTTTGTGACAAAATCTAAAGGTACATGGGGCAAAGCAGATAAAGACCTCGCAGACAAAGTAAAAGGAAACTAGTATGTCAAAAACATTTTTTAATATCCGTGAATCTAATACTACGGAAGAAGTTGTTGAAGAGGTTGTAGAGCTTGAAGAGCTAACTGCCGCCGAAAAGAAAATGATTAACCAAATGTACGATAAGAAGGGTAACTTGACTGCTATTGGCAAAAAAGTTATGGATCATGGCAAAAGGGAAGCTGGTAAGCTATCACCAAAAGATTTGGATAAAGATGCAGCTCGCCGTAAAGAGTATAAAGCTTTTCAGAAATCTAAGCGTAATGAATCATTAGATGAAGATGTCACTATGTCAATGGGTTGGAAGTCAACTGATAAATCTTTTGAACAGCTCATGAAAGCTTTAAGGCCAGGAAGCAATATAACTAAAACTATTAACCTTACAGTTAAGGTTGATAAGACTATGAAGAAAATAGAAAAACATCTTGGCCAAGCGTATTCTATGTGGCAAGATATTGAACAGCAGATTGGTATGCAGAACGAAGGAATTGATGAGGCTACAATTCCTCAGGGAAAAACTGCCTTCACTAAAAAAGATATGCCTAATAAAAAAGATATGTCTAAACTACAAAAGATCCGTAAGATGTTGGATAAAGAAAAAGGATCTAAAAAGGAAGAAGTTGATGTCAAAGAATCTGCTGAACTTGCAGAAGCTATGGGCAACTGGATTGTTAGTGTTGCTAAACCCATCAATAAGCTAAAGAAGGGTGATAAAGTAACTGTTAAGGCACGTAGCACATTCGAAGCAATCAATAAAGCTATGAAGCACTGGAAAGATCCAGCACTAAAAGCAGTGCCGTCTTCTCACTTTAAGATTGTTAAGGAAGAAGTTGGTGTTGAAGAAGCTAAAAAATCAGCTGGTAAAAAGCTAACTCCTGATCAGATTCGTAAAGCACTTTCTTCTACTAAAGCTAAGGCTAAAGGTAAGGAAAAAGTCTCTTTGAAGAAGGCACCTTGGGACAAGTAAATGATTAAGTTTAAAGCATATATCGCAGAAGAACATGGTGCTGGTGAAGAGGGTACTGATAAATTGGTGAATAAATACAAGAAAGATACACCAATGTCAACTTCTAAAAAACCAACTAAAAAGAAATAACGGAAATAAATCTCATGGATAAATTTAATAAATATTTAACAGATACGATTGATGCTATTTGTGAGGACTGTGGTATATACGATGAGCTTGTGACTGAAGCTTCAGAGTATCAGGGAAGAAAGGTAACACTAAATGATCCATTCCGTAATAGTGACGGTAATTCTAAGTTCAGTGTTTATGTTCGTAACGATAAAGGAAACGTCGTTAAAGTCAACTTTGGAGACCCAAATATGGAAATCAAAAGAGACGATCCAAAACGTCGTGCTTCCTTCCGTGCAAGACATAATTGTGACAATCCTGGACCAAAATGGAAAGCCCGTTACTGGTCATGCTATCAATGGCGTGCAAGTGCCAAGGTAGACAATTAATGGATAATCATCAGGACCCACGCTTAGATCGTATCGAAGCAAAGATAGACAAGCTATCTGACACAATTATTTCTTTGGCTCGCGCTGAAGAAAAGCTTATATCGTTGGAAAATGATAAAAAGTTTTTAATGGAGCGCATGCTCAAAAACGAAGAAAAGATAGATATTGTTGAAAAGAAAGTTGATGAAACAAACGTAACAGTTCGTGTTATCAATAGACTTTTCTGGATAGTATTAGCAGCCGTCATTACTGGTACGGTTGGAATGTATTTTATAGGTTAACAGGAGAAATTCAATGAGAAACCCTATTGAAGAAGCATATATTGGTATGCTAAAAGAAGCAGTGAAAAAGAAAATGGATCCTGTTGGCAAAGCTGACGCGGATATTGACAATGATGGAGACGTAGACAAATCTGACGAATATCTGCATAACCGCCGAAAGGCTATTAAAAAGGATATGAAAAATGAAGATCGTAAAGAATGCCCTAAGTGCGATGGCGATGGCTGTAAACACTGTGATGACAAAGGTTATCATGAAGTTGAAGAAGCTGTTGCTATTGATCCTGACGACGGCGAAGTCTCTAAGGCTAAAGATAAAGATAAGAAAAAGAAAAAGCCCGAAGAAGACGAAGTAACTGATGTCGAAGAAAAGGCTCTTACAGTAGCACTTAAGTCTCCAACTAAAGTTGACGATACTGAAGAAAAAGGCCATCAAGATGCAGTTAAGGCTGGCAAAGCAGGACCTGGTCCAGCTAAGAAGCCTATGAAAAAATTCAAGGAGATGCGTAAAAATGGTTAAGAAAAAAGGTTGGCTTGCTAAAGCCGAAGCTCGACCAACTGGCTATTATGTCAAAGGTGAAAAGCTTAAATCTGCTGGTTTGACTCAAGCTGAGTGTGATGCATGGAATGGTGTTAAAGCACCTGCTCCTAAGCCTGCACCAGTTGTTGAAGCAGTTGTTGAAGCAACTGCACCTATTGTAGAACCAGCTGCTAAGAAATTCTTTAAAAAGAAGAAAAAGAAGTAGAATAAATAGTTCTGTCTAATAACTTATGGATGGGACTATGAAAATATTTGATGAATTGAACAGCGAAAACTTTGTTCTTTACGCGTCTAGACACTACCAAAATTCACAGTGTACTGGAGTTGAAGAATTTTATGAAGATTTGCAAAGGTTTAAATACCTAAAAAGATTATTCAGTCGTTATGAAATAGGTGATCTCCAAGAGCGGCTAATACTGAATCACTTAATTGTTGTATACAATGTATTTGGTATTAGTCATGCTAATAGGATGATTTTCTATAAGATTGAAAAGAAACACTGGCCCGCGTTGAAGCCTTTTCTAGTATTCCTTAACTACTTAAGGGAAGATGAATATGTAGACGTAAGCCTTGATGTAAAAATAGTAGACAAGTTAAGAGGCCTTTAATGGGTATTATTTCACAAGCTGCTGATACTTACTACACGTATCGTTTGATCCGTACGCTAGTCATAGACTGGACAGATCAAGATGCTTATAAACATGGAATTATCGATGAAAGAGGTAAGGTTCTTCGCAGGGCCTCTACTCTAAAAACTGGTGATGAGAAATCCTCTTATACACTATTCCACCGTCTTGTTTTTAATCTTAAGCGTATTCTTGAAGCACTGCCTTTTGGAAAATCTAAGCTGACCAATTATGCTGCAGCACTATTCCTTCTTAAAGAAGAAACAGGACTTAGTGAAAAACAATTAAAAGTTGTATTAGATAAAGTACTTGCCAACGAAGAGGGTGAAATTGATTATAATATCAATGAAAGCTTCTGGAACATGTCGGGCGATGATCTTGCTCCTGGCACATATTCGCTACATGAAAACATTGCATCACCATCCACCGGAGAGATTATTGCACTAAAGGGATCACGTATTATTGTTCCTGGATTGTGTGAAGCTGTTGATAATCTATTTGGCACTCCTATCTTTAAAGTTAAACATGTGGCAACAAAAACAGATATATATGTTACACCTAAGGATATAATTCGATGAAACAATTTAAAGAATACCTAGAGCAAAAAGATGGTCCTAATTGTTGGACTGGATATAAAAAGCAGGGTACCAAAAAGTTAAACGGCAAGATTGTTAATAATTGTGTTCCTGAGGAAGTTGCAGCTAACTCTGTTGCAAATGATGGTGTTGATATGAATCCATCAGGTAAGGCAAAGAAACAAGATCGTAGGTCTAAATTCTTTGTAGATAAAATGTTTAAGCGAGCACAAGGAGCGAAGTAATGTTATCACTACTAGGTACACTAATAGGTTTTGCTGGTTCTGCAGTTCCTGCAGTTCTGGGTCACTTTAAAGAAAAACAGGCATCCAAAGATAATTTGGCCATACTTGAAATGCAAGGCAAACTTGCACGTGATGGTGTTGAATTGAATCTTATGGAGTTCCGTGAAAGGGCAGCTGACGATGAGCATAAGCGTCTCATCCAGCACGACATTGCTATTTCAAAAGATACATCATTTATGGGTCAGATCAGAAGTTCTGTTCGCCCCGTTATTACATATTTGTTTTTTAGTCTATTTGCAGCAGTGAAAGTTTCTGCTCTTATGGTCGCTATGAACAATACAGCAGATTTTAATACCGCTATTAATATGGTGTGGGATGCAGAGACACAGGCAATATTTGCCGCTATTATCTCTTTCTGGTTCGGATCACGGGCTTTATCCAAAAAATAACAAAATAGTTGTTTACAAAGTAGTATAACTATGTTATAATAGTACCATATATTGATAGTGGAGAAAAAATGAATAAGATTATTAAGGTCACCAAACGTGATGGCCGGGCAGAGCCATTTGACTTAGATAAAGTACATAAAGTACTTGAATGGGCTACTAATGATATTTCTGGGGTCTCAATCTCTGAGATCGAGCTGAAGGCAAATCTTCAGTTGTATGATGGAATTGAGGCTTATGATATTCATGAGCTGTTAATTGTATCTGCTGCTGAACTTATATCTGAAGTTACACCGAACTATCAATATGTTGCTTCTAGGTTGGTAAATTATAAGTTGCGCAAAGAGGTTTATGGTCAATTTGAACCATGGCTTTTAGAACATCTTATTGAGAAGAATGTTGATCTAGGTGTTTATGATGCTGATATTCTGAACAAGTATAGTACAGAAGAATTAGTAAAGTTGAATAGCTATATTCGACATGAGCGTGATGATGAATTCACATATGTTGGCATGGAGCAATTCCGCGGAAAGTATTTGGTACAAGATCGTTCTACCAAAACTATCTATGAAACTCCTCAGATGTTGTATATGATGATTGGCGCAACTCTGTTTGCTGATTATGCTAAGGAGACTAGATTAAAATGGGTCAAAGAGTTCTATGATGCGGTTTCGCAATTCTACATCTCATTACCGACGCCTATTATGGCGGGTGTCCGGACGCCTACACGCCAGTTCTCATCGTGTGTTCTTATTGAAAGTGGCGATTCTCTCGACAGCATCAACTCAACAGCAACATCGATTGTACGCTACATTTCTAAAAAAGCTGGCATCGGTATTGGAGCGGGTGCAATACGCGCTATTGGATCTCGCATTGGAGATGGAAGTATTGTACACACTGGCCTTATACCGTTCCTTAAGTACTTTCAATCGGCGGTCAAGTCATGTTCCCAAGGAGGCGTCCGAGGTGGAGCGGCGACGGTCTACCTCCCAGTCTGGCACATCGAGTTTGAAGAACTAGTTGTTCTAAAGAATAACAAAGGTACTGAAGAAAATCGTGTACGTCATATGGACTATGCTTTCCAGTTTAATAAGCTGATGTACGAGCGTCTTTTGACTGGTGGTGATATTACACTATTCTCTCCTAATGACGTTCCAGAGCTGTTTGATGCGTTCTATGCTGATCAAGATAAGTTCCGTGAGTTGTATATTAAATATGAAGCAGATAAGTCTATTCGTAAGAAAACTCTAACTGCTATTGATGTGTTTAGTCAATTCATTACAGAGCGCAAAGACACAGGTCGAATCTATCTTATGAATGTGGATCATGCTAATGAGCATGGCTCTTTTATTCCAGAAGTAGCACCTATTCGTCAATCAAACTTATGTACTGAAATTAATCTACCAACTAAGCCTCTTAAAAACTCAGAAGACAAAGATGGTGAGATTTCGCTATGTACTCTTGCTGCTGTTAACTGGGGTATGATTAACACGCCTGCAGAGTTTGAAAAGTACTGTACTATTATTGTACGTTCTCTTGATGCTCTACTTGATTATCAAAGCTATCCAGTACCTGCAGCAGAAGTATCAACTAAGAACCGCCGACCACTTGGTGTTGGTATTATCAACTTGGCATACTTTCTAGCCAAGAGAGGTCTTAAGTATGATGCAGATGCATTAGCAACAGTTGATGAATATGCTGAAGCATGGTCTTATTATCTAATCAAAGCATCTGCTGATCTTGCTGCCGAACTTGGAACCATTCCGCTAATTCATGAAACAAAGTATGGCTTTGGTGTTACTCCAAATGAGACATATAAGAAAGAAGTTGATGATCTAGTTCCAAATACTGAACGTATGGACTGGACTGGTCTTCGTCAACAACTAAAAGATACTGGTATTCGCAACTCAACTCTAATGGCTCTAATGCCTGCCGAGACATCTGCTCAGATCAGTAACTCAACAAATGGTATTGAACCACCTCGTGCTTTAGTATCGTATAAGCAATCTAAAGATGGGGTTATGGCTCAAGTTGTTCCTGGCTATCACCACTTAAAAAATAAGTATGATTTGCTATGGGATCAGAAAACACCAAAGGGCTATTTACAAATCTGTGCAGTTTTGCAGAAGTATATTGATCAAGGTATCTCAGTAAATACTTCATATAATCCAAAGCACTTCCCTGAGGGTAAAGTTCCAATGTCACAACTGATTACTGACATTGTTGATTTCTATAAGTATGGAGGTAAACAGCTATACTATAATAATACGCATGATGGTTCAGGTGAGATTGATGATCCAGAATTGCCTGATTTACCAATGACTGACTATGACGAAGAAGCTTGCGATAGCTGTACTATATAATTTTAAATAAACAAAGTGGAAATTAAATGTCTGTTTTTCAAAAGAAAACTAAATCTCATCTTGAATCAAAAATGTTCTTCGACGAAGGTGTTGACGTTGCTCGTTATGATACTCTGAAATATCCACAACTTGATAAGCTTACTGATAAGCAACTTGGTTTCTTCTGGCGTCCAGAAGAAATTGATGTATCAAAGGATAAGTCCGACTTTACAGCACTCACTGACTTCGAGAAGCATATCTTCACATCTAACCTAAAGCGGCAGATCCTCTTGGACTCAGTGCAGGGCAGAGGCCCGGCTGAGACACTTATGCCTGTAGCTTCTATTCCTGAAATTGAGCCACTGGTCATGACGTGGACTTTTATGGAGACTATTCACTCACGTTCCTATACTCACATCATTCGAAATATCTATGCAAACCCATCTATTATCTTTGATACTATGTTGGATATTCCAGAGATTGTTGAGTGTGCTGAAGACATTTCAAAGTATTATGATGACTTCATTAATAGCACTAAGTGGTATGATCTACTAGGCGTTGGTACTCATAAAGTAAATGGTGAAAAGATTGTTGTTGACGAGTATGAACTAAAGAAAAAGTTATGGCTAGTTCTTAATTCAATTAATATCCTTGAGGGTGTTCGGTTCTATGTTTCGTTTGCTTGTAGTTGGGCTTTTGCCGAGCTAAAGAAAATGGAAGGCAATGCTAAGATTATTAAGTTTATTGCCCGTGATGAGAACACTCACTTGGCTGCATCACAAACTATTCTAAAATTGTTAGTTAAAGATGATCCAGATTTTGCTAAGATCAAAGATGAGTGTGAGCAAGATGTTGTAGATATGTTCATACAAGCTATTGATCAAGAAAAGCAATGGGCACATTATCTGTTTAAAGATGGCTCTATGCTTGGCTTAAATGAAAAGTTATTGAGTAATTATATTGAGTGGATTGGTACTAAGCGTATGCGTACACTAGGTTATCAGTCACCATATCACGTCACTCAATCAAATCCACTACCATGGACCGAAAAATGGATTGGTGGCGGTAATGTACAGGTAGCACCACAAGAAACTGAGATTAGTTCTTATGTTATCGGTGGTGTTAAACAAGATGTTGATGCTAATACTATGAAGGGGTTATCACTTTGATCCAGATATATACCAGAAATACTCCGCCTTGTACATATTGTGAGGCGGCTAAAACTTTACTTAAAACTAAAAATGTTCAACACGAGACAATCGTTGTTGGTGAAGATATTACTAAAGAGCAGTTGCGAGAATTGTTTCCAAACGCATGGTCCTTTCCAGTTGTTGTTGAGAATAATAAGTTTATCGGTGGCTTTAAGGAGCTGAAGACTAATTTGTTATCACGTGATCTAGGAGGAATGACCATATGACACACGACACAGAATGTATTGACTGTGGTGCAATCTTCACTACTAAGTTTAAATACGAAGAGGAAGAAGAAAAGGTTGCTTTCTGTGTGAACTGTGGTTCTAAACTAGAAGATGATCTTGACGAAAACTTCTACAACGAAGAAGAATGGGATGAATAAATAGATCCATATAATAATGGATTGATTTATGTGGCTATACGAAGATGAAGAATTTAAATCCGACCAGATAGGTGATTTGGTCGGATTTGTATATGTTATTACTGACTTAACTAATGATAAGAAATATATCGGAAAGAAGAATTTCTGGTCAGTAAGAAGATTACCCCCACTTAAAGGCAAGAAACGAAAGAGAACCAAAAGGACCGAGTCCGATTGGCAAGACTATTTCGGGTCAAGTGAACTAGTAAAAACTCTTTTAGAAGAATCCGGTCGAGAAAGATTTAAAAGAGAAATAGTTAGGCTGTGCAAAGGTAAGGGCGAGATGAACTATTATGAAGCAAAGGAACAATTTGATAAAGATGTTCTATTCAGTGATGAATATTATAATGAGTTCATTGGTTGCAAAATCCATGCTAAACACGTAAAAGGGAAGTTTTAATGAAATTAATTCAAATTAGTTGTTTACATCCTTGTTTGGTTGTGTTATAATACTACTATGAAAGACAACATAATACAGTTTCCGTCTGGCGAGATTCGCAATCCACTAGTAGATCCAGGTCTTCCTACGACCTTAGATGTTGCAGGTGAGTGCCTAGAACAAATCTTAATTGAGTTGATGGAGTATGGTTACGAGCCAACTTCTCCAGCTATGAGAAAAGATTTAGGAGTCATCTTAAATATGCTGTATGCTTCTATAGCAAGAGCTGAAGGAAAAAAACACTTTCTTCATGAAGTATTAGACGAAATGCATGATGTGATTTTAGATATTAAAAGTGAGGTAGAGAATGATCATAATTGATTTTAATGGTATTGCTATTAGCAGTGTTATTGTTAATAGAGTGGAGATTAAAGAGGATATGATTCGTCATTTCGTCTTAAATACAATCCGAAAATATAATAAACAGTTCCGTAAAGAATATGGACAAATGGTTATCGCATGTGATAGTTCATCATGGCGCCGTGAAGTCTTTCCAGAATATAAGTACCGCCGCCGTAATGATCGTAAAGATGAGAAGTCTGATATTGATTGGACAGAAGTGTTCCGCATTATCAATGGCATTCGTGAAGACCTTGCAGCCAACTTTCCATATATTGTTTTGCATGAAGACCGTTGTGAAGCTGATGATATTATTGGTGTCATGGCAGAAAACACACAAGAATTTGGACGTGGTGAGCCAGTAATGATTGTCTCTGCAGATAAAGACTTCATTCAACTTCAGAAGTGGAATAATGTTAAACAGTATTCGCCTATGACTAAGAAGTTCATTAAAGAAGACAACCCTGTGACATACATCACAGAACATATTTTCAAAGGTGACTCATCAGATGGTGTTCCTAATATTCTAAGCCCTGATAATACCTTTGTTGATAGTATCCGTCAATCGCCAGTAACTAAGAAGAAAATCCAAGCATGGATTGATGGCATTGATGATCTAAAGTCTGTTATGGATGAAGAAACTTATCGTAACTATTGCCGTAATAAGAAGCTTATTGATCTATCAGAAACTCCTAATGATCTAAGAGAAAACATTATAAATAGTTATGATAATACTAAACCAGCACATAAAATGAAAGTGTTAAATTATCTTATTAAAAATCGTATGAAAATGCTAATCGAATCAGTTGAGGAGTTTTATTAAATGGCAGTGAATAAGATTAAGGATATTACGATCCATGAGATCCTTAAAAAAGTGGCAGCTAAGAATGCAAAGGCGGATAAAATTGCAATCTTAAAACAGAGTAATTGTCTAGCTTTACGAGATATTCTTAAAGGCGCTTTTGATGATGATATCCAGTTTCTGCTACCAAAAGGATCCCCACCTTATGAGCCATCACAAAGGCCTCCATCAACACTGCATCGTATGTCTAAGAGATTTAAATACTTTGCTGCTGGTGGTCCTGGTGATCGTATCAATAAAGCACGTGTTGAAAAAATGTTCTGTGAGGTATTGGAAGCAATTCATCCAGATGATGCAATTTTAGTAATTGCTATGAAGGATAAAACGGTCAATACTATGTATCGAGGACTAAGTAGAAATATTGTAGCAGAGGCCTTTCCTACACTGCTTTCAAAGTAAGGTTTTTATAAATACCTCTATGAGATTCAATAGAAGTATTAATTATAAAAATAACAATTATCTCTAACTTTAGGGTTAACAGCTTTGCTGTTAACTCTTTTTTTTTATTTTTAGACTAGACGGAGGATTTAAAATATCTAAACGTATTATTCGGCCTAACAATACTAAGGAGATTTATAAAATGTATGGTTCTCAAATAGAGAGATTAAAGCGCGACTCAAGAGAGTTAAAACATCACATTCGTAGAATTGAGTTACAAGGAGATAACAACCTATTGTTTAAGCTTCAGAAGAAGCAAGATTACCTAAATTGCCGTATTAATGATATAAAAGAGGATCTTTCATAAATTAGTTGTTTACATCTCACCCATAATAGTATATAATATAACTATATGTGGAGGTGAAGATGGCAGTTAAGCAAACAATTAAAGAGAAAATTCGTCAGCGCCGGGCTCAGGTGACAGTGCATTCTTGCATATACTATGCTCTTGATGATAGCATAATCGATGATCACACATGGCAGCGCTGGGCTGACGAACTATATGAGTTGCAAAATAAGTATCCAGAACACTGCAATGTTGGATATTTCGATGAAACATTTGCTAAATGGGATCCCTCCTCAGGGTATGATCTACCTATAAGAAGCCCCAAAATTATGGGCATGGCTCATAAATTAATTGAGTATAGAGACAAAAATAATAAAAATAACGCTTTACTTCCTGAGCCAGATGTGTTAGAATATACAGGTAACTTAGAGGATTTTATGTAATGAACTTATTTGTATTAGACGAGTGTCCAACTAAATCAGCACAAATGCAGTGCGACAAGCATATCGTTAAGATGGTGCTTGAGTCAGGTCAAATGCTATCAACCGCTCACCGTTTACTAGATGGTACTATGAGCAAGCGTCCATCTAAGTCTGGCAAAACAATGGCAAAATACTTTGCGGTATCAGACTCAGTAATGGAAAGCACACTATATCGTGTTGCTCATGCTGGTCACCCCTGCACAGTATGGACTATGCAATCAACCGATAACTATAACTGGCACTATGCGCACTTTGTTGCACTATGTGACGAGTACAGCTATCGTTATGGCAAGACTCATATGACTGATACTAAGTTACGAGTTATGCTAAAAACTCCTCCCGCCAACATTCCAACTGGCAAACTAACAAAGCAACCTCTTGCAATGCAAAGCAATCCAGAGTGTATGTTTGACAATGTTGTTAAGTCATATCGTGCTTACTATAAGACTAAAGCAGATCGTTTCAAGATGGTGTGGTCTAAACGCTCAACACCAGATTGGTTCGCAAATGCCTAGTATAGATAATATTAGGATACAGCCTATAACAAGAACTGTCTACAATAGAGATAAGCCTAAAGAAGAAACTATTGTTGGACAAGAAAGTTATTATGACTACATAAAACGTAAATATCGTGAAACTGAGGAAGATAATGCCAACATATACATTCAAAAATAATGATACAGGCGAAGAGTTTGAAAAATTCTTATCAATGGCTGGACGTGAAACATTCTTAGAATTAAATGCTAATGTTTCGCAGACAATTAAAGGTGCACCTGCAACAGTTTATGAGACTGGAACAAACCTTAAAGTTGATGATGGGTTCCGTGAAGTCATTTCTAAAATGAAACAAAAATATACTATTAACAATATTAAGGATTACTAATGGTGCTTAGCAACACACACAAAATTCGGCTAGACAATCTTAGTGAGATTTCACCTTTAACAGAAAACCAAAAGTTGGCATTTCAGTTTTATGAGAAAAATCACTCATTAGTTCTTGCAGGATCAGCTGGTACTGGAAAAACATTTATGGCGCTAGGTCTAGCACTTGAAGATGTTCTTGATAAAGAGACACAATATGATAAAGTTGTCGTTGTTCGCTCTATCGTTCCTACTCGTGACATTGGCTTTTTGCCAGGTAATGAGGAAGAGAAAAAAGATGCTTACACTGGACCATATAGATCAGTATGTACTGAGCTGTTTAATGATCCACAAGCATGGACTAAATTGAACCAAGCTGGTCAAGTTGAGTTTTTATCAACATCCTTTATTCGTGGTATCACACTGAGTGATGCAATTATTGTTGTTGATGAAATGCAGAACTTAACCTTTCATGAACTTGACTCAATCATTACTCGGGTCGGAAGAAACTGTAAGTTTGTTATGTGTGGTGACTACTATCAATCAGACTTCACCAAAGATGCTGACCGCAAAGGCATTCTTAAGTTCCTCAATATCATCGAACAACTAAACAACTTTAAGGTTGTTGAGTTCGGTTGGGAAGATATCGTCCGGAGTGACTTTGTTCGTGACTATATTATGACTAAAGAAATGTTAGAAAGAAACGGCAAAGTTTGAAAATAGGATTATATTATGAATAAACAATTTGTACATAAGGAGATTGATCTTGGCTATACTGATCTTACTGCAAAAACTGGCAAATCTGGGAGAAAGTATTTTGCTCCCAATGGGGTTTCTTACCCTAGTGTCACTACAGTACTTTCCATTTTAAGTGAAGAACAAATTCAAAAGTGGCGTGCCCGTGTAGGAGAAGTAGAAGCAAATAAGATTTCGCATCGTGCTTCTACTCGTGGTACTGCAGTTCACACTATTATTGAGAAATACATTGATAATGAGGAAAACTTTGAAAAAGAGTTTATGCCTAATGTCCGTGAAAGCTTCTACGCATTGAAAGATATCTTAGATACACGTATCGGAGATGTCTATGCTCAAGAGGCAGCACTATACTCAGAACATCTAGGACTAGCCGGTCGTGTTGACTGTGTTGGTATCTTTGATGGTAAGCTAAGTATTATTGACTTTAAAACCTCAAAGAAAACTAAGAAAAAGTCTTGGATTGAAAACTATTTTATTCAAGAATCCGCATACGCAATTATGTGGGAAGAACGGACTGGTATGCCAATCACACAATTGGTTACTATTATCACAGTTGATGATGCAGAACCTCAAGTGTTTGTTGAACATCGAGATAACTGGACAGCAAAGCTATTGGAGACAATTAATGAATACAAGAGGCGAAAAATCTTTAGCAATTAGAGCCAAGCAACAGATTGGTATTTGTTGTGAGACACTATGTGAACGCGCCCCAGTTGAACAGTATATAAAGGAACTGGAAGAAAAAATTGCACTTTACGAAATAATGTATAATATAAAAAAGGCTAATCCTAATAATGAAAAATAGCAGTGATGACCTATCTGATCTATTTGGCGTAAAAGAAAAGAAAAAGGAGTATTATTCAGATAGACCTCTGGCACGTCTACATGAGTTTTATCTCTCAGGTACGATTGAAGGTGCTGATCAATACATTGATTGGTTTGATATTATTCGCCACTCTGGTAAAAATGATATCATTAAAATCTATATCAATTCATATGGTGGAGATTTATTTACAGCTATTCAATTTATGCGCGCACTTAATGAAACTGAAGCCACCGTAGCAGTATCGGTCGAAGGTGCTTGTATGTCAGCAGCGACAGTTGTATTCTTAAATGCTGATTTATTTGAAGTATCAGAACACTCCATGTTTATGTTCCATAACTATTCTGGTGGCACATTTGGTAAGGGTGGTGAGATGCTAGATCAACTAAAGCATGAACGCGCTTGGTCAGAGAAACTTCTTAATGATATCTACAGTGATTTCTTGACAGATAAGGAGATTATGTCAATGTTGGATAACAAAGACTTGTGGATGGATGGTGATGAAGTTATTAAACGTCTACAGAAGAAAGCTAAAAAAGTGAATACTAAAGCAGGTAAGGATAAAAAAGATGGCTAGTATGTCAGTCGGCGCAAATGGAAGTGTCAAGATTCATAATAATAAGAAAACATCTCAGGGAAAGGGTAACATTAAGCGAAGTTCAATGAACAAATCTAAGAAGCGATCATTTAAGAAATATCGTGGTCAAGGGTAAAGTTATAAGCTTATTCCAAAATAGTATAAAAAAAGCGCATTTATTTGCGTTTTTTTGCATTTAGGGGTTTACATCTGCATTAACTTGTGTTATAATAGTATTATAAATTGATGGAGAGATTATATTATGAATACAGTAAATCAGATAGCGGAAGAGATTAAATCAACAATCAAACCTCTCATGGAGAAGTGGGTAGCAGATCGCGTTACTTATCTACATAATCTTAGAACATGGACCAAGAGTGCCGAAACCATCGCTACTATAGAAGCAAAGTTTGCAAAGAATAAGCCACTAGCTGGCAAGTATTATACTCGAAGCAACGCCCGTGCTGCTGTATACGATGATTACGGAATTGGCAAAGGCGATGAGCAACTAATTGCTTACTACGGTGCAGATGATTGGTTGATTAAGACCCAGAAACAAGCCGAAGATAAAATGAAGAAAATTGATTTTGCTGTAAAGAAAAAAGTAGATTTCGTTGTTAACTCAGTCGAAAAACTTTTTGTAGAACATGGCAAAGACGGATATGTAGAAGGTGCATGGAAACTGAATAACGAGAAAGTTTTCTCATTTGAAACATTCTATGCTGGTGGATATAACATCCAATGCCTACACATCCGCACGAAATATAAATTGAAATAGGAGAAATATATTATGAAAGTAAATTCAAACAAAGTTATTCTAGTAGACGCAGATGGTGTTCTACTAGATTGGGTACACTCTTTTGAAGGGTGGATGGACCGCTACGGTTATGAAGTAGTAGAACCGGGCGAGTACCGGATGGATGTCCGATATGGACTAACTAAAGAAGAAGGCAATAAACTTTGCTGTATGTTTAATGAATCAGCAACGATTCGTAAAATACCACCTCTACGAGATGCTATCAAGTATGTCCGTAAGCTACATGAAGAACACGGTTACATTTTCCGCGTAATTAGTAGCTTAAGTCTTGATACATATGCTGGACGCCTTCGTACTAAGAACCTTATTGAACTATTCGGTCCCTCAGTATTCGATACATATACATATCTTGATACTGGTGCTGACAAAGATGATGCTCTTGAGCCTTATCGTAACAGTGGTTGTTACTGGGTTGAAGACAAGGTTCAGAATGCGGATCTTGGATATGATCTTGGATTAGATGCTATTCTAATGAAGTCTGATTCTAATACTGACTATAGTGGTCCTGCTACTTTTGTTAATAACTGGAAAGAGATATATAACCATATTGTTGGAGAATAACATATGACAGATATATTTGATTTCGGCTTTACTGCCGTAGATGAATCAGAACTGGATGTAGTGAGGGAAGCAGAAAAAAATGTGGACGAATCGCTATGTACTATCGAAGAAGCGCAGACTCGTTTAAATAATTTATATAATGCGATCATACCGCTTTTGTCGAATCTAAAACAAAATCCTGATAAGGATTATATTTACTGGCCTAACCGTACAGGTAAGGTAGAAGCTTTTGAAGATTTAATAAGAAAAATCATAGAGGACTAATTAATGCTAACTGAACAACAACTCGCTAAAATGATACCAGGAAACAAAAAAGTTTCTGAGTGGCATAGCGCACTGCTAGAAATCATGCCTAAGTATGATATTAATTCAAAGCGGCGTATTGCACATTTTATTTCACAGTGTGCACATGAGTCAAATAACTTCCGCTCACTACAAGAAAATCTAAACTATAGTGAGAAAGCATTGAATGCAGTGTTTGGACGTTACTTTGGATCAGCTGCACATAAACGTGATGCTTCAGAGTATGCTCGTAATCCAGAAAAGATTGCAAACTATGTGTATATGGATGAATTCCGTAAGTATAAAATGGGTAATGTAAAAGAAGGTGATGGTTGGTTGTTCCGCGGACGTGGACTAAAGCAACTCACTGGACGTGAAAACTATACACGATTTGGTCGTAGTATTAATATCACAGCAGAAGAAGCCGCAATCTATGTTGCTACCGAAAAAGGTGCTATTGAGTCAGCTTGCTGGTTCTGGAATGCAAACAATCTAAATGATATTGCTGATACTGATGATGTCACACGTATGACTAAGAAGATCAATGGTGGCAACATTGGACTTGCTGATCGTCAGAAACGCTATAAGAATGCAATGCAAGTTCTCGGTGAAGAATACACAACTGAAACAGATGTAGATTCAACTGCAGATGATGATCTTGATGTAGGTGATATCGGAACTTTACGCAAAGGTTCACGTGGCGAAGGTGTTAAGATGATGCAAGAAGCATTGGGAATTGGTGCAGACGGAGCATTTGGTCCTGGCACAGAACGTGCTCTGAAGTCATGGCAAGAAGCCAACGGTTTGACTGTTGATGGTATTGCTGGCCCTATGACATTGAATATGTTGTTTGAATGATGGGTAAAAAAACACTTATCACATTAGCAAGTGTTCTTACTTTGTGGGGTGCCTCATCTGGCATCTCACAGAGTAGTGATACATTTCCAGAGGCATCATTTACTGTAAACCTTCCTATGCTATGTAATAACACTGAAATGTTGTTTGGTGGACTAGGAAGTTTAGGATTTAAACCAGGATTTGTTGGCAGTAGTATGTCAACAGGTGGTAGTGATCTGTTTATAAGCGTACTTGTTCACCCTACAGATAAAACCTTTTATGTCACTATAACAAATAAAATGCACGGTGGTACATGTATGGTAACAAATGGTACTGATGGAACCTTCTTTAAACTTATGAAAGGCTCTGCAATCTAATTATCGCTGATGATCTCTTAATATCTTCTGGCGATAATCTGGATTTGGTTTACCATTAATTAATACCACAGAACACCACCTTCTTTTTTGTGGTTTTAATGTTGGCTCTTTATGCTTGAGCACTATTACTTTCTTTTCATCAGACATTATTTGCTTGTGGCTATGAATACGCCATCCCAATTATCAGGCAACTCCTGAGTTTTCATATACTCACATCTTTCAATCCACATATCATAATAACCTTCCATCTGCCCATCAAAACTGCGGCGGATAAGTTTGCATTGTGTAATAGCATCATCAAATAATTTCATACTGTACAAGTAGTGCATTTGATCATGATGTTTTTTACTTGATTTCCATGAAGATTTAACGTCATCAAGAACTGTATAAATGTCTAGTCCCACACTTTTGCCTTTAACTGCAAGACAATCCAGCTTAAGATAGAAAAAATCTTTCTCAGTTTCAGCGTATGTACTAGGACCTACAATTAAGACAACACCATAACCTTTGCATGCACTTTCTAATCTAGCGGCTGTTGATACAGCGTCCCCAAGGATGTCGTACGAGTGTCTGGCAGTAGATCCCATTTCTCCAATGTAACCAAGACCGGTATTAATACCAGCGCCCATGCCAACAGGCGGACGACCAGCGGGTATGATGATTTCTTCATTAAATTTCTCCACAGCTTTAAGCATTTTTAAACCAGTAGCAACAGCTGTCTTTGCGTGCTGATTATCTTTGATTGGTGCATTATGTATATGCATACTGGCATCGCCAATATATTTAATTATCATACCATCGGCAGCTAAGACAGGTTCTGTAATAGCATCCATATAGCCGTTCATGATATTAGTTAGACCTTTAACGTCATCACCAAATGATTCTCCTAATGGTGTAAATCCACGAAGATCCGAGAAACATATTGAAACATCTCTTCTCGTTCCATCTTTAATTAAGCTTGGATTCTCTTGCAATAGTTTAACAACAGTTGGTGAAGCATAACCAGCGAACTGTTTCTTTATTGCCTGCTTCTCAAGAAACTCTCTGACAAACTTAATGCCATACACTTGTAGTGCAATAAGAACGAATGTTATAACAGGTGCTGTTACATCAAGTAGAAACTTATCTGTAGCATATGCATACATTGAATAGGGAATAATGCTACCTATAAGAGCAACAGTAGTAATTAATCCTAAGATCATCCATCTGCTTAAGATTATAAGCAATAAGCCACCAACAATTAAAGCAATTATTTCAGCTTGTTGTGCCCAATCTGGTCTCTGAATATTAGTTCCAGCAAACATTGTGCTAAGTACTGCCGCCTGTGTTTTACCAGCAAAGACTGAGCCCATTGCTGTAGGTGTAGGGTTTGCTATACCAGCCGCAGTAACATCAACTATAACAACAGCTCCCTCCAGATCGTCTGGCATAGCTGCCACACTAAAGCTTTTACTGTTTTGGCTCCAGTCAATCCACACACGACCTTCGTTATCTGTTGGGATAACACCAAACTTAGGGATTCGCATTTTCTCTACACCGTTAGGTTGTAGTTTAATCTGAAAGCTTGGATCACCAGCAATAACTCTTAGTGTTTCTAGTGCTAGACTTGGATATAATACACCATCTACTACAGCCACAGTTGGCATACGTCTAACAACACCATCTATTTCTGGCTCAGTACTCACGATACCTGAACCAACTGCATTAAACTCTATCTCAGGTATGTTAGCGATAATACCGTTGTATGGTAAAATGGCTCCTAGATACTCTGGATTAATAATAGCAGCCCCAGGATTAACAGCTTCATTTACGCTTTTATCAGAAGGTCTACTTGCAACTACAACAGGATAGTTATATAGTGTAGAAGCTAGTTCAGCGTCACCACCTAGTCTATCAAACTCTGGCATCATAATATTCCATACAACCAGACCAGCTCCTCGGTCATATAGGTCTATAATGATATCACTATATAAATTTCTAGGAAAGGGGTACTGTCCATATTTCTCAAGTGCAGCTTCATCAATTTCAGCAACATAAATATTATTCTCTACCAATTCTTGATTGACAATTAGTGAATCAAAATAGTTGAGCTTAATGCTCTGAATAAAATTGGACGGTATTGCAAACATATAAACAAGTGCTGCAAGAGTAATCAATGCCCACCATGGGCTAAGTAATCTTTTCATTATTTTCTCAATTCTGTGTTACTGATAAGTTGCAGCCTCCAATAGCCGCACAAGTTCCGCTTACTGCAGAACCATCACTCATATTATGTGGTAGTGAATAGGTTTTGCTAGTAGCACCGTTTTGTGTTAGGTCAAAGTTCCAAGGCTGTGTGCCGTCAAGTGC
>TARA_B110000858_G_scaffold197228_1_pt1 | contig 38142 bp, 28 predicted proteins | sample TARA_B110000858 | Tara Oceans TARA_B110000858 (sample SAMEA4398247) | marine metagenome | biome: Polar Biome; feature: [SRF] surface water layer (ENVO:00010504); material: water (ENVO:00002006), including particulate matter (ENVO:01000060) such as... | depth 5 m | reverse complement strand
CCTTACGTTTAATCGAGGGTGGTTTTCGAACCATAACGGGACAAATAGGCGAACAAAACCGTGACGCCTATTCTGTTGAAACCGAATTCGCCACGATAGGAATCCGTGGTACAGATTTCTCGATAGTCATCCCTATTCCGCTTGACGTTGATGGCAACCCTATGCCCGCAGAGCAGCTGATTGCCGGTATTTTTGATGGCGGCGCCACGGTAGCCACGCGTATAGCAGAACTGGATATAGGAATTGGTGCAGACTTTGACTTTGCACAGGTATTAGGCCCAGATTCACCGCCCATTGGTCTCACATTTGAGCCGGTTGAAATTGGTGGCGTTGCCAGCCTACGCGTTACTTTTTCAGATGATGAAGACGACGAAGGTGATGGCGGGGAAGACGGTGGTGACGGTGACGACAGCGGCGCTGGTGACGATGACGGTAATGGCGACGGCGGCGATGACGGTGACAGTGGCGGTGCTGGAGATGACGCCGGCGCTGGAGATGGAGACGATGGCGGCGCACCTCCACCACCTCCACCTCCTGCTCGCACACCAGCAGAATCTCAGGCTGCAACGGGACTTGATACGACTGGTACTGGATCAGCCGAAGAAAGCAACGAAATACAAACTAACCGAAATGAAACCAGCCCTGATGGCGCACTCCCCTGCACGGTAAATACTAATAGCCCGGTTTGTCGACCTGTAGAAGATGAGCCAGAGCCCGAACCTGAACCTGAACCAGAACCTGAACCTGAGCCTGAGCCAGAGCCAGAGCCAGAGCCAGAACCTGAGCCAGAACCTGAACCAGAACCTGAGCCCGAGCCTGAGCCTGTGCCCGAACCTGAGCCAGAGCCTCCCGTAGTTGTGATCCCGCAGGTAATATTTGGCTTGAACAGTCAGGCTAGAAACTCTCTAAACAAACGAGGTTTTGCTATTGGCGGACAACTCGATAATCCTAGCCTCAATGATGACGATGGCTTCGTATTCGGCAGAGCGACTCACGCCTTAGATGCTGGGCCAGCTTCCATATTTACATCAAGCGATAAAGCGCTCGTTAACGGCCAAACCTTTGACAGCCTCTCCGTAGTTAGAGGACAGAATGATGTAATGTTTCTCAGCTATACTGAAAACGATGGCAACGGACTTCCATTTAACTGGGGAGTTTGGGATGCCTTTAGTGGCTACCCAGCGTTTTATTACCCAAATTCTCATGAGGCCAACGCCAACATACTGAAAGAAGAAATCACCGATAGTGTGGTGGTTGCCAGCTTCACTCCTACGCCAAAAGGAAACCTATCAGGATCGCGACTCTTTGATGTAGGAGAAATCGACGACAATCACATAACCGACAACCCATCTGCGTCTACTGAAGTACAAGGTTCCTTCGATTATGACCTAGAGAATGGGTTCATCTATAATTTTGACCTAGATGTTTGCATAGACGGCGATGGCTGTGATGTGCCAGGTGATTTGTGGAACATGACACCCGTCCCTAGCATAGCCCTAGATGTGGAAGCGAATGTAGGCGTATTCTTCAAGACTGCAGTAACTGGCTCTCTGACTTCGGGCCCTACCTTTTCGGGTGAGGTTAAGGGTGGTTTTCTCTCGGGCACGGTTGAGGATAGCAACTTAGGTTTTGTAGAAGGCCTACTAGCAGGATTTCGCTTTGTTCGAGATGATGATGTTGATCACATAGATGGTGCTGTGCTATTCACCGCAAGCGAACTACTCGGTAACGCCGAAGCGTTTGAGGCTAATTATTCTTCACAGCTTGGTTTCGGCATCTTCTCCGCCAGATTTGATGACTTTGATGATGATATGGGAATTTACGGTGTAGCTGGCAACACAGATAGCACTCACCCTTTTATCATCGAAAACATAAGCAGTGGCTCCCCAAACAGCCCCGTCGACCCAGAAGACACAATGTATGACTTATTGCGCGGTCAAAACTCATCGCTAGGCGGGTATTGGCCTGATGTATCACCTTTCGATGAAGCCACCATAGATGGGCTTAATTGGGGCTTATGGCTAACCGCCGGTGAAGGCGGCGAAGGAAATGAAAACCCTCTTCTCTTAAAAGGAGCAGGAGACGGTGCTTCCGGTAATTCCCATTACCTAGCCGAGGACGACCCAGCATTCGTCTGGTTTAGTGTTGGCGGCGCTACGAATAGCTACTATCTCAATGAATACGCCGGTCATAAACGCTTCCAAGCCGACCACACAAGTGTTCCTTTCCAGATGCGCTCAAGCAATGACGATTGGACTGTTTTTGAGTTCAATGCCGACCTTAGAATACATTTAGATTACGCCGAAATTGATGGCAACCTTCATATTAATGTTTGCGACACGAGCTGTAGCCCCGTAGCGGAACAAGTGTGGAACGCATCATTCTTTGTAGGCGAAGGTGGCGCGCATTTTGACCTTGACGGCACAGGATTTACACTAGACCTAGTCGCGTCAGAAGTCACAGTCCAGAACGACGGCGACATGTACCCAACAAATGTTGAAGGCTTATTTCAAGGATATTTCGCAGGTGAAGAAGGTGACTCATTCAGTGCTGGCTTCAACTTCGGCGGCTCAGGCTCCGGCGCACCAAACGACGAGTTTGTATCAGGATTGATCCTATTTGGTGCATTAGAAAAACTCAGTGAATTCGATCTTCGGGCCGTTACAGACAAAGACCCTGAAGATGCAGCCTTTGCCTTTGCAATCAGCAACAGTGAATTCTTCGACTCCGCCTTTGGCGAGAATCTAGTTTGGGGCTGGACCGATGCTGATGAAAATGAAGACAGTCCTCTACTGCTTACTCGAGACGAATCCGGAGTCTCTACGCTTGCTGACGGGCCAGACGTCTATGACTCAGGTGAGGGGGCTTTCAATTTTGATGCGGCCATACTGTACTTCGACGACAACAGCGCTCACTACGACACTGAATTAGCTGATGAATCCGCTGGTGACGGATTTCAAATGCTTTGGGGCCTTTGGACCAGCAACGATGACGACACCCTCGAGGTCTATGACGAAGCCAGCATATTAAATGGCATGGCTGGATATGCTACTGGTGGTCTCAATCTATTAGTAACCGGTGTTCCCGCCTATGAATCAGGAGCGCTAACCGGCACCGCAAACTTCACTCAACTTATCGATTACATCGGTGGCCGTTCGGTGGCTTCTGGCGGCTTTGAGGGAATCGACACCATAGAAGGTGAGTTCGAAGTAAATTTCGGAACAGGCGCAATTGATATCACCAAGTTCGATGTCTGTTTCGCTGGCGAAGGAACTTGCGGTGGTGAAAATTGGAGCGTAACTACCGGAGCAGGTCTATTACTTAGCTCAACCGCAGGAAAAGGCGTGCTCGAGCAAACTACCGTAAGTGGAACTACTACATCGAGCAGTTCCGGCTCCGAGAGCGGCTCCTTTAGCGGGTTTATAAACGGCTTCTCACCTTCTAGTGAGGACGATGACATAGGCTTCGTGATTGGCTTTAACTTTAATGCTTCGTTTAGCACAGACCCCGATGAAGAGGTCATTGGCGCAGGCTTGTTTCTTGGTGAGTCCCCGCTCGGCGTTGGCATTACCGGGGCGCAATTTACCAAATCGGGTATGCTGTTCACGGGCTCATCAGAAAATATAGCATCAAATATATTTGCCGGCCCTGTAATACCTAACACTTTTGGTCTGCCAGAAATTGTCGCTAGATCGAGTAACAACAGCTCAACCTATTCGACCCCATTTGATATAGGTAATGAGTATCTGCTAAGGCTCGCAACGGGGTCTGCCGTCGACTTTGGAGATGCCGATTCCGAGGGCGATGTCGTTTGGGGTAAGTGATCGGGACTTACTGATACATTTAAAAAAGAAAGCGAAGCCTCAGAAACTCTCTTCGATCAGAATGCCTACTGGTTTGTTGCAGAGCCATCCATCGCCACGTTCACAGGTACTCAGCGCTTTGAACACGACAGTGCTCCTGGCGATAACGTTTTAGCTATACAGAGTGAATACAATACTAGCATCTCTGGAGCTACAGCTATTCCGCATGACATCCTCCTTGCCGACATCGATAAATTTGAGTTCGCTGTGGATTTTGGTAGTGGCGTGGTAACTGACGGGATTTTGGGACTTACATCGAACAGTATCGCTTGGAATGTATTGTTTAGTGGTGGTGCTGGCGCAGTCAGTGGGCCATACATCAATTTGACCGTGGACTCTGGAACCTTGACAGACCTTAGCGGCGAATTGGGGAACGTAGTCTCAGGCAATCTTCAAGGGTATTTTGTTGGAGATAATCCATCAAATAACGATATCGTACTTGGGTTTACCTTTGCTTCTACTATCTTAACCACTAAGCATGTGTTGGTCGGTACAATGCTAGCCAGAGCGTTTGAACCAGCTATCTTTTCAGCTCCAGAGCCCAGTCTAGAGACTCACAACATCGACTGGGGCACTTGGAACAATCCGGTCGAAGACAACTGGGTGACAGTCAATGCAGTAGCGGACGGCGTCGAGCTTCAAGCGGGTAATCACTTCGCGATGATCGATCCAACCCCTATTGCGAATCTTACCGGTTCTGCTAGTTACGGCACTAGCCTAGCCTCCTCGTTTATCGGCAGCGGTAGCGCTGGCGATGTCACGCAGGTGGTTGCAGGTATGAACGTAGACTTCAACACCGGTATTATCTCCGGTGGTAGCTTACAAGTTGCAGTCGACGGATCGCAGGCCTGGGAGATCGACTTCGCGGGATCAGTCAACGGCGGATTCGTTGACCTTAATGCAATCAGTGGCACTCTATCCGATCCTGGTGGCATCATTAGTAGCTCGATCGAAGCTGATCTGGGTGGTGTCTTTACAGGCGCTGGCGCGGAGGCATTCGTTGGAGGCTTCGATCTTATCGATGAGATGAATCAGTTTAATGAGGTCGATGGACTCTACACGATAGAGCGCTAAGCTTTAGAAAAGCAGCATAAAAAGGAAGCTTAGCCTTACTGCTGCTTCATCAGAATTCTGCAGGCATGAGTCCGGCAAGCAATTCAGCGACAGTGGCCAGCATGAATGCTGGCGGCTAGCCCCCATGGATGGGTTCATGGCGTGTCGCGGAATTGCTTGCCGGACTCATGCCAATCATTGATCCATACGTCTACACTAGCGACCGCTTCTAAATTTACTACTCCTCTTCCTTAAACTCCAAAGACGCGGAATTAATGCAGTAACGCAGACCAGTTTCAGGAGGGCCATCTGGAAACACATGTCCCAAATGGGATTCGCATTTACTGCAGACAACTTCGGTTCTGAGCATGCCATGAGAACGATCGTCTTTCTCTAGCACCCCTTTAGTATCGGCCGGCGCATAAAAACTCGGCCAGCCCGAGCCAGAATCGTATTTGGTCTCTGAGGAAAACAACGGCTCGCCACAGGCCGTGCACTTGTAGACTCCCTTGTCCTTAAGGTCCCAGTATTTCCCTGTGAAGGCTGCCTCGGTACCCGCCTCTCGGGTAATTCGATAGGTTTCGCTATCCATCTGCTGCTTCCACTGCTCTTCGGTCTTCGCTATTTTTTCAGGCTTTTCCTGCTGGCTCATTACATGGCTCCTTAAGTCTATTCTGGCTCAAATAGTACACCAGAAATTGGATGAGAGCCTCTCATCGGGTAGAATTCCCTGCTCTCGGCACTGGAGATCAAGCCAAGAAACAGCTTATTCAAACGCGCAATTTGCCGATGAATACTGAGTGAATCACAATAAATTAAAGCAGTAGAGAGACCAGCGCATGACTAAGGTTTATCAGTCCGACAAGCTAGGCAATGTCTGCTACGACATCCGCGGCCCTGTCCTAGAGGAAGCCAAGCGATTGGAGGAGGAAGGCCATCAGATATTGAAGCTCAATATTGGCAATCCTGCCCCGTTTGGTTTTAATGCTCCCGACGAGATACTGCACGATGTAATCCATAATCTGTCTAACGCGCAGGGCTATTGCGATTCCAAGGGCTTATTCTCTGCCCGCAAGGCAATCATGCAAGAATGCCAACGCCTTAATATCCCTAACATTGAAATCGACGATATCTACTTAGGCAATGGTGTCAGCGAGCTCATCACCATGTCGATGCAGGCACTTTTGAATGACGGTGACGAAGTACTCGTCCCTGCTCCTGATTACCCCCTATGGACGGCAGCGGTCAGCCTGAGTGGCGGCACTGCAATTCACTATAAGTGCGACGAGCAAGCCGAATGGTTCCCTGATATTGCCGACATCGAATCTAGAATTAATAGCAATACCCGCGCCCTTGTCATTATTAATCCGAACAACCCTACTGGCGCGGTGTACAGCAAGGAAATCTTGCTAGAGCTGATCGAGCTGTGTCGCCGACATGAACTCATTCTTTTCTCCGACGAGATTTACAGCAAGATTATCTATGATGATGCCGTGCACATACCCGTCGCCTCACTCTGTGACGACGTCTTTATGGTTACCTTCAATGGGCTTTCAAAGTCTTATCGCCTCGCAGGGTTTCGCTCCGGCTGGATGATACTTAGCGGAGCTAAGGAAGGTGCAAGCAGCTATATAGAAGGCTTGGAGATCCTAAGCAATATGCGACTCTGTGCAAATGTCCCAGCACAGTTCGCAGTGCAAACAGCCCTAGGGGGTTATCAGAGCATTGGCGATCTCGTCTTACCTGGTGGTCGTCTAAAACAGCAACGTGATACGGCTTGGGAATTATTGAACCAGATTCCGGGTGTGAGTTGTGTAAAGCCACGCGGCGCTATCTATATGTTTCCCAAACTCGATCCATCGGTCTATAAGATAGATGATGACGTCGCGCTCATAATGGACATACTCGATCAGGAACAAATATTGCTAGTGCATGGCAGCGCCTTCAATATCGAAGATACGCAGCACCTAAGACTGGTATTCCTGCCCAGAGCAGATGAACTAGAACCTGCCATTGCAGGCATAGCAAGGGTGTTAGAGAAATATCGCTAGCTTTTCTCGAAGACAAAGCCTAAAACCGAAAGCTGTTTCTGCTGAAGCGCAGAATACGCTGCTCTTTTCAGCAGTCTGCTCTCGAACTCACGACGTTGTAATAACTCCTTCCGAAAAGAGTCAAAGGTTTCGGCTCCCTTACCCTCTTTCAATGCCTGCTTGAACTGCTCACTAAGCTTATCAAGTGGAAATGCAGCCAACAGAGTCTTCCACGGCCCAAGAGCCTCCGCTGCACACTGCAGCGTAACTGGGCTCAGAGTTTCACCTTCATCTCCCTCTTCTGCCGCTATTCCCAATCTAAAATGCTCCTCAAACCCTCGCGCCAATATTTTAGTCGCATTTGATTTTGCTTCTGCAGAATAGCCCGCGATATGAGGCGTCGCAATATCAACAAGCTCGGCCAGAGAAGAATCGATAACTGGCTCACCAGCCCAAACATCAAATACGCTAATGATATCTTTACGCTCCGCTAACACTTGCTTGAGCGCAGCTTCATCCACCACACAGCCGCGGCATGCATTGATTAGCATTGCGCCTTTTCTCAGCGCTGTGAGCTCTGCAGCGCCTAGCAGGTTTCGAGTTGGATGAGGCCCATTTATCGTTAGTGGCACATGCAAAGAGATCACATCGCAATCAAGCGCTTCTTCAAGCGAACAATAGCCACTCCCCTCGCCCATACTTTCAGCCCCATTTTCAGACAAAAATGGATCACAGCGACGAACCTCCACAGCCAGCTTTTCGAGCTTAGCCGCGAATAGGCCACCAACTGCACCAGCGCCAACAATCCCCACTCGACTACCGCTGAGCGAGAAGCCCCTATGCAATTCAGCGTAGGCTAGCGCTGTAAAGCAGTAATCAACTACAGCATTCGCATTACAGCCCTTGGCATCTTCAAAATGTATCCCAGCATCATGAAGATAAGCAGTGTCGATATGGTCTATCCCGCTGGTGGCTGTGCCAAGGAAGCGTATTTTCGTTCCAGCTAAAAGCGATTCATTAACATCAGTAATAGAGCGCACTATAAGCGCATCCGCCTCAACAAGATCTGCCTGCTTTACCTTGCGGCCGTCGAAGAAATGAAGTTCACCGTGGCGGCTGAAATACGTCTCCAACGCTAGAATATTTTTGTCTGCAAAAATCTTCATAGTGAGATCACCGCCGTACAACTACAGCCCTGCACATCGTTCGGCCACGGAAAGAAGATGAGCGCTGTCATCTTCAGCGAACTTGTAGTTCGAGAGAAATTTCTCAAACGAGGAAGTATCGATACTGGCCAGCTCAAGGGAACTGGGTACTGCATGTGCAAAACCTTCGTGTTGATCGCTAGCATTACAGATAATCGTAGCCAACTCGCGACTCAGCAAGGCATCGGCCTGATGCGCCTGCAGCTTTGCGGCTAAGTTAGCAGCTCCACGCAGGGATAGACCCGACACAGCATCCAAGTTTTCATAAACACCATCTATACTAGTAAAGTTTCTAAGCAATTCCTTAGCCTTTACTGGCCCCACCCCAGGAACTCCGGTGATGCAATCAACCGCGTCGCCTACGAGACCTAGATAGTCTGGAAATTGTTCCGGGCTAACACCAAATTCTTCTTCTATATCCGCCCTGTAGCGTTTCCGGTTGCCGCTGTAATCCCAGGTATAATCTTTGTCTGTTTTCAGCAACTGCGAGAGATCTTTGTCTCTAGTCACAATACACAGCGCTGGCTCTCCCGGTAACAGCTCTGCCATCCTAACCGAGAGCGTACCGATAATATCGTCGGCCTCATATTTTTCGCTGGCATAGGAGGCCATACCAAGTATTGAACAGATCTCGCGACAAGCTTTTAGCTGCATGGCGAGATTTTCATCCGGCAGCTCTCTATTAGACTTATAGTGCGGACAAAGCTCGTGTCGAAAACCGCTAAAAAGACTCTCATCTAAGGCCACAGCAATTCGATCAGGCTTAACCCGCCTTAAGAACTGCAGTAGAAACTGGGTAAAGCCGTAGACAGCGCTTAAATCATTGCCATCGACATCGAAGCATTCTACATAGGGAGAAAAATGCGACTGGAATATGTAGATTGAGCCATCTATTAGATAATAGGTATTGTTCTGCTCGGTCATGCCGGATACTCCCTAAGCTTGGCCCTTGAGGCTCGCCAACACCACTATGAATCTACCTTACGAATTAGATACACAAAGCTGCCGTCTTTCTCGATCGACTCGAGCAATTCATGTCCGAGAAAATGACAAAACTTAGGCACATCGCGAGTAGTCGAAGGATCAGTAGCTACTAGCTTTAGTAGCTGCCCAACCTCAATATCACGAATCTTATTATGCAAGAGCATCACCGGTTCTGGACAGAACAAACCAGCGGCATTCAATTCCAAGGCGTCATCCACGCCCTGCTCTTCGATGCCTGCTTGATCTTTTGAATTCGACATAGGAATTATTTTTCTTTCTATCTGTTAGCGTTCAGCCGCTACTTGTAGATCACAGCTCTGACTTTCCGGATCAAAAGTAACTACAATCTCGCCACGCTGTAATTGATTTCGTACCTGCTGCACTTTCTGCTCAAGACTAGTTTCATGAACTCCATAGTCGGTGCCTTCACGACTTATGAACTCTTCAATAATCGCCGTTAGTGTTTCAACTTCTAATTCTTGAAAAGGAATATTCATAGCATGCGACTAAACAAGCTCCACCACCTTTAGCTCTTCAGCGCCTGGGGTAAGTGTTTGTAGTTCCGCAAAAGGGAAGTTCTTCGTATCGGCTAACTGTGACAATGAAACATTGGCAATGCTGCGAAATATAGTCTCAATGCGCCCCGGATGGCTCTTATCCCACTGCTGCAGCATTCCCTTAATAGCCTGGCGCTGCATATTGTCCTGCGTGCCACAGAGATTACAGGGAATGATGGGGAAATTGCTAAGCTCGGCATAGCGAGAAATCTCTTTCTCTTTACAATAAGCCAGAGGCCGAATAACGATATTTCTCTTGTCGTCACTCAGTAGTTTCGGCGGCATGGCTTTCAGCTTTCCACCATAAAACATGTTCAGGAAAAGCGTCTCCACAATATCGTCTCGATGGTGGCCGAGAGCAATCTTGTTTGCTCCTAGTGATTGCGCATGGTTATACAGAATGCCTCTTCGCAGGCGCGAGCAAAGCCCACAATAAGTCTTACCCTCTTCCACCTTATCGGTAACGATAGAGTAGGTATCCTTCTCAATAACTGTGTAATCCACACCAAGGTCATCAAGATAAGCTGGTAAAATGTGCTCTGGAAAGTCTGGCTGCTTCTGGTCGAGGTTCACCGCATGCAAGTTAAACTCGATCGGCGCATGTTTTTGCAGACTGAGCAAGATATCCAGCATTGCATAGGAGTCTTTTCCGCCGGAGAGGCAGACCATCACTAGGTCGCCATCTTCTATCATATTGTAGTCCGCGATCGCCTTCCCCACATCTCTTCGCAGATTCTTCCGCGAACGATTCAATTGGGAGTTCTTACCAGCGCCAGCATTTACTGCAGCCGGCTCAGCATTGGGCAATGAAGCACTACTTAGGGATGATTCGCTAAGCATAAAATCTAGACCCTCTCGATTATCGTAGCGATACCCTGCCCTAAGCCGATACACATAGTCGCCAAGCCAAGAGTAGAGTCCGTGTCTTCCATGTTGTTGAGCAAGGTAGTCGTAATGCGCGTACCCGAACATCCCAGCGGATGGCCTAAAGCAATAGCGCCGCCCTTCAGGTTTACTTTCGATTCAAACACTTCAGTGAGTTTAAGGTCCTTGATCACCGGCAATGATTGCGCGGCGAAGGCCTCGTTAAGTTCAACACAGTCGATATCTTCGATAGATAGCCCAGCCTTCTTTAATGCCTTCTGTGAGGCAGGAACTGGACCATAGCCCATGATCGATGGATCTACACCGGCGTAGGCCATAGAACGCACCTTCGCTCTGATTGTTAGGTTCAGAGACTGCGCCTTCTCCGCACTCATCATCAACATGGCCGATGCGCCATCTGATATCTGCGACGAAGTACCTGCAGTCACGGTGCCGTTAACTGGATCGAAGATCGGGCGCAATTGCGCCAAACCTTCCACCGTAGTATCTGGGCGAATCGTCTCGTCATGTTCCAGTAGCACTTTCATACCGCTCGCATCATGCGCTTCGACACTTACAATTTCATTGGCAAAGCCTCCACCTATACGCGCCTTCTCGGCTAGCGCATGCGATCGAACAGCGAATTTATCCTGCTGCTCGCGGCTGATTCCATGCATCTTCGACAACACTTCTGCCGTTACCCCCATCATCCAAGAAGCCTTGGCGATGTGCTTCGAGGCCTTCGGGTTTGGATCGAGGCCATGCAGCATACCAACATGGCCCATATGCTCCACACCACCAACGATAAACTGATCACCGTTATTGCTCTGGATAGCCATCGCCGCGGCGTGTAGCGCCGACATAGACGATCCACAAAGTCTATTTACCGTTTGCGCACAGCTAGAGTGAGGTAATACAGAGAGAAGCGCCGCATTTCTCGCGATATTCCAGCCCTGCTCTAGAGTTTGATTTACACAGCCCCAGATTACATCTTCGACTTCCTCGGGCGACACGCCAGCATTTCTATCGAAAAGAGCATTAATTAGCAGTGCCGACAACTCTTCTGCACGCACGTTTCGATACGCACCGCCATTTGATCGCGCCATTGGTGTTCGTATTCCATCTACGATTACTGCGTCCCTGGAATTTAACTTCATGCATCCTCCTAACAATTTGTATAAGGCAAGCCTAATTAATAAACGGCTATGCCAAATTTTCTGCGGCTATTCTGAACAAGTTAGCTATAAAAAGTCTCGTTTGCCGAAGCCATCTCGCGCAATTTCTTTGTCGGTTGGTACAACTCACCTAAGCCTGCGTATTTATCTGCAATAGCACAGAATTGGCTCAGACCGAGACTATCGACATAGCGCAGAGCGCCGCCACGGAATGCTGGAAAACCAATACCAAGCACCAGCCCCATATCTACCTCGATCGCGGTATTGACGATGCCATCTTCCAGACAGCGAATTGACTCCATACACAGAGCGGTCATCATTCGCTCTACGATTTCCTCCTCTTCGATCTCATTCTTTGACGATGCCATCGAAGCCGCCAGCTGCTCCGCTGCCGGATTTGCCAACTTCTTTGGCTTGCCTCGCTTATCTATCTCATATGAGTAGAAACCACTGCCCGTTTTCTGGCCTAGGTTTTTCTGCTCAAATAATTTACTTAACACCGTATCTATATCGAGCCTCATGCGATCGAAGCTTGCGGCCATGACAGCCTGCCCATGTGCCGCCGTATCCAGGCCAACAACATCTAGCAGGTAGGCAGGCCCCATTGGCCAGCCGAAGCGCTCCATGGCCTTGTCGACCCGCTTGTAATTAGCACCATCGTTTAATAATCGCGAAAAGGCAGCGAAGTAAGGGAATAGAATGCGGTTAACTAAGAAGCCTGGGCAGTTGTTAACAACGATAGGGACCTTGCCCATCTTCTTGGCATAGGCAACCGTAGTCGCTATCGTCTCATCACTGCTCTTCACGCCACGAATCACCTCGACCAAGGGCATTACTGGGACCGGATTGAAAAAGTGCATACCGCAAAAATTCTCAGGCCTCTTCAATACTGTGGCCAACTCATCTACAGAAATTGTGGAAGTATTGGTCGCAATGATTGCGCCTTCATTGACTAAAGGCTCAAGCTCCGCCAGGACAGACTTTTTGATCTTAGGGTTTTCAATGACAGCCTCGATAACGATATCCACCTTGTCGATGCCGTCATAGCTCAGTGTGGGCTCAATGCTGGAGAAAATATTGAGCATCTTATTACTGCCCATTCGTCCCTTCGCCACTTGCTTGTCTAGCTGCTTGCGCGCTTCAGCCATACCGATATCTATGCCATCTTGCGCAATGTCCTTCATAATAATAGCGGTGCCCTTCAAAGCGGACTGATAAGCAATGCCCCCACCCATAATTCCAGCACCTAGCACGGCCGCCTTTGAGATTGGCTGCGCCGCCGCCTGCTGCTTCTTAGCCAGGCCACTGAGAAACTGATCATTTAGAAACATCTGCACTAGATTTTCTGCAACCTCGGTTGCGGCCAGCTTAATAAAACCCCTGTGCTCGACCTCCAACGCCGCTGCACGATCCATAACGGCAGCTTCCTGCATAACATCTACCGCAGTGATTGGCGCTGGATAATTTGGCCCTGCTGCGGCGGCAACCATTGCCTTAGCTGTTTCAAAGGCGACTTTCATTTCGATCGGTGTAAGTGTTAGCGGAGAAGTCTTCTGCATCCGAATTTTCATATAATCCAGCTTGCCATCATTGCATTGCTGAATAATTTTTTCGGCCGCCTCGATTAGTATGTCTTCATTAACTATTGCATCGAGCGCGCCTTCTGCGAAGGCCTGTTTCGCCTTAATGTGCGAGCCGCTACTAATCCATTGATTGGCATTATCCGCCCCGATCAATCGAGGCAATCTAACGGTACCACCCCATCCAGGCAATATACCCAACTTAACCTCAGGGAAGCCCACAAGCGCGGAATCTGTCGCCACACGGTAGTCCGCCGCTATCGCCAACTCGAAGCCTCCACCTAGCGCGATGCCATTGATGGCCGCAACGGTTGGAAATGGTAGGTCTTCTAGGGCCGAAAAGATTTTATTTATGTCGACGAGCCAGGCATGCAGCTGCTGCTCGCCCTCGACAAACTTCGCAGTAAACTCAGTAATGTCGGCGCCAACTATAAATGTTTTCTTGGCACTCGATAGCACTAGACCCGGCACATCCGCTTTTTGCAGAGCGGCTATTGCCTGCTGCAACTCACGCAGAGCTTCCTTATTGAATTTGTTTACAGACGAACCTTCTAGGTCGAATACCAAGCTGGCAATGCCAGAAGGTAATACATCGACGCTAAGCGCCTTGCCTGAATAAATCATATTTAACTCCATTTAGGGTGAATCGCACGCTGGCTCAGAGCCGAGCATTATAGCCCTGCTGGGGCTATATAAGAAGTCATCGGCTTTGCAATAAGTTCAGTGAAAATTGAGTTATTATCACGCCATGATCAGACACTTAGAGCTGTACCAAAAAGCGAAGAAAGCCTTAGCCACCCCCGCTTACTGGCTGCTTGCCAGCTCCTTGCTTGTACTGAGCGACTCCTCGATAGCAGCCCAGAGCGCGACCATCTTGCTCTACCACCACGTCGCCGAGGACACTCCACCCTCGACCTCCATATCCCCCGCTAACTTCGACGCTCACCTGCGCTATTTGAGAGAAAACAACTTCAACGTCATCGCACTCGACCGGATGATAGAAAGCCTACGATCTGGACTATCGCTGCCTGAAAAATCAGTGGTGATAACTTTCGACGATGGCTATAGCTCCATCTTCGATGAAGCATTTCCCTTGCTTAAGAATTACGGCTTCCCTTTTACCCTGTTTTTAAGCACCGAGCCCATCGACGATGGTCTAGACAACTACATGAGCTGGGATCAGATCAGACAGATGAGCGACGCTGGCGTGATCATCGCCAATCACATGGTCGACCATCCCTATATGCTGGAGGCAACGGGAGATGAATCAGACAGTCAGAGACTCACGAGACTGCGCGAAGAGCTATTGGAAGCTGAGCAAAGAATAGCAACGGAGACTGGGCAATCTCATCGCTATCTAGCCTACCCTTATGGCGAGTACGATCCTGCCATAAAGTCACTCTTGGAAGAGCTAGGCTTTGTTGGTCTAGCGCAAAATTCTGGCGCAGTGGGCCCTGAATCAGATTTCCTAGCCCTGCCGCGATTCCCGCTTGCCAGCATCTACGCGAATCTGGATACGGCGAGCACGAAATTCTCTAGCCTGCCGTTTTCGGTAAGCCAATTGCAACCCGCTTCTCCTGTAACGTCAAATAGGAGTCCGTCAGTCACTCTCAAATTCGAAAGCGGGAAATACAAGCTCAGTCAGATTAGCTGCTTTGCGAATAGCAAACCGATACCGATGACGTGGATAGATAGAGAGCAGGGAGTGCTAGAACTACGCCCCGAAGAGAGCTATTCAGGAAGACGCTGGCGTTACATCTGCACCGCACCGGATCCAAGCTCAAATCGCTACTACTGGCATTCGGTACAGTGGATTAACTTAGATTAGAGCAATGCCCAGCAGCAAACTAGTTTTCAAGCCAGCGACGATCTCTTTGCCTAAGGTTATTTTGCTGGATAAGTGTCTGAACTTCGTCAATATAGTTGGCTCCTCGCTGAGAATAACGCTCCAAGCCTTCAGCAAGCTCAATAGAGTTCAAGCCTCGATTGAGCCCTCTTAGACGTGCACGTTCATCGCGAAAGTCTGCATAAAGATGATGGCTATTGATGTTCAGGAAATAACCTTTAATTGCAGCCTCGATTGAAGCAAAGACCTTAACCTCATGAGTAGCGCCTTCAATCCTTCTATTGGGGACGATGCCACAACCCTCTTTGAAGCACCACTGCCCGAAAATATTGTTACCCTCAAGGGCAAATCTAGAAGTACCCCATGCCGATTCATTTGCAGCCTGAGCTAGTACTAGAGATACAGGGATCACATCGACCTTCAATAGCAACTCTTTTATTAACGCCTGATCACTCGCCGCTTCCGCACCTACGTCATAGATACTTGCTAGGTCTAGCGCCCAATCCCTTTCGCTCTCACTCAATGAAATTCCTCGCTCTACTATCTCAGCATAAGCAAGCAACTCGAGACGCAGCTCGCTGATGAGGCCGTTCTCATTGCGTACATAGTCTTGCAAGAAATCAAAAAATTGCTGCTTCTTTGTATCGATGTCTGAGATAGACGCAAAGTCAGGGAAGACGACAATCGGTTCGACTATTATTGAAATCTCGATAGCCGGTTCGTGAGTAGGTGCGAGCTTCGTTACGGCAAACGTTAAACCGAACAGCCCGAGAGCGACTAGTCCAGCAAGGGCAAGCTCTAGCTTGCGTTTTTGCTTTGCAATTTCACTCATCGACGGCATCAAAACTCCTAGATATCGTTTCTACAAAAACAGCTATTTACTGTGTTGATTATTGTCTCAGTAAAAAATACTTGAAGTGACGCGAGTCACAAAATATTTTTACCGAATATGTAGCTTAAAACAACAACTGCCGATTCCTGGGCAAGGTGTTTGCTTTTAACTGGACTCGTCTTGCGTACTGCCTCCCCTACAGTCCGGTGACGTGGGCGAAGAGCCCTGCCGCTGCTCCCATTCTTGCCCCGTATACAGATGCAAGGCCAAGGCATGCACATCGCCTGCGAGCTCGATTTGTAGCAATTTGTAGACTGCCTGATGTCTGCGCACTAAATTCAAGCCTGTGAATGTTGCAGAGACCGCTGTGATATTAAAGTGAGACTCAGTCGCTGGCCCACCGTGCATATGGCTCTCGTTCGCAACTACTAACATCGATGGCTGTAGCGCCTCCGACAACTTTGCTTGAATCGTTTCCTGTACTGACATTACTAACATCCACTCCCTAAATATCCATTACAAGCAGTTCTATTCCCATTCAGTATAACGTAATTACTGTCGATATAATGGAGTGGTCAAGGCCCGCTAGCCTCGTTACACTGTCGCCCTCACGGAGCCCCAAAAATGGCCATTTCCTGGTACCCCGGACATATGCACAAAGCCAGCAAAGAGCTGGCGAAGATCATGCATAAGACAGATGCAGTGATCGAAGTATTAGACGCACGCATACCCGAATCAAGCTGCAACCCCTTACTCGCGACTATTCGCGAGGGCCGCCCCTGCATTCGCATCCTTAATAAATCGGACCTAGCCGACGACGAAGTCACCGCAGCCTGGGCCGCACACTTCTCCAAACTCGATAACAGCGCCTGCCTAATCAACGGCAAGGGCGCACAGATCAGTCGAGCAGACATCGTAAATACCGCCAAGAAACTCATCAAGAATACCGATGAGACCGTGCTAATTCAGGGACAGATTGTTATCGATGGCATCCCCAACGTTGGTAAATCAAGCCTCTTAAATCAGTTGGCTGAGCGCAAGGTAGCGAATACCGGCAATGAACCCGCGGTTACCAAGGGCCAGCAACGCGTAAAGCTGCAAGAAGGCTGGTACCTGATCGACACTCCCGGCATGCTCTGGCCAAAGCTGGAAGACCAAGAAAGCGCCTATAGATTGGCTATTACAGGCACGATTCGAAATACGGCGGTAGAGGTCGCTGACATTGCCTGGTTCCTCGCCGAACTACTCCTACGAGACTATCCACAGCGCCTCGCGACAAGATACGATTTACCTGGCTCCATTACCGAGCCCGAAGCCTTCTTCGAGGCCCTAGCGAAGCAACGCGGATCCATAGGTCGTGGAGGCAGAGCGGACCTGAACAAAACGGCAGAAATATTACTAAACGAATTCCGCTCAGGTAAACTAGGCACATATAGCCTGGAGACACCGCCCACGTAACGTCACCTTTGCAGGAACGTTGTGCCAGGAATCTATCAAGCAATTCAAGTTACAAAAGGCAAACCTAAGCATGGCCGTAGTAAGCAATCCTGACACCGAACAACGCAGTTCTATTAAGCCCCCGAAATTACACCCAGCTTTCGAATGGCAACGCAGCGAAGAAATTAGCTCTCTGAACATCACCATGGAAGAGTATGTTCATCGGGTAACGGGTGCGAGACACTTTCACCTAAGTAGTAAAAATACCGAAAACGTATTTCTCGTCGCCTTCCGAACAGTTCCTATGGATTCCTCAGGCGTCGCGCACATTCTGGAGCATACAGCGCTGTGCGGCAGCAAGAAGTTCCCTGTTAGAGATCCATTCTTCATGATGATTCGGCGCTCCCTGAACACCTTCATGAACGCGTTCACCAGCAGCGATTGGACCGCCTACCCATTTGCCAGCAAGAACAAGAAAGACTTCAACAATCTCTTAAGCGTATACCTCGATGCCGCATTCTTCTCGCGCCTACATGAACTCGATTTTGCGCAGGAAGGGCACCGCCTCGAATTCACAGAACCAGAAAACCCCGACAGCGAACTGCAGTATAAGGGCGTGGTCTTCAATGAAATGAAAGGTGCCATGAGCTCCACAAATAGCGTCTTATGGCAGACCATCAGCAAGTACGTGTTCCCCACCACAACCTATCATTACAATAGCGGCGGCGAGCCCGATCATATCCCTGACCTTAGCTATCAGCAATTGCTAGACTTTTACAAGAGCCATTACCATCCGAGCAATGCCGTCTTCATGACTTTTGGTGATATATCCGCATTCGATCACCAAGAAAAATTCCAAGAGCAAGCGCTTTCTCATTTCGACAAGCTAGACATTAATATCGAAGTGAAAAATGAAAAGAGATACCTGGCCCCCATATCCGTAGAAGAGTCCTATGCAAGCGAGGAATCCGAAAAACCACAGAGCCATGTAGTCCTTGCATGGCTCTTGGGGCGCAGCACCGACCTTGGCGAGTTATTCCGCGCAGAGCTTATTTCTAGCGTGCTATTAGACAATAGCGCGAGTCCCTTGCTTCGAGCGCTCGAGACTAGCGAGCTAGGAAGCTCCCCATCACCGATGTGCGGACTGGAAGACTCAAATCGAGAGATGAGCATGATGGCAGGCCTTGAAGGCTGTTTGGCAGAATCCAGTGAAGCCGTAGAGAAGCTCATTATCAAAACTCTGCAAGATGTGGTGAAAAACGGAATCCCCTACTCGCAGGTTGAGGCTGCTCTGCATCAATTAGAGCTACACCAGAGAGAGATCTCCGGCGACAGCTACCCCTATGGCTTGCAGCTTATTCTTGCCGGACTCTCAACCGCGATGCACCGTGGCGACCCTATCGAGCTATTAAATATCGACCCTGCGCTTGCCGAGCTGCGGGAGCTCATCAAGGACGATCGATTCATTCCTAATCTTGTGCAGAAACTACTTCTCGACAACCCTCATCGCGTCAGGCTGACACTAAAACCTGATCCAGAGTTAGCCAAACGCAAGGTGCAAGCCGAGCTGGATCAACTTGCCGCCATCAAGAGTACACTTGCGGATGACGAGAAATTGGCCATTGTGGAACAGAGCAAACTACTCGCAGCTCGGCAGATGGAAGAAGATGACCCTGGCCTGCTTCCAAAGCTTGGCCTCGAAGATGTTCCAGAATCCATCGACGAACCCGAGCGATTTGATACAGCTCTCAGTAGTAGCAATGCCCCTGTTAGTTTTTACGGACAAGGTACTAACGGACTCTGCTATCAGCAAGTTGTAATGGCCATACCTCAAATCGATCAGGAGCTCTTAGATGTTCTGCCTCATTATACTACCTGCCTGACGGAGTTTGGCGTCGGCGACAGAGACTACGCTGAAACACAGGCTTGGCAGGCCCAAGTAAGCGGCGGCATCAACTGCTTCAGCAGTATCCGTAGCGACTTGAACGATGTGCAATCGAGCAAAGCAATCATCTCTTTCTCGTCGAAATGTCTGCGTGACAATCACTCGCAAATATCTGAGTTGCTACATAGCACTATTCATGAGGTGCGTTTCGATGAGGATAAGCGCTTGCAAGAACTCATCGAGCAGATTTGTGCACGTAAGGAGAACAGCATCACCGGTCAGGGGCACAGCCTAGCGATGAGCCTCGCCAGTAGCCGCATGAGCCCCACCGCCCTGCTCGCCCATCGCTCAGGCGGCCTAGAAGGTATCAAGCAACTCAAAGCATTGAGAGCGCAGATGGAACAGAAGTCTTCGCGCATCGAGTTGCTGAACAAGTTTAAAGCGCTACATGACAAGGTTCTAGCTGCAAACAAAGAGTTTCTGGTAATTGCAGAGCCTGAGCATCGCAGCCAACTAATCTCGGATATCGATAGTGTGTGGGGAGCCTCAGTTGGCGACACTAGTGACAATCCTCTGGTGTTGGAGCCATTGAGAGAGAATGTAAGACAGGCATGGTGCACGACCACCGCCGTGAACTTCTGTGCCAAGGCCTACCCTACCGTTGCCTCAGGGCATGCGGACAATGCCCCCTTGCAGGTATTAGCCGGCTTCATGCGCAATGGCTTCCTGCACCGGGCAATACGAGAGCAAGGCGGCGCTTATGGCGGCGGAGCCAGCCAAGATAACGGCTCTGCTTCCTTCCGCTTTTTCTCCTATAGGGACCCGCGCCTGCAGGAGACGCTGGCAGACTTCGACGCAGCCATAGACTGGCTTATTTCTAACGAACACAAGCCACACCAACTGGAGGAGGCAATATTAGGCGTCATTGCAAGCCTCGATAAGCCGGCCTCACCAGCAGGCGAGGCAAAGCAGGCCTATTTTAATCGAGCATTTGGTCGTACTCTGGAACATCGAAGCCAATTTAGGAAACAGGTACTAAGCACTACCACCGCGGATCTAAGGCGTGTAGCACAGCGCTATTTAACTCCTGCAAATGCAAGTATCGGTATTATCTGTAATAAAGAATCTGCCGAAAGCCTGAGCATCGAAAACATGGAAATAATAAATCTATAGATATTACAATGAGTTATGGATCCTTTGTAATGTATAATATTTTCTTTAAAAGCACGCTGGAAAACCTAAGATGATTTTGGGAACTTTTCCCCAGGTACCTAGTCAGAGTATATGTAGGTAGATGCAATACAAGATGTGAGTTTTGTTTCATTTATCTCTCCTTTGATAGTATATTTAGCCCAACTTCCTCTGGTCGTTGGGCTTTCTTTTGCCGCTTCTAAAGCTCAGTAACCACCCCATTCGATACCGACCTATTCGAATCTCAAACCTCTACGATGCACCTCAACTCATCCAAATCACCCAGTACTTATAAGCAGAAGAAACTAGCAATTCTATGGATGCACAATACGCAAAAAGGGAAGCCACAAATGTCACCTTAGTAGGCATGTTGCTTGACGTGGTTCTTGGGATTATCAAAATAGTTGCTGGGGGCATAACAGGATCATTTGCGCTTATAGCCGATGGCATCCACTCTCTTACCGATGCTGGGACGGACGTTTTCGTAATAATCGTGACCCGCCTAGCTCATGCCGAGCCCGATGCAGAACATCAGTATGGCCATGGAAGATTCGAAACCTTGGGCACCATTGCCATGGGCATCGTCTTTTTCATCACAGCCGCCCTCTTACTTTATGATAGCGTTGGCAGACTGCGGCTCGATGAATCTTTGCCCATCCCCGCCGCTGGGGGTATCGCCATCGCCCTGCTAGCGATAGCAGCGAAAGAATGGATATATCACTACACGATGCGTACAGCGAAGAAACTAAATTCCAAGCTGCTTAAAGCGAACGCCTGGCACAGCAGGTCGGATGCCATCTCTTCAATTGCTGTTCTCATCGGAATACTCGGTGCACGACAGGGCTATCTCTGGATGGATACCGTTGCTGCTATGTTCGTCGCTCTGATCATAGCGAAGATTGGCTGGGAACTCTGCACCGATAGCTTAACCGAGCTCGTCGATACGGCTGTATCTAAACAGCGCCGCGAACAATTCGAATCCTGCGTACTGGACATCGATGGTATTCGAGGGATCACAGATCTACGCAGCAGATCTTCAGGCGGGAAAATCATTTTAGAGCTTAGGCTATTGGTCAATTCCTACATCTCCGTATCGGAGGGTCATCAACTTGGCGAATTAGTAAACAAATCGCTAATCAGTCAGTTTGCTGACATTTCAGAGGTGCTCATTCACATCGATCCCGTTCAACACGAAACGGCAGTAGATGAATCGCAGCTGCCTGAGCGCACACAGCTAATTGCATCTCTGAAGGCTTGTTGGAAAAATTTGATAGATAAAGACTCTATCGCTTCTATTGATCTGCACTATTTAGGTGGCGCTATCGAAGTCGACCTTATACTCGATGTCGATAATTTATCAAAGACTACAGCTAGAGACTTGGAAACGGCCATAGAGGCAGAGCCGCATATCACAAAGCTACGAATATTTAACAAATTGCATGAATCCAAGCACGACCGAAGCTCATCTTAAGACCCTTGTGCTGCTCAGTGTAGAGTGACATATTTGCTTACAATTGTGTCTCAATTGCCTATACTAGTGCCCTGCAGCTGTCCTCAAAGGCGGCCCTTGAATTAAAACGCTGAGCTACAAAAGCAAGAAGCAGAAAAGGACATTCGGTTAGCAATGAAACCTACTGATACCTCCGATCCGAATTACTTTCATAAGGTAGTCGACTGCCAGTGGGCATGCCCCGCTCATACACCCGTCCCTGAATACATCCGTTTAATTGCCGAAAAACGCTATTCCGATGCCTATATGATCAATTGGCATTCGAACGTGTTCCCCGGCATTCTCGGCCGAACCTGCGACCGTCCCTGCGAGCCGGCTTGCAGACGCGGACGCGTCGAAGAAGAGCCCGTCGCCATCTGCCGATTGAAACGTGTTGCTGCCGACTATAAATCTGACATCACTGACCGCCTTCCTCAAGCACCGAAGAAAAAGAACGGCAAGCACATCGCCCTCATCGGTGCTGGGCCTGCCTCACTCACCGTTGCCAGAGACCTCCTGCCACTCGGTTATGAGATCACACTATTCGAGAAAGACTCGCTCAGCGGCGGAGCCATGCGTACCCAGATCCCTCGATTTCGCTTGCCTGAGGAAGTGCTGGACGAAGAGCTAAATTATATTCTAGACATGGGTGTGAACTGTCGCTTCGGCGAAGAGATCAGCAGCATGCGTGCCATCCTTGATGAAGGCTATGACGCAGTCTTCGTTGGCACCGGCGCACCACTCGGCAAGTGGCTGGACCTGCCAGGCCGTGAAGAAGCAAAAGCCAATATCCATACCGGAATCGAATGGCTCGCGAACGTCGCCTTTGAACATATTTCGAGTGTGGGCAAAAACGTGCTCGTACTCGGCGGCGGCAATACCGCGATGGACTGCTGCAGAACTTCCAAACGCATCGGCGGCGAATCGGTAAGCGTCGTAGTGCGCAGTGGCTTCGACGAGATGAAGGCCTCGCCTTGGGAAATCGAAGATGCGATGAACGAAGACATCCCCATATTAAACTTCCATGTGCCGAAGCGTTATATCGTCGAAAACGGCAAGCTCGTCGCCATGGAGTTTGAAAAGGTCCGTAAAGAAATCGATGCGAATGGAAGACGACAACTCATTCCGACCGGAGAAGACCCTGCGATACTGCCCTGTGACGATGTGCTCTGCGCTATTGGACAGGAGAACAGTTTTCCGTGGGTAGAGAGAGACCTCGGTATCGAGTTTGATCAATGGGAAGTACCCATCCTCAATAAGTCCACATTTCAATCGACCCATGAGAAAGTTTTCTTCGGTGGCGATGCTGCCATGGGCCCTGACAATATTATTACCGCCGTGGCACATGGCCACGATGCAGCCGTATCGATTCATATGCAGTGCGAGAATCAAGACATTACTAAGCGTCCTGACCCGCTAACCAATCTTAGCAGTCAGAAGATGGGTATCCATCAGTGGTCCTACGATAACGACATTAGCGCAGACTTGCGTTTCGAAGTTCCTCATGCCGACAAGCAAGTGACACTAAACGACATCACAGTAGAAGTAGAACTCGGCTTCGACGAACAGCTTGCGTTCAACGAAACGATGCGCTGCCTGAACTGCGATGTGCAGACGGTATTCACCGACAAACTCTGTATCGAATGTGATGCCTGCGTTGATATCTGCCCCACAGATTGCATCACGTTTACACAAAATCAAGATGAGTCCGAACTCAGAAGCAATCTTCTAGCCCCCGCCGACAACGTTGAGCAAGACCTATACATTTCCGACACATTGCTAACCGGACGCATCATGGCGAAAAACGAAGACCTCTGCCTGCACTGCAGCTTATGCGCCGAACGCTGCCCCACGAATGCCTGGGACATGCACAAATATTTATTCAACACGGCCAAAGCGGAAAACTCATGTCAGAGTTAATTCAAAGCTCTAAAATTAGTGAACTAAGTAGGGTCAATGACTTCGTCGTCAAATTTGCCAACGTAAATGGCTCCGGCTCAGCGAGTGCAAACGGCATGTTCGCGAAGGCTGTGTTTCGCATGGGCATACCCATTAGCCCACATAATATCTTCCCTTCAAATATCCAGGGACTTCCAACCTGGTTTGAAGTGAGAATCAGCGAACAGGGTTATTTAGGACGGCGCGAAGGCGTTGACCTCATTGTTGCTATGAACGAGCAGACCATCGGCAAGGATATTGCCTCGGTCGTGCCGGGTGGCTATGTACTATATGACTCCTCAAAAGTCTTGGCGAACGAACTATTACGTGACGATGTAAACTATTTACCGATACCTCTCAAAGATATTTGCCTAAAAGAATTCGAAAACCCGGCACAGCGGCAGTTATTCAAGAACATCGTCTACGTCGGAGTCCTATCCGCATTTCTAAACATCGATTTCAAAGTACTCACCGAACTGGTCAGCGAGCAGTTCCGTGGCAAGGAAAAACTTATTCTGCCGAACATTCATGCACTGGAACTCGGCCACCAATACGCTAGCGACAACTTTGAATGTCCGCTCAGTCTGCGACTAGAAAAGAGTGACAAGAACAAGGGCAAGATTCTGATGGATGGCAATACCGCCACCGGACTAGGCAGCGTTTATGGTGGTGCTACGGTTGCCGCTTGGTATCCGCTGACTCCGTCCACATCCGTGGTCGATAATTTCGCGAAATATTGTCAGCGTCTACGTATCGATGCCGGCACCGGTAAAAAGAAATTTTCAATCGTGCAGGCCGAGGACGAACTCGCAGCAATCGGCATCGCTATCGGCGCAGGTTGGAATGGTGCGCGCGCATTTACGGCGACCAGTGGCCCGGGCATATCTCTCATGCAAGAGTTCCTCGGGCTAGCCTACTTCTCTGAAGTGCCCATCGTACTTTTTAATATTCAACGCGTTGGCCCATCTACCGGCATGCCGACACGCTCACAACAGGGCGACCTACTCTGCTGCGCCTATGCATCCCATGGCGACACCAAGCATGTGCTGCTGTTTCCTGCGAACCCCAAGGAGTGTTTCGACTATGCAGCAAGCTCCTTCGATATCGCAGACCGAATTCAATCTCCCGTGATTGTCATGAGTGACCTAGAACTCGGCATGAACGAACAAATCTGCGAACCATTAAATTGGGATGACCAAAGTCGCTACGACAGAGGAAAAGTGCTAAACGCAGAGCAGCTGGAAGAGATAGAAAAATATGGTCGCTATCTCGATTCCGATGGCGACGGCATACCTTATCGCACCTATCCCGGCACTCACCCAGACAAAGGCAGCTACTTTACACGTGGCAGCTCACACGATTCTTACGCTGCCTACACGGAAGATGGCACTGTTTACGCAGAGGTAATGGATAGATTAACGCTCAAGATGAAGACGGCGATCGACTACCTACCAGAGCCTATGTTTTCAGATTCGAGTAGCAACAAATTGGGCCTGGTTTACCTCGGCACCACGGATAGTGCTATCAATGAAGTATTAGACAGTCTCGCGAAAAAAGGCATAGCTCTAGATACTATGCGTATCCGAGCCTTCCCTTTTCATGACAGCGTTACAGAATTTATCGACAAGCACGAGCTGGTCTATGTGATCGATCAGAACCGTGATGCGCAGCTAAAGAGCCTACTTAAGATAGAATGTAATATCCATGAAGAAAAGATGCACTCTATTCTCAGCTACGATGGCGCATTAATTACTGCGCGACATATCGAAAAATCTATCATTGATTCCATGACCGACGTGGATAGCAGCGGTGAAATACCCGCATAAGCGACAGCAACTATGAGCTATATAGCTAAACCAAAATTCAAACACCCGCAGATGCAGACCAATGATATTGGCCTGACTCGAAGAGACTATGAAGGCACCTTAACCACACTCTGTGGTGGCTGCGGGCATGACTCAATAAGCGCGGCTATTATTCAGGCATCTGCCGAGATGTCTTTGGAGCCACATCGAGTTGCCAAGATTTCCGGAATAGGCTGCTCCTCGAAGATACCTTCCTACTTTCTTAGCAAGGCGCATGGATTTAACTCAGTGCATGGACGCATGCCTTCGGTAGCGACAGGAGCCAACTTAGCGAACAAGGAGCTCTCGTACATTGGAATCTCAGGCGATGGCGATAGCGCATCTATCGGGCTCGGCCAGTTCTGCCATATTGTCCGGCGCAGAATCAATATGCTTTATATCGTTGCCAACAACGGCACCTATGGGCTGACTAAGGGACAACTATCTGCTACTGCCGATCTTGGCTCCAAAACCAAGTCCGGTGAAGAAAGTCAGTTCGACAATATCGACATGGCATCGCTGGCAATAGAATTGGGTGCGAGTTTTGTTGCCCGTAGCTTCTCGGGAGACAAGAAACAGCTCATTCCCCTCATCCAAGCCGGTCTTAGCCATAAGGGCTTCGCTTTTATCGACGTGATCTCTCCCTGCGTAACATTTAATAACACAGATCTTTCTACCCATGGTTACAAGAACACCTGGGAGAAGCATATAGCCCTCAGTGAAATCGATTTCGTGCCTATGCGCGAAGAGATAACGACCAGCTACGCGGCCGGAAAGGAAAAGGAAATAACTCTACACGATGGTTCGGTGATTCACCTGCACAAGACTGGCAACAACTATGACCCCTCGGACAAAGAGAACGCCTTGCACCATATTAATGAGCACAAGAAACAGGGAAAGATTGCTACTGGCCTGCTCTATATCAATCAGTCTTCGGCTGATTTACATGAGCTACAGGAGACCGTGGACAAGCCTCTTAACAGCCTTGGGAATCAAGAACTCTGCCCAGGCAGTAAAGCGCTGGACGATATCAACAATACCTTCCGCTAATGCTTTACTTGCGCTGCTCTTTGAGCAGATCGTAGGCAGCTTTGATCGCCTGCGTCTTCTCAGTGGCAATATCAATCATCTCCTCCGGCAAACCTTTTGCTACTAGCTTATCGGGATGGTGCTGATTCATCTGTCTTCTGTAAGCCTTCTTCAGCTCGACATCACTGCACTTAGCCGGCACACCTAACAACTCGTAAGCCGCCTCAATCTTCTCTTTAGAGGATTCACTGTCGGCGAAGTGGGCCTGGCCGGACAAGCGGCTAATTAGCGCATCGAATTCCACCTTCGAGAATCCAAGGTCGCTAGCAATTCCCTCTATTAGAGTTTTCTCTCGAGGGTCCAGCCGGCCATCGGCGAAAGCAGTAGCCACTATGATCTCTAGGAATATCTGAATTAGGTTTCTTCGCCTGAAGCTTTCTCGCTTGAACTGCGCGAGTACTTCATGCACAGGAAAACCCTGCTTCTTTCCTTCGTTAAAGAGATTTATTGCTACCGTGCGCTGCTGCTGGTTCAGCCGCATCTGATCCATGACTCGTTCCGCCATGGCTATCTCGTCCTTCGTGACCCGTCCGTCGGACTTAGCCACATAACCCATTAGCGCAAATGTCGTGGTAAAGAATACCGACTGCACGCGCTCGGTAGCACCTAGCCCTAGCGAGCTGTCAAAAGAGAGTCCATCTAAGCCGCCGTCGAAGTAATTGCCTAGCGCCGCACCTAACACTGCTCCTAAGGGCCCACCCATCATGAAGCCGAATGTTCCGCCTACTACCTTTCCCCACCAACTCATATTCGTACTCGTTACTACTAATAGTGTGTATTTTCGCAAAACCTAGTGTTTCGACAATCCAGACTTGCTACCATTGAATTCTCTAAGAAATTATAGCAAAGCGGCTTTCGGCAAGGGAGTCTACTAGGAAATGAGACGCTGAAACCAGTTCTTGTCTAACTCTCTTCTACATCCATCTAACTGAATCGCAAAACGACTCGAATTCGCCTGTACGCGACCGGCCGCATCGACCAACCAGCGCTTCTTAATATAAGACCCGCGCTGATAGCCACCGTTACCCTCGTGGTAGGCATAATACAGATGCAGCGCATTATTGCTCGAGATATTGCTCAGCCGTCTAGAGTTCACGTTGTACCAAGCAACGAAGTCGATAGCATCTGAAAATTTTCTACGCGAGGCACGGCTGTTACCCGATTTTTGTTCATATTCCTGCCAGGTTTCATCTAGCGCCTGCGCATAGCCGTAGGCAGAACTTGGACGACGGCCAGGAAAAATCCACAGAAACTTATTTCTAGCGGGCTTCGCGCGAGACTTAAACGAAGACTCTTGATAGATAAACGCCATGTTTATCGATATAGGAATACCCCAACGCTTCTCTGCGCGCTTAGCGGCCTTATACCAGCCCCTACGATCCTCGAATATATCACAGATGTCGGTCACACTTTCTGGCGGTGAGCTTGCACAGGCCACTAGTAGCGATGCTAATAGAGAAAGGTAAACTATCTTTTTTGCGAGAGCTTTCATCATATTTAAATTCAGTTGTGCTTACTTATTCAGGATTATCTGAACATTAATTACTTAGCTCTTCAAGATGTTCAATAAATTCTCCTTCATCGAGAATTTTTATGCCCAACTCTTCTGCTTTCGTGAGTTTCGAGCCGGCGCCAGGCCCAGCTACAACACAGGAGGTATTCTTCGATACGCTTCCAGCAACCTTCGCCCCTAAGGCTATTAACTTCGCCTTCGCTTCATTTCTCGGCATCTGCTCAAGAGTGCCAGTAAGGACGTAAGTTTCACCAGCTAATGGCTTTGCTGAGTCGTCGTGACTAGGTTCAAGTAAAGGCCACGTCACACCACTGTCTTGCAATTCTTTAATGAGGGCAACATTGTCTGCATTATCAAAGAATATCCGAATATGCTCTGCCATTATCGGGCCGACATCGGACACCTGCACCAGACTATCGAGCTCGGCTACAATGATGTTCTCTAGAATGCCGAAATGATTAGCCAGCTGTAACGCCGTCGCCTCGCCTACCTCACGGATCCCTAGGCCAAACAGAAAACGCGGCAGCGTCGTCTGTTTACTCTTCTCAATTGCAGCAACTATATTCGCTGCCGACTTGTCTCCCATCCGCTCAAGGCTAGCAAGCTGCTTCGCTGTAAGTGTATAAATGTCCGCAACATTTGAGATGATCTCTTTATCTACGAGAATCTCTATAAGCTTATTGCCAAGCCCCTCGATGTCCATCGCGCTGCGGGAGGCAAAGTGTTTTATCGATTCCTTGCGTTGCGCAGGACAGATAATCCCTCCGCTGCAGCGATATAGAACCTCTCCATTTTTCTCCACTTTCGAGCCGCAGGCTGGACAAGCCTCAGGAATTGAAATTGATTTTCTTCTTAGCTTATTAGACCCTTCATGGGGAATCACTTTGACGACTTTGGGAATTACGTCTCCCGCGCGACGCACGATCACGCGGTCACCGATACGCAGCCCAAGACGTTCGATCTCATCCATATTATGTAAGGTGGTATTGCTCACGGTAACGCCGCCCACAAAGACCGGCTCCAATCTGGCTACTGGCGTGATAGTGCCAGTTCTACCAACTTGAAACTCTACATCGAGCACCGTGGTAGATTTTTCTTCGGCAGGAAACTTATAAGCCATAGCCCAGCGCGGACTACGTGCATTGCTACCAAGCTGTAACTGCAACTCCAAATCGTCCACCTTCAAGACCGCGCCATCAATCTCATAAGACAAACTATTTCTCTTTGCTAACAGATCCAAGCAATATTGCAGACAGGCATCGATGCCTGTCTGCACACTGCGATCGGGGTTAACAGGCAGTCCCCACTTTTCGATTAAGGAAAATATCTCACTCAGGGTTTTTGGAAGCTTGACACCCTCAACAAGGCCGACACTATAGCAATACATCTTCAGCGGTATCTTCGCTGTCCTCGATGGGTCTAGCTGCCGAATCGCACCTGCCGCCGTGTTTCGAGGATTGACAAATATCTTGCCGCCCTCTTTCTCAGAGGCCTCATTTAGCTTCTTAAAGCCGACTTTATCGAGAAATATTTCGCCTCGAATTTCGACCAGCGTGTTTTTCTTCTTTGGCTTCAATTGCAGCGGGATGCTGCCGATCGTACGCACGTTATGAGTGATGTCTTCACCTACAATGCCGTCTCCGCGTGTGGCCGCCCGCTCCAAAACCCCGTCTCTGTACAGCAGACTAACTGCTATGCCATCCACCTTTGGCTCACAGCTATACTGAATCGACGACTCTGATTCCAATCGCTTCTTGAGGCGTACCTCGAACGACTGCAGATCGGCCTCATCGAATACCTTGCTCAAGGAGAGCATAGCGATCTCATGCTTGACCTGGGTAAAACCAGCGATAGCCTCACCACCGACGCGTTGTGATGGTGAGTCTTCATCGACAAGCGCGTATTTTAGTTCTATCTCTTCGAGATGGCGCACCAAGGCATCGAAATCAGCATCAGTAATTTCAGGCGCGTCTTGAGAATGATACAGATAATTGTGATGCTCGATCTGCTGGCGGAGAGCATCTACTTCCCGTAGGATTTTTTCAGGAACTGCCATAGGGTTAGCTCTGAGATAGGGGTTAGCTCTGAGACAGAGTTAGTTCTGAGATAAGGTTCTGATACTTAGTTTGAGATAAGTATAACTTCTTAGCCGCGTGCTGCCACAGCCTTAAGGCGGCGTAACTCGAAGTCACGAATGCGTTGACGATAGTGTTCGATGGTCTGCCCAGTCATACCGTTGCGGTGATCATCTTTAAGGTCTCCATCAAGCGTATCACGAATCTCCTGTGCCACAGCTAACATTTGCTCGAAAGCATCAAGATTATTAATAGCCGTCGGCAGCGCTAGGAAGAAGCTAATGCCCAGCGTCGTAAATTCATCCATATTATTTAGATCGAAGGTGCCGGGGTTCAGCATATTGGCGACGCTGAAAATCACCGTGCCTTGATGCTCTTTGCTTAGCCGCTTATGAAATATACTCATATCGCCGAACTTAAGGCCCTCCGTGATCAAGACCTGCAGCAAGTCATCACCGGAGAATACCCTACCTTCTTTCGCAGTAACATTTAGCACTAGGACTTCCGAGTGCTCGGGCTCTTCAACTTCATTTTCTAAGCTAGCTGAGCGCATCTGACCTAGCTCGTCGATAGCCCCATCTTCGAAAGCTGTCTCATCAGAAACCGCCTCATCATAGCCGGACTGCTCGCTCACAGGCTCTAGGTACTCTGAACCCCCAACATTCAATTGCGCAGGACTCTCTTCGAACAGGACATCATCGTGCTCATCTATCGCCGACTCTTCTATCTCGGCAACGGCCGGGCTAGGCTGGCCCTCGTCATCTAAAGCCTTCTGCTTTGACTTGCGCCCGAAGAATGAAAATAAAGAACGGCTAGTCTTAGGATTGACCGTTTCCTCTTCTTCTTCGTCATCATCGAATAGCCCTGACTGATTATTCTCGTCTATCGTTGGTGGATTGCCCCCAATGCGCTCGCCAGCAGTCATTGAAAACTCGTCAACACTGTTATCCGCGTCGAATGGAACGGGCTGTTCTTCTGCTTGCTCTTCTGCTGTTATTTCTTGCTCGAGGAATTCGGCCTCCTCGTTCACTTCGTCATCCTCATAACTTTCGTCATCTGATATCTCGGAGCTAGATTCATAAGCCTCTTCTGAATCATCTGCGTAGTCAGGCGCTATCGAACTCATCGCATCTGCGCTATCTGGGACATCAGCTTCTACCGACTCCTCACCCTCATAGTCGAACAGCGCTGCATCGGTATCGTCAGCATTTTCTGCCTCAGACTCAATTTCCGCTTGCTGCTCAGGATGGCTCTCTTCAATATTTGACTCTACCTCACCTTCCTCCCAGTCTTCCCCAAAGCTATGCTCCTGCTTAGCTTGAGGGATGAAATCTTCCTCTATCTCTTCCTCTGCCTCTTCTTCGATGAGCTCTTCCGCTTCTTCTTGCTCAAACTCTTCGGAGTCTTCGGCGACAGGCTCATCAGCAGGACTAGTCTCGACAGCGAAGTCCTCGGCTGGTTCTGATAGCTCAACCGCATCCATGAGCACGGGAATATGGCTATCGCCCTCGGCATCGGTCAGGTTAAGGGATTTTGATTTAATTTCCGCGAGATCGAGAGCGTTATTCTGTCGATTCACTTCCTCTAGCGAACGCGTGACAACACGGGCACCACCGCCGGGTAACTCCGCCAGCTCCAGAGATTCAAGATCAACGTCTTGGGGGATGTTTTTGTCGATAGCCAATTTGATTTGGCCACGGCGGGCATTGATAGCCACATACAAGCCCCGCAGCACCACGGCGACTATAGCTAGGCCCAATAATAAGATGACTAACTCACGTCCATTCATAGGAAAGTAACAATATCCGACAAGAACACATTAAAAATAAGAAATTTTTAATGTTATCTTGCAGTTAGCGCATTTTCTTTAGCGTAGAAACGGGCTTTTTTGGCGCAAACGCCCAAGAAGACGCTGGAAGGAATTCTTAGCCGCTTACATAGCAGCCAATTCGGCTGCCTCTTCGATATCAACCGCCACAATTCGAGACACACCAGGCTCATGCATAGTCACACCGAGAAGCTGGTTAGCCATCTCCATGGTGATCTTATTGTGCGTAATGAAGATGAATTGAACATTTTCCGACATCTCTTTCACCAGATTTGCATAACGCCCAACGTTCGCGTCATCTAGTGGAGCATCAACCTCATCTAGCATACAGAATGGCGACGGATTCAAACGGAAAATTGAGAATACCAAGGCGATCGCCGTCATCGCCTTCTCACCACCGGATAGCAGATGAATCGTGCTATTTCGCTTACCTGGCGGCCTCGCCATGATAGCTACGCCGGTATCCAGCAGGTCTTCGCCAGTCATGTCTAGGTAAGCATGACCGCCCCCGAAGACTTTCGGGAACAGATTCTGTAGACCAGAATTAATCTTGTCGAAGGTTTCCTTGAAACGCGAGCGGGTTTCTTTGTCAATCTTGCGAATCGCATTCTCAAGAGTTTCCAAAGCCTTCACGAGATCATCATTTTGTTTATCGAGATAGATCTTACGCTCAGATTGTTGCGCGTATTCATCGATAGCTGCGAGGTTAATCGGCCCGAGGCGCTGAATACGGTTGCCCAGCTTCTCCAACTCCTGCTCGCACTGCTCTTCGCTGAGTTCTTCGGGGATATTCTCCAGAACCTCAGCAAGCTCAAACTTCGCCTGCTCGAGCTGCTCAAGAATACCGTCACGCTTTACTGAAGCCCCCTCATTCTTGAGGCGCTTCTGCATGAGACTCTCTCGAATTTGATTGATCTGTTCCAGCACTTGATTGCGCTGCTGCTCAAGAGCCCGCGTGGCATGCTCGTTCGCATCGACCTTGGCCTTCGCCTCAGCCAGCTCCTTCTCCACCTCGAGTCGCTGCTGCAACAAGGCTTCCAAGTCGCTGCGCATCTTCGTAAGCGGCTCGTCGGCGGAGGCTATTTGCTCCTGCAAGGAATCCATGCGTTCCCGACTGCGCTGTACCTGCGTTGCCATCCTATCCATGGTTTCACGCGTAGACTGCAACTGCGATTGAACAGACTGCTGCTTTAGCGCCAACTCATGGGCTAGATCCTTGTCTTTTCTAGAGCTTGCTCGACATGACTCGAGAGCCAGTTGGCGCTCTTCGCGCTGCGCCTCTAATAGCTCGCGAGCGCCTACATCCTGCTCCATGCCGTCCAGCGCCTGCTGTAGCCTAGAGCGCGAACCCGCAGTATTTTCCTCTTCAACCGCCAACTGGCGATTCAACTCTTCCAATTCATGATGAATACGCTCTTTACGTAGCTGCGCCTCCTCAACCTTGGCCATCTGCGCACTGACTTGAGACTTCAATTCACTATGTTGCTGCGTCTTCGCTGCTAGCTCACCCTGTAGACTCTCGCGCTCTGCCTCATCCTGGCTTAGCGCATCTTTAGCCTGCGCTTGATTATCATGTAAAAGATTAGAATCTTCTTCCAATTTTTTGATTTTCTTAAATAAATCAGCAATTATTCCACGTCTTTCTACGATGGATTCCTGCTTATTGAAGTTGCTCACCTGCAACCAAGCACTACCCAGCCATACGCCATCGGCAGTGATGATCGAGTCTTGCGGGCCTAGCTGAGAGCGATTGGAAAGCGCCTCGGATAGATTGTTCGCGACATAAATACCGCGCAACATATCGTTCAGACCCCATTCGCTACTGACCTTGTCGGTCAGAGGGCTGAGTGACATTTGCGAGGTCTCTGCAGACTCCTTGGCGGCACGCACATCGATAAGAGCTACCTTGCCCTGCGGCAGCTCGGATAACATCGCCTCAATATTGTCCAGACCCTCGACACAGATACTCTGTAGCGAGTCGCCTAGCACCATCTCTACCGCACGCTCCCAGCCATCATCTATCTTGATGCCCTCTGCGAGCCTGATCTGGTTGTCCAGACCCTGCTTATCAAGCCACTTGTTTAGAGATTCATTGTCTTGCCCAAGAGCAGCCTGCTGTAGCGCATCTAATGAAGATTGCTTTCCCTTAGCAGTCTGTAATTCACTGCGAATCTCGTTTAAATCGTCGGCACCCTTACTAATAGATGCACGATGCTCTTCTATCGATAGGTTCAGCGCTCGATTTTTCTCTTGCATCGAAGTGAGTGTCTCTTCGAGCAGCAATACTTCAGTTGAGGCTTCGCTGACGGAGTCATCTACGGGCCCTTCTGCAAGCGACGCATTCTCGTCTTCCAGCTTGCGTTTTCGTTCGTGCCCACGCTCAACGATGCTCTCTAATTGCTGAATTCTGGATTGTTCAACCTCGGCAATCTTTCGCGGCTCTTCGGCGCGGAGATTAAAGGCATCCCAATCGAGCTGCCATTGACTAAGGTCTTGTTCTGCCTGCTCTAATAACTCCGAGGAAGACTGTTCTGCAATGCGCGCCTCTTCAAGTGCTGGTGCAATGACAAGCATCTCAGCATCGAGCTGCGTGATCTTCTTAAGATCGACATCCAGTTCTTCTTTGGTCTGCGACCAAACCTCCTCAGTCTCCCGCAGATCGAGATTCTGCTGGTCGACACGCTCTATATGGTGCTCTATCGATTGCTCGATTCTGGCGATGTCATTACCTAGACTGTAAAAACGTGCCTGCACTTCACCAAAGGCATCGGCGAGTTCTGCATTGTGGGATAGATGCTCCTCGATTTTTGCATCTATCTCGCGCTGATCGGCCGTAGTCGACTCGACCTTAATCTCGAGCCCCTTGATAGCCTCCTGATTCTCTTTCAATTCCTGGTCGAGGCTGCGCCAGCGAAGACCGTTCAGATTCGCCGTCGTCTCACGCTCCTGCTGCTTGAATTCGCCATACTTCTCAGCAGCAACAGATTGACGCTGTAAGTGGGCTAACTGGCGACCCAATTCCTCGCGAATGTCTTCCAAACGCTCGAGATTATCCTTCGTTCGCTTGATGCGGTTTTCGGTTTCTCGCCGACGCTCTTTATACTTGGAGATTCCCGCGGCTTCTTCTATAAATACACGAAGCTCTTCCGGCTTCGATTCGATGAGGCGGGACACCATACCCTGTTCGATGATGGAATAACTGCGCGCGCCGAGGCCGGTGCCAAGAAAAATATCGGTGACGTCTTTACGACGCACCTTTGTACCATTCAGGCTATAGGTAGACTGTGCGTCGCGGTCGACCTTGCGCTTAATAGAAACCTCATCAAAGTTCGCATACTCGCCGGTGAGCCTATGATCGTGATTATCGAAAACCAGCTCAACACTCGCCTGACCAACAGGCTTGCGACCTCCAGAGCCATTGAATATTACGTCCGTCATGTTCTCGCCACGAAGGTTCTTCGCGGAACTCTCGCCCATTACCCAGCGGACAGCGTCAATCACGTTCGACTTGCCACAGCCATTCGGGCCAACTACTGAGCAGAGATTGCTAGGGAAATCAATTGTGGTGGGATCAACGAAGGATTTAAATCCAGCTAATTTGATACATTTCAGGCGCATGAATTATTCTAATTATTACCTTGTTCTAGTGATGCTAATTTCGCCAAAAGCTCATACTAGCGCTGAAATTATATCCAAGCCTGAGGGCTCTTTCATAATTCGTTTACTGCGGGAAAGTTTAGCCGATTTGTGAGATCGATGACAGAATTAAACCTACTAAATAGACGAATATAGCCTGCTAATATCAGCCGGCCACCGCCCACAGTGCAAGCCCTCACCTCTGATTTTGATAAAGCTACACAGACTCGCCCATTGCCCCCAAGTCAATAGCTATCTCGGAGGTCAATTAGCAACTTCTGTTACCAACTGTGGACAATATTTTGCCCCATTTACAGCGATGTAAACCAATTAGCCTCAATTGCGTTATTATAAATGAGTCAGCTTAATTAACAGGAGAGCCTTCAAATGCATAAATTTCTATTTGCTCTGATTAGCGCGTTACTTGTTAGCGCTTGCGCGAGTGTCGAAGACCTAAGCGGTAACAATCCAATCATAGACACACAGGGTGTAAATTTAGCGCAATACGACGCCGATCTAGCTCAATGTCAAAGCTACGCAGATGAGGTAGCGATTGCCCAGAAAGCGGGAAGCCGCGCAGTAGTAGGTGCCGTAGTAGGAAGCGTTTTCGGTGCGGTTCTTGGTAATAGTGGCACAGCAAAGAGAGGAGCAGGCCTAGGTGCGGTTGGCGGCGGCGCCAGCGGCGCTGGCGAAGGACTACGCGAAAGAGAGCTGGTGATCAAACGCTGCTTAATGGGCAGAGGCTATCGCGTTCTTAACTAAAGATGCCAGTGACACCAATGATCGCCCTATAGCAATGCAAGCTCCCTTCTATCCGCATGGAATGTCACAATCAAACAAGCTCAGTTAACTTGAAGTAAATGACTTGTTAACTGGAATTCCCCCCCCCTATCCATCTATATTTATAGACAGCAGGGAATGCTATTTAGAGGCACAAGGATGTGCCTCGCCGCTAACTCTTAAACGATGCCAAAAAATGGATTTGGAGGCACACAATTGTTCACAATAGACCTACCTAGTGATATTGAAAAACGCCTGCTCGTTATGGCCATGCACAAAGGGAGAGCCGTACAATTCTGTGCACGAGAAGCAATTCTTGATTATATCGATGAAGTTGAGGAGCGGTTTCTAGCGATTGACAGGGTTAGTGAGGAGGAATCGGTGGATGGATATGATTTGCTGGATTGAATAAAAGAATTGGTCGGGGCGGCCGGATTTGAACCGACGACCACTACACCCCCAGTGTAGTGCGCTACCAGACTGCGCTACGCCCCGAAATTGTTCCTTCTTTCAAAATAGATTGACTGAAACGACCTACTTCTGTGTTTGTCCCAATGCCGAATCCCCGAATAGAGAACTGGCTTGAGATTACTGCGGATTAGTTACTGCAGAAACGGCTACAACCTTGCGATGACAGTCTCTAAGTCTTTCACCAAAGATCTGATCTCGCTGGCGTTGACATTGGATTTTACTAATTCTTCAGGGTTATCGCTCATCTTCTGTCGCGCGCCGCCTATTGTATAGCCTTGCTCGTACAGTAAGCTCTTGATTTGCCTGATTAAAATAACATCTTGGCGCTGATAATAGCGACGGTTACCGCGGCGTTTCACTGGCTTTAGAGAGGGAAATTCAGCCTCCCAATAGCGCAGAACATGTGGCTTAACCGCACATAACTCACCTACTTCACCGATAGTGAAGTAGCGCTTTGGAGGGATTGGAGGTAATTCGTCGTTATTCTTCGGTTCCAGCATAACCCTCTACCCTTGCCTTTAATTTCTGTCCTGGACGGAATGTCACTACGCGTCTGGCCTTAATTGGAATCTCTTCGCCAGTTTTTGGGTTGCGGCCCGGTCGCTGCTTCTTGTCTCTCAAATCGAAATTGCCGTAGCCAGACAACTTCACTTGCTCGCTGCGCTCTAGAGAGAGGCGGATTTCTTCGAAAAATTGCTCTACAACTTCCTTAGCTTCGCGCTTGTTCAGCCCTAGTTCTTCGAAGAGGCGTTCAGCCATATCGGCTTTTGTAAGTGCTCCATCCGCCATATCAAAATCCCCAACTAATTCCGTAAATTCGCATTAAATTTATCTTGTAGCCCGTTGACGCAGTTACTAATTATCGTGTTTATGTCGTCTTCGCTAAGAGTGCGCGAAGGATGCTGCCACGTCAAGCCCAATGCAATACTTTTTTTGTCTTTTGCGACTGCATCCCCTTGATAAACATCAAATATTCG
>TARA_B110000858_G_C17810161_1_pt1 | contig 38277 bp, 38 predicted proteins | sample TARA_B110000858 | Tara Oceans TARA_B110000858 (sample SAMEA4398247) | marine metagenome | biome: Polar Biome; feature: [SRF] surface water layer (ENVO:00010504); material: water (ENVO:00002006), including particulate matter (ENVO:01000060) such as... | depth 5 m | reverse complement strand
TTACGGTTCGAGTTTGAGAGTAGATTGTCAGCAGTATTGCCGCGGCAAATGCTCCCGCCCCCACGGAAGTGAGTGTTACGCAGACCCCCAGCACGATTCCCATCACAAGAGTTAGCCCGGAACGTCTCCGTTGTATGAAGCCTAACAAGAATGACGGCCTATTCTTTATCGCTTTATATCTAAGTTTATTTCTAATTATCAATATGATGGAGGTTATTATTAACATTATACCTAGGCTGAATGTGAGTAATTGCTCGAACCTTGGAGACTCCTGGAAGGTGGTTTGGCTAATGGCGGCATGGACTAAGATCGCCGTGGGTACACTGCCAATTGCGAGCAGACGAACGATGCTCCAATCGACATTGCCGGCGCGATGATGGGAGAAGGCTCCACCAGCCTTTGTAATAGCGGCATAGAGAAGGTCGGTACCAATAGCCACAGGGGCGGGGTAGCCGAGCAGCAGCAATAAGGGCGTCATCAGCGAGCCGCCACCGACGCCAGTAATACCAATAGCGAATCCAACGAGGGCGCCTGCTGAGATGTGGAGAATCAGTTCCATGAAGATTTCTGTGAGACTAGCTTTCTGCTTTGGTATTAAAAATGCGAGGGTAGACTGAAGTTGCTATGCAATAAAGGAATATTTAAGAATATTTTTATAACTAAATGGAATATGCTTCGCGTTTCGGATAAGGCAAGGGAATAGAGCATGAAGTTGCATCAGCTTCGGTATATCTGGGAGGTCGCGAAGCGGGACCTAAACGTTTCTCAGGCAGCTGCACACCTGTACAGTTCGCAGCCAGGCATTAGTAAGCAGATTAGATTGTTAGAAGAAGAGTTGGGCCTCCAGATATTTACTCGCCGAGGGAAGCATCTCGTTGAGATTACACAGGCCGGTCGGGAGATTCTAGAGACTAGCGGAGAGATTCTGCAACAGATTGAGAAGATCCAGTCCTTAGCCCAAGAGCACAGCGATCAGCACAGAGGTAGCCTATCTCTAGCAACTACCCATACCCAGTGTCGTTACGTATTACCGCCTGTCATCCGCCGCTTCATGAATAAGTACCCCGATGTTGCCTTGCAGCTGCATCAGGGTACGCCAACCCAAATATCGGCCGCTGCAGCCGACGCTGGGGCAGATTTCGCTATCGCGACAGAGGCGCTTGAGCTGTATACCGACTTGCTGATGTTGCCCTGCTATCGCTGGAATCGGACGATCCTAGTGCCAAAAGATCATCCATTAGCTGATGAAAATGAGCTAAGTCTTTATAAAATATCAAATTATCCAATCGTTACCTACACTTTCGGTTTCACTGGCAGGTCCAAGCTCGACGAGGCATTTAATGCGCAGGGCCTTAAGCCGCGGGTTGTGCTGACGGCTGCCGACGCAGATGTGATTAAGACCTACGTCCGACTGGGTCTTGGTATTGGCATCGTAGCCAGCATGGCATTCGATGCGGAGATAGATAAGGACTTAGTGGCGCTGGACGCGAGAGCGCTATTCGAGCCAAGCACTACTCATATCGGCTTCCGTCGTAACAGCTACTTCCGTAGCTATATGTATGATTTTATTGAGATGTTTGCTGCGCACCTAGATAGAGATTTGGTGCGCAGATGCCTAGAAGCGAAGAGCAGGGCCGAAGTGGATCGATTGCTGGAAGGTATCCAGCTGCCGGTTTTGTGAGTCGACTCTGCAAGCTTTCGGGAATGATCTAGTTCTTAGTCCGGGTTCTCGAGGCTAGTCTTCGGTGTTGGGTCGGTGCAGGCCACATTCCTTGATAGTGGCTTCTTCCCACCACCAGCGTCCCTCTCGCTCATGCTGGTTCGGTCCTATTGGGCGGGTGCAAGGCTCACAGCCTATGCTGATAAAGCCAGTATCGTGCAGTTCGTTGTAAGGCACGTCGAACATGCGGATGTAATTCCATACGTCCGTTGAGCTCCAGTTAGCCAGCGGGTTTATCTTTACGAGAGGGTGCTCAGGGCTAGAGAAGTTAGTATCGAGCTGAACAATAGGCACGGCGGCCCTAGTTGGGCTCTGGTCCCGTCTCTGGCCGGTAATCCAGGCATCTACAGTTGCGAGCTTGTTTCTGAGGGGCTCGACCTTGCGAATGCCACAGCACTCCTGATGGCCATCCTCATAAAAGCTAAACAGCCCCTTGTCTTGGATGAGCTGGCTTAGGCGTTGCGGGTCAGGGTGCAGTGTCTCTATAGGCAGCTCGTAGTGTCTGCGGACGCTTTCAATGAATTCGTAGGTCTGCGCGTGTAGTCGACCCGTATCTAGGGTGAAGATAGCCGGCTTGTCTATCAGCTTGCTCGCCATTTCTATTAGGGCCACATCTTCGGCCCCGCTGAATGAGATGGCTAGATTAGGCCACAGCTCACTGACTTCCTGGATTATGCCCTTAGGTTCGCTGTCACTGAGGCGGGCGTTTAGTTCTTCTATCTCTTTTGCTGTTGTCATAAGGATCTTCGCGGCTAAGGGCTGTCCCGAGAGTGGGGGCTTGCGGCACATTCTCGGTTATTTGGAGTCCTCGGTAAAGTGCGGGCGTAGACGCTACTTGTCAGCGTCCAATTAAACTATTTAGACGTAATGCCGATATCGATGTTCCACGTGAAAAACTCTAATAAAAATAATGACTTAGACAGTCCAAATGAATTCTTCTACTAAATATTGGTGTTTCCTTCAGCACAAAATCAATATCTAGTAATTAGACAGCCATAGAGTTGGCGGCATTGCTGTTCCAACTTCACGATTTCTGCTAGATTCATGCTGTTTCAAATGGCCTAGAGCCTAGTGCGGGCGAAGCGCGGCACTAGTGCCTTCTAAGTCGCTGTTTTAGAATCAAATTTAGCACACACAATTGAATGCCCAGAGAAGGAGAAGTATAAGTCATGGAAATCGCCTGCCTAGATTTGGAAGGAGTACTAGTGCCCGAGATATGGATCGGGTTTGCAGAGAAGACAGGTATCGATGAGCTGGCAGCTACTACGCGCGATATTCCAGACTACGATGTGTTAATGAAGCAGCGATTGGCACTTCTCGACCAGCACGGCTTGGGACTTCCGGATATTCAGGAGGTCATCTCAACAATGGCGCCCATGCCAGGAGCTAAAGAGTTCATAAGTTGGTTAAAGGAACGTTTTCAACTTATTATTTTATCAGATACTTTTTATGAATTTTCGCAGCCATTAATGCGTCAGCTCGACTTCCCAACATTGTTCTGTCATCGCTTGGTCGCGGATGAGAGTGGCAGGATCGTGGACTATAAGCTGCGCCAGAAGGATCCCAAGCGCCAATCCGTTAAGGCCTTACATGGGCTAAACTTTCGAGTGATAGCTTCCGGGGACTCCTATAACGATACAACGATGCTAGAAGAGGCCGATGCCGGTATCTTGTTCCGTGCTCCGGCCAATGTTATCGAGGAGTTTCCGCAATATCCTGCGGTTGAGAGTTATGAGGACCTGAAAATAGAGTTCTGTGCTGCCAGTGAGCGTGATTTACACGCATAGGGCATAACATCGGGCATAGGAGCTTAACTTAGAACTTAGGATAGCTCCTGTAATGCACTGAAAATATTATTTATTTTATCGAAACATTCCTGATATTCCTGATCGCAGTCGGAATCAGCTACTATGCCGCCTCCTGCCCAGCAGCTAAGTACTCCTGACTCCCATAGTAGGCTGCGGATGGTGATGCTGCTATCAAAGTTACCATCGGCCCCTATATAGAACACCGTTCCGCAGTACACGCGCCTAGCGTCATGCTCCACATTCTGAATGATCTCCATGGCGGCCAGCTTAGGGGCGCCAGTAATGGAGCCCCCTGGATAACAATTCGAGAGAAGGTCTAGCGCATCTTTACCTGGCTGTAATCTCCCTACAACATCGCTTACCATATGATGTACATTACTAAAGCTTTCTATAGTAAATAGCTGATTTACTTTGATACTTCCAGTTTCACAAACACGACCTAGGTCATTCCTTAGTAGATCGACGATCATTAAATTCTCGGCTCTGTCTTTCTCGCTAGCCGCTAATTCTCGCGCGAGGCGCTTATCTTCATCCTGTGACTCGCCTCTAGGGCGCGTTCCCTTCACCGGCTGCGTTAGGACTGTGTCTTTCTCTAGGCTGACGAAACGTTCCGGGGACAAGCTCAATAGCGCACCGCCGTTCCAGCCCAGATACGCCGAGAACGGGGCGGTAGTGGCGCGGCGTAGTTTTAGATAGGCTGCTAAAGGTTCCCCGCGGCCCCGCGCTGTGAACCTCTGGGTTAAGTTGACCTGATAACAGTCTCCGCTATCGATTCGAGACTTTATCTCAGCAAAGGCAGCTTGGTATTCCGTAAGGCTGGTTCCGTTTGCGAACGGAGATTCAAGGCAGAATGTAACGGGCTCAGTCGCAGCGACTCTATTCAGTGACTGCTCGATAGAGGCTAAGGTTTCGTCAATGGCAGTGGCGGAGCAACTCGGGTGCATTCTAAGCTCACAGCTTCTTCTCTCGTGATCTAGAACAATAGTCCAGAGGTAAATGCCGACGAATGCATCGTTGATTGAGAGCTTGGATTTGCCAATAAGAGCGGGATAGCCGAGATAGGCGATTACTGTTCCGGCATGTTCTAGCTGCCGCTTATCTGTAGGCTCTTCTTCAAGTGAAGGGAGAAAACTCTCTTTTAATACTCTGATATTACTTAAAAATTCAGAACTATCTGTGGAGCTGACAATGAGCTCTACCGCATTGTCGCTACATGAAAGGATGCCGTTCTCAACTCGTAGATAGGCAGCGGGTGCAGCCGCTAAAATGTCCAGTCTACCGTTGCCGCCGCCATGGTTGGCACTGTCTAGGAAGGCCGGCATACCAAACTCGTTGAGCGCGCGCATAAAAAGCTCGCTGTCGTGGCAGTAGGGCAGAGATCGCGTGTTTGTGAAGGGCATAGGGCGCGCTTGCGTGCGCTGCTCCGCAAGATTAGAAGTCAGATTAGCTAGAAACGAGAAGACTACCCTGATTTAGCAGCCGGCGCAGTAGTTCCGCTGCCTCAGGGTCTTCGAGTAAGTCGCTAGCTGTGCCAGCTACGGACTCAGGTGCCTCACAGAGAGCGACAATGTTCGAAAGCTGGCGCATTGAAAAACTAGCCATAGCACCATCGACGAATAGCAGGACGCGGTTCTTAGCGACTGACTCCATGAAGGCGAATCGCGAGCTGGGATTCTTCGTCAGTTGTATCCCGTCAGCCAATAGGGCGGCAAAATCTTGAGGGGAAAGCTCTTCATCTAAGGGCTGTATGAGCTCTGGGTATTTCGGCTGGCTAACGTGGCAGCCGAACCAACTGGCAAATTGCTGTTTTCCGGCAAGTCGTTCAGTGAGCTGGCGATAGCTGGCATCAAGCAGCTCAAGCTTGATCTCGGAGTTGCGCAGTTCGCTCTGTACACTGCTGTCTTCATAACGCTGCGCAGGATCCTGATCTTTGATAATAAAATCGCTGAAGCCTTCGATCATTTCAGCCATAGATGGTGCGCGAAATCCAATTGAGTAGCAGAGACTGTCGCTGGTAGCCGTGCCCCAGTGAGCGAATCGTGGAGGAACATACAGCGCGTCACCGGCGCTTAGATTGTATTCAGCGACGGCTTCAAAGTTCTGCAGTAGGTTCAAGTCTTCGCCGGGAATAAGCGCGGCGTCAGAATCACAGCGCTCGCCGATCTTCCAAGAGCGCTCACCCTGGCCCTGCAGAAGGAAAACGTCATAATAATCGTAATGTGGTCCGACACTACCACCCTGGGCGGCAAAGGAAATCATGATGTCATCGATACGCCAACTAGGAAGGAAATTAAATAGGGTCTTAATATCGGCGACGTCTTCAACCCACTGATCTACAGCTTGGACTAGTAAAGTCCAGTTCGATTGAGGAAGTTGGGTGAAGTCGGATTCTTCGAACGGGCCTTGGCGAAGTTTCCATTTCCCTGATTCAAATTCGGTGACTAGGCGGCTTTCAACGAGCTCTTCGCAGGCGAGTCCGGCGAGCTCCTCGGGAGCTAAGGAATCATTAAAGTCTGGTATCAACTTCGACAACAGCACTGGTTTCTTCTGCCAGTACTGCGCTAGAAAATTTTTACTATCGAAAGCCGGATTTAGTTGTCGCTTACTCAAATAGCACGCGCCTGTTCTGCTGCATTCCCTAGATACTTGCGAGGTGTAAGCTGGAGCAACTCTTGCTTTGCAGCCTCAGGGATAGTGAGATTCTGTACGAAATCTTGAACAGACTGCTGATCTATCTGCTTGCCTCTAGTTAATTCCTTTAGTTTCTCATAGGGCTTCTCAATACGGTACCTACGCATAACAGTTTGTATAGGCTCTGCCAATATTTCCCAGCAGGAATCGATATCTTCGTCTATGATTTTGGCGTTAAGCTCGAGTTTTCCTATGCCCTTCATCGTAGCTCGATACGCTATTAGGCTGTGCGCTAAGCCTGTACCTATATTTCTAAGCACCGTTGAATCTGTTAAATCGCGCTGCCATCGCGAAATTGGTAGTTTCTCAGAGAGATGAGCCATGATCGCATTGGCTATGCCTAAGTTGCCTTCAGAGTTTTCGAAGTCAATTGGGTTTACTTTGTGGGGCATGGTCGAAGAGCCGACTTCTCCGGCTACCGTTCGCTGCTTAAAATAGCCGAGCGAGATGTAGCCCCAGATGTCTCTATCAAAATCTATTAGCACGGTGTTGAAGCGGCACACGGCAGCAAATAATTCGGCGACGTAATCGTGCGGCTCGATCTGTGTTGTGTACGGGTTCCAGCTTAGTCCGAGTCCTTCTACAAACTCCTTAGCATTAGCCTGCCAGTCTATATCTGGATAGGCACAAAGGTGAGCATTGTAATTACCAACTGCGCCATTGATCTTGCCTAGAATCTCGTTCGATTCTATCTGTGCGATCTGGCGTCTTAGTCGATGCACGACGTTTGCAAATTCTTTGCCTACAGTCGAGGGAGATGCTGACTGCCCATGAGTGCGGCACAGCATTGGCTGGTCGGCAAAGTCATTGGCTAGTTGTGCTAGCTGTGATGTGATCTCGCGCATCTGCGCAAGTAAAACTTCATCTCGACCATCGCGCAGCATTAAGGCGTAGGCCAGATTGTTAATGTCCTCGGAGGTGCAGGCGAAATGAACGAATTCAAGTTGATCGCTTAGCTCCGCGTTGTCTGCAAACTTTTCTTTAATGAAATACTCAACAGCCTTTACGTCGTGATTGGTTGTTGCCTCGATTGCCTTAATGCGCTGAGCGTCTTCTATAGAGAAATTCTCTATTAGATCGTCTAAGTATTGCAGACCTCTGTCGCCGATGACCTGTAGATCGTCGATCTGATCGTGTTCGGATAGCTCCTGTAGCCACTTCACCTCTACGAGGACCCGATAGCGCATGAGCGCAAATTCACTAAAGTAGGGCGCGAGGTCTTCGCACTTGCTCTTATAGCGACCGTCCAGAGGGGAGATTGCTAATAGCGAATTGTCTGAATCGTTTGCCATCATGTATTCCTTAAATTTCGTAAATATTGTCTTGTCGTTGCTAATATTGCTGCGTATTTTGAGAGCTTATCGAAGCCCTTTTCTAGATAGATGCTAGAAGGCGGCGCCGTAGCGAGCTGGCCGTTTCTAGGATTCGTTTCCTATAGAAGATGAGTCGCCAGCGACGCCCTCCGAGCTGATGCCATAGTACCGCCGATCTAATCCCCGCCAATAACAGCGAGCGTACGCGGTTTGCCACATAATCGTTCTGCAAATAGTCTACCTGTCCCTGCGCCTGGATCCTGTGGGGCAGTGTGCTAATTGTATCCTGATACAGCGTGGCAAGCTGCTCGAATGTTTGCTCTTGGCGCAATTGTCCGTCGGTTTTTTCTCCGTCTTCCATGCGCCAAGGTGTCGTGTTCTCGGAAATTAATTGCAGCGGCTGAACCGACTGCAATCGATCTCCGATATTGGCTTGCATGCTGGGATTGGCATCTAGTTTATTTCGTAGCACCAGCATTCCCAATGTGTAGCGGACTAGACTGGCATTTTCTGGCGAGCTCACCTGGGTGAAGATGTCATTCAGTGTCCGCAGACCCAGATTCAAATGCCCCAGACTGGGATAAACATCGGCCTCTGAGCCTGGATTGAGAACGAGCAGGGGGTTCACGCTGGCTATCAATTCAGTCTGTGAGGCATTGCCATGCAGAGCAAGCTTGTTAACAAGAGCCGCTGACTGCGCGACCGCCGCTAATGCGATGAGCTGCCATTCCCAGCGTGTCAACTCAGCGGCAGAATTGTTCAATGATTGCTCCTCCGAGACAGCGTTCACCTTGATAGAACACGACATACTGGCCTGGTGTCACCGCGCGTTGTGGTTTAAGGAAATCTACCTGCAGCTGTCCGTCTTCGAGCAAGCTTATCTGACACTCTTGATCGGCTTGGCGATAGCGAATTTTGGCAGTGCAATCGAGAGGCATATCTTGAGGCGCTACATTTATCCACGCCGCTTTGCTCGCGAGTAACCGTCTAGAGAACAGCATTTCATGGTCCGAGCCCTGGGCGACCAGTAAGACGTTTCTCTCAAGGTCTTTTTCTACGACGTACCACGGCGCTTCATTATGATCAGTTAATCCACCGATGCCGAGACCCTGACGCTGGCCGTAAGTATAAAACATTAAACCTGAGTGCCTGCCTATAGCAGCGCCATCCACAGTCTCGATATCTCCCGGCTGCGCAGGGAGATATTGCTCTAGGAAATCTTTGAACTTACGTTCGCCGATGAAGCAAATGCCGGTGCTGTCTTTCTTGTCGTGCGTGCTTAAACCTAAGCGGGACGCAATAGCACGCACTTCAGGCTTATCAAGCTCTCCCACAGGGAAGAGGCTTTTTGCAAGGCAGCTTTCGTCCACCTCGCAGAGAAAATAGCTCTGATCCTTATTGTTATCTAAGCCCTTTAGTAGGAGCGTCCCTGCATCTCCCGATTGCTTTCTGACATAGTGCCCAGTCGCGATAAAGTCTGCGCCGAGTTCGCCGGCATACTCGAGAAATGCTTTGAATTTTATCTCGCGATTACAGAGTACATCTGGGTTAGGAGTTCGCCCCGCGGAATACTCCTTGAGGAAGTGCTCAAATACGTTGTCCCAGTATTCGGCTGCGAAGTTTGCGCTGTGTAATTTAATACCTAGGCTGTCGCAGACGGATTGCGCATCGGCTAGGTCTTCCTTCGCCGTGCAATAGTCTGTGCCGTCATCTTCATCCCAATTCTTCATGAACAGGCCTTCCACCTGATAACCCTGCTGCATGAGCAAGTAGGCGGCGACGGAAGAATCGACGCCGCCGGACATACCAACAATTACTTTGCTGTCACTGTGTTCATTCTGTTCAATAGTACTTGTCATGATTTCTCTAGCTGTATTGCTTAATTTATTCTGTGCTCGGCACCACTATCAAACTGAGCGGGTAGCTGATTCCCTTCAGATAGTCGCGAATCACCTCCAATACGAGTGGGCTGCGCATCTGAGGCTCTCGTTGCTCTAGCTCTTCGAGGGAAAGCCATACGGCCTCAACGATGTCTTCATCTAGCTCGCGCTCTGTCCTCGGCTCGATTGCCTTGGCTGTAAAACAGTGACGTATATAGCTTATGCCGTTTTCGGGGGAGGTATATTGGTAGATTCCCAGCAACTGTTCTAGATTGACCCGCCAGGCAGTTTCTTCAAGGGTTTCTCGAATCGCCGCATCTAGCAGAGATTCATTTGATTCAACATGACCAGCCGGTTGATTATAAACGAGTCGGCCTCCTGAATTCTCCTTTACCATCAAGAATTTGCCCGCACGCTCCACAATAGTGGCGACGGTTATGTGAGGAAGCTGCTGCATGTTGAGAAAGCCCTGAGTAACAATTTGGGGTGGGACAATAAGTCAGGGCCAATGCTAGCTGTTAAAAGCCTTCTCGATCAATGGGCTAGCTAGCTTAATTAGAAAACTGTACTAGCTTTGCCCTTTAGCTCGCTCCTAGAAACGTGGATAATGGTCTCGATGATAACGGTTAAGAGACTATGAGTAAGCTGACCCACCTAGATAGTAAGGGCAATGCCAAGATGGTAGATGTCGGAGACAAGCAGTCCACCCACCGCGTGGCCACAGCTAGTGGTCGAGTGCGTATGGATGGCGCGACTTTACAGCTGATTGCTGCCGGTGGGCACAAGAAGGGCGACGTTATTGCGATCGCACGAATAGCCGCGATTCAGGCCGCCAAGAATTGCTCACAACTAATCCCGCTCTGCCATCCACTTATGCTGACGTCTATCGATGTCGAGCTGGAGCTAGACGAGTCACGCAGCAGCGTGTTGATAAGCGCGACCTGTAAGGTGAATGGCCAGACAGGCGTGGAGATGGAGGCGCTTACGGCTGTCTCGGTAGCCGCGCTGACTATCTACGACATGTGTAAGGCTGTAGACAAAAATATGGTCATCGAAGCGATTTGCTTGGATGAAAAACTTGGTGGCAAGAGTGGTCACTTCCAACGAGTAGAGTCGGCTTAGTATGTTAAGCATTCAATATTTTGCCAGCATTCGAGAAGCCCTGGATCGAAATAATGAAGAGCTGGAGTTGCCTGCGAACGTAAGCTCAGTTCAGGCGCTAATCGACTACCTGCTGGACGCGAACCCCCACTTCGAAGCTATCTTTAACAAGGACAGCAAAGTTCTAGTAGCGGTCAATCAAACCGTAGTAGGCCGTAATCATCCGCTTAGCGAGAACGACGAAGTAGCCTTTTTTCCGCCAATGACTGGAGGCTAGGCATTCAGTGATCAGCATTCAGCAGCAAGAGTTCTCACTAGGCGACGAATATGACGCAATTCGCGCTCGCGCAGGCGATGCTGGGGCAATAGTCACTTTTACAGGTCTGGTTCGAGAGATTTACGGCGATGACAGTGCAGCTAGCGCCGTACAATCACTGACTCTAGAGCATTATCCGGGCATGACTGAGAAATGCTTGAAGGATATTCAGTCAAAGGCGGAAGATAGATGGCCGCTGCTGGCTACTCGGATCATTCACAGAGTGGGTGAGCTCTCCAGTCATGAGCAGATAGTATTAGTGGCAACGGCGAGTGCGCATCGCCAGGCCGCCTTCGAGTCTGCCGAGTTCATCATGGACTATCTGAAGAGCGAGGCGCCGTTCTGGAAGAAGCAGAAATCTGCAAACGAGAGCGGCTGGATCGAGTCTCGGGATACCGACAGGGCGGCACTAAATCGCTGGAAGAAACCCTAGAACGAGCAATTTCGTGACATCACTACTTATACTTTTAGCAGCTTAGAGTCGCCGGGCTGCAACTCATTCAGATCCCACTCATCAATCTTAGTACGGATAAGACGCAGCGTAGGAAAGCCTGTTGCCGCAGTCATTCGGCGCACCTGTCGATTTCGACCCTCGCTAATAGACAGCTCCAGCCAACTGGTAGGAATGAGTTTGCGTTTCCTAACCGGCGGGTCTCTATCCCATATTGCTGGCTCATCGACGCGCTGCGCTTTTGCTGGCCTTGTGAATCCGTCTTTTAGATCAACTCCACGGCGTAGGGCCTCCAACGCCTGCTCAGTGAGCTGTCCTTCTACTTGTACTAGGTAGGTCTTGAATTTGCCGTATTTGGGGTTGCTGATCTTCTGCTGCAACTTGCCATCGTTCGTTAGAATTAACAGGCCTTCAGAATCTTTATCGAGTCTGCCCGCCGGATAGAAGCCTTTACGGTCGATGTATTCGGCGAGTGTACGATGTGGCGGCTCGGAGGTGAACTGAGATAAAACGGCGAAGGGCTTGTTGAACAGCAAAATTTGGGACATGCAGCTTGTATCGGTAACTCTTGGGGAGGCTAAAGTCGAGCGCCGCCAATACTTTCCAGTGATCAGCGCCCTGGTGTTATAACAACTTGCGCGAAACTATCCCGCGCTCATGTCAGTCTTTGGCTAGGGAGCTTTGTCTTTCAAGTCGGGCTCATAAATGGAGCCTAAAACGTCAAGTCTGAGCTTCTTCCACAGCGGAGTCGTTGGCATTATCATCAGTGACAGCGTCTGTAATTGAATCCTGTTCGGATGTTGATTGCTTGCCTTCTGCAACTGGCTTATCGATAGCGTGAATATTTGCCGCATGCAATCCTTTGGGGCCTTCGACTGTGTCGAACGAGACTAGCTGCCCAGCTTTCAAGGTTTTATAGCCTTCCATTCCAATGGAAGAGTAATGTGCGAATAAGTCATCGCCCCCTTCGTCGGGCAGAATAAAACCAAAGCCTTTTGCATTATTGAACCATTTAACTTGCCCAGTACTCATGAGAGAACTCCGTACTTCTTATTTTTTATTATTGACGGCGGAGCTTATAGCCCCACTAAATGCTATACAGTAATGGTTCATCAATGTCAAAGTAGGGGGCTCAAATTCAGTGCAATTAAGCCCAGCCCAAAGGGCTTGAAATTGCAGGAGAAAGCCCAATTTATATGTATACTGGAAGCTTCCCTGGGCTTGTTAACTTGGCAGGATTCTCTCGGAAAATGGTACTAGCCAGCCCCGAATCAAGCACTGCAATAAGCTATCAACTCCGTAGTTTGAATGAATAGAAATATTATGAATAAGAACGAGCTAGAAATTATCCCCTCGCAGAGGTCGACGCGTTTGCAGGGAGCGAGAAACTCAGGTGACGGTGGTGATGAGCGCATTGATCACGATTCCGGTTACGCCGCCATTACAGAAAAACCAAAACTACAGAAGCCGCCGCTGTACAAAGTAGTTCTAATAAATGACGACTACACCCCAATGGATTTTGTCGTCGAGGTGCTATGCTCATTTTTTTCCATGAACGTGGAGAAAGCTACGCAGATCATGTTAAAGGTACACACTGAAGGCAAGGGTGTATGCGGAGTATTCGGCAAGGACGTTGCTGAATCGAAGGCTGCGCAGGTGAATGAATATGCGCACGAATGCGAGCAGCCGTTGTTGTGCTCCGTCGAGGTTGATAGATAGACTTCTAACTTGATAGATAAATTGATGAAGCATTAGAGTCGGTACCAAGCTTATTAGTAGATCGAGGCTTTAGCTTTAAGGCCTTCACGAATGGATTAGCCAAAGGGCAGATATGTTAAGTAAAGATTTAGAGATGACACTCAGCGAAGCCTTCAGAGGCGCCCGCACAAAACATCATGAGTTTATGACTGTGGAGCATCTGCTGCTTGCGCTCTTAGACAACGAAGTTGCAGCTAGCGTCCTGGCCTCCTGTGATTGTGATCTTGCCCGTTTACGCGGCGAGCTCGTGGAATTTATTGATGCGACGACACCGCTGATTCCCGAATCGGAAGAGAGTAGAGAGACGCAGCCGACCTTAGGTTTTCAGCGCGTTCTTCAGCGTGCTGTTTTCCATGTGCAATCTTCCGGAAAGAGGGAAGTCACAGGCGCAAATGTGTTGGTTGCCATTTTTAGCGAACAGGAGAGTCAGGCAGTCTACTTCCTGCGTCAGCAAGATATCGCGCGTATCGATATCGTGAACTACATAACCCACGGCATCTCCAAGGCTCCTGGTCAGGAAGGAGAAGGTGAGATGGCGCCGGAACAAGCCGGAGAAGAGGCTGCTGCAGATGGCTCAAACAATCCCTTGGATAGTTTCGCTACAAACCTCAATAAGGAGGCAGAGCAGGGTAACATCGACCCGCTTATCGGACGCGAAGAAGAGCTTACTCGTGTCGTGCAGGTGTTATCTCGCCGCAGAAAGAACAATCCCCTATTAGTGGGTGAATCCGGTGTCGGCAAGACAGCCGTTGCAGAAGGCCTTGCCAAGCTTATCGTGGAGGGCAATGTACCCGATGTTTTATCCGAGAGTGTTATCCATTCCTTAGACCTCGGCGCGTTGCTGGCGGGAACGAAATATCGAGGAGACTTCGAGAAGCGATTCAAGGCTTTGCTAGGCGAGTTAAAGAAGAATGCCCATGCGATTCTGTTTATCGATGAAATACATACCATTATCGGCGCGGGCTCGGCTTCCGGCGGTGTTATGGATGCGTCTAATCTGCTCAAGCCAGTTTTAACTTCGAACAATCTTCGCTGTATAGGGTCTACAACCTATCAAGAATACCGTGGCATCTTCGAGAAAGATCGCGCATTGTCGCGACGCTTTCAGAAGATCGACGTGGACGAGCCGGACGTGGAAACCACCTATCGAATACTTAAGGGTTTGAAATCGCGTTTCGAAGAACATCACGATCTACGTTATAGCGACAAGGCTCTGAAGGCAGCGTCTGAACTTGCAGGTCGCTATATTAATGATCGTTTCATGCCGGACAAGGCTATCGATGTTATTGACGAAGCGGGAGCATTTCAGCGCTTACAACCAGCTAGTAAAAGGAAGAAGCTAATTCAAGTAGCCGACATGGAGAAGGTGGTGGCCGCGATAGCGAGAATTCCGCCTAAGCACGTTTCAAACTCCGATGTAGATGCGCTAAAGAATATAGAGCCTAACCTGAAGATGGTCGTGTTCGGACAAGATCGGGCTATCGACTCTCTAACCACGGCGATAAAGCTGTCGCGTGCGGGACTAAATGATGATGAAAAACCGATCGGTTCATTTCTTTTTTCAGGCCCTACTGGTGTCGGTAAGACAGAGGTCAGCAGGCAGCTCGCGAAAATAATGGGTATCGAATTGCTCAGATTCGATATGTCCGAATACATGGAGCGACATACTGTTTCGCGTTTGATAGGCGCGCCTCCGGGCTATGTCGGATTCGATCAGGGCGGCTTGCTGACAGAGGCTGTCAGCAAGAACCCGCACTGTGTGCTTTTACTAGATGAGATCGAAAAGGCTCACCCTGATGTTTTCAACTTATTACTGCAGGTGATGGACCACGGAACCCTAACAGATAACAACGGGCGGCAAGCAGATTTTAGAAATGTCATTCTGATCATGACAACCAACGCTGGTGCACAGGAAATGTCTCGTGCATCGATAGGCTTTACTGAGCAAGATCATGCCAGCGATGGCATGGAGATAATCAAGAAGGCATTCTCGCCAGAATTCCGTAATAGGCTGGATGCAATTATTCCGTTTGGCGCGTTAACGCCGGAAACTATCCGAACGGTAGTCGATAAATTCCTCGTCGACCTGCAAGTTCAATTGGATCAGAAGAAGGTCTTGCTGAACGTCGACGAAAACGCGGTCGATTGGTTTGTTAAACACGGCTACAGCGAATCCATGGGTGCTAGACCGATGGCGAGATTGATTCAGGAAAAGCTGAAGAAAGAACTCGCTGAAGATATCTTGTTCGGGAAGCTCTCAGCCAACGGTGGAGAGGTGCAAGTTGGCTGTAAAGATGATGAGCTAGTGCTAACAATCAGCGAGAGAAAGCCGCGGGAGAAAAAAGAGTTAACTCCGGCGAAGAACTAGCGTGCGCGATAGGTGATACGGCCTTTGCTTAGGTCGTAGGGAGTAAGCTCAACGCGGACTTGATCGCCGGTTAGAATTCGGATGTAGTTTTTACGCATTTTACCGGAGATGTGTGCGGTCACGATGTGGCCGTTTTCCAGTTTTACCCGAAACATAGTATTAGGAAGGGTGTCGACAACCTCACCTTCCATTTCAATTTGATCTTCTTTCGCCATTTCCAGTCTCAATGTATTTATTCGCGGCGGCATTGTGCCGGATTTTCGCAAGATAAGCAAAGTGGGGGCTAGCTGTGGTCACTTGCAGGCCCCCGTTATGCTTGTTTAGCGATTTGTCGCTATTTTACAAGCAGCCACTTCCCCTGTATTAGCATCTCCAGGGGCCTAAACGTACTCTTGTACTCCATCTTTGCACAATCCTTTATCCAATAGCCTAGGTATAGATAGTCCAGCCCCAAGTCACGGGCTCGTTCGATCTGCCATAGAATCGCAAAATTACCCAGAGATCGTTTCCTAAGTGCCGGGTCGAAGAAGGTATAGACCGCGGAAAGTCCGGTATCGAGAACATCGCTCACAGCCACGGCGATCAATTTTTCCTTTATATAGAAGCAGTAATACTTGCTGCCTTCGGCATTGCTGCGAATGAAGGCGTCGAATTGCTCTGGAGTTGCCGGATACATGTCACCGTCGCTATGGCGTTTCTCAATATAATCCTGATACAGAGCGTAGGCTTCTTCATTACTCAGCTTGGAGCATTCCTCGACACGAACATCCATGTTTTGATTCCAGATTCGCTGGAAGCGTTTGCCGCGTTTAAACTGCGCGACCGGAAGTCTGCAGGAGATACATGCGCGACAATGTTCGCAGTCTGGCTTATATAGGTGTGCGCCGCTGCGGCGATAGCCTAACTCACTAAGCCGGCTGTTCAGATGCTGATTAATGCTCAACTCAGGGTCGACGAAAACAGTCGCCGCGGTCTCATCTTCCCTGTAACTGCAAGGGTGAGGCGCGGTACGAAACAAGCGAATCGTCTCGTTAATTTTCGTTTTAGAATTCATGGGCTTATCTGGCCTATACTAGATTGCTGAGATATTGCTTGCTGAGAGCGCGCACTAGGTAGCGTCTAGATTCCAGGGAGCTGCCTTACCGGGGCGGGGCAGCAACTCATGCAGTTGCTGGCGAAATTCCTCACGGCTAATCTCAATCGCCCCGAGAGACTCAAGGTGTTCGCTGCTTACCTGGCAGTCGATCAACTTATAGTTCCATTGCCGCAGCTGCTTTACAAGATTCACTAGAGCAATTTTCGATGCATTACTCTCAAAACTGAACATCGACTCGCCGAAGAATAGCTGGCCTAGTGCGATTCCATATAAGCCTCCTATAAGCTCTCCATCGCGCCATACTTCAACCGAATGTGCGTGGCCAGCCTCAAACAATTGCGTATACGCCACTTGCATCTCAGCGCTTATCCAAGTGCCGGGAGAATCGCCACGAGGCTTTGCGCAGCATGCAATGACCTCGCTGAATGCCTCATCCAAGGTCACTGTATAGTGCGATTTGTTAATGGCTTTGTGCAGGCTCTTGCTGACGCGTAAATCTTTTGGAAACATTACCATGCGTGGATCAGGAGACCACCAGAGAATCGGCTGCCCCTCCTCAAACCAGGGAAAAATTCCCTTGCTGTATGCCTCTACTAATCGCTGCGGGCTGAGATCGCCTCCCGCCGCCAGCAGCCCATTTGGGTCTGCCAGCGCGAGGCTTATATCTGGAAAGCTCGACTCTGCAGAATCCAGCCAGGGTAGTGACATCTTTAGCGAGATCCGAAGCTGCTAAGCATCTAAGAACTTTTCAGCATCAAGTGCGGCCATGCAGCCAAACCCTGCGCTAGTAACAGCCTGTCGATATATCTGGTCTGCAATATCGCCAGCTGCAAACACTCCGGGCACGCTGGTCTGCGTAGCATTGCCGGCGATACCTGTATTTACGGTGACATAGCCATTCTTCATTTCAAGCTGTCCGGCAAATATTTCCGAATTAGGTATATGACCGATAGCGATGAAGACGCCGTCAACAAGGAGTTTCTTAACATCACCACTGCTTGCATGCTTCATGGCGATACCAGTCACGCCCATGTCGTCGCCTAGCACTTCATCCAAGGTATTATTCCATTCGATAGTGACCTTGCCTTCCTCGACCTTCTCGAAGAGTTTCTTCTGCAGGATCTTCTCCGCTCGCAGCGAGTCACGTCTATGCACTAGCGTGACATGTGAGCAGATGTTGGCCAGATAGAGGGCTTCCTCAACGGCAGTATTGCCGCCACCGATGACTGCTACGGGTTTGTTCCTGTAGAAGAAGCCATCACAGGTAGCGCAGGCACTAACACCTTTGCCCATGAATGCCGTCTCTGATTCTAGCCCTAGATACTGGGCCGAAGCGCCGGTCGCAATGATCAGTGCATCGCAGGTGAACACGGTGCTATCGCCAGTCAGCGTGAACGGCTTCTTGCTGAGATCGACAGCGTTAATGTGATCGAAGATTATTTTGCTGTCGAAGCGTTCGGCGTGGTCTTTCATGCGCTCCATGAGGGCAGGGCCTTGTAGGCCCTCAACATCACCGGGCCAGTTATCAACATCGGTAGTGGTGGTTAATTGGCCGCCCTGCACCATGCCGGTAATTACTACGGGATCCAAATTTGCGCGAGCCGCATAGACGGCAGCGGTATATCCTGCTGGCCCTGAACCCAATATTATTAAACGGTGGTGCTGTGTATCTGTCATAGGACTGCTTCCTGCTTGTAGGCGCTAGTTTTAGCTTGTATTCGACGCACGTTTATATGAGTCGCGATATGTTGTTATATGATGGCAAAGTGCCAAATTTAAAGCTTTGGCGGGACATATTCTACTCAATTTTGCGTCTCAGGAACCGTTAAACTGTTAAGGGTTTCGACTTTGGGGTTTTCTGCGCCCTAAGGAAAATACGGAAGCGTGAAATGTTTCTGATTATTCTCGAAACGATGCTATAAACTACTCGTAGGTCCCTGAATAAATTGAAAAATGCAACTATGAATAATAGCGGGAAAGATCCGGAGGTTAGCAACTTGATGCAGCGCTTAGTTCGCGAAGGCACTCTGATCACTTATTCCCTGCTGGCTCTTTTCCTATTAATCGCTCTTGTCAGCTATTCTCCTACCGATCCCGGCTTCACCACTACCGGCACCGGTGAGGACGTGGTGAACGCGGTTGGCGTCTATGGAGCCTGGCTAGCCGACATTTTTTGGTACCTATTGGGCTATCTTGCCTTCGCGTTTCCCGTCTTGCTCATTTATAAGGTTTACACCTCCTTTCGCGAATCGGCGCTCGAATCTGAGTTCTCCTGGCCTCTGTTCGGACTGAAGACGGGGGGCTTTGTTCTATTGGTGATATCAGCCTGCGGTTTAGCGACCCTGCATTTCCACATCGCCGAGGAATTGCCATCCGCTGGAGGTGTAATCGGCTCATTAGTGGCCGATCTAAGCATGCCTGTCATGGCAACGCTGGGGGCGACACTGTTGCTACTCGCCGTGTTCTTGTTCGGGCTGACTATAACGGTGAGCATCTCTTGGCTTGCAGTGATCGATAAGTTAGGTCAGATAACCTTGAGTACAGTGTCGCGAGCAGCGACCAAGTTTCAAAAATGGAGAGAAGAACGGAAACAGGAGCAGGTTACCAAGCAACGCCTAGAGAGCCGCAAAAAGGTTCTTGATATCCATATCGAGAAAGAAGCGAAGCGCGCACCACCGAAGATTAAAGCTCCGGCTATTAAAAAACCTGCGAAGAGCGCTCGGGTTGAAAAAGAAAAGCAGGGCACGCTATTCGCTGCCTCATCAATTAAAGAATTGCCTGCTATTGGTTTATTGGATGCTTGGCAAGAAACTAACGATTCAGGTTTCTCGAAAGAATCTCTTGAGGCGATGTCGAAGCTCCTTGAGCTTAAACTAAAAGACTTCGGCATAGTGATCGAGGTAACGGCAGTTAATCCAGGGCCCGTCATCACTCGCTTCGAAGTACAGCCTGCTCCTGGCATTAAGGTCAGTCGGATAAGCAATCTTGCGAAAGATTTGGCCCGCTCACTTGCCGTAATATCGGTACGAGTGGTAGAGGTCATTCCCGGGAAAACAGTTATCGGGATCGAAATTCCGAATGAGTCGCGAGAAGTTATTCAGTTAAGTCAGGTACTGTCTACTCCTGAATTTGACAAGGCCTCTTCGCCGCTGAGCATGGCGCTAGGTCATGATATTGTCGGTAAGCCAGTAATTGTCGACTTAGCCAAGATGCCGCATCTATTGGTTGCAGGAACCACCGGATCGGGAAAGTCTGTTGGTATCAACGCGATGATCCTGAGCCTGCTTTTCAAGTCGACCCCAGAGCAGGTCCGGGTAATTATGATCGATCCAAAAATGCTGGAACTATCGGTCTACGATAACATTCCTCATCTACTTACTCCTGTAATCACCGACATGAAGGATGCGGCGAACGGTCTTCGTTGGTCGGTTGCTGAGATGGAGCGACGCTATAAATTGATGTCGGCTTTGGGGGTTAGAAACCTTGCCGGCTTCAACAAGAAGGTTGCCGACGCTAAGAAATCAGGCAATCCAATAATGGATCCTACATGGAAGCCGGATCCGATGCTGTTAGAGGATGAACAGTCAGCACCGGAACTAGAAGCGCTACCTAGTATCGTAGTCATCGTCGATGAGCTAGCCGACATGATGATGGTAGTAGGTAAGAAGGTTGAAGAGCTGATTGCGCGCATAGCACAGAAAGCAAGAGCGGCGGGTATACACTTAATCTTAGCGACACAGAGACCTTCGGTGGATGTGTTAACCGGATTGATCAAGGCTAATATACCGACGCGAATGTCGTTTATGGTGCAGTCGAAGGTCGACTCTAGGACGATACTGGGTGAAGGTGGTGCTGAGCAATTATTGGGCAATGGCGACATGCTCTTCCTTCCTCCCGGCGGAGGCATACCGACTCGCGTACACGGCGCCTTCGTGAGTGACGAAGAAGTGCATCGCGTTGTCGCAGACTGGAAGCAACGTGGTAAACCGGTTTATATCGATTCTATTACGCAAAGCGTAGACGATTTAGACATGGGTGCTATGAACAATTCTGGAGCGGGTGATGAGGATGAGGGTGATGCGCTGTACGATGAAGCCGTTATGTTTGTCACTGAATCACGCAAAGCTTCTATATCTGCCGTGCAGAGACAGCTGCGTATCGGCTACAACCGCGCAGCCAGGATGATAGAAACTATGGAGCGCGCCGGTGTCGTCACTGAGATGGGAAGCAACGGCTCGAGAGAAGTTCTTGCGCCGCCGGCCCCTCGCGATTAACTCAGGTCTAACTGCTAGTGCTTACAAATGAACAAGCTTTTATATATGAATAAACTCTTAAAATCGGCGATGCTTCTATCTGCGCTTCTCTACTTCTGCGTGGGAACTGTATTCGCACAATCAGCGAGCAATAGCTCCTCTCTTCAGCGGCTAGATAACTTGCTGGCTAATATAGAAACGCTGTCCGCCGATGTCGTGCAATTGATCGTTGAATCGGATGGTGGCGTTCTTGAAGAGAGCGAGATACAGATGCTACTTAAAAAGCCTGATGGCTTCTATTGGAAAACGCTGACTCCTTTTCCCGAGTTGATCGTTACCGATGGCAGCACCCTGTGGAACTATCAACCAGATTTGGAGCAGGTGGTCATAGAGGATTGGGACAGCAGCCGTTCGGAGTTGGCCGCACAGCTGCTTAGCGGAAACATTGAATCACTAGCCGTAGATTATATAATCGACAGTGTTAGCTCTACGGATTCCGAGCATCAAGTTTTCGAGTTGACTCCACGAGCAGCTGACGATGTCTATCAACTCATCACTATTAATTTTATGCGTGATGAACTGGAGTCAATCTATCTTAATAGCAAGAATGGCCAGCAAACAGTGTGGCGTTTTGAGAATGTGCTACGTAATTCGGCGATAGCCGATGCGCAGTTCCAATTCGTTCCACCGGAGAATATAGAGATAATTGAAAATGACTATGTTCAATAGAACACCGACGAATCCTTCGCCAATTGCACTAGAAATAAGTAATCCACAATCGTGAATACTTATATAGCAATTGCCTTTGGAGGCGCCTTCGGTGCCGTGTCTCGCTTCTGGCTGCACGGCGCCGCACAAAGATTCAATGACAGTAGTTTTCCGCTCGGAACCTTCGCTGTCAACATTTTGGGTTCTTTCCTTATTGGTGTGTTCTTTGTCGTGCTGGCAGAGAAAGCACAGTTGTCAGAATTCTGGCGCCCACTAATCGCAGTTGGTTTTTTAGGCGCGATGACTACATTTTCAACTTTCTCCCTAGATGCGCTGTTGTTATTCGAGCAGGGACTCTACAATACCGCACTTTTCTATGTCGTCAGCAGTGTCGCGCTCTGCCTTTTAGCCGCCTTTGCGGGTATGCAGCTTACGCGAGTCATGCTCTGAGCAAACTCTTTCAGGAATAGAGACATGTTAGATCCCAAGATTATTCGCAGTGATGCGCAGACCGTAGCGCAGGCACTCAAGAAGAAAAATTTCGAACTCGACGTAGATCGTTTGGCAGAATTGGATAGCCAACGCAAGATTTTACAGACTGCGACAGAAGCTCTGCAGAATGAGCGAAACCTGCGCTCAAAGTCGATCGGCAAAGCGAAGGCGGCAGGAGAGGACGTATCCGAAATCCTGCAATCAATGGATGGCATTAAGACTGAGCTTGAAGAGAAAAAGGATAAGCTCAATTTATTGCAGAAAGAGCTTAACGACTATTTATTAACAGTGCCAAATGTGCCTTCCGATTCGGTGCCTGAAGGCGTTAGCGAAAGTGACAATAAGGAAGTCTTGCAGTGGGGCACTCCCAGGGCATTCGATTTTGAAGTGAAAGACCATGCTGAGCTAGGCGAGGCCTTAGAGCAGGGTTTAGATTTTGAGGCGGCGACGAAGATCACCGGTTCGCGCTTCGTAGTTATGAGCGGCAGAACAGCGCAACTACATCGCGCGCTAATTCAATTCATGCTCGATACTCATAGTCGAGAGCATGAGTATACAGAGGTGAACGTGCCCTATTTAGTCAACGCTGACTCTTTGATGGGTACGGGGCAGTTACCAAAGTTTGAAGAAGACCTCTTTAAGATCAGAGGTGAGCAAGAGTATTACCTGATTCCAACCGCCGAAGTGCCGGTTACCAATCTTGTCAGAGATCAGATTATTGATGCCGAATCGCTGCCATTGAAGTTTGTCTGTCACACTCCCTGCTTTCGATCGGAGGCGGGCAGCTACGGCAAAGACACGAAGGGCATGATCAGGCAGCACCAATTTGAGAAGGTCGAGCTGGTTCAAGCCGTTAGGCCAGAAGATTCAGAAGCTGCTCTCGAAGAACTTACCGGGAATGCCGAGACTATATTGCAGCTGCTAGAGCTCCCATACCGAAAGGTTGTGTTATGCGGCGGCGATACGAGTTTCTCATCAGCTAAGACATATGACCTCGAAGTTTGGCTACCCTCGCAGAACTGCTATCGTGAGATATCCTCGTGCAGCAGCTTTACCGATTTTCAAGCACGACGCATGCAGGCGCGCTGGCGCAATCCCGAGACAGGCAAGCCTGAGCTGTTACACACTGTCAACGGTTCAGGCTTGGCCGTAGGCAGGACACTCGTCGCAGTACTGGAGAACGGACAGCAAGCCGACGGAAGTATTCAGATACCTAAAGCGCTACATGCTTACATGAACGGAATTGAGTGTCTTGTCTGATGGACTTTCTTCCGATATTTCTCAATATCAGAGAAAAGAAGTGTGTAGTCGTTGGTGGTGGAGAAGTAGCCCTTCGTAAAGCTACTCTGTTACTCCGCGCCGGGGCAACAATACACATTGTTGCCCCCTCGCTAAGCGGCGAGCTGCGAAAATTGTGCAGTACTCACGCTTGCACAATTGCTGAAAGAGAATTTGAAGACGCAGACTTAAACGGCGCGACTCTTGTCGTTGCCGCTACCGATGACGCTGAGACCAATGAACACATCAGTGTTATCGCAGCCAAACTCAGCATTCCCGTAAACGTAGTCGATCAGCCCGATCTTTGTTCCTTCATCATGCCGTCGATAGTCGATCGTTCGCCGATCGTAATTGCTATATCCAGCGGCGGTAGTTCGCCCATACTTACTCGTAAGCTCAAGGAGCTAAACGAGAGCATGATACCTGGGAGAATCGACAAATTAGCCGAATTACTGGGTTCCTACAGGGAGAGAGTGAAGAACGAAATTGAAGGCTTTTCAAAGCGAACTCGTTTCTGGGAGGGCGTTCTTGACAGTGAAATTCCAGAACTGGTCTATAACGGGCAGGATGATCAGGCGAGATTAGCTCTAGACAATTGCTTGAAAAATCCGCAGTGCGATCACTCTAAAGGCGAAGTCTATTTAGTGGGCGCTGGCCCCGGAGATCCAGACTTGTTAACTCTGCGCGCTCTACGGCTTATGCATAAGGCAGACGTTGTGCTCTACGACCGATTGGTCTCGCCCGAGATATTACTCAAGCTTAGGCCCGATGCTGAAAAGATCTATGTAGGCAAACGCAGCGCAGATCATGCCGTGCCACAGGAGAGCATAAACGCGATGTTAGTTCGCCTGGCGAAGGAGGGCAATAAGGTGTTGCGACTCAAGGGCGGCGATCCTTTCATCTTCGGGCGCGGCGGGGAAGAACTCGAATCTCTGGCCGCAGCAGGCATTCCTTTTCAGATAGTCCCCGGCATCACCGCTGCCTCCGGCTGTGCAAGCTACGCTGGAATTCCACTTACTCATCGAGACTATTCGCAGTCGGTTCGTTTTCTTACAGGACACACTAAGGACGGGCGAGTGCCGCTGGAATGGGATGTCTTAGTGAAGGAACAACAGACACTCGTTTTCTACATGGGGCTTGCTGGCTTGCCGTTTATCTGCGATCAGCTTCTTAAACACGGAATGTCTTCGACTACGCCCGTAGCAGTCGTTCAACAAGGAACAACCCAGACGCAAAAAGTAGTGGTAGGGGACCTGGGCAGGATAGCCGATCTGGCTGTAGAAAATGAAATTCAGGCACCGACGATAATTATTATTGGTGAGGTCGTTAAACTTCAGCAATCACTATCTTGGTTTAAGTAAAACTAGCTGCTCGGTTCGAAGACTAAGATAAATACTAGGCCAAATACTACAGGCAATTCTCAGGCTTCGGTAATCCCGAGATTTTGCTAGCGGTCTTCGCCGGCGAACCTCGGAACAATTTCATCAAATAAACACTCTTGCCTTTATCCGCTCCTAGATCTCGCCTAACAAGATTGACCAAGGCACGATTGGCGGGAGACATCTGATGACGGTTATAGAAAACACGCAGCAGATTGATGACTTCCCAGTGTGCAGGGCTGAGTGTTATTTGTTCTTGAGAGGCTAGGCTGATAGCTACATCCTCGTCCCAGTCCGACAGCGCGACAAGATAACCTTCCTTATCCAGGGCTATCTCGCGGCCATTTATTTCTATTAGGCTTGAGTTCGCCATGATCTAAAACCAGCTCAGGATTTTGTCATGTTCGCAGCATAGCTCTACAAATCGACTGGTATCAATTATCTCAACTCTATCTACAGTCTTGGCAAGGGTGGCTCTGGACAGCATATCTTCGCGCAGTCCGTATACCTTCACAGCCTTTTCGATGCCTTGTAGATTGGCTAGCGAAACGCCCTGATAGACGCCGTCTTCTATAAACAGTATGGCATCACCAGTATTAATTACCTCGAGACAGCTCTCTAATAATTTGCTATCTGGAGTTTGACTAATAGTGTGCAGGCAAGTCATAGATTGAATACCGTATCTGAGCTTTCGATAAGCTTGGATAATGCGCCGCTATCTATTAATTGTATGTCGGAGAGCAATTCTGTTTTGTCGATGCCTCGCCTCTTTAATGATTGCTGATCAGCGAATACGCTCTCGATACCGTATAAGCCGAGTGTCTCAAGAGCATTGCCTAGAGTCTTGCTATTAATAGCTGTGCCATCCTGTCCCTTAAGTATTTGATAGACACCGTCATCTAGAAATACGTAACTCACATCCTGCTCGAATACCGCAGAGGCGAGGGCAATATCAAGGCATAGATTGGCTCTGTTGCTCCCATAGGGCGCGCTGCGGCTAATGAAAGTGATGCGCGATTTACTAGGTTTTGTTGTGTTTTCCGTATCTGTCATAGCTCTAGCCGAAATTTACCACTCGATCAGAATGCAGCGTCGCGTCGATCAGCTGGCCAAGACCGGCGAGGCTTGAACTCTCATAGGCACTAGCAGTAGCAATCTCGTGGCGCTCAGCTTCTGTTTGATCTAATACGCCTCGTCGTAACGCCGAGCTGACGCAGATAACGGAGTCAATATCATGCTCCGCGATCAGTTCGTTCCACTGCTGCTGCAGGTTTGTTTCATCCTGTGCAACGACGGTGAGTTTAGAGGCGTTATGTACGCCATCGCCAAAAAAGAATAGGCGATAGAGCTCATGGTCTTGCGCAAGAAGAGACTTGGCGAAGCGTAGCGCAGTAGCTGCAGACTCCGAGGAGTAGGGAGCGGCATAGATAACGATAGAAAATTTCACGACTCGAGTGTAATCCAGACTGATTGCTTTGACTAATACTGGCAATAAAAAACCCCAGACAAGCTGGGGTTTAGAGTTAAATTGGCTAGAACAGCCTCGCTTTATTCCCTACCTGTGAGCGAACCCAGCAGGTGAAGCAGGTGAACAAATATATTAAAGATGCTCAAGTACAGAGATACCGTTGCCATGATGTAGTTGCGCTCACCACCGTTAACGATGCGACTGGTATCGAACAAGATAAAACCAGACATCAGCAAGATCACAGCAGATGAGATCGCTAAACTAAACGCAGGAATCTGTAGGAATATATTGGCTATCATCGCTACGATGACGACCATCATGCCGGTAAAGATAAAGCCGCCGAGGAAGTTGAAATTCTTGCCAGATGTCAGCGCATAGCCCGATAGAGACAGGAAGATCAATGCAGTGCCACCAAGAGCCTGAGCGACGATGGCAGAACCATTAGCGTATGCGACTAGATACACAGAGATCGTCGGTCCTAAGGCAGCGCCCATAAGACCTGCGAAGACGAATACCGACACGAGACCCTTTGAGGAATTCGCTGTGGCTCGCACAACGAAAGTCATAATAATGCCGCCAATCAGCAACATGAAACCAACACCCTGACCGACTTGCATGGCCATGCTCGCTACTGCACAGATCGCACTGAAAAATAGAGTCATGGACAGTAGCATGTAGGTATTACGTACTACCTTGTTTACAGATAGTGCCGATTCCTGGCTTCGACCAATATTTAACTCAACTTCGTTCATCGTTTTCTCCAGCTTGGGTTGAATAGAGTACTACTTATATAGGTGTAACGACCTAAGGCCGCTAGGCTTTATTAAGATATGAGGTTGTTGCCCTTATTTTCAATAGCTTAGAGCGCAAAAAGCTTCAAAATATGCAAATAATGATACGCGTAACCCGCCCAAAATCAACGCATTTTTCAAGCCACTATTAATGCTCAATACCTTGTTGACTGTGGCAGAGATTATAGTAAGATTCTCCACCGTACCGCGGAGGGGTGGCAGAGCGGTTGAATGCACTGGTCTTGAAAACCAGCGAGGGTGAAAGCCCTCCGAGAGTTCGAATCTCTCCTCCTCCGCCATATTTGCAGCAGCAGCCTTCACATTCTCATCTAGTGACTTCGATTCAGCAGGAGTTACCCGCCCTCAAGGCGGAGGAGGAAGATTCAAACTCTCCAGTTCGATCGATTGCGCCAGCAATCAAGACTCGCGCGCAGCAAGAGCCATCAGAGCAACGGTGATGCTAGCAACTATCAGAAGTTATAAAATGGGCTACATCTCGTAATGGTGAAAATCAGCCTAAGCTGATTTGAATCAATCTCTCCCCATCAGGATTCCCGCATCTCGAACAAAGGGAATCTACAGCCTTCACCTCCCCATCCAGATGCTCCTAACCAGCAGGAGATACCCACCCAAGAGGGCGGAGGAGAAGATGAGAACTCTCCAGTTCGATCGATTGCGCCAGCAATCAAGACTCAAGCGAAGCGCGAGCCATCAGAGCCTAGGTGGTACTCCCAATATCCAGTATTAATCGAAAGTGCTACTTCATGTAATGGTGAAAATCAGCCAAAGCTGATTTGAATCAATCTCTCCCTTGCAGCATGCCCGTATCTAGAACAAAGGGCAGAGCCAGTCAAAAATTTCTCCTGCCCAGCCACAATCCAGCCACAATTAACCCCAACATAGCCCTATTTGCTAATCAGTGAAGATACATTCATCTGTTTAAATTAAAACTCAATCAACTCCAAATTGATTGAATCCTAGAGCTTGACCCCGCTTGAAGGCCCTCATCCCGAGGGCCTTTTTTTTGCGAAGTACAAAGGAGGGGGTGTTTAGCGGTTCGGAGCTGTATTCGCAGGGCTAACAGAACTCACACGATTAGAATTGAGCGCAATGAAGTCAGCAAGAATACGACCACTTTCCAATAACAGGGGATCGTCTTCGTCCTCAAGTACATCTTCCTCGGATTCATCGCTAGTGTCAGAGTCGCTATTCGCTACTAGCTCCTCTTCTTCTTCTTCGTCTTTCTCTTCCTCTTCGGCATTCAGATCTTCCACCCATTCGTTGAGGGTAAGTCCCTTGAGTAGACGACGCATATTCTCTGCATCGAATTCTGTGCGTCGATTCTGCTTGCGTTTTTCTTTGACTTTCTGCTCATTAAGAGACAACTGCTCCCTTTGTCTCATCACGCGAGTTCGTTCGATTTGTTCGCGAAGATAAATGAAGTCGGGTGACGTCTCAGCACGCTCCTCATAATGCTGCTGTAGTTCGGGCAGCAAGGCCTGAATAGCGTGGTAAGGGCTGTATTCAACAGCACGGACGGTATCCCAAGGTAGGGCGCCGTCAAGACTGCTTTCGCCAATGTCTTCGTAGGCATCGTAGAAATCGGGAAAGGAAATATCTGGAATCACTCCGCGATGCTGCGTGCTCTCTCCAGATATCCTGTAAAATTTTGAGCGAGTCACTTTTACTTGGCCATAGTCCATCGGAATGATTTCTTGCACGGTGCCTTTGCCGAATGTTTGCCCGCCTAAGACAATGCCGCGCTGATAATCTTGAATGGCACCGGCAAAGATTTCCGATGCCGAAGCACTTGTTCTATTCACCAATACGGCGAGAGGTCCCGTGTAGGCAACCTCGGGATCGTTGTCGCCGAACGATCGCGTGAAGCCGTTGCGTAAACCTGAATAACGAATCTGTACTGTAACGCCGGTTTCTATAAACAGGCCAACCAATTGGTTAGCCTCGTTCAAACTACCGCCACCGTTGTTGCGCAGATCAACTACGACCGCATCTACGTCTTCTTCTTTTAGTTCATCGAGAAGGGCGTGTACATCGCGTGTTGAACTCTTGTAGTCAGCTTCGCCGCGTGAGGCCGCCTCGAAGTCGAAGTAAAAAGTGGGCAGGTCGATGATGCCAATCTTATACGTGGCACTATTGTGACTAAGTTCGATGACTTCCTTCTTCGCAGATTGATCTTCCAGTTTTACCGTGTCGCGTGTGATGCTAACAACAGTCGCACTAGACTCGCCAACAGCGTCTACGGGAATAACATTGAGACGAACTACGGTGCCTTTCTCTCCACGAATCTGTGCTACCACATCATCTAAGCGCATACCGACAACGTCTTGCAGCTCGCCATCCACACCCTGGCCTATTGATACGATACGATCTCCTGCCTTCAATTCATTGCCACGATCGGCTGGTCCGCCTTTAATTAGCTCGGCAACCTTCGTGTACTCCTCTTCGGTAGTCAGTTGCGCACCAATTCCCTGCAGGGATAGTGAGAGTCCCATATTGAAGTTTTCAGAATCGCGTGGTGAAAAGTAAGAAGTATGTGGATCGACCGCTGTTGCTACCGTAGCCATATACGTTTGGAAAATATCTTTGTCATTCGTCTTAGAGATTTGGCTTAGCTGATTGCGATAGCGTTTGCTTAACTTCTCTTTGATCTCCTCCTCATCATCGCCGGTTAGCCTCAGACTCAGGACGCTGTTCTTGATTCGAAGCCTCCAAAGCTCATCCAATTCTGCGAGGGATGTTGCATAGGGTGCTTCTTCACGGTCAATTTCTATAGTCTCGTCAATGGTGAAGTCCATCTCGCTAACATGGTGCTCAACGCGGTCGACGGCATAAATCATGCGCTCGAGTATGCGTTTGTAGTAAAGGTTGTATATCTCGAAGCCTGGTTCGACGCTGCCATTTTCGAGGCTGTCATCGAGGGTGTAGCGATATGCGCTAAGTTTGTCGATATCTTCTTTTAGGAAATACAACTTGGAGCCGTCGAGGACATCTATATAGCTGTCGAATACGATGGAGGAGAAGTTATCGTCTATATTGATCGAGGAGTAGTGTTTCGTTTTCAGCTCGTTTAACAGTTCTACCGCAGTATCACCGTGGATCGGCTTGCTGTCGAGAGGGATGTAGAGCGCATCGATATCGAGGACTGTGTTCAATTGCTCAGCTTCTTCCTGAGCGATCAGCGTCGACGTTAGTAGAATCGTGCATGCTGTAACAGCTGCTTTTTGCATGAATCGAATTGCTACGTGCTTCGGTGTCTTATTCATATGTCTCTGCTTAAGTTCCTTAATGTAGAGTTCCCTAATGTAAATATGGCCGCGATATAAGCTGATGCAATTGGCGGACGGGCTTGTAGCCCATTTGCGAAACTAGAGATTAAGCGAAATAAGCCCCCCTGAGAAGGGCTTTAACGCCGTAAGCTAGGTCTAGAAAACATCCAGACTTGCGGCTTAGCAATGCTCCGCTCGATTCAGCGTTATTTTATGAGTTTCTTTCGTGCGGAAGCGTGTCGTTCGGCTCGTTCTACATCGATATAGCGATCGGTAATGGCGCTGGAGCCATGCCCGGCATCATCTCTTACATGCTCTCTAGGTCGATGCTTCACATCTTCGGATATTCCGGTGTGGCGCAGCCAGTGAACGGTTGCTGCCCTCAAGCGTTCTGCATCTTCGACAAAGCCGTCTGCACGCATTTTCTCTGCGGCCGCGTCGAAGCATTTCTGCACAATACCTCGAATCTGTCGGGTGCTGCCGATTCCGCCTCTGCCGCGTGTCTTGTGGATGAGCGGAGTAGACTCGCCGGGCGCTGGCAGACTAGGTAGCCCTCTTGAGAGTCTGTAGCGCTTCAGCGCCTCTAACATCGCATCACTAACCGATATCTCGCGCTCTTTATTGCCTTTACCTACCGTGAGGAACCACCAGTTTCCCTCTTGATCGGCCTGAAAATGCCCCATCTGTGGCTGCCAGCGGCTGGTATCTACCAATTCTGAGATCCTTAGATACATGGCGAATAGTGCATTCATTACAAAAAGCGTTCGTTCGTGAACTTGCGGTTGCTCTTTCGCCATCGACGCGGCGGTTTCGATCACGAAATCCCACTGAAGGGGCGATAAGCGCCGAATCTTGCCCTGACTTTGCTGCTTGCGCAGGAACTTACTCTTCTGGCGAATCTGGGCAACAGGATTTGCCGAGATATAAGTCTCTTGAATGAGGAAGTTAAAAAAACTACTCAACACGCTGAATAGGGACTGGAGCGCCGCTTGAGAGAGTGCAAATTCGCCACTCCCGTGGACGTAGGGCCGCCATTCATGGTTTGGCACACGTTCGCCCTGACGCAGCAGGAACCGAGGCACGTTGCTCTCTCCTATCCAGCTGGGAGGAGGTTGCTTAGCAAACTCCACATAGGTTTCGATGTCCTCTCTAACTACCTGTTTTATCGATTTTTTTGCAACAATTAGACACCAGTGTAGGAAGTGTTCGATCTCGCGCCTGTAGGTGCTAAAGGTATCGGGGCTGCCACGATAGCTGTAGATAAACTCAGCGGCACTCTGGTAATCGCCAATCGCCTCATCCGATGCATCAATAGCCAGATGATCCAATGATTTCACTGGCTGCTTGAACGGATTGGGCATTTCATCCAGCGTATCGAAGAAGGCTAGGGGAGGTGGAATATTGGACATTAGGAAGTTGCTTTAAAGATTTGTTTAGAATCGAGTTTAACGGATATATTGCCTATCCACACCTACAAAACTAGAAGCCATGAGCTGCGCTATAGCCCAATATTTCTAGTCCCATGTCATTTCATCGGTGAATCGCCGAGTTACTTGATGCCTAGAATAGGGCGTGTTGGCAATAATGTGCTGCGCTTGTACAATACTCGTTATATACATACCTATATAACGGTAGTGAATTCTTGCAACGAATAACAATACTAAGTGCCAGCAACTGCCTCGTGGCGATCTTTCTAGGTTTGAGCGGTATGGCTTGCGCCGATACCCTGAATGTTGCCGTGGCATCCAATTTCGTCTCTGCTATGGAGCCTATACAGCGCGCGTTTGAAGACGCCTCCGAGCATAAGCTGCGCATCATTCGCGGCTCTAGTGGCAAGCACTATGCGCAGATTCATAACGGGGCGCCGTTCGATGTGTTTCTCTCCGCCGATCAACTTAGACCCAGGCGGCTGGTCGAAGAGGGCATCGCAGAGGAATCGGGCTTAAACACCTATGCTCTGGGTCGATTAGTACTGTGGAGCAGGCAGAATGACCTACTGATTGATAGAGAATATCTTTTAAATACAGATAATTACACCGTTATTGCAATGGCAAATCCACGATTGGCCCCCTATGGTCAGGCAGCGACTGAAGTATTGCGTCATCTAGGTCTGGAACCACTAATAAGTGAGCGGGTGGTCATGGGCGAGAATGCTGCTCAAGCCTTCCAGTTTGCGTTTAGCGGCAATGCGGATCTAGGCTTGGTTGCCTATTCACAAGCCCTGTCTCCGAAGCTACACGGGCAGGGGGCTTTCTGGCTGATACCGAGCGAACACCACGAACCCATCAAGCAAGACATGCTCATCCTGACCGATTCAACGGCGACTCTGGAGTTTTCCGCCTTCATGAAAAGTACTGCGGTGCGCGACATCCTTCTACGTAGCGGCTATTTATTGCCAGTGAGGGCGCCCTAGTGCTATCTCAGCCTGACGTAGCCGCTCTGCTCATCACCCTGAGGCTAGCCGCCACCACGACCTTCATTCTGCTGTTACTCGGTACGCCATTGGCCTGGTGGCTCGCTACCACACGCTCTCGGGCGCGCAGTGCAATAGAGGCGGTTATTGCCTTACCTCTGGTGCTACCGCCAACTGTTCTTGGCTTCTACCTCTTGCTGGCATTCTCGCCAGACGGCCCTATAGGAGCTACGACTGCGGCTCTGGGCTTGCCCTCGATGGCATTCTCGTTCTGGGGCCTCGTCTTAGGCTCAGCGATCTATTCCTTGCCCTTCGTTGTCCAGCCGCTGCAGAACAGCTTCGCGAGTCTTGGGAAGATGCCACTGGAGGTCGCAGCAACACTCGGTGCTGGCCCATTAGACAGGTTCATAAGCGTGGTCTTGCCTCTGTCTAAAATGGGCTACCTAACCGCCGCTGTTCTAGGCTTCACACACACGCTGGGCGAGTTCGGCGTCGTACTTATGATTGGCGGCAACATACCCGGAGAGACTCAGGTTCTCTCTATTGCTATCTACGACCACGTCGAGGCGCTCGAATACAGTCAGGCTCACTGGTTAGCGGCGGGCTTATTGCTATCTTCTTTCTTAGTATTATTAATGATTTATAGTGCTAATCGTAGGTTTCACCTGATGAAGACGGCATGATTGAAGCAGCTCTACAGCTCAGCAAGTCTGACTTCGAATTAGCGGCTAATTTTAGTGTGCCCGGCCGTGGTGTAACGGCTGTATATGGTCCTTCCGGCTGCGGTAAGACTACCTTGCTCCGGGCTATCGCAGGACTAGAGCCCGATACCAAGGGGTCTTTAGCCGTGAATGATCAGCAATGGCTGGGCGCGCAAGGCTGCAGAGCCATTGAGCAGAGAAGGGTAGGCGTGGTATTTCAGAACCCTAGCCTGTTTCCACACCTTACTGTTCAGGAGAATCTCTATTATGGAAGAAAACGCCTGAATAAAGTCAGTGAACCCATTGAAATAAAACAACTAATCTCTTCTCTAGAAATAGAAAATCTCCTTCTGCGCTATCCAGAAGGCCTGTCAGGCGGCGAGAAACAGCGTGTTGCTCTGGGCCGCGCGCTACTCGCCGAGCCGAAGCTGCTACTGATGGATGAGCCTTTATCAGCGCTAGATCAGCTCAGTCGTGAAAAATTAATGTTACTTCTTGAAAAATTCCTTCAAGAGATTGATATACCTATATTATATGTGACTCATTCTAGCGAGGAAGTGGCGCGACTGGCCGACAATTTAGTGCTTCTTGGCGCAGGCAGGGTACTTGATCATGGCCCTATTCAGGATGTACTAGGCGCGGTCGATGGCGAGCTAAGCCGAAGTGACACCGCCTTTAGCGTGATTGAGGGCCGGATAGCCGCTACACAGCTACCTAGCTTAATCTCTGTGGACTGCGGCGCAGGCATCATGCTGCAGCTGCCCGACTCTAGGTTGGTGTCAGATACTCGTTATCAGCCTGGAAGCGATGTTCGGCTGCGTATACGCGCTCGTGATGTCAGCATCTGCCTCGAGCAGCCGCTGCGCAGCAGCATACTCAACATCCTTCCTGCGGTTATTGCAGAGCTAGCCGTGGAGCCGACTAAAGGCAGCCGCATAATTAAGCTCGACATAGCAGGGAAGCAGCTGCTTTCGAAAATCTCTGAATACTCGGTGCAGCAATTGGAGTTGCGGGCAGGGCAATCGGTATTTGCTCAGATCAAATCAGCTGCACTAATTTAATTATTTAAAACAAATAGTTAAGAATATTTATTAAAGTGTTATACGAACATTGCTCACGAAGGTCAGTAGAAGTTGATTAGGCGACCATCAGAATCACGCTAGAGGCCTTAAACAGCGCGGATAGCACCATTCCTTCAGCAAGAGCAAGCTGATCGGCACTCTTATTGGTAATCATGGCGCTCAAAGCCTTCTTCCCAGCCAGCTCTATAGTCACGTCGGCATTTACGGCGCCTCGATCTAGATTAATCACCATTCCGGTCAGAACGTTACGAGCACTGACCTGAAGGTCGCCACCGACCGCCAAGGTCACCGAAGAAGCCTTAATCATAGCGATGACAGACTGGCCTTGAGTCAGCTTCATCTCGCGTCGGCTCTGCTCAGTAACTATGGCCACGATCCGTTGCTGCTCGGATATCTGCACCTGTATCTCTGTATTGACCGCGCCGGTCTCTATCTCCGCGATACTGCCTAGGAATTGATTACGGGCGCTGGTTTGTAATAGGGTGCTTTTCATGAATTTCGACACATCGTCCAGAGAGCTTAGCTGCTGATTCAGATTCTCTAGAAATTGATTATGTTGTTCCTGTAACTGCTTAAAACCATTAAGCATTTTCTGACCGTAATTGGTGAGGGTAGAGCCGCCACCTTTGCTACCTCCGGCGCTGCGTTCGATTATAGGCTGCTCGGAGAGATTATTGATCCGCTCCAGTCTATCCCAGGCCGTTTTATAGCTCACGCCCGCAATCTTCGCAGCCGCTGTAATGGAGCCGGTGTCAGCTATCGCCTGCAGCAGATCTATCTGATCGAGCATAAGACGCTTCGATGTTTCTTCGGTCAACCATATCTGACCCTCCAGGCTCGCCAAGAGTAATCCTCGTTATCGACTGTGCTCACATTATGCCTGATTACAGAGGGTAGCCAACCGTGGGTGCTAGCACCCAAAAGGAGGGGCATTGATACTTGATCCCTGCATCTCCATTATTTCCGGTAATCTTTATTACCGGAAATAGTGATATGACCCATATCTAGGGGAATACCGCCCCATACTACTAATAATCGACTCCTAGGGAATCCAGTAAGTCTAGATAGCGTCTCTCTTCGTTCGCATTGTGACGAACTCTTCAGCTAATGTTGGATGAATGCCGATGGTACGATCAAAGTCTGCCTTGCTTGCTCCGCAGTTGATAGCTACAGATAATCCCTGCACGATCTCGCCTGCATCTGCCGCCACCAGGTGTAAGCCGACTACTCGATCTGATTCACTATCGACTATCAGCTTGATCATAGATTTCTCATCACGACCACTCAGCGTGTGTTTCAGCGGCCTAAAAACGCTCTCATAGACATCGATCTCTAATCCGGCATCTAGCGCCTCCTGCTCAGACAGGCCAACTGTGCCGATGTTTGGATGGCAGAATACCGCCGTTGCGATGTTTCTGTAGTCCATGGGCTTCTCGGCGCTGGAAAATAAGGCTCTAGCGACGATCTGGCCCTCGGCCAGAGCTACTGGCGTAAGCGCGATTCGATCGATAACGTCGCCAACCGCATAGATACTGGGCTCAGCTGTCTGAAAGTGCTCGTTGACCTTGATGGCGCCGTTGCTGGCTAGCTGTACGCCGACCGTGTCTAGGCCAAGATCGTCAGTCAGTGGAATGCGCCCCGTGGCGGCGAGAACCATCTCGCAGCTTAATTTAGAACCAGATTTAAGGGATACCTCTAACTTATTGTTCTGTTTTGTTATTTTATCTATATCTTCTTCAAGATAGAGATCGACATGGCTGCCGATCTCGGCTGTGATGAACTTCCGTATGTCGGCATCGAAGCCGCGCAATAGCTGGTCTCCACGGTAAATCAGGCTGGTTTTACAGCCAAGCCGACTGAAGATGCTGGCAAACTCCACGGCGATATAGCCGCCGCCCATTACAGCGATCTCTGTCGGCAGCTGGTCCATCGCAAAGACATCGTTGGAGCTTACAGTTAAGTCGCTACCTGGAAACTCAGGAGTCCAGGGCCAGCCACCAACGGCTACTAATATGTACTTGGCGCTAATGCTCTTGCCGTCCACCTGAACTTCATTAGGGCCAGATATCCTCGCACGAGCCTCAAAGACATCTACATTATTTTCATCAAGTATCGATTTATATATGTTATTTAATCTATTGATTTCAATATCTTTATTGGCTTTTAAAACACTCCAGTCGAAACGCATATTATCGAATTCCCAGCCAAAGCCCTTGCTGTCTGCGAAGTCATCGAAATAGTGCGCGGCATAGCTAAACAGCTTCTTCGGTACACAGCCTACATTCACACAGGTTCCGCCGAAATAGCGCTCCTCGGCGACAGCCACCCTCGCCCCTAAACTCGCCGCTATCCGAGACGCACGAACGCCGCCAGAGCCTGCTCCAATAACAAACAAATCGTAATCAAATGCTTCCAAGTTCCTGTATCCTTTTATTGCTCGAGTCCAGCATCGGTCTTCGACGCACAAGTGCAAAGCGCATTATGCCCTAGCTTATACTTACGAGAATATAAGACCCAGCATGCAGAGCAATTTATTCGACGGCGATGAATCTTTAGGCGAAGCAATTACGCATTCGATCGGCAGTGCGGAATTGCTTGAGTACCCCCAAATAATTGATCCAGTTGAAGCAACTCAGATACTTGAAACTCTTATAGCAGACATACCTTGGCGACAAGAAAGATTAAGAATTGCTGGAAAGCTTCGCGCCATACCACGACTGCAATGCTGGATGGGCGATCAAGCAAGTGAGTACGGCTACTCCGGAGTGAGACTCACCCCCTGCCCCTGGCATGAAATAGTAAAAACTCTTCACGATCGCGTCGCCGAATTAAGCGGCAGCACCTTTAACTCTGTATTAATTAACTACTACCGAGATGGTCAAGACAGCGTTGCCTGGCATGCTGACAATGAGGAAGAACTAGGTAGCACTCCTATGATCGCGTCGGTAAGCTTGGGCGCAGAAAGGATCTTCGAGATAAAACAGAAGCATCAGACGCCTGCGAAGAAATACCAACTACTGCTGCGTCATGGGAGCCTACTTATTATGAGTGGGTCAATGCAGCAGCAATGCTTGCATCAGCTCCCCAAAGAAAAAGGATTGGCCGAGTCGCGCATCAATTTGACCTTCAGAAATATTATTAGTAATAAGAATTAATAAGGCAGGATTCATGAGCGATAGAGATAGCTTTGATATCTGTGTAATTGGTGCCGGCGTGCTTGGCTTGGCTGTCGCTTATGAGCTTGCAAAGAAATACAAGAACCAAGATGTAAGCATTGTGATACTAGAGCAGGAATCGAGTTTTGGGCAGCATATAAGCAGCCGCAATAGTGAGGTGATTCATGCTGGTATTTACTACCCAGCTGACAGCCTAAAAGCAGAGTTTTGCGTTACGGGAAAAGAATTACTTTATAGTCACTGCGAACAGTTCGATATTCCTCATCGAAAAATAGGCAAACTCATAGTCGCAAAGAACACGGAGATGTCTGCGCTAGCGCAGCTTAAGCAGAATGCAATCGCTAACGGCGTGTTAGATCTGCAGCTTTTGAGTAGGCAGCAGCTGCAAAAACTAGAACCCCATATCGAGGCAGATGCTGCTCTGTATTCCCCGTCTACTGGAATAATAGATAGTCACAGCTATATGCAAAGTCTATTACATCTGGCGGAAAACCTTGGCGTGCATTTTTCGCCCTACTCGCGCGTTGAGAGAATTGACAGCGAGGCCGAACTCTTTGTCGTGCATTGTCAGCTTGACGAGAATAGAAATCCTCAGCGATATCAATTTAATTGCCAGCAGCTAATCAATGCGGCCGGGCTTGGGGCGCAGTCTATTGCGCAGTCTGTGTCCGCTGTGCCAAAGAGCACCATCCCTAAGCTGCATTACTGCAAGGGGGACTACTTTGACTACAAGGGGCGCAATCCTTT
>TARA_B110000858_G_scaffold181985_1_pt1 | contig 38849 bp, 38 predicted proteins | sample TARA_B110000858 | Tara Oceans TARA_B110000858 (sample SAMEA4398247) | marine metagenome | biome: Polar Biome; feature: [SRF] surface water layer (ENVO:00010504); material: water (ENVO:00002006), including particulate matter (ENVO:01000060) such as... | depth 5 m | reverse complement strand
TACATTATCTACATTATCTATCATGCCCAAAGCATTAGGAATACAGTATAGTTTTTTTCTTTCTACCGAAAATTTATTACTAAAAGCGTTCATTGAAATATTTGTCTGAAATAAATAGTAGTCAGCTTTCATAATATAAAATTGTTGGTATAACGTTCTTAGTAACCTATTAATAAATTCTAAATATGATCTTCCATATTTAATATCTTTATTACTTGCATATATAATGTATGGATTTGAACAACCCATTATATGTTTATTTTTAAATTTAATATAACTAGGTCCTGCCATTGTAAAGATAAGATCAGGACAAAATTTATCTTCATATTGTTTGATAATTCTTCGTGATGCAATTTTCTTTGATGGACTATCTTTAATCAATACTACCTGCGTAGAGTAGAATTCAATATCATTTAATATCTTTAAGACATTTTTAGATACTAAATATAAATAATTAAATTCAGTGTCTTTTGATGATTCAATAATAAAATTTGCTGCATTCTGTACAGGCCCACCTTGTATATTGGTTGAGCAATTAAAAAGAATTTTTTTCATAGGATTTTTTTATTTGATTTAAGTATTTTAATGAAATTTTATCTTTAGAAAAATTTTGAATATATTCTTTATTCTCATTACCAACATTTTTTGAATGTATTAATATGTCATATAACTTATCCGCAAGTATATCTTCATTTCCATCAGGTACTAGTATTGCATTTGTAGGGCCCAATAATTCAGAAGCCCCACCCATAGACTCATAAGCTAAAGTATTTTTACAATATGCTATACTTTCTATAAAAATAGAACCAAAACCTTCATATTTTGAAGTGTTTATAAAGCAATCTACTGACTTGAGAAGATCTGGTATATTGTTATGGTATGGCATTATTGTTGTGTGTTTTAATATTTTATTTTTAGATATTTCTGATTCTATTTGAGAAAGTAAAATTCCATTCCCAATAATAATTAAATGTCCTTTTCCAATTTTTTTTCTTATTTTAGCAAATGCCCTAATCGTGTGATCAATACGTTTTTGCTCAACTAATCTACCCACTGTAAGTATGACTGGCTTTTCTTTTTTAAGATCTATTTGTTTTACTTCTTCATATTTTTTTTCAATTACTGGATTATAAATTACTTTAATATCAATATTTTTTCTTACTTTAAATAATTCTAAAGATTTTTTTGTTGCATTCGAATTACAAATAATTAAATCATATTTATTGATAAAGTAAGATTCTAAAAAAAACATTATCTTTTCTTTAACAGAAAATGGTTTAGTTAAAATATTCGCCACCCTAGCAATGTAAATGATATTATTTTTTCTACATAATATTTTAGCAATTGCTAGAGAAATAATTGAAGAAGACAGAGTTGCAACTACAACATCTGGTTTTAAATGATCGATATATTTTTTTAACTTTAAAAAACTTAATAATCCAAAATTTACATCTAAAAAATCAATTTCATTTGTATTTATATGAGTATATAAATCACCTTTTCTAGTCGCGCATAATATTTGTGAAATAATATTATTTTTTTTAAAGAAGCTATTTAAAGATAAAAAAACCCTCTCAGCTCCACCATTTCCAAGGCCTGGAAGAAAAAATAAAACCTTCATGAATTACTGCCTTGTCAGATTGAAGTTAGCATCACCTAAGGGTGACTCATTTATAATACCATTAATATTTATCATTTCCACATCAATACCTAGAACCTTTGCTTCATATCCAACTGAACTATAAGTACAAACAACTTTTTTTGCATTACACAATAATTTATCGATACTAGTGCCACTTATAGTTAGATTTTTTAAATTATATTTTTTAAGGTATTTATTATTTGCTCTAGGGTGAGGCTTTAATAAGAATTTTTCATTTACATTATTTTTAATAATATCATAATACTTACTTAGTAAAAGATCTCCATCGTGTAAACCTGGAGCAATGAGCACAAATTTTTTCTTTTTAATTTTAATATTTTTAAGATAATTTAATCTAAATATTTCGTTCATAACCTCAACATTCCTATAATTTGCATAATTATATATTTTTTTAGAGTGCTCATCTTCTGCTAGTAAATGGTCAGGCATAGGAACTGAATTATAATAATCACTCTCGTAAACAGTTTCTTCTTTTGATAAAAAATAAACTAGTTTTCTAAACGAAGCTGGTCCATGTTGCATTGCAGTATGCTTAATAGAATATTTTTTTAATATTGCTGTAATCATTCTTCCATATGGATATTCATGAAGATAATAAATTACTTCTTTTGTTTTTACTTTTTGAAAAAATTTTTCTGTACATCTATAAAGTAATATTAGCCTTATTACTCTATAAAATGAAAAATTTAAATCCTGTAAAATTGAGTCAGTTATAGAAATAGAACTCAGATTAAAATTATTTTTATAAATTTTTTTCCATTTAAAATAAAATTTTAAGGATACAAGCATTGTTAAAAATAAATCAGATAATGTTATATGCCTATCAATTAAATAAAATTTATTTTTATCCAATTCTTTTTCTAATCTAAGATAACTAAATAAAGATACATTTTGATGAAAACCATCAGTTAAAATACTTACAGCATACTTTTGATTACTTGAAACCATTGATGTATATTTATCTTCAGATACCCTATCATTATTATCTTTTACAAAATGTAGTGGATATCGTGATATAAAAATCTTACTTTCATCAACGTCATAGTCTTTTTTTTTAAAAATGTTATTTACAGCAATAAGAAAGGCCTTAACAAAATAAGCAAGTGTTTTGATAAATAAGAATTTTGTATTTGTTCTTTTCTCTCTTTTTACTTCAAAAATATAATTTCCTTCTATACTTTTAATCATTGAAATTAGGCACTTATCACAATCCACTAAAGTAATTTTTTCAATTTTTTGTTTATTAATGATCTTTTCAATTTGCTTAGTATTTATAAAATAATTGTATGTATGAGATAGTTCTGATCTTTTTGATGAAAAGTCTGTAAAGAAAAATAATGAAGCTTTTTTGAATATAACTTTATTTTTTAAAAATATTTGATTTTGTTTATATATCCAATTTACATATTGATCTCTATAAGCTTCAGCTAGATTATTAAGTTCATAATCATTATTTACATTAATTAGTTTTGGACTATTTATTTTTCCTGAGCCTATGATATAAATCATATCATTTTCAAAATTTTTTGAAATATTTATCACCTTATTAGATTGATAAATAATTATATTTTTTTTAAGCATTTTTAATATTAATATCATTAAAATTATTTGATGAAAAAATCATATTTACATAATTTTTATTTTTAAATAATTCTCCAATACCTATAAAATCAATATCTGCTTCTAATGCTGATTTATAATCAGACAGTGCATCACCAAAAAAAAGTGTTTCTTTTTTATCTATATTTGTAGCTTCTATTATTTTTTTTAAATTTTCAAATTTATTTGAAGGACTACCTAAAATAATCTGGAAAAAATCATTTATTTTTTTTTTTATTATAATTTCTCTAATTTCAATCTCTGGTGTAGCAGTATTTACTGCACAAATTATTTTGTTCTTTTTACAATAATTAAGGAATTTTATAACACCTGGAATAAATTCAGATAATATCACTTTCTCTTTAACTAACTTCGAAAAGTTTTCTGCAACCATGTTAAGTTCATTTTCCTTTAAGATAATTTTTAAAAAATTAGAATGATAATATCTTATTTTTTCATATCTACTTTTACCTTGATTTAATAAATGGTGACTTACCACTTTATTAGCTATATCTTTGCCATATTTTCCATACAATTCTGCAAATGCCTCAGTCTTTATATGGTTTGAAATTGCAATTACACCATCAAAATCAAAAATTATTAATTTTTTATTTTTAATAATATTCATTAAAGTAATAAAAAATTATTTTTGTAAACTTTCAATAATCTCGAGTATTCCTTCTCCAAAATCTTTATACTGAGTTGGTATAATTTTTTCAGAAGACTTGGGAGAGTATCTATAAGGAGTAGATATATAATGATCAAGATTAGAATTTTTCTCATAACTAATTTTTTTACTAATCCCACCAATCTCAAATATCATTTCCAAAACTTGTTTTGATGAAAAATCTTGCTGTCCAGTGATAGTTACTGCTTTATTGATAAAATCATTTGATAATATTTCAACACTTATTCTTGCAGCATCATGAGCATGGATATACTCTCTTTTTTCTTCACCAGAACCATTATATATAATAGATTTATTATTTATTATTTGTGACACATATTTTTGAAGACCATTCCATTCTTGAGCTCTTGGACCATATAAAGAGCCATATCTTAAAAAAGTATAATCAATGTCATACTCTTTATTAAAAGTTTCTATAATAATTTCTGAAGCTTGCTTTGTTGCTCTATAAAATGACCCATAGGGACTGTACACATAAAGTGTTGATGCCATGATAAATCTTTCTACTGAATTATCTATAGATGCCTTAAGTGCTAATGATGTTCCAATTATATTTGTATTAATAGTTTTTATGGGATCTTCTTTTGACTCTAAAATATCTGCTATTCCTGCAAAATGATAGACATAATTTGTTCCTTTCATAACTGCAGACAGTTCTAATGGGCTAAAGATATCTCCAATGATCATTTCTTGATCATCTCTTTTCCATTTTGATTCTTTATTATCAAATAAGGTTACGTTAAATCCTTTGTTGCTAAGTTCATCTGCAGTGTGGCTACCCATGAAGCCAGACCCACCAATTACTAGGACTTTTTTATTACTTTTTAACATAAATTAGCTTTCATATTTAGGTACTTCATTTTTTAATTCTTGTTTTTTGAGGCACCTTATAACATCTTCTACCGCTTGTATTTCCATCTCACTTCTACATTCAACTGACATAGACCCCATATGAGCTGTAAGCAAACAATTATCAATTTCTAAAAGTTTTCCTGTATATGGCTCATTTTCAAAAACATCAATAGCAGCACCTGACAAGTGTCCAGATTTTAATACTTCATAAAGACTTTCTTCATTTATAATTCCACCTCTTGAATTATTAATTATAATTGCATTAGACTTCATTTTGAGCAAGTCTTCTTTTTTGATTAAATTGTAAGTACTACTATTTAAAGGTAAATGTATTGATATTAGATCACATTCTTTATAGATCCTATCTAAGCTAGCCCACTCAAGATTTTTTTCATTAAGATCTATATCAGATAAAATATCATAAATTAGAATTTTTTTAGGTGTTAGACTTTGAATTTTATTTGTAATATTTTTTCCAATTCTTCCATAACCAATTATACCAATTGTTGAATTAGATATACTTCTTCCAAAATACCTAGACCATATTCCTCTATGCATATTTAAATTTGAAATATGTAAATTTCTTAGCATTGTTAACATTATACCTATAGTCATTTCAGCCAAGTAAGGTGCTGGAACATCAGGGGTATAACTTACTTTAACATTATTTTTTTTTGCAGAAAGTAAATCTATATTATCAACTCCAATTCCAACCCTTGAAATAATCTTTAGTTTCTTTCCCGAGCTAATTACTTTTTCTGATATTTTTTCAGTTCCAGCTATTATTGCATCACATTCACTAACCAAATCTAATAATTTGCTTTCAGTAAGTTTAATATTTTCTTTATTTGAAATCAATTCAATATTATTTTCCTCTAGCATTTCTCTTGCTTTGCTATCGTGTTCTGAGAATGAAGTAATTGATATTAAAACTTTTGACATATATTTTACTCTCTAAATTCTGGCATTGATAAAAAATTCATTAATACTTTTTTTCTAGCACTCGCTTTTTTCCATTTTCCTGATTGATTGTAATTTTTATCTTTATTCTTCCAATTACTGCCATACCTATACTCTAAAAAATCTTCTATATCATATGGAATCTTGACCTCGATGCCATATAACTTATAAATTTGTAACTTTTTGAAGAAATTAATAGGAAATTTATGACAATAGCACTTCGTTGTATTTATGTATAAAAATAAAAAAATCTTGAAGAAAAATATTAGTAACTTATTTCTATAAAGAAAATTATTATTTATAAATCGTTTATCTTCTGTATTAATAATCTTATTAAATTTAAACAATAACTTTTGCTTGATTTTAGAAAAAACTCCTATTGGAGAATTTATCCATCTCATCACTGCATATTCTTTAAACTCTTTATATAAATAAATATCTACATCTATTAAATCTTCCTTTGATTTATCTTTTAATTTTAATTGAACTATATTATCTAAATAAATAAAATTTTTTTGAAAAACTACATCAAAACCTTTTGATTCAAAATATTTTTTAAAAATAGGCTCACTTGGTAAATCCTTAAACCATATAGCAATATCTATATCATGATCCCATGGTAATATTGCCTGATCTCTATAAGCACCAAGTGCTGTTCCTGCTTCCAACCAAAATTCAATATTATCTCTACGAAAAAAATCATCTACTAGGCTTAAGGTATTTGAGTATTTATTCATGATTTTTATTCTAACCAAAAAAATTAATATTTTTTATAGCCATATTTAGCTCTTTAGAGGTATCAATATCTATCCAATTACAATTATTCATTATAATAGGATTTGGCTTTAATTCTTTTACAGTAGTGTCAATGCTGTAATAAAGTGACTGATTATCGTTACCATTATCTATTTCAATTTCAATATTTTTTAAAAGAAGTAACATAAATTCGTATGAAAATTGATATATACCAACTGAGATACCATCAACACTTTTTAATTCATTATTTTTTTTCCTGATACCAATTATTTTTTTATCCATTATGGATACCTTTACTGGATCTGAGTCTGTAAATAAAGCTTTAGTTTTATTGTCTATAAGTATTTTATTATCAAAAGATGTATTATTAAACAATTGGATATCTTCTAAATTACAAAGTAAATCGCTTGTTGTAAAAAGAGTATTAGAATTACAATATTCTCTAGCATGCCAAAGGCTCAACATGTTTCCTTTAGTTTTATAGTCTTTATTGAAAACATATTTTATTGGTATGCCATTATAATCATCTCCTAAAAAATCAATGTATTGCTGATGCTCTAAACCAATAACTAGAACTATATTTTCTATTTCAAGTTTTGAAATCCATCTTAATTGATACTCAATTAATTTCATTCCATTTATTTCAATTAAACCCTTTATACCATTTGATATTATATGGTTTAATCTTCTAGCAACTCCAGCTGCATATATAATAACATTCATAGTTTATCAATATACTTAAAAAGCAGTCCAGCCACCATCTACCTTAATATCAGTACCTGTAACATAAGAAGAATTCTTTGAAGCAAGAAAAAGAACTGCTGTCAAAACTTCTGACGGTTCACCAAACCTTCCAACTGGAATTTTTTCACAGAATTTATTATAGTTATCTTTATCTTCAAGAACTACCTTATTAATTTCAGTTAATAGGGGTCCAGGTGAGATACAATTTGCAGTAATATTTAATTTTGCTAACTCAATTGCAATAGTCTTTGTAAACATAAGAACGCCTCCTTTGCTAGAAGCATATGAGGCACGTGAAGGATAAGAAACACTAGAAAAAATACTAGCTAAGTTTATTATTCTTCCAAATTCACTTTTCTTAAGTAAAGGTAGCATTGCTTGAGTAGTTAAAAAAGTTCCAGTTAAATTGCTATTAATAACTGTGTTCCAATCTTCATACTTAATATCCTCCAGAGAATCTCTAATATTGGTACCTGCAGAATTTATCAAAATATTTAATTTTCCTGAAAATTTACTATCTACAAACATAGAAATTTTAGATACTTCTTCAGGTTTTGTTACATCAGATTGTAAGATATCCAGTGTATTATTCTGATTATTCTTATTGTTGGCGACTATTTTGCTTAAAGCTTTCTTTAATTTATTTTCATCTCTACCCACTATTATAATATTTGATCCTAAGCCAAATAAGCATTTTGCTATCTCTTCTCCGATACCGGAACTACCTCCTGTAATGAGTACATTTGTATTGCTAAAATTAAATAGATTTTCCATAACTAAATTATATTGGTTGAGGGAATAAACCTCCATCAACTTTAATTATCTCTCCTGAAATAAAATTAGATTTTTCAGACATTAAGAACTCTACTACTGGGACTATGTCTTCTTCGTTTGCTGTTCTTTGCAGTCTTTCTTTTGAATTAATTTCTTTTAAGTCATGGTCGTTTCTTCCTTTAAGTGTCGATAAAAAACGATCAGTCTTCACCGGTCCTGGCATTAGACAATTTACATTTATACCATACTCTCTTAGCTCTTTTGCTAAAGATCTAGTTAATTGGATTACTGCCGATTTTGCAATTGAATAACTAGTTTCTTTATTTACTCCAAATGCGGCATTTACAGATGAGACAGTCAGTATTTTTCCATATTTTTGATCTTTAAAATGGGGGACCGCTGCTCTTAGTGTGTGCAAACAAGTATAATAATTTCTTTTAAAGATATTTTCATGTTCATCATAATCTATTAAAAAACTATTATTCATTGCCTTACCACCAGATGCGTTACTATCATTACCTGCTATATCGCCACCTGCATTAGTTATAATACCATATAAACTTCCATATTTTTTCAAACAGACTTCTATCATATTATTTGCTTCTTCTTGACTACTTAGATCTGCTTTAATAAAATTTACTTTTGTACCATTTAATCTTAAATTGTGTAAAATTTGTTCAATAGATACTTTATCATCATAGACTTTACAGGCATCCTCACTTATGTCAGCAATAATTATATTAAAACCTTTTTTAGATAGTCCTTTTGCATAGGCAAGGCCAAGACCTCTAGAACCTCCTGTTATAAGTATATTATTCATCTTAGATTCCTTAAAATTTTATTTATTTGATGTATAGATATATTAACATCATCGATTTCTTTCATTTTTAAATCACTTCCTCTTAATCCATTCTCATAATCTGATTTCATACTATAATCTTCAGACAGCTCAAGAACTGTTTCAGTGTAATTTTTTCTATTAATATCTAGCTTACTATATGGTTCCCAATATTCTTCAAGATTTATATGACAATCTCTAGAGATTTGGGCACCCAACTCAATAGAAAGACTTCCTAATTGATTTTCAATAGAATTAAGTTTAGTAAAAATATCATTAAAATTTACAGATCCTGATCCCAACTTACACCTTGTTAATAATATTCCTTTTTTAGATTTACTAATTTTATAGTCTTTAATATGAACATTTTTAATTAAATGCTTTGTATTTTCAAAAAAAGTTTCTGGAGTATCACAAACACTAAATGCATTTCCTATATCCCAATTAACTCCCAAACTATCTATAGATATATCCTCTATTATCTGTTTCAACTCAATGGAATGCAAATCTTGATGATTCTCAATAACAGCTATTGAACTATTGTCATTTAGTATAGGTACAATTTTTTTTAAATCACTTTTAAAACTTATTAAACTATTTTCAAAATGGGAGCTATTGTATCTATTGCCTCCATAGAATACCTTGCCTAAATGATTCATTTTAATTCTAATAATATTTATTCCTAAGTTTGCTAATTTTGGAATTATATTCAATAGATAATCATAATCTAGTGTCTCAAAATCAATAAAAACTTTAATACTTTTATTTATAAGGGATTGAATTTTTTCTATACCATTATCAATATTATGATACGAATAAATTCTATCGAATGGAAATTCAATTCCATTTAGTTTATTTTTGTTATTTAAATTTATGATATTTTCTAAATTAATTTTCTTAAATGAATTTTCTTCATCTATTATCAAACCAGAGGAATATCCAAAAGAGTAGTAGTTAAGTAAGATCTTATTTATCAACATATAAAATTTACTTCACAGTATTTCTATCAATTTCAATTAATAGTTTGTCTATTTCACCAGAATAGTTCTTAGAGAGTAAACTATGATAATTAATTACATTTTTAACAGCAGCTAATTCCATTTCTTTTCTTGTTTCAAGTGTATGAGAACCGATATGTGGTGTCAAAATTACATTTTCAATTTGATCATATGGATGAATATTCTTATCTTCATTAAATACATCTATTGCTGCACCATAGATTTTTTTTGACTTTATTGCTTTTGCTAAAGCTTTATTGTCTATTACAGCAAAGCGAGATGTATTTATAAGAATTGAGTCTTTTTTCATACTAAAAATTAAATCTTCATTAATTAGACCTTTTGTTTCATTATCAAGAGGAAGATGAATGCTAATTATGTCAGAATTTATAAGAATATCTTCTAAAGATTTTTTTTCTACATTGTATTTACCCGCAAACTTTTCATCCCAAGATCTTCCATAGCCTGAAATATTTACTTCAAATGCAGCAAGTCTTTTTGCTATTTGCTTGCCTATACTTCCAAGACCTACAATCCCAACATTCATATTTCTTATTTCTCTACCAACAAGTTGGTTCCAATTACCTTTTTTCAAATTATTTGACATTGTATGAGTATTTCTTAGAAGAGAAATAATATTTGAAATACATAACTCTGCAACAGCAACTGATGGCTTATCTGAGGTTTTAAATATTTTGACACCATTTTTCCTTGCAGCAATTAGATCAATATTATCTGTACCTACTCCTATTCTTGATATAGCTTTTACATTTGGAAATCTAATAAAAAAATTACTGTCATATTCTTCAAGGCCTGCAATTATATAATCTACATCTTTATATAAATTTGAGTTTTTATGATAAATTAACTCTTTATTAGTAGTATTATAATTGACTTCAATTTTGTGCTGATCAAATATTTTCATATTAATTTTTTTTGAAGTATTGAAAATATCAATAGCTATAAGTATTTTTTTCATCTTTATATTTTTTTAAAATAGAAAATAAAAATATCTGAGACATTATGGCCAGTTTTTTTACTTTTTATTAGAGTGCCTAACTTTTTGTGCAGCTTATAAGTATTTTGGCTCTTAATATAGTTTTTTATATTTTTTTTATTATTATTCACGTAATTCATATTTCTTGAACTAAAAAAAGCACCTGAAATTCCATCTATATAATCTGTTCCATCAGTACCTATTGCTAAAAAAACAAACTCAAAATCAAACTTTTTTTGTAACATCATACATGCTGTTAAATGTTGATTTCTTCCACCTTTTGATTTTTTAACTTGCTCATTAATTTTTACCTGTATCTCACCACTTGATAAAATAAAATGCTCACCTAAAGGTGCTTTATTATAAATATATTTAAATTTTTTATTAAGATATGAAGAGAATTTAAGGGGATCATTTGTAAATTTATTTGGCAATTTGTAAATTTTTTTTATGCCGTGTTGAAGTGATAATTTTGAAAAATCATCAATAAATTCTTCTCTTGATCCAATTAAGAAATTCTCAATATTTTTATTTTTACCCCTTGCAATTTTGATATCAAAGGAAGAGTAAAAAAATTTTAATTCATTTGGCACTAAATTTTTTAAATTATATTTTTTTATAATTTGATTTGGATTTATTCCCGGTGAATAAATAGTAGGTCCCGAGGAAATAGCATCAAATTTGTGACTTCTTTCATCTGATAAAATAAGATTTATGATTTCTTTACTTTTTGATGATTCGGCTAAACCGCCACCCTTAATCTGTGATAAAGATTTTCTTAAAATATTTACTTCTCTTTCTGGAGTACCTGAAACTAAAAGTTTTGATAGAAAATATTTTTTTTTTTGAAATGTTATATTCTCTATTGGGTATGATATCATTGCTGAACCACCACCAGATACAAGAACTACAAGTTTATTTGTTTCCTTCATATTTCTCACAAAATTTAGTATTTTTTTTCCTGCCTTATAGCTTTTATATGAGACATATGGATGCGACGATTTAACAAATTCAATTTTTTTTGTGGAATGTGGTAATTTTTCCATATGCGATATGATTAATGCTTCAGAAATATTTTTGATACCTACTACATTTTTAAGCCCTTTAAACATTGAGGAACTTGCTTTACCAAAGGCAATAGCAGAAATATTTTTATTTATTTTAAATTTCTTTTTATCAATTGTAAGTATATCTTTGTTAAAATTTAGTTTATTTCTAATATAATTTTCTGGCGAAGATTTAATAATTGTTTTATTAAATAATTTAATTATCGAATAGGGATTCATATTATTTCATTTACAAGGTGGGCGATGCTGTTGCTTGTTATATTAACTTTTTTCGATATTGAGTAGCTTTTTATAAAATCATTATCGATCTTGTCAGTAATAATTCTTTTTTCAATTTCAGCATAGTCTGGAAAGCCATCATTTAATATGTCAAAATATATTACCCTCTTTTTAATTTTTTCTAATGACAACTTACTAATATTTCTTATTCCTAAATCAAAGAAAATTACTGACTTTTGAGTTGCGCAGGCCTCAACAAAAATTGTACTAAAATAATCAAATACCAGTAAGTTTGCATCATTCATAATGTCTTCAAACTTTTCTGTAACTTTTTTGCATTGCTTGTTATTATATAGAAAACTGAACTTTTCTTTTGGATGCATTTTTGTAATTAAATTCCCACCAAACAGTTTATAAAGTTCATCTTGCCAAGCTAAATATATTGAGTCTGGAATATCTTGATAAGGACCATGCCTGAAATTTCCTCCTCTTAAAGTGGTAGGGAAATAATAGTTACTTTCTTGTACGTTAGATTGTTGAACTTTTTTACTTTGATTATAAATTTTTTCAAAGAGGGGATTTCTATACATATATATATAGTTTTTATTTTTTTGAAATTTTGAAATTTCGAAGTTTTCTCTATAGCAATTACCATAGCCAATTACATAATCCGCTAAATAATTATCGCCCACATCTCCCCATAAAGGTTCATCCAATACTCCTGAAGAACCCCCATGAATTATATTTACAACTTTTCCGTTATTTTTTTTGAACTGATCTCTTATAAATCTAGTATCAAGCTCAATACCTGAGCTACAAATTATAATATTACCTGCCAAATTTCTTTTTGATTTTATTTTTTTTCTTGAAATGAATGAGTCTATATGGCTTGTAATAATTGCATCTAAATTTTTCAAACTACACAGAATTTTATTTCCTTCAATGATTTCGTTAAGATAACTACTTACTTTCTGTAATTGTAAATCGTAATTTTCAAGATAGATTTTATTATTTTGAAGAAATAATGTTTTAATTTTTAAGTCACTGAACTCTTTAAGATCTTTTTTTGTTATGCCAACACCTTTTAAAAAAATAGTTTTTCTTTTTATTGGTAAATTTTTTAAATTTAAAAAATTTATATACAAATTTTTTAATATTATTTTGTATTTAGACTCAAACGTTTTTCCAAAAATTTTATTTTCAACTATAATTTTTTTTTGCTTAATTTCATTATGACTTACATATGGCCATTTATACTGTGTAAGATGATCAAATTCTTTAAGGTTCAATTTGTTTCGGTTCTCGTAGTCTTTCAATAGTATTTGGGTAAAAAGTTTTAAAATATCATAAAAAAAAATATTTAATAAATTATTAAACTCTCCAAATTTATTAATTGACAAGTCTCTTTTACTATCAAGCTGTAAAAAAATATCTTCACATATTTTTCTTTCTTCTTTAACAACTTTACTTAAAGTTTTAAAAAATTTTGTTTTATTTCCCATAAAAATTTATTAAATCATCATCAACCATTAGCTTTTCAACTTTGTTAAGATCATCTTCAGTATCAACACTAAAAACTTGATCTTCTATTTCAACCATTTTAACTTTATTTCCACTTTCTATTAATCTTAGCATATCTATTGACTCTATTATTTCTAATGTAGTTTGGGGTATTTCATTAAATTTGATTAGTGAATCTCTTAAGAATGGAATGATACATACTTGTTTATATTTAATTATTTGATGTGTATATTTTTTACTTGAAGGAATTGGCTCTCTAGAAAAATATATGGCATCATAATTATTATCTATTACTACTTTTACTTCGTTAGGGTCTTCAAATTCTTCATTTGAAGTTATTTTCGTCATTAAATTTATTACTTCTATACTGCTGTCTTTCAAGATTGGTCTAATTGCATGATCAATCATTTCTGGTTTAACCATAGGCTCATCACCTTGGTATAATATAACAATATCTATTTTTTTATTTGTTAGCTTTTCAATTTTCAACATGGCTTCACTAACTCTATCAGAAGCTCTTTCATGACTCTTAGAAGTCATTATCACTTTACCACCAATTGATTTTATGTACTCTTTTATTGTATTATCACATGTTGCAACATACACATCATCAACAAGCTCACTCATTTTTGATCTATAGTAACAATGACCTATCATTGGAATTCCATTTATTTTTTTAAGTGGTTTTCCTGGAAACCTCGAGGAATTCATTCTTGCAGGAATGATAAGTACTTTATTAAGCATTAATTATAATTTTTTTTTAAACTATTTATTTCTCTAGCTTTAACGTCTAATATTCTAACATCTAAACTATAGGCTATAAAAGAAAATCCTTTATTTATAACTTTATTTAGTTCTTTTATATTAGGCTCTATTACATGGATCCCTTTTTTTATTTTATATTTATCAGCCTTACTTAAAATTTTATTAACAGTTTTTTTAAATAGAGGATTTTCAAAATCTCCTGGTATACCTAAAGAACCAGATAAATCGTAAGGTCCAATAAAAAAACTATCAATTTTTTTTGTTGCAAAAATTTCATCTAAATTTGGAATTGCCTTAATATCTTCAATCTGTATTACTAATTTAATATTATTTTTCTGCCACTCTAAATATTCTTTAAAATTATTACCATAACCCTGGGCTCTTGCTAAACCGACTCCTCTTTTTCCAAGTGGAGGATAGTTGATAGAATCATAGGCTTGGTTAACATCGTCTATTGAATTTACATTCGGAACAATGATCCCAGAAGCCCCCATATCAAGTACTTTCTTAATAATACTTCTACTGTTATCAGGAACTCTTACATAAGGCATTAATCCTGACAAATTAATTATTCTCAATAAATCTTGTGCTTGAGACTCACTTATTGCTGAATGCTCCATATCTACTGCTAGCCAATCAAAACCAGCTTTACACATTATTTCTACAACATCATTACTTGGTAAGGTAATCCAAGAGCCTAATGAAATTTTATTTTTTTTAATTTTCATTAAACATCTCCCATTGAAGTATTTCATCCTCAACAATATCTTTAATTAATTTTTTTCCAACTACATTGTCTATATGCTTTGGGCTTATACCGCTTGCTGGTCTTTTCCAAGTCAAATGTTCTTTATTTATAATCGAATCTTTTGCTAGATCCTGGTTAAACACCAAGCTACGACGTGCATTTAATCTTGAAATATTCTCAGTTATTATCGACTCCTTGCTTTTTTTTCCATAAATTTTAGATATTCGACAAATTGTATCAAAATAATTTATCAAATCACTTTTATCCATTGCGTGATAGTGATCATTACCTGGCAACTTTTTGTCATGTGTAAAATGTTTTTCTATAATATGACATCCCATCAATGAAGCTATTTCCATTACTTTCATGTCTGAGGGCATCGTATGGTCTGAATAACCAATAATATTATTTGGAAATTTTTCTTTAAGATCTGAGATCATGCCTAGATTTGCATTTATTTCATCTGTTGGGTAATTTAGAATACAATGTAAGATTGCTAGTTTGTTATTAAAAGGCTTTATCCAATTCAATGCATCTTTTATTTCATCTAGATTAGACGCGCCTGTAGATAATATTATAGGCTTATTAAAATTACACAAATACTCAATAAATGGTTTATTAGTAATATCTGAAGATGAAATTTTAATTACATCCATTAATTCATTTAAAAATTCTGCTGACTCCAAATCAAATGGAGTGCTCATAAATTCTATTTTAAATTCTTCACAATATTTTTTTAATTGAATAAATTCTTCTTTCCAAAATTTATCATATCTTTTAAATAATTGATGTTGGCTTTTAGTTTTTTCTTTAGTTAGATCCCAATATGCAGGGGAGTTTTTTGATGCAAGTGTATCAGCTTTATAAGATTGAAACTTAACAGAGTCAGCACCTCCCTCTGCAGCTTCGCTTATCAATCTTTTTGCAAGATCCATATTGCATTCATGATTAACCCCAACTTCAGCAATAATATATGGCCTTATATAATCGTTAGATTTATTATGATTAAATACTTCTTTTATTAACATTATATATTCTTTGCTAAGATTTCTTTTATTTTTGAAATTGTTTTTCTTTTTGTTTTAATAAAATTAATCTTTTTCATTTTTGTGAAAAGTTCTTTTCTAAAAATATTATCTTCAATTAAACTATTAAAACTTTTTTTTAATTTATTTAAAGTAATATCTTTTTTATACATTTTTAAGAGTATAAATCCAGTTTCTATTGAACTAAATGTATGTGTTTGCTCTCTTTTATGCTGTGGCATCACTATTGTAGGTAAGTTCATATGAGCAAGCTCAAAAACTGTCCTTCCATTTGAGCTAATAGCTATATCACATTTTCTCATGATTTTTGATATTATCCCAGTTGAATGGTGTATCTCCACATTTGTGTTATGATAGGTCTCTTTGTACAGAAGACTTAAATACTTATAGGCTGGACCAGTAACTATATGAATTCTTATTGAATTATCCTTACAAATATCTTTTATAGTTAAATATGTTTTTAGCGTTAAATTATGTTGATCAGATCCACCAAAAGTTATTAAAACATTTGATAATTTTTTTTTAAATGGCCTGGGCTTAATCGTATTAAACTCTTTTCTTAAAAAAAAATATTCATTTCCCCATAATGTATTTTTATTATTGTTGAGTGGATTATCATAAATTTCATTAATTGTTAAATCTGCATACTTAGCTCCTTGGCCAAGATCTTCAAAATTAATAGTTCTTATTTTATTTTTATTATATGATTCTACATCACTTTTTTTTGTTGAAAGAATATCATTAATTACTAAAACTGGATTTTTTTGAACAATCTTTCTTACAATATCCATTTTTTTAAAAATTAAAACTTTATATTTCTTAGGCACTAAATGGTTTAGTATTCTCCTATTAGATAAATCAGAAATAAAAATTATTTTGTTATCCTTAAGTTCATCTGCAATTGTTATTGCTCTGTAAATATGGCCTAAACCGATTTTTCGGTTTCCTATTACTCGAAAAATTACAAGAGAATTATTCACAATATTAATAGATTTTTTTTAAAACTTTTAAAGTGGAATCAATCATCCTATTAAATTGATTATCGGATAAAGTTTCTTGAAAAGGAAATGAAATCATATTATCAAAAAAATAGTCAGCATTAGGACAGCTGGCTTTAGAAAAGCCAAGTTTTTGATAAAGAGGATATCTATTGAGAGGATAATATTGAACAACACATTGAACCTTTTCTTCATTTGACATTTTTTCAATAAAGTCATCTCTTTTCCCACCTTTTTCCAAGGCTACTAATAAATGATAGTTATGTCTTCTTGATTTAACTCTATGAAATTCTAATTGATCATATTGTTTCAAGCTATCAATAAAATAAAGAGCTCTTTCTTGTTTAAATTTATTAATTTTATTCACTCTTTTTAATAACTGGATACCAAGTGCACATTCTACTTCGCCAATGCAAAAATTATTAGGTATTAAATTTTCATTTTTTAATGACGGTAAATCCACGTTTCCCATTGCAGGGATCCAATATTTGTCCCTTCTGTATTTAAATTCGCAATGACCATTATGTCTTAGCATTGGAATTATATCTGCATAAGACTTATCTTTTACGATCAACATACCTCCTTCACCAAGAGTGGTGATATTTTTATGTGAATGAAATGAGAAAATACCAAAATCGCCAAAAGTTCCTGCTTTTTTATTGTCTATACTTGTACCAATAGCTTGAGCTACATCCTCTACAACCAAAATCTTTTTTTGCTTAGCAAGTTTTATAATAGGTGGCATATCTATGCAATAGCCATATAGATGAGGAGCAACAATTACTTTTGTTTTTTTTGTTATACATTTTTTTATCGTATTTACGTTAATAACTCTTGTTTTTGGGTCAATATCGCACCAAATTATTTTTGCGCCTGTTTTTATAAATGGATATGCACTTGATGTATATGTATGAGATGGAATAATAACTTCATCATTTTTTTTAAGTTGACATAGTTGAGCGGAAAGCTCTAGAGCAGAGGTAGCTGAATTTACAGCAAAACAATAGCTACTTCCAATAAATTTAGAAAAATTTTCTTCAAATTTTTTTAAATATGGACCCTGAGTCAATGTACTGGCTTCTTTCATCACTTTGACAACATTATCGATTTCAGACTTAGTGTAGCTATGACTTCTCGAAGCAAATGGTATTTTAAATTTATTTCTCATATATTTTTTTAATTAAGTAAATTTATGACTTTGGGTTGCTTTCTCAGTAACTCTCCATTTAAATAAAAATCTATGATCTTGTTATCATATTGATCATATATAACTCTAAGATGCGAAGGATGAAAATCTGACATTAAAAATAAACCTCCTAACTTTCTTTGAGTAAAAAATTTCCAACTGTCTAAGTTTGATATTGAGCTCAATATATTCTTCATATCACTTGCAGCTTTTATAACAGTCTTAGCTCCAATATCATGCAATTTATCTCCATATTCAAGATTTGGTATTGAATGATGAAGTATTTCACCTGCATCAGGATTTTCTGTAATTTTATGAAAAGTTGCTCCAGCAAATTGTGGCATTAGGAAATAAAATGGCCAAAATAGTGTCGCGCTTCCCCTAAAATATGGGGAAATTCCTAAGTGTAAGTTAATGGTAATATCGGGCAAGATGTCTAATATTTCTTTTTTTATTAAATCAGTTCCAAAAACAATACATAAGTCAAATGATACGTTAGTATTTATAAAATTTTTAATCTTTTCACTATTTAAATCTTTTGGACTGCATAAAATACTATTTCTCTCATCAAATACATCATAAATTTGAATGTCTCCATATGCATCTAACTCAACATTATTACGTTCGGAAAAGTGTTTTGTAAAGTTTTGGAAGTCGTGCTCATTTGTATTATTTGGAGGCTTGGGAAATAAACTTTCTCTCTCCATTATAATAGAAGTAAAATTATGTCTCGTGTTTAAAATTTCTTTGAAAAAATATAAATGCCGTGAATGTGAACCAGAAAATAATAAAATATTCATATGTTAAATCTCTATAATAATCTTTTTCTCAACAAGTAATTTTACTACTTTATTTACTTTATTTATATTGATTTTTATCCTATTAGCAATCTCTTCTGTGCATACTTTGCCATTTGATAAAAATATCACCCATAATATTATATCAGAGATTGCCATTTTTGAATTTGGCAAATATCCTCCACCAAATGTATTATATAGATTTCTTTTTGAAAGCATTATTTCACCATATACATATTTACTTTTATATATTTTCCATTTCTCTAATTTTTTTATTAAATCAATATATAAATTTAACGATTGATTTATTTGAGACCCATTTACAAAATTTAAATTATCTTTGGATGTATGATATTCTTTAAATTCATAATATTTATCTTTTGTTATAGAGATTGTATTAATATTGAACGCTTGCGATGAGTATTGTCTTTCATCGCTACCTGAAATATCAAATGGATAAGTATAATATTTTTCTTTATTTTCCAGAAAGACTTGTTCTACAGTTGTGTTAATAAAATTGCTTTTTTCAAAACTTTGCTTATACCCAAATTTACCAGGCCCACCAACATTTGAAATAACTAAACCATAATCAATTCTTTTTACTATTTTTTCATTTTTATTACAAAAAACGAGAGCTCCAATGGTTTCTGGAACAAAAATTACGCGATAACTCCATTTTCTTTTTTTAAGCTTACTTAAGTATCTTGCTAAAAAAGCTGTGCACAAAACTCCACTTAAATTATCATTTGCCATAGATGGATGGCATATATAAGTAGAAATCAATATTTCTTTTATTGACTCACCTTTGATTAATAATTCCCCATAGGAAAGTGAACCATTTTTTAAAGATGAATCAATGAATATGTGAAACTTACCTTCACATCTCTCTAATTTTTTATATTGACTTCGAGTTACTGAGAATCCCCAATCTTTTTTGTAATAGGAGGTTCTATAGTCGATAATATTCTCTTTTGATTTATTGATATGAATATGTTTTTTTAGCTCATTCCAACTTATTTTTTTATTGATTGGTACACTGTAACTAATAATATGCAGATTATTTTCATCGAAATCAATAATCTTATTGCCACTTGAGTCTTTTATCCATGCTGATTTAATATTCCATTCTTTAGGAACTTTCCAATCATAAGCTTTAGTCCCAGATTTAATTTCATTAATTTTTATAGGTATAATTTCATTAATGATATCAAGTGTCTCTCTATTTCCGTTACCCGTTAAGCTTCTATTAATTGGAAATAATTTTTCTAGATATTTTTGTATCTTAATTTTAATTAAAGCTTTCTTTTTTTTCATATTTATAAATAATTTATATTACAAAGAATAAATAACTAAGTAACTGCATCTATTTTAAAATTTTATCAATTATTTTTCCTTCATCGATGTAATAAACAACATCAGCATATTTCAAAACATCTTCTTTATGACTCACTACAAATACAGTTTTTTCTGCCATTAACGAAAATATATTTTTATTTAGTTCTTTAGGAGTATCTTTGTCGAGAGCGCTTGTTGCTTCATCTAGTATTAATATATCAGTGTTAGTTATCAACGATCTTGCAATTGATGAATTAGGCAAGGTAATCCCAGATCCTATCTTTGGTGTTTTTTCCTTGAAATATCTATTCATTTTCTGATATCAACCTTTTCTAGCTAATAAACGAATAAATTCGGCTTTATCTTTATAACGAAAATACTCAGTACTTAAGGCATCTTCAACGGACGCTCTTCTCATTTTACCAATAAGGTTAAAAATTCTTTTAGAAATTCTTTTACCTAAAATTATTACAAATAATTTAAGTAGCCTATTCTTTCTAGATGCTTTCCTTGATTGTTCCCTCAGATAATTATCATAGTAAACATTTCTGAGAATTCGTCCATTATCAGTATCCTTACTAAACTGATACATACCTCTAGCTTTTGACCTTTTTTTATCCTCATTAGCATTTTTACCTGCTTGCAAATTACCGCATGTTTTTAAAAAATTTATTTCGAAGTTATGTTTTGATAGAAGATACTCTAGAGATCTGGTTGAAAAGAATGTTAAATGAGGAACAACTCTCTCTCCAGCATTAGGATATTTTAATAAATCTGCATTTGGAACTTCACAAAAGAAATATCCACCTGGTTTCAGCATTCTATTAATCGCAGAAATTGTATTTTCAACGGAGTCTGGATGGAAATGCTCCAGACAATGTGACATGACAATAAGATCATATTGTTCCTCTTTTTCCACTGATTCATCTGGCTCAAAACTTTTATTTATTGTTTCAATACCTATATTTTGTAATTTTTCCTGCGCTTCTTTTTGCGGTTCGTATGTAATATATTTAGATTTTATATTGAGGTTTTTTAGTGCTGTGTAAAAGTCGCCCTTTCCTGACCCAATTTCTAAGATTGCTGTTGACTCATCAAGCTCTATAAAATTGTTAATCAAGGTTAATTGAGACAATGATCTAAAATCAATTGAGTGGGTTCCCAATGGGTTTTCCATATCGCTTAAGGCAAATTTTTTAGTTTTTCCGCCATATGTCGAATTATAATAATCATTTAATATGGCGGAATCAATCTGCTGATTCACAACACCAAGACCACAATTAGAACAGACAAGTATCTTCATCTCATCAAAATCTGTTAACTTATGAATTGTTGCGTCTTGGAATGAAAATTCTTGCGGCTGATCTTCGTAATTTTTGCATGCTAAACATCTCATATAATTCACCTGGAGGTAATAAGTTTTCCCTTCTTGATTTCGATAATTCTATTGCAACCCTCTAAAGTTGATAATCTGTGGGCTATAACTACCATTGTATATTTACCTCTAAGAGCATCTATTTCCTTTACTATCTCATTTTCTGTCTTTGAATCAAGAGCTGAGGTTGCCTCATCAAGAATTAATATGCTCCTACCACTATAAAAGGCCCTAGCGATCGCAATTCGCTGCTGTTGTCCTCCTGAAAACCTTATACCATTTTCGCCTATGATTGTTTCAACTCCATCTGGGAGACTGTTGATCAATGAACTTAGCTTTGCCTTAGATATTGATTGAGCGAGTAATTTTTCGTCAATCTGATCTGCACTTAAGCCAAAAGCAATATTATTCTTTATAGTATCATCGAGTAAAAATACCTTTTGAGGTATATATGCCATCATATTTTGAATCCTAACTCTTTCCGATTTTTGAATTTTCCTATCATCTACAAAAATAGTCCCTTTTTCAGGCTGAAGGAGATCTAGGAGAATATTTATCAGAGTCGTCTTTCCCTCACCTGATCCTCCTACAATGCCAATACTCTCTCCTTTTTTAATAGATAAACTTATATCTTTAAAAATATACTTATCGGTATTAGGATATTTAAAGGATAAATCACTAAATTTTATCTCATTTTCCCAATCAATTTCGCCTTCCTTATGGTAATCGTTAATCTTACTTGATTTATATTTGTTAGTAAGCTCTAAGGTTTTGCTTAACTCTGAAACAACATACCTGCCTGCTCTTAAAGTATTCAAAGAGGTTATAATTACATTAGCCGAGGGCAGCAATCTTGTTCCAGCAACCACAAAAACTGCTATCTGTGCAATTGTTTCGATTCTGCCTTGCCCAAGAGAAGTGAAGACAATGGCCATTAGTATTACAATAGATATTACTAAGAATTCAATTGCATATCGTGGGATTAACTTTAGGCTATCCTGAATATATCTTGCATCATTTACTGCATTTGCCTCATTAAGAACAGCATCTCTAAAAAATCTTTCTTTTCCAAAAATCCTAATCTCTTTTATTCCAAAAACAGCTTGATTAATGTTCCGTATTACTTCGCCGAACTTAAAACTGGCAATCTTTCCAGCATTTAGCATCGTTTTCTTAAATAATTTGTCATATATGACAAAGAATATCCCAAGCACAATTACTGTCATTATAATCCCATATGGGTTTATCAAGAAAATTAAAAGTGCTATAAAGCAAACTACGATGAGTTCTGATAATAATTTTAGGGATTGAGAAACGGTTGAGGTTTGAAAAGTATTTGTATAAACACCAATGGTATTAACGATATTTGAAGAGTTATCTTGAAGAAATAGCTCATATGGCCTATCTAAATATCTATTTATGAGCCTCTCCTTTAACCATAGCTCTACGTCAAGAGAGAACTTTATTATTCTTTTCTGGATAATGTAACTAGCAAATCCCTTCAAGAAATAGACAATTAATATTGCTATGCCAAAATATATATATCCTGTCTTTGGGTCATATTTCAGAAGGTTGAATAACCAAATAATTGATGAAGGTAGATTTTGAACCTCTCCTATTAGGATTGGAACATAAGCTGAAACCAATGATATTCCTATAATGTCTAAAATAGAGCCCAATAAAAAATAAGCAATAAGAAGAGGTAGCCTCTTTACCTGCTCATCTAATATAAAAAAATATTCTTTAAGATACTGCCTCATATGAAATTATTACGATTTGATAATTTATTAATCCACCTTAAAAATTAAGAAGACTCTCTTACAAGATAAATCAAATCATCAGCAATCTGTTTCAAACCTTTGTTACTTCCTAAATTAAAAATTTTCTTCATTCCTGCATTTTTTTTCTTTATTTCTATATCTGATAAACTCATCCAATACTGTATCGTATCTTTTAGCTCCAGAAGATTACATTCATATCCTTTAAAATCTCTTAGCACCGAGGGAGGGTGAATATCATTAACTGCAATAACAGCTTTTTCTCTTAAAATTGCCTGCCAGATTGTTGTTGAAATATGTGCACTAGAAATCAATAAATCTGCCCTATCCATGACAGCTTCAAAATTGTTATATTTTAAATCCCTAGGCTTGTCACTATGAATCACAAAAATATTATTGGAAGTCTTGACTATTTGGTCAAACCATTCTGGCAAAGCTTTCAATTCACCTTTCTTACCCTTGACTATAAAAAGAGTATTTTTGAAGTCTTGAGACAGACCCAAAGTTATCCTTAGAAATTTCTCAACCTCGTCATAAGCCCAAAAGTTATAGCCTCCCTTTTCAACATAAATCTGGCCTGTTGCAAGAACAATACTATAATCAAATGACTCAATTGCATCTAGAAAATCTCTACTTAACTCAGAAGGAACACCCTCTCTGAAAAATTCTACCTGATGAAAAGATCTAATCTCTCCACCGTAAATGTTCTGCATCTTCTCATCGATATTATTCATTGAATAGTATTTATCTAGGTGGACGAAATCGAATGCGCGATTTGGGGGATATCTAAATGACTCATTAAAACTTACAATCTCAGTATGATTACTTTTATATTTTGGAAGGAGAATATAAATGGGCTTATCTAATAGTTGCCCACAAAGAACTTTTGGGTTCAGACTCAATATAGATTTTGCTCTGTAAATATCAAAGATATATTGCCTATATATATAGTGATCTATTCCATTTTTTATAAAAAAATTAAGATCTTTAAACATGCAATTAAGCGTTGAAAGAAATACTTTGAAAAACCTTAAAGCCATGCCTTCAATTGAGCTAATGTAATAATATCCGAACTTTTGATCTTTTCGGCCTGTGAAAGGATATATGCCTAAAATATTTCTATTTTCCTTATTTAACTTCTTTGAAAGAGAGGCATACTCTCCCATATCAGGATAGACTTTTTTACGTATATAAATAATCGAAGGAGCTTTAATTTTATTTTTTGATAACAAACATAGAAGATAGTCTCTAAAAAAAATAACTGATAACCTCAATGTCCAAAAAGGATAATATATAATTGTCCAGATATTTTTATTTGACTTTTGATCGTTAAAGATTGCTCTAAACAGTGAAGGTGCTATAATTTTTATCTTATCTCCTGAATAGAATTCTTCTTCTATAGTTTTCTCGAAGGCATAATAGTCAGTTATTGAAATATCTATTGTTTTTCTAACATAATCTGTTCTAAAAATATTCCCTGAAAATATTACCTCATTCTTATCAAAATATTTTGCTGCCATTTTTCGAGCATTTTTCTGATAACTTGAACAAAATGAAGAAGGAGGAAATTTTATTGAGATCCCTGAATCTTCTCTAATATATGATTCTCCCCATATATAAATTTGATATCCAAGAATTTTGAATACTTTAACTTTAATCAGCGTCCATAACTTTGGTTTAGGTTTTCTGTATATAAATACTTTTTTCATGATATTTTAATCTGCTAGATTATTTATGATTTCTTGATTTTTGTTTCTTCAACCGAAGCTAACATTTCACTACTTAAATTATAAGCTCTTTCAAAGTATTCATATCCCAGTATTTCTTTCACCCATGCTGGGATTAAATTTCCCCTGTATGGATGAATCTCTTTTTTTGCCCATAAATTCCTTATTTCTGTTGCTTTTTCAATAATCTCCCAATATTTAGGAAAATCATTTTCAACTATTTCAAAGGAATCACCTTTATAGCATGGTGATCCTTTTGCATCTAAATAATACGCAGGCAATGTCATTAGAATAGATAAAAAATATTTCAACTGATACATTGCATCATCATTTTCAAAATTTTCAACTAAATAGCTACCATTATATTTATGATGTCTCAAAATCTTGCTTTCATTGGCTAAAGCAAGTATGTGATTTTTTTGCCTAAATGCATTCAGAATCTCTCCTCTCGTTCTCTTATATAAAAGCTCAAGAGTATTTTTTCTAATTATTGATTTGCTTTGCAAAAGAATTTCAATTGGAAGAAAGTGAGAGTAATACTGAGATAACCCTTCCTCTGTGCAAAAAATGAAGCCATGATGTTGAAGCGGGTCTATTTCATAGAGATACCTTGTAGCTTGAATAATTCTTTTTCTGAATGTTAATAATTTTTCATGGTCCTTAATTGTAGTACTCTTAAGAATCACATATGTATCAAGATCACTCCATCCCTTTGAGTAATCCATCGTAGCAATGCTGCCATGGATTAAAAAATCATGTACAAATTCAGATAGATGGTCATCAGCAAAAGCTTTCAGCTCAATAACAGGTTTTAAGTATGTTGAGTCAGCCTCCAGAAGCTCTTCATTAGTTAAAAGATCAATTGTTATATCAAATTTTTTAAGTTCTTGGTTTTGCTTTGGAAGCGAAATATATGACTGAGAGATGATTTGAGAGAAAAGTGAGATGTTCCAGGGTTCCTCAATCTCAATATACATACTCTTTTCACTGAGGAACCAAGTAAGTAAGCTATTAAAATTAGAATGAGTTTTAGTAAGCAAAGTGGAATCCATATCTTATCAACCCTCTTTTAAAATCATTAATTTTTAAGAATTGAGCATTTACTTCAGCAAGTTCTATTTTGTTTTTAAGAACTTTTTTATATCTATCAGAAATTGATTCTGTGACTAATTGACTATATGGATTAATTTTACTCCTCATGACATGGGACAATAATCCTTTTTGAGATGACAAATAATAAAAATGTGGATAAAAAAAACTTGATACAGAAACATATGCATTATCAGAATCACTGGCTGAGAGTCCGCTCTTCTCATGCGAGGAGACTTTATGTTTTGACGTAAATGATATGAAGTGGTTCCTGAATAATTCAAGATTAATATCTCCAAGACTATCTACCTGGGAATTATCGAAAATATGCTTGTCAGATAAGTATTTCTCAAAGATATCTATATATCTATAGCCTAGACTAATAGAATTCCTAATGCATGATAAAAATATCTTTTCAGGCTCATCCATTGAGTGCCACTCATTTCTCAGTAATTGAATCAAGTTAAGAATTCTCTCAGAATTATGAGTATCACCTGTTAATTTATTTATCTTTTTAATGGAATAAGAAAAGGAATGAAGAATACATAAAACATTAGAAATGTTAATAACTTCATTATTTATGGCTCTAGTTAATCTCAAGATTCTCTCTGGCAACCAATCAATTATTGAAATAATCTCTAACAAAGATTCATCTTTCTCGTCTATCTCTTCAGCAATAATTTCTTTGCCTAGTAACTTTATTAAATTAAAATTATCAAAGTAATTTAATTTACAGAACACACTCTCAGGCATTTTCATTACAGTTCCATCGATAACTAAGCTATTAACATCGCTACCAATATTAGAAAATTCTAATTCCTGCTCTTTTGAATTAACCTCATTTTTCAGAACCAGAATCATATCAAGATCAGACACTCCGGGCGAGCTTACACTTCCATACTCATAGATTGAGACAATATCGGTATTTTGTGAATAATAACTAACTATAAGATCTCTGGCAGACTGATAGAAATCTTGTCTAACACGCTTGGGGTAATTATCAAATGTTTTTGTCATCAGAGGCCTTTAGCAAGCCATCCACCATCAATGTAAAAGTCTTGGCCGGTTATATAGGAAGAAGCATCAGATGCAAGAAAAATTGAGATTCCAATTAAATCAGATGATTCCCCCCATCTCGATAACATAATCCTTTTACTTCTCTCTTCTCTTAAGGTTTTGTTCTTCCAACTCTTTGCTGTCATATTCGTTTTAAAATATCCTGGTCCTATAGAGTTAACTCGGACACCGCTAGAAGATAGATCCATTGCTGCTGCCTTTGATAATTGCTTGAGCGCTCCCTTAAATGCAACATACGCTGGGTTATTAGGAAAACCAAGTTCAGCAGCTAAGCTAGTTATATTAATTATACTGCCAGAGCCCTTCTTACTCATTTTTTTTGATACTTCTTGAATTATTTTATATGGAGCATAAAGGTTCACTTTATAAGTCAAATCCCAATCTTGATCCTCATAATCAAATAGGTGGTTACCACGTGTAATTCCTGCATTATTGATAACAACATCAAAGTCATTTTCCAGCGACAAAAAATTAGACAACTCTTCAGCATTTCCAAGGTCTAGTATTTTAAATTGGACACTTTTATTTTCTTGTGACTTGATTTCTTCTGCAAGATTTTTTAAATTTTCACCATCAATATCAATAAGGAAAATACTACTTCCAGCATGAGAAAAGGCTTTTGCTAACGCCCTTCCATTTCCTTTTGCTGCTCCGGTTATAAGAACATTCTTATTTTTTACAGAAAAAATCTCATAAAACTTATTCACTTAATTACCTTTCTTACAACTTTTACTTCTTCAATGATCATATTTCCTGTATATTTCCCAGTATCATAAACAAGCTCTGAAAATTCATCAGCAGTTATGTATGTATTCTTATCCTGATTAAGGACGTCTGCCATTTCAGTATCGATAGTACCTGGTGAAATACAATGGACACTCACACCTTCAGCTTTCCACTCATCATTTAATGCACGACTTAAACCAAGCAGTCCATGTTTACTCGCACAATATGTTGCTGTATTCTTAAATCCAGAATATGAAGATGATGAACCTATGTTTATAATTTTACCTCCCCCATCTTTCTTAAGGATATTGAATAGTCCCTTTGAAAGAAGATAGGGAAGTTTTAAATTAACATCAAAGCATTCATCGAATACCGTATCATCTTCTTCAGAGAGAGGACCATAGGGAAAAACGCCAGAAATATTTATTAATAGGTTTGCATTAATTGATGATTCACTTATTTCTTTTATACACTTCTTTATCGAGTCAATCACAAATGCATCACATAGGTAAAAATCTATTTTCACATTGGATTTTTCAAGAATACTATCTCTCAACTGATTAAGTTTATCTATGTTTCTTCCCAGCAAAATGAGGTCATAGCCCTTCTTGGCATAAAAGGATGAAACAGAGGTTCCAACACCACCAGTGGCACCATTTATAATTACACTCATGAATTTAGACTATCTTTTGTACTCATTACTTTTCTTGCCAAAATTAGATCTTCATAAGTATCAATATCTATTGATCGCCATTTTGGAACCTCTACAAATCCAATCTTACCGCTAATCCGGTTTCTACTTTTTATTAAACACTCTTTACTAGTCACAAACATACTCCCTGTTTCAACATATCTCTGTTCAATATCCTGCCTGCGCGGTCTATTATCAATATCATACATAGCTTCTTTTCCAGACCATAAAAACTGGTCAAATTTTGCAACACTAATCACAGAATCAAATTCTCCAATCATATCAAGTGATTGATTTATATCTTTAGATTCAATGAATGGACAAGTTGCTTGAAGAAAAACTAATATGTCAAAATTAGTCACTGTCTCAATAAAATGGAGTAGTACCGACTCACTCGTTGAATTATCTCTAGCAATCTCATCCGGCCTTTTTAGAACTCTTGCTCCGTATTCTTCTGCAGTTTTTGCTATTTCCTCATCGTCTGTGCTGACCCAAGTTTCATCTACATTTGACATTATTGAAGCTTCTATTGAATAAGCAAGCAAAGGTTTACCATCGACATCAATAATATTTTTTTTTGGTATCCCCTTACTGCCTCCTCTAGCTGGTATAAATGTAATAGATTTATAATTAGACATAAAAAGAGCTTAATCGGATATCCCTGATATATGGAATCATAAAATATGCTGCCTAAGATTTTCGGCAACAGGTTTCTCATCATCTATTATTCTTTTGACTCCATCTCCCATTGCATTTGCAACTTTACGCACAGCTCCAACGAGCTGTCTTACGCCTGCTGGTTCTACTGATGCTGACTGATCTGATCCATACATTGCTCTACTCATAGTAATATGTCTTTCAAGGGAACTTATACCAAGAGCAGCGGCAGCCGTTGAAATTGCTATACCTGTTTCATGGCCACTATAACCAACATTACATTTGAAATGATCTCTTAATGTATTGATGACATGTAGATTAGCGTCGGTATCTTTCATTGGATATTTTGATACTGTATGCATAAGTTCAAATGAACAATTTTCTTTTCTAAAAATTTCAACAGCTTTTTCAATATCTTCCATTGTAGACATTCCTGTCGATATATATGTATGCTTACCTTCCTTAGCGACCATCATAAGAAGATCGTCATATATAATCATTGCCGAGGCAATTTTATTAAATTTACAGTTGAACTGTTGCAAAAATTTCTGACTATTTAAATCCCATGCGGAGGCAAACCAATCAATATTCTTATCATTACAGTATGAATCTATTTCTTTATATTCATCATATGAGAACTCTAAGCCCTGCTTCTGTTCCCTCTGTGTTGTTCCCCAGGGGCTCTCCCTAGGTGAGTCGAGAAATTCTTTTGTGTAAACCTGTTCAATATCTCTTTTTTGAAATTTAACAGCATTACAACCTGAGGAAGCAGCTACATCAATTAACTCCTTACAAATTTTCATATCTCCATTATGGTTAATACCAATTTCACCAACAATATAGATTTCATTAATTTCTACGCTCATTTTTTTCCTCTAAATTAAAATATAATTTTACCTACTTTAGGATACAATATTAGTTAGATCAAGTCCCATAACATTTTCTAATAAGTCCATAACAACACCTTCTCCTCCATTTTTATTTAAAATAAATGTAGCAATATTTTTTATTTTGGGATGGCTATCTGAAGGACAGGCAGAGTAACTACAGTTTTTCATAGCTTGGAAATCATTTATGTCATTTCCAATAAATATTACTTTTTTTTTATCAATTTTTTCATTATCTATAAGGATGTCCATTGCTTCTTTTTTATCTCTCACTCCCTGTATAGTTTTAACTTTAATTTTCTTTGCTCTTACTGAAACTACCGGATTAGTCTCTGTAGAGATAATGTAAACTAATTTCTTGAGCTTTCGGAGAGCTTCAAATCCAATACCATCTGAACGATCACACCTTACCGACTCAGTTCCTTCTTCACTAATATAAACACAATTATTTGTAAGCACTCCATCAAAATCAAATAAAAATAAATCTATATCATCTATTGAGATGTTATTTTTCATTTTTTATATATTTCTAAATAACCAGAATGCAACAGACTATCTTCTACAAATTCCATTAAAGCATGTCCAGCAGTAATATGACATTCCTGTATTCTACCAGTAACATCACTAGGTACAATAAAGGAAATATCACATAAGGCTTTTGCATCTCCTCCATCGCTACCAAGAAATCCAAATACTTTTATACCCATTTTTTTTGCAGATTGCATTGCAAGAATAATATTTTTTGAATTACCAGAGGTACTAATCACTATAAGGCAATCTCCTTTTTGTCCAATCGACTCTAATGTTCGAGAGAAAAGATAATCATAGCCAAAATCGTTTCCACATGCTGTGATAGTTGAAGTGTCTTGTGCAAGGGAAATTGCAGGTATTCCTCTACGATTATTTTGAGGTCTCAGCCTTATTAACATTTCTGCTGCTAAATGTTGAGCATCTGCTGCAGATCCACCATTTCCACAAAGCATCATTTTATTACCATTTTCAATAGCATCAGCTATTTTTTCTCCCATCAAATAAATAGAATCAAAGCCTTGAATGATACATTCCTCTTTTGCTTTAATCGACTCTTCAAATAAAATTTTGATCTGATCTTTTATTAATTTTTTCATTAATTTAATTATCAATAATAAAGTAAAATAAAATCATATTTGATAACACATATGGAGTACAGATAATTATCAATGTAATTAATAGATTAATTTAGAAAAAATTTTGTGGACTAACCTAAATTATAATCTGGGTACAAATCAAAGACAAATATATAGCCTTAGTTTCATCGTCTCACTTGATACAGTTATAATTGAAACATTTTCTTAAAATTAAATTTCTAAGTTCCATGCTTAGATTCTTTCAAATATTTCCCTAACTTTATCTTTAGTAAGTATCTTCTTAAAATCTGGTCCAAGAGCATTAGTTAATGGTTTTTCATGTATAATTGTAGATTCATAAAGCATCAAAAATTCCTCTTCTTTTAATGATTTGCACATATTTGATGGTAATTCTATTTTTTGCTTAATACACATTTCATTAAATTCCCTATATTCATCCTTATAAAATTCTGAAAGTGCCTTAAAAGCAAGGCAGTTTGCTATACAGTGATGCAACCCCAAAACTACACTTAGACCAGCAGAAAAAGGATGTATTAAACCAACATAGCTTGTTGCAATGGCGCATCCCCCTAGGTATGAAGCTACCATCAATTTTGATCGATTCTCTTGTGATTGCATATCTTGACTAAGAAATATCGACTGACATAGCTGTTTAACTTGATTCGAGTAAGCATCACCAACTGAGTTTCTATAACTCCCATTTAATGACTCAATACAATGAATATAACTATCCATTCCACTATAGAAGTACTGATCACGCGGTACAGTTTTAGTCAGATTAGGATCAAGAATAAGTTGGTCAAATATGGTATGATCACTGTTCATTCCTAATTTAAGATTATTAGTCTTATTTGTCATAACACATGTCCGCGTAGACTCAGAGCCTGTTCCAGATAAAGTCGGAATACCAATTTTATAAATACCTGGTTTTTTTACCAAATCCCATCCTTGATAGTCACTTGCATGTCCATCATTAGTTAGAAGATTAGAAACAGCCTTTGCAATATCTAGTGTTGATCCACCTCCTATTCCAACAATTGTAGAAATTTTTAAGTTTAATTTTCTAGCTTTAACTAATAGTTCGTCTACATAGTCAGTAGTTGGTTCTTGTTCTGTTGAAACAAAGATAGCTACCTCATCTTTATTTAGATTTAATTTTGCAATAAACTCTTGTTTATTTCTGAAATAATGATCAATGAATATTAATGCTGAAGAGTTATCAAACTTCCTTTCATCAAGAAGACTTCTTATCTTACTTACTGTTCCTTCTCCAAATATGTACCTTGAAGGATTCTTAACATTAGCTATCCCTGTGTCTAAGATTGATTGCATTTAAATATCAAATATTTTATTTGGATTCATTATATTATTTGGGTCAAATATTTTTTTTATTTTTTTCATTGCTTCAACATTAATATCTTTTGAGTATTTAATAAAACTATTTTTCTTTATGATACCAATACCATGCTCAGCACTTATTGATCCTCCAAGTTCAATAACTTTATCATTAATAATGTTAGTTACCATATACTCTATATTATTTAAATCCTTATTTTTACTATCTAAGATAATATTCATGTGAATGTTTGAGTCTCCTAAATGGCCAAATGAATGTAAAATAAATTGACTATCAATATCGCTTATTTTTTTCTTAACATCATTGAGAAGGTTGCCTAATTCATTTATGGGAACTGATATATCATTATGTATAACAAAACCTTCTTTTTTTTGACCCTCACTTATTTTTTCTCTGAAAGTCCAAAATTCTTTTTCATTAGATTTATTTAGTGGGATAATAACATCAGCATAATTTTCTTTTTTATATAAAAATGACGTAATTATATGCTCTAAATTTGTAGAAAAACTATTTGAAGTTAATCTTAGAAGTAAATAGTAAGGATAATCTTGTGAAAAAAAATTTTTATTAAGAGATTTATTTTTTTTAGCAATCTGAAATGATACATTGGTAAAAAATTCACAGCATTCCAGTAAATCTGAAAGTTCTCCTCTAATTTCTATGTAAGAATCAAGAAGTGATGAAATATTTTCATAGGCAACCAAAATAGAAATTGATTTTTTTGGCAAAGGATAAAGTTTTAATGTTGCTGAAGTAATAATACCTAGAGTTCCTTCAGATCCACAAAATAGAAACTTAAGATCATATCCCATATTATTTTTTCTCATCTTGTTATTTAAATTCATTATATTTCCATCAGCAGTAACAACTTCTATTCCTAACAATTGATCTCTCATACTTCCATACTTTATGGCATTCATTCCGCCAGCATTAGTTGCTATATTTCCTCCAATTTGTGATGAACCAGATGAGGTTATTTCTAAAGGAAAATAAATTCCTTCTCTTTCACATTGATCTTTCAATAACTCAAGCACTACCCCTGCTTCAAGTTCAATTGAAAGATTAAGTTTATCAATTTCTTTTATTTTATTCATTTTTTTTAAATTCAAAATAATTTCTGTCTTGTTAGAAGTAGGATTCGCACCAGCAACCAAACCTGTGTTTCCACCCTGAGGGATTATTTTTATAATATTATCGTTACAAAATTTAACAATTTGAGACACTTCTTGTTTATTTCTTGGCAAAACAACACAAATTGATTTATGTTGAAATTTCTTATCCCAATCTTGATCAAAAACTTTTGTATCAGTGTCGTTAGTTATTACCCCTTCATCTCCACAAATTTTTTGTAAGAACTTAATTGTATTTAAATTATTCATATTTTTAATAATTTGTTATATAATAATACTTATAACTTATAATAATCAAATTCATAAAAATAAATTACTTGACTAAAATAGCCTTAATAACTGGAATTACTGGACAAGATGGTTCGTACCTAGCAAGGTTCCTCCTTAATAAAGGTTATGAAGTTCATGGTATGAAAAGAAGGACTTCTCTAATAAACACTAATAGAATTGATGATTTGTATAAAGGGCCATTTGATGGTCAAAATAAGTTCTATCTTCATTATGGTGATTTGACTGATACTTCAAATATTCTATCATTAATTAAAGATATTTTGCCTGATGAAATATATAACTTAGGCGCACAAAGTCATGTTGCAGTATCTTTTCAAACCCCAGAGTATACATCTGATGTAAATGCTCTAGGCGCCTTGAGAATTTTAGAGAGTATTAGAGTCTTGGGTTTAGAAAATAAAACAAAATATTACCAAGCTTCATCATCAGAATTATATGGCAATAGCCAAGAAAATTTGCAAAATGAATTAACTCCATTTTATCCGAGATCTCCTTATGCAGCTTCAAAGTTATTTGCATACTGGATTTCTGTAAATTATAGAGAGGCTTATAATATTTTTGCTTGTAACGGAATATTATTTAATCATGAGTCCCCAGTAAGAGGAGAGACATTTGTTTCTCGTAAAATTACTTTAGCCTTAGCAAGAATTAATAAGGGTCTGCAAGATTGTTTATTTTTAGGAAATCTTGATGCTAAGAGAGATTGGGGTCATGCAAGGGAATATGTTGAAATGCAATGGCTCATGTTGCAACAAGATGAACCCAAAGACTATGTTATAGCGACTGGGAAGCAAAGTAGTGTAAGAGAATTTGTTGAAATTGCCTATAGTCACTTAGGAAGTAATATTATATGGAAAGGTAATGGTCTTGATGAAAAGGGTTATGACAGTAAAACTAATAATTGTATTGTTTCTGTAAGTAAAAAATATTACCGACCAACTGAAGTAGACTCGCTTTTAGGTGATGCATCTAAAGCAAAAAAAGAATTAGGATGGGAGTCGCATGTATCTCTCAGTGATCTTGCAAAGGAAATGATAAAGTCAGACCTTTTAATAGCAGAAAAGGAGCTGCTAATACATAACCATGGCCTTAAGTAAGATTATACAGCATAAATTTAAATCTATTGATAATACTGATCTTATTTTTGTTGCTGGTGCGAGTGGAATGGTTGGTTCTGCAATTGTTCGAGGTTTAAAACTTAAAAACTACAAAAAAATTCTTAAGCCATCAAGTTCTGAATTAGATTTAAGAAATCAAAATGATGTTGAAAGTTACTTAAAAGAAAATAAACCAAATTATATATTTTTATGTGCCGGAAAGGTAGGAGGAATTAAAGCTAATAATGACTACAAGGCAGAATTTTTATATGATAATTTAGCAATTCAATCAAATTTGATCCATGGAGCATTTAAAAATAATATAACTAATCTAATGAACTTTGGTTCGAGTTGTATTTACCCTAAAGAGTGTGAACAGCCAATAAAAGAAGAATATTTATTAAAAGGTGAATTAGAAGAAACTAATGAAGGTTATGCTATTGCTAAAATAGCAGGTATTAAAATGTGTGAAAAATATAATAATCAATATAATTGTAATTATATGAGTGTTTTGCCTACAAATCTTTATGGCCCCAATGACAATTATGATTTAAATAATAGTCATGTTTTGCCAGCACTTTTACATAAAACCTATCTTGCAAAAATAAATAGAGATAAATTTATATATTTATGGGGAACAGGAGATGCTAAAAGAGAGTTTATGCACGTAGATGATTTAGCGGATGCAAGTATATTTTTGGCAGAAAAAAACCATTCACATGATAGAATCAATATTGGTATCGGTAAAGATATTACAATTAACGAGTTAGCAATTAAGATAATGAATATATTAAGATATAAAGGCGCCATAAAGTATAATTCCTCAGTACCTGACGGTACTCCAAAAAAACTATTAGATATTTCAATTATAAGTGATCTTGGCTGGAAAGCCAAAATAGATCTTACAACAGGAATAAAAAATGTATTTAAAAACTTTAAAAAAGAATTTCCTAATTTGAATAAATAAATTTTGAAAGTAAAAAACAATATTAAATAAGTTAGGATAGAAATATAATATAAACTTAGCTGATGGCATAGCTCATGCTTATAGTGATTTTAAAAATACATATATTGTATAAAAGGTAATATAAATTGTAGCTAAGAAATTTTCACTTATAACCGAGAAAAAAAACTACCCGAGACTCCAGATTATCTTTTTCATAAATTCTCCAAGAGTCATGAATTTTGTCTTCATTATAATTACCCTTTTTATAGGTAAAAACTAAATTATTAATATAGCCTGTAGTTTTTAAAAGTACCTCAATATCTGATTTTCTGAGCATATTTAATGTTGGCAGTTTGTTATTCTGACTATTTATGTAAAGCCTGTCTAAATGCTTACTACCTTTTAAGTGATGACCAAAGTCTACAGAATGAAAATAAATTGATCCTTTATTTGAATTCGTGTACGCAGTATCTAGTAAGTTTAAAAGATCTTTTTTTTGTATATGCTCGAGCACACTATTAGATATAGTTAAATCAATTCTTTGATTTATTTTATCTATTGACTGACAGCTAATTACTTTTTCATAAAAAACATCAAATGTCATTAAGTGTCCATAATTAAGAGTTAATTCACTGTATAAGTTTCTAAAAATCTTATCTTTTATTTTTTTTGATTTTAGAGTCTCGAGATTTAAAAAAGGTTCTGAATAATAGTATTTTTTAGCACCATTAAAAATAGCTATTGGAGCGAATCCTAATAAAGGACCACATCCCAGTTCAAGTACAACTTTATCATTAAAGTCTAAATTAGAAGAAGCGCTATTATTTATATTCAATTTAATAACTCTTTTATAACGTTCCCATCTATCTATTAAGGAACTAATGCTAGAATACTTCTGATTTTGTAATACCCATTCTATAGAAAAATTCCAATCATTTTTTCTTAGTAATTTTTTTTTGAGAAACGTGACTAATTCAGCGGGTGTAGAATTATAAATCTTGTTAATTAATCTCATACGATTATAAATATAAATTATATGGTATAAGTATTGTATAAATTTTACAATTAAAATTTATTTTAATTAATTGTAACTAAATAAAATTAACAAACCTAAATGTTTCCAGCTATTTTCCATTATACTCTCAGCATTTAATATTTATTTATTATTTTATAACTTCAAGAGTATATGATTGGATACTCATTTCTTTATTTACAGTATGATTTATTTTAAATGGACCGCTCTTTTTAAATAAGTATTTATATTCATTTTTCGAATAGTGAATATCACCTTTTGGATCATCAGTAATAACTGAACTTTGAAATATCTCGCTGTATGCGGGGAATAAGTAATGGTCTTTTCTATATCCTTTATAATTGAGAATAAGTTTAATAAAGTGCTTAAAGGATCCATATAGATATTGTCGCCATGAGTAATAATGTTCTCCCATGATAATAATTTTAGCATTTGGTTTACAAATATCCCTTAACATACGAAGTAGTCTTAGAGGTTCATCTATATGATGAAAAGCCTGGCACATTAATACTATATCATAATCTTTGTGTACATTTACATCTAGATCAAAGATATTTGAATTAATTAAATTTATATCATAATTGAATTTATATTTTTTAAATGTTTTTGGCGCAAGATCAAATATTCTATGCTTCGAAAATTCTACTGCAGTTAGAGACAAAGGTTTTGATTTTGAAAGCCACTTACTCTCCATCCAACAAGTCCCACTTGCAATGGAAAGAATTTTTTTATTATTAGGATCAATCGAAGATTTTGAACATATATCATTAAGCTGATAAAATAAGTTTTGTATTTTTTTTGAATTATCTAATTTTTCAAATCCATCTTCAATATTAAAAACTTTGTTTTTTTCTATTGATTTATCATTCCAATAATTTTTACTATAATCGGCTGTTTCAATCAAAGTATCATTTTCAATAAAATTGATTTTATTTGTCATTATTTTAGTTTATTTAAAATGTAAGGAAAAAAATATATAGCATTATTATACTAAATTTACATTCATATTTATATTTAAATCAAATTAAGTACCGCAAAACAGGGGGAGTCTGTTAACCAGATATGAGTGATCCTACTTGACCTCTTCTCCCTTAAGGTTTATGTTCCAAGTACTTCATCTAAACGTCGATAATTAGCTGAAGCAAACATTATGAGCGTTTGCTAGAAAACACCATATATGCTCTCATTTTTAAGAGTATACAGGCTTTAACAGAGGTTTAAGTGTGTCGTCAGTGTGTCGTCGGTATTTGAGAGAATTAATAGATAGTCAATATTTGAGACTATAACAGTGTCGCGGGGTGGAGCAGTCT
>TARA_B110000858_G_scaffold179560_1_pt1 | contig 39026 bp, 38 predicted proteins | sample TARA_B110000858 | Tara Oceans TARA_B110000858 (sample SAMEA4398247) | marine metagenome | biome: Polar Biome; feature: [SRF] surface water layer (ENVO:00010504); material: water (ENVO:00002006), including particulate matter (ENVO:01000060) such as... | depth 5 m | reverse complement strand
CATGGTCACACTAAAACTATCGTCCTCAAGGGATGGCTGAAAGGCCTCCTCTCCATATGCCTCCTCGGCGCCCCTGTTGCTTTAGGCTACTTTGGTTATGGGCTCGCGGTTTCCCAGAACAGCGGCGTATTCAGCGAAGAGTCTGCGCAAAATTGGGAGCGTCAGATTCGCATACAGTCCGAACAAATATCCGAGGTTAAAGAAGAGTCAGAGCAACAGATCGAAGCTCTAACGATGCGACTTGCGATGTTGCAAGCACGTTTAGTGCGTTTAGATGCGGTAGGGGAACGTATAACTACCATTGCCAACCTAGATACTGGCGAATTTGATTTCAGCGATCCGATTACCATCGGCGGTCCTGCAACTGGTGTTTCAGAGTCCTACTCGGCAGCGGGTATTATGGACGCAGTCTATCAGCTCGAGCGTCAACTGGACGACCGTCAACAGCAACTCGAAATTCTCGAAGGCCTGATGACTGATCGCAAAATTCAGTCAGATGTCTTCATCGCAGGTAGACCTGTAGAAAAAGCCTGGATTGCTTCGCGTTTTGGTCAGCGCCCTGATCCTATTACTGGGCGAATAGCTTTTCATGGTGGCATTGATTTCACTACTGGCAAGTCCGGTGCTGAGATTAATACCGTGGCAGCGGGTGTAATCACTTGGTCTGGGCCTCGATCGGGCTACGGTTTGATGGTTGAGGTTAATCACGGCAACGGATTCACTACACGCTATGCCCATTCAGAGAGGCTATTGGTGGACGTTGGCGATATCGTAATGAAGGGCCAGAACATTGCGCTAGTGGGTTCTACTGGCCGCTCTACAGGGCCTCATGTTCATTTTGAGGTTTACAAGAACGGTAGAGTCGTCGACCCTGCCGCCTATATACACCGCACAGCAAGATAATCCCCCCAACTTAAAAACCAATCCAATTGGTCTTTATCGGTCTGCCTGAGCAATGCTCACTATGCCCTTTAGAGGCTAGCGTATCGAATCAACTAATTATTGATCAGAGAAAAATGAGCATATTAAACAAAATATTAGGAAGTAGTAACTCGCGTAAGTTGAAGAAGTTGAAGAAGACTATTGCGCGTATAAGCGAGCTCGAACCTTCTTTAGAAGCGCTCTCCGATGCAGAATTGCAGGCCAAGACGGGCGAATTTAAGCAGCGTTTCGATGCTGGCGAATCGACTGACGCGTTATTGCCGGAGGCGTTCGCCGTCGTTCGTGAGGCGAGTAAGCGGACATTGCAGATGCGCCATTTCGATGTGCAGATGATTGGTGGAATCGTATTGCATGAAGGCAGCATCTCAGAAATGAGAACGGGTGAGGGTAAGACGCTTATGGCGACCTTGCCGGCCTACTTAAATGGTCTTACCGGGAAGGGAGTTCATCTTGTTACCGTGAATGAATATCTTGCGGAACGTGATGCGAACTGGATGCGTCCACTGTATGAGTTTCTAGGCCTCAGCGTGGGCATAATAGGCTCAGGACAAACGCCGGAGTTAAAGAAAGCGGCTTATAACAGTTCTATTACCTATGGCACGAACAATGAATTTGGTTTCGATTACTTGCGCGACAACATGGCATTCCGTCTCGATGACAAAATGCAGAGAGAGTTAAATTTTGCGATCGTCGATGAGGTGGACTCAATCCTTATCGACGAGGCGAGAACTCCGCTGATAATTTCTGGAGCTGCCGAAGATAGCTCGAAACTCTATGGGGCGATCAACCAACTGATTCCGAAGATGACGAAGGGAGAAAAAACCGAAACGTCCAAGATGGAAATGATGGACAAGAATTTTGTCCCCGAGGAGTCAGGCCACTTCACCGTTGATGAGAAAAGTCGTCAGGTCGAGCTTACTGAGTCTGGGCACGAATTCGTTGAGGATATTCTGATTCAGAAAAAACTGTTAGCTGAGGGTGAGTCACTCTACTCTGCGACCAACTTATCTTTGCTTCATCACGTACATGCTGGACTAAAGGCGCATTATCTTTTTAATCGGGATATCGAATATATAGTACAGAATAAAAGTATTGTACTGATTGATGAGCACACTGGACGAACGATGGAGGGGCGGCGTCTATCGGAAGGCCTGCATCAGGCCCTAGAGGCTAAGGAAAAATTGCAGATTCAGAGTGAGAGTCAGACTCTGGCTTCAACGACATTTCAGAACTATTTTCGCTTGTACAATAATCTGTCTGGAATGACCGGTACCGCCGACACGGAGGCGTTCGAGTTTTCGCAAATATATGGCCTGGATGTAATTGTAATACCAACCAATCAGCCAATGGTTCGTGATGATGCAAACGATCTTATTTTTCTTTCTATGGAAGAGAAGTTTGAAGCAATCGTACGTGACATCACTGAAATGAGCGCTAAGGGAGCGCCAGTGCTGGTCGGCACTGCATCTATCGATACATCGGAAATACTGTCGAAATTTCTCACGAAAGAAAAAATTCAGCATGAAGTGCTGAACGCGAAGTTTCATGAGCGCGAGGCGGAAATTATTGCTCAGGCAGGTAAGCCTGGAGTGGTGACGATTGCAACCAATATGGCTGGCCGTGGCACGGATATCGTGTTGGGCGGTAATTGGGAGGTTGAGCTTGCCAAATTAGAAAACCCGACCGAAGCACAGGCCGAGAAAATAAAAACAGAATGGCAGCTGCGTCACGATCAAGTTATTGAGGCCGGTGGTTTGCATATTGTTGGCACCGAGCGACACGAATCAAGGCGTATTGACAATCAGCTGCGTGGACGTTCAGGACGACAGGGCGATCCAGGCTATTCTAGGTTTTATCTGTCCATGGAAGACAATCTACTTAGAATCTTTGCAACCGATGGTGTGAAAAACTTCATGCGTCGCTTAGGCATGGAGCATGGAGAAGCCATCGAACACAGTATGGTAACGAAGCAGATTGAGAAGGCGCAGCGAAAGGTCGAAGGCAGGAATTTCGATATTCGTAAACAGTTGTTGGAATATGACAATGTAGCGAATGATCAGCGCACAATCATCTATCGCCAGCGTAACGAACTTATGGCCAGCGATGATATTTCAGAGTTGTTGAAAGAGATGCGCACAGAAGTGGTAGGACAGTATGTTGATGATTACATCCCGCCCCAGAGTGTTCCTGAACAATGGGATGTGGAAGGCCTGCAGCAAGCGATAGATACGGAGTTCTCAACCCAGCAAGATATTCAGAAATGGCTCGATGAGGATGATCAGCTTTATGAAGAGCAGCTGAAACAGAAAATCGACGAGATACTCACTGCCGATTATGAGCAGAAATGTGCTGCAGTGGGCGAAAAGATGCGCGCTTTCGAGAAGCAAATTACATTACAGATATTGGATGGTTTGTGGAAGGACCACCTTGCGACGATGGATCACCTACGACAAGGAATATTTTTGCGTAGTTATGGTGGCAAGAATCCACGACAGGAATATAAGCGGGAAGCGTTTGCCCTATTCCAAGATCTGATGACAAATCTACAGCAGGAAGTTGTTAAGGTATTGAGTCACGTGAAGATTCGACAAGACGACGATGCGGATCTTATTGAAAGGCAACGTGAGCAGGAACGAGCAAAGGAGCGAGTGAATTTCCAGCATCAAGCGGTATCGTCACTCGCCGAACAGTCAGCGGCTGAGGCCGCGCCTGCCGGGCAGGGTCAGGAAGAGGGAGACAAAGCGCCTCCATTTGTCCGAGAGATGGCCAAGGTAGGAAGGAACGATCCCTGTCCTTGCGGTTCGGGCAAGAAGTATAAAGTCTGCCACGGCAAGATAGCTTAGCTATCGCCGTCGTATTAGTCTGAGAAAGCAAAAGTAGGGTACGGGGTTTAAAGATGGCGGTCGGTCCTCAGAGAAAGCTAAGCATCACTCCCATTGAGGGAATTCGCTTAGCGGCAGTTGCAAGTCAAATTCGCTACGCGAATCGACTCGATCTTGTCTTGGTTGAAATTGCGTCAGGCTCCACGACAGCTGGCGTGTTTACCCAGAACGCATTCTGTGCTGCGCCGGTTCGCCTAGCTAGGCAACGGATAGAGAGTAGTGCCAGTCGCTATTTCTTAATCAACACTGGAAATGCGAATGCTGGCACCGGAGACGAGGGTGAGCTAGCAGCTATAGCATGTTGCGATGGCTTAGCCGAAATTGCAGGCACTTCTTCTCAGCAGATATTGCCGTTTTCCACAGGGGTGATAGGCGAGCAACTGCCTTTTGATAAAATACTCGTAGCGTTACCGGCGCTGTATGCAGCACTGTCCGATCGCGCTTGGCAGTCGGCAGCGCAGGGAATATTGACAACCGACACACGACCGAAGTTAGCGTCGGCAAGTTTTGTTGCTAGTGGCTCGCAGGTGCACATAAGCGGATTTGCGAAGGGCTCGGGCATGATTCGTCCGAATATGGCAACAATGCTTGCTTATGTTTTTACCGACGCGCAGATCGAGAAGCCTCTCCTCGAAAAATTGTTAGATAATGCTGTGAATAATTCGTTCAATAGAATTACGGTTGATGGTGATACCTCTACCAATGATTGCTGCATGTTGGTTGCTACCGGAAAAGGATCTCTTGTGATCAGGGATGCCGATAGCGAGGCAGCTAGGGAGTTTCAAACAGAATTGAATGCTGTTTTCGAGCAGTTGGCCACGGATCTGATTCGAGATGCAGAAGGCGCAAGCAAATTCATAACGATCGAGGTGAATGAAGGCGCGTCTGAGCAGGAATGTTTGGCGGTTGCCTATACGGTAGCGGAATCACCTCTGGTTAAGACAGCTTTTTTCGCCTCAGACCCGAACTGGGGAAGAATTCTCGCGGCAATCGGTCGTGCTGGCCTTAGCGATCTCGATATTGAGTCTGTCACTGTGGCGCTTGGAGATACACTCTTAGTGTCGAAAGGGTCGGTAGATGCAACGTATAGCGAGAGTGCAGGGCAGACGGAGATGGATAAGGACGAAATTCGAGTACAAATTAATCTTGGTCGCGGGAAGGCTAGCGAAAAAGTTTGGACATCGGATCTTTCCAGTGAGTATGTGCGCATCAATGCGGACTACCGTAGTTAGCACCCTGTCGTGAATAACAATTCCACTGTTCATGTTGCTGTAGGCGTTCTTCTCAATGAAAAACGTGAAGTATTGATTGCTCTGCGTCCTGACGATTCTCATCAAGGCGGCCTCTGGGAATTTCCTGGAGGCAAAGTCGAAGAGGGCGAGTCGGTTGAGCACGCGCTGAACAGAGAATTTGAAGAAGAGTTAGGAATCAGCGTGCAGGGCTGCACACCGTTAACCCAGATCAGACATGACTACAGTGACAAGTCGGTAATGTTAGACGTTTGGCGTATCGAAAAATTTTCCGGGATACCTAGAGGAAGAGAAGGGCAGGCTATCGAGTGGCGCGCACTTTCTAAACTGCGAGCGGTGGACTTCCCCAAAGCCAATGCAGGCATTATCCACGCGTTAAAAGCCTGTTCGAGCTAGTAGTTATCACCTCAAATGTTCAATTTTGATGAGCTGCGCGCAACTGCCTAGCATCAACTAGGGCTGATATTGCAGTCTTTTCGCCTCTTTTAGAGCACTTTGGGGCTGTCTTCTTAAGAATACTCTTCGCTAAGTTCAGCAAGCTGCTGATATAGAAAGGATTAATTGGATAGTAAATAGTGAAAATCATGCGTTTTTGATAAAGTATTCACCTATAGGGCAGATACAGCGATGTGGAGCGCCAAAAAGTGTAGAGTGGTATTACGTCTGTTTATGTGACGCAGATCACTGAGATTTACGCTAACTTGTTGAAAATAAGGAAATACTTTAGAGTATTAGCGCACAAAAATTAATGAGCCAGCCTGTTTGCTGGCTCTAGAGAAACCTTGAAAATTACTATGTTGCAGAAACATTGCTTGCAGAAATTGGTATTGGCTAATTTAGTTGCATCCTTACTATTTACGATGGATGTAGCCTTTGCGGATCTAGCTATATTGGTTGACGATGGCGTACTGGTTGAGAGAAATCCAGTTGTAGTGGTAATCGAAGACGAGACAGAGGAGGGAGGTGGTGCAGTAGAAGCGCCTTCACTCATAGGGGCCGCAGTCAATGCATCCTATGTTAGCTCTGGAGGTTGGGCAGTGACCAGTGCAGATTTTATCGATGCCGCTGTCGCAGTTTTCGATTTCAATGCTACTGCCAGTGTAAGCCAAGCAATCTTGACACTGCCCATCGAGCAAGTATATGCGCAGAATGGCGCAGCACCTCTCGAAATTTATATGTTTTCAGACAATGGCGTCGTTGAATATACCGACTATTCCGCAGGATTTATTGCCGCCATAGCAGAGGTTGATGCAGCAGGTCTTACTCAGATCGATATTGATGTAACAGGTGCGGTTAACTCGGCCTTGAATAGCAGTCGATATGTTGCGTTTAGAGTTAAGAGCGCAGTATTGCCTTCAGCCGTTTCAACTGAGGGTTTCAGTACCTGGACAGGTGTTAAATTTCATACAAACTACTCGCTAAGTTTTACCCCGGGGGTTGCCCCTGCAATCGCTACAGATTCTGCGCGCTTCGATGGCTATACGCTTGGCGTTCAAAATGTAGAAGTAGCCGGCTTAGGTGAACTCTCTGTGCAGCTGCAGCTGGTGGATGCGAACAATCTAATTTTTCAATTGAGTCAGGCGGTAGTTACGGGCACGAGTGTAGCGGCGCCACCTTTTTCAGGTGCCGATTTATTAAATTGCAGTGCGTTCGCTGCTCCCACGCCATCTAGCGTCGTGATTGGGGCATCGAGCTACTCACTCAATTCCGGCGTGTTCGATGTGCCGAGTGTCAATTTTAATAATGAGCAGCTCTCCATGAGGCTGGAATTCATAGAAGGCTCAGAACCGATGCTTTTCGAAACTCTTAGCATCGGTGCTGTTCAGTCGGGGCCTTCGGAGGCCACGATTTCAGAGCTGGGTGGTGGTTTAATCACTGAGTCTAGTCAAGACTTTGTGCCTCTCTGCAACGGTTGGGTGTTGATTGGTGATTCCTTGCGTAACCGTATTGTCGAGCGGAATGTCATCTCTGGTGAAGCGGGCCAGACCTATAGCTTCGGTCAGTCACCCGATCAATTTACCGTTGATGAAGCGAACGGGGTGGTCTTCATGACTGTGCATCCCGAAACGCAGAGACTTTATAGGCTCGATTTGAATACGGCTGCCATTACTTCCAGCCCTGTTACGCAAATTATTGACGGATTTCCCTATAGATGGAGTCTGCGTGACCTAGCTTTAGGCGAAGATGGCAATGTATTCGCTCTTATGTTTGATAATATTCAAACTGACCCAGGTGAAGGGGCAGCTTTCTCCTCTACAGGGCTGTGGATGGGGTTAATATCAGGGAGTGGGGGGGTTCTTGGCTCCGAGTATTCCTCTAGAAGACCCGGAAAGAATTGAATACGACGCTGTTCTAGATCATGTGTTTTTGGCTAACGCTTCAAACCTTGCTACTTTCGATTTTAATACAGTGACAGGTGAAATTACTTTTGTTGATGGTACGGATGTCCCAGTAGGTAGTTCCTGCACGGATTTTGAGACTTCACCCGATGGTACGAGGCTTGCCTACAGCTGCCCTAATGGTAACCGTAGCACGGCGGATTTCAGTATCGTTGATATGGCACCTGATGATTATTTCGATTCCGACGGCGAATGGTTCTTAGGCAGTGCACCGGTTAGTGCTACCTTTAATAACGAAGGAACGATTCTGATCGCCACAGATAACGAAAAACTTTATTTTTTCGATGTGGTTACGCATCTAATCTTGGAAGATTACGAGCTAGGATTGCTAGAGGGTGAGGCGATTAAGAAGATTCGAATATCACTGGATGGTAACTTTCTTCTTATCTTTCTTCAAAACGAACTGCACGATGAGAATAGTAAATTCTATTGGATGCCAATGCCCGCTATAACAGGGACGCCGCTTTAATCAGCAGTAGCCCCTTGCTCGCGGCTAAGGTTTAGCCTACTGCTCGTAATCATCTTCAATGGCTGGGTAAACGGGCTTCCCCGGAATGCCGTTTCGTTCATTCGCCCATTCTCCGAAGTCGATTAGCTTACAGCGTTTGCTACAAAAAGGTCGGTAATCATTCTCATCTGTCCACTCAACAGATTTTTTGCAGTTTGGACAGTCGACGATGCTAGTCATTGTGCTCATTGTTCGGTAACCATTCCCATATATTTGCTGTGAAGTGACTCAATATTTTCTCTGAGTTGCTCTAGGCTATCTTCATTAGACACAAGATCATCCGCTTGCCGGATTCTATCGGCCCGATCAATCTGAGAGGCGATGATAGACCTAATCAGCTCTTCATCGCTACCATCTCTTTTTACGGATCTATTTATTTGTGTTGGCTCGCTAGCATCGATAACGAGCACCCGCTCTACTAGTTTGTGCTGCTCGGTTTCTAGCAGTAATGGAGACTCCAAGATTGTGTAGGGGGACTTAGTTGCATTTAGCCGGCGCTGTAGTAATTCAGCGATTAGCGGATGTAATAAATTCTCTAGCCAGGATTTGTGTTCGGGATTCGAGAACACGATGCTGCGTAGCGCGGCTCTGTCGAGATACCCTTCAGCGGTTAGTAATTCGCTGCCGAAGTGAGCGGCAATCTCGCTGAGGGCTGGCTGGCCTGGTTCGACGACCTCTCTTGCGAGCGCATCGGCGTCTATAACGTCAATGCCCAATTCTCGGAACATATTGGCAGCAGCAGACTTGCCGCTACCGATTCCGCCGGTAAGACCGACTACTACTCTTTTTGCGGTGCTCATGTAGCGAGGTCCGAATAGTAATTAGCGCGAAGTTGCTCTCAGCCGATGAAGTTATCGATATAGAATGCACTCAGCTGAGGGCCCCATATCAACATGATAAATCCGGCGCCAGCGAGAAATGGTCCGAATGGCATTGGCACGGATTTGTCTCTTCCCTGCAGCAGTATCATTCCGATACCGAATACAGCGCCTACCAACGATGAAAGAATAATTATAGGCAGCAGACTCTGCCAACCCATCCAGGCCCCCAGAGCGGACAATAGCTTGAAATCCCCGAAACCCATTCCATCCTTTCCTGTGGCGAGCTTAAACGCCCAATAGAAGGCCCAGAGTACGAGGTATCCCGCAATCGCGCCGATAACCGCATCTCTCAGCGTAACGCCGAAGCCGAGATCGATTGTGTTGACGAGCAAGCCTAGCCAAATAAGTGGCAGCGTGATGTTGTCGGGGAGTAGCTGGTGATCGAAATCGATAAGTGTAAGAGCAATTAGTGCCCAGCTGAAGAACAGTAGGGCTAATGTTAGCCAGGTTGCACCGAAGTGAAAGGCGACTAAGCCAGAAATAACACCACTCACAAACTCGACGCTCGGATAACGAATCGATATCTTTGCCTTGCAGTGGGAGCACTTTCCACCGAGAAACAGATAACTCAGAACAGGGATGTTTTCCCATGGTTTTATTTGGTGATTGCAGAGCGGGCAATGTGAATCAGGCTTCTGCAGATTGAATACTTTGAACTTGGCAGAGGACTCGTTGTTGTCAGGAATGGTATTTTCTATTTCGAGGAAGTCACAACATTGCTCACGCCAATCGCGTTCCATCATGATAGGCAGTCGGTAGACGACTACATTGAGGAAGCTTCCAACTAACAATCCCAATACGATGCAGACGGTTAATAGAAAGGTTTGGCTAGCGGAGAGGAGGTCTATTATTTCCATAGGGAGGACTAGTGACTACATTACCGCGCCGAGCTGGAAGATTGGCAGGTACATCGCTATCATCAGGCCGCCGATTAATATGCCCAATACAGCCATGATCATCGGCTCCATTAAGGCGGTGAGTCCGTCTACTGCATTATCTACCTCGGCTTCGTAATAGATAGCGCACTTATCTAGCATTCCATCCAAGGCGCCTGATTCTTCTCCAATACTTACCATCTGAGTAATCATAATGGGGAATAGAGTTGTATTTTTAATCGCGAAATTGAGCTGCTGCCCAGTTGTCACATCGTCTCTAATTTTTTTCGTTGCCGTGGAGTAAACAATATTGCCAGTGGCCCCTGCTACTGACTCTAAGGCGTCCACGAGAGGCACGCCAGCGGAAAAGGTAGTTGATAATGTTCGTGTAAAGCGGGCATAACAGGAAGAATTCAGTATCGGGCCAACGATAGGAAGTTTTAATGAAAGCCGGTCTAGCATTTGAGCGACTTTCACAGATCTCGTTTTTGCCTCTTTAAAAACGTATCCAGCGATAACGAGCCCTATCAATATCTTCCACCAGTGCGCGATTGCTAAATCAGAAAGGCCTAACACGAATAGTGTAAATGCGGGTAAGTCGGCACCAAAACTAGAGAAGGTGGTCGCGAATTGCGGTACTACTTTAATAAGTAGAATTGCTGTTACGACGAGGGCAATACCAACTACTGCAATCGGATAGTTCATCGCCTTTTTAATCTTTGACTTCAGTGCTTCGGATTTTTCTTTATAAGTGGCTAGGCGATCGAGCATGGTTTCTAGTGCGCCTGATTGCTCACCGGCGTCGACTAAGTTACAGAATAGGTCATCGAAATAGCGTGGGTGTTTGCGTATACAATCGGCGAAATTATTACCCGCGGCCACATCGTCACGAATTTGGCCAACTAACTCGCGCATAGATGGGTTCTCGAGGCTCTCACCGACGATCTCAAACGATTGAACAAGGGGGATGCCCGATTTCATCATCGTTGCTAACTGACGCGTAAAGACGGCAATGTCGCTAGGCTTGATCTTTTGTTTCCGGGGCCCGAATAGATCTTTTGACTTGCGTTTAACCTTGGTTGGAGAAACACCCTGTTTGCGCAATTGGGCCTTTACCAGTGCCTGGCTACTACCCTGAATTTCGCCTTTGCTTTTGTTACCGTTTTTGTCGGTACCTTGCCAAAGGTAGGTGGTTTGTATCGCTTCAGTAGCCATAGGGCACCTCGCCAAGTTATCTAGCTATTTGATTGCGCTGACTATAGCACGACAGCGTAGAATTTTGTATTTAAGTCAGCCTGTTAGCTTCTTCTAGGCTGGTCAGTCCTTGTGCAACTTTCAGTAACGCGGCTTCCCGAAGATCCAGCAATCCGTGTTTTCTCATGTGTTTCCGGAAGCGCTGTGTTCCTCCTCCCTCCATGATAATTCTAGATAAGCTTTCAGATACAGGAACTACTTCATAAAAGCCGATTCTCCCTCGAAATCCATCTACGCACTCGCCACAACCCTTGGCGCGAAATAGACTAGGGCTAGGGTGTAATTCAGTTCTCAAGCCTTGGGCTGTGAGTATTTTCTCGGGTATTTCAACAGTTTCTTTGCAGCGATCACAGAGCCTACGTGCCAGTCTTTGCGCCACAATAAGGCTAATAGTGCTCGCTAGGTTATAGCGAGGAATGCCAATATTGCGCAGTCTGTTAATGCTCGCGGCGGCGCTAAGCGTATGGAGGGTAGTAAGTACCAGATGGCCTGTTTGCGCCGCACGTAAGGCTATCTCAGCGGTTTCTAGGTCCCTGACTTCTCCCAGCATTATAATATCAGGGTCTTGGCGGAGAATTGCACGCAGTGCTGTAGAGAATGAGACTCCAGTCTTGGTGTTTACAGCGAGTTGGTTTATTCCTTCGATGGTGATTTCGACGGGATCTTCTACCGTCGAAATATTCCTCGTGTTGGCATTCAAACTGTTTAAGCCACTATACAGACTTAGGGTCTTTCCGCTGCCCGTGGGGCCTGTAACCAGAATTAGGCCTTGCTGTTTCTGTAGGGCTTGCCGGTATGCCTCTTTTTGCTCAGCCTCCATACCTAGAGTATCGATATTGAGATCGGTATTCAGAGGATCGAGAATTCTCATGACAATCTTTTCGCCCCACAGTGTGGATAGGCTATTGACGCGAACATCGATAGTTCTTTTCCCTGCGAGCCGGATACGGATTCGACCATCTTGGGGGGGGCTCGTTTCTCAGCAATATCGAGATGTGCCATGATCTTGATGCGTGATGCAAGCCGGGCCGTGAGTTTTACTGGGGGTCTAGTCATTTCTCGTAACAGACCATCTATGCGGAATCTAATTCGATAGACGTGCTCATAAGGTTCGAAGTGGATATCCGAAGCATGCAGGGCGATGGCTTCTAACAGTAAATTATTTATGAAGCGCACGAGGGGTGTTTCGTCGAAAGCGTTTAGCTCTTCTGCGTCTTCGCTAATGGTAGCGGCGTCGATCGCGATTTCATCCTCGATCTTACTATCGATAGAGGCCTTGCTTGAATAGCTGCGGCTGATCAGTTGCAGGTAGGTCTCGATAGCTGAATCTAGTTTGATATCTTCTGCTATTACCAATTCTATATTGAGCCCGCTGTGAAAAGCGATTTCGTCTATAGCGCTTAAATCGCCTGGATAGGATATGGCTAAGAACAGGCACTTTCCGCTAGTAGAGAGAGGGAGTATTCGATGTTTTTTTACCAGATCGGCATCGACAATACTTACCGGACAATGGTCTAAATTGAAGCTCTCTATTTCAATGAGGGGCAATTGAAACTCATCTGAAGTAGTGACCGCTAGTGCGTATTGACCTACAATCTTATTGCGTACGAGGTAGTGGGCTAGGGGTATGCCTTGCTGTGTGGCTTGTAAAATCGCTTGCTGGACTCTTGCTTTATCGATCATATTTTCTGCAAGCAATCGCCGCGCTAAGCCGACTATTTTGACAGCCATTGAAGAGTTCTCTGTTAGGATTCGGCGTGTGTTGTTCTTGTATTGTAGGACAGGCTTCGGCTATACCCTTAATTGAATAAAGAATGCAAAGTTGGAGTGATTGCTTATGAGCCGATGGAAGGCGGGTGCTATACATTTTTCATTCAGCTTGGTGATATTTCTAGGGCTGTTGGCGGTAATACTATTTTTTTGGTACCCGGGAATTCTGTTTAATATTGATAAGGGCTGGGCGGGGCTGAAATTACTTATCGGAGTTAATCTTATAGCCGGCCCCTCTGTTGACTCTAGTCGTCTTTAAGTCAGGGAAGAAAGGGCTAAATTTCGATCTTAGTTGTATCGCATTCTTTCAGGCGGCGTGTATGGCTGCTGGGATGTGGGTTGTCTATAGCGAGCGGCCAATAGCTTTAGTGTTGGCCTACGACACGATTTATAGCGTAAATACGCAGGATTTTCTAGAGCACGACCGTGATCCGGAACTACTTGAAAACTATCCAGGAGCCTATCCGAAGTTGGTTTATATCGAATTGCCCGAGTCTGAATTTGCTGCTGAAATCGCCGTCATGCGTTCTCAGTTCATCGGTGACCTGCTCTACGTGCAAACAGAGAAATACCGTGCAATGCCTGTCCAGTTAGATGAAGTGAAGAAAGTATTTAGAGGAGAGGAAAAAACAAGAAGTGCGGTGCCAGAATCCGTATTGAACCAGCTTGATGAATCTTGCGTTTTCAGTAGATTTATTTCATCTATTGTTAGCGGCTTCGTGTGTTTTGATGTGGATAGTCGCAAGTTAGAAAAGTTTTATAAGTCCGTTAACGGCGGGGGGTAAGGAGATCGACTGCAGGCATGGGATTTGAGAGTACACCAAGCAACTAAGAACAAGCTCTAAGAGGGTTGGTATTAGCAGTATCCGCCGACAACGCAGCTACCTCCTGTTACCCAAGCTACTGGAGGAACCACGCCTTGGGCTGCTAGGCTATAGGTGGTACCGGCGAGATCCGTGCCATCGGCCATCCAGGTGACTGTGATGACTCCATCTACCACATCGATACCATGGGTTGATGCAGCTTGTGCTTGGGTCGGCGGAATGCCATTGGTGCCTGCGTCGACATCGGCAAGTGTGCCGAAGCGATCGGAATGAGCCTGAACTAGTATTGCTCCGCGGTGAAACCCTATCGCAAGAATGGCTTCGGAAAAGCGAGCGCGATTTCTATACAGGTCATAAGCCGGGAGTGCTATTGAGGCTAAAATCCCAATGATAGCGACAACTATCATGAGCTCTATGAGGGTGAATCCTGTTTGTTTGCTCTGGAGCATTGGACTGCCTTTATGTCTCGCAAATTTTAGCGGAGGTATGGCTTACTCAATATGCTTAGGAGTTAGATAAGTATCGTTAATATAAGTATCGTTAAAAAAGTTAAGACGGGATATTTTTTTACTTCATGACTTCGAAGCTGTAGAAAACTTCCAAGTATTTGAAATGCTGGCACCGCAATGGGTATTGGGTGCCAGCTATTTCGAACTCAAGTGAGACTTGAGTTAACTAAGCTTGATCAGCTAGTTCTAGCAAAAACCGCTAGTGAGGCAGGTGCCGCCTTCAGCCCACTGTACAGGAGGAGTGATGCTCTGCGCAGTTAGTGTGTAAGTGACGCCATCAAGAGGTGTGCCATCATCGCGCCAAGTCATAGTTATCGCGCCGTCAGCAACTGTAGAGCCGTGTAGTAGTGTAGTTACAGTAACGGTGGCTGGGATACCAAGCGCGGCTTGATCGAGGTCACCAATAGCCGCAGGGCTGCGAGTTTGAATACCAAGCTCGATAGCAGTCTTGAGAGGCGTTACCGCAAGAACCAGCTCAGAGAATGCAGCGCGGTTTGAGTAGTTTTGGTAAGCAGGAAGTGCTACCGCCGCCAGAATACCGATAATCGCAACAACGATCATCAGTTCGATTAGTGTAAAACCATTTTGTACTTTTTTCATTTTCTATCTCCAGTATAAATAACTATAAAATTAAAATCCGGGCCGCAAATCAGTAGCGGGTGACTAAGTAGATACATTTTCCGTGCCAGAAGCGCCAAAAATTTCAAGTTATTGATATAATTGACTAAATTCTCATCTGTAATAATCCTCCCACGGTTTGCAGCTTGTCATGAGCTGACAATTGCGAATTAAACTGACAAAAATTGTCAGCAAATCACTGTTCGGGCAACTAGCAGGCTGCAAGGAGCGGGTAGGGAGGCCTATGAGAGATTGCTTATATCCCTTCTGCTCTCTTACACTAGTGCCACCATCAATAAGTCGCAGAGCGGACCCCTACAATCGAAGTCAACAAGCCCAGCTCAGCAACAACGGCCATCGAGACAAAGCATCTGCTACGTTTTGCTGCTCTGCTCGCCGTATTGATGGTTCTCGTAATTCTAGTCTACTCGCCAGGGGTAGGCGGTCCATTTTTGTTCGATGACTACAGGAATCTCAGCCCAGTTGGAGAAGAGGGTGGGGTCTCTGATTGGTCCACGTTCAGAAAGTTTGTCTTTGGGAACCCCTCTGGACCGAGCGGTCGCCCCGTTTCCATGCTGTCGTTTCTAATAGACGCCCAAGACTGGCCGGCTAATGCCGCTTCCTTTAAATACACGAATATTATGATTCATGTGCTTAGCGGCCTCGTGCTTTGCTGGTTTGCCAGCGAATTATTTCAAATTCTGGGTATAACAGTACAGCGCAGCGCCATGCTGGGCCTCTTGGTTGCGGCTCTATGGCTATTGCATCCGCTCAACGGGAGCACGACTTTGTATGTTGTGCAGCGCATGGCCCAGCTAATGACGCTTTTTGGTCTCAGTTCCCTGCTTTGTTACCTGAAAGGTCGGCGGCTTGTTTTGTACAATCCGAAGAAGGGGATATTTCTGCTCTGTCTTTGTCTATTTCCCTTTGCTTTGCTATCTGTGCTCAGCAAGGAAAATGGCGTGCTGCTACTCCTGCTGATTGTAGTTTTCGAGTTCAGTATTTTTCGATTCGAGCCTAGAAACCGTGAGCTAATCGTTTGGTTCCGGGTAGCTGTGCTAGCGCCCTTGGCAGTTATAGGAATTTATTTAGTGCTTAGTTTTGCCGACTCTGTAGCGGCTTATGAATACAGGCATTTCAGCCTCTTCGAGCGGCTGTTATCTGAGTCTCGGATTCTGGTAATTTATTTGTCTAAGATTCTTCTGCCGATAGATGCAGGGGTAAGCTTGTTTCATGATGACTTTCAGATTTCCACGTCTTTACTCAATCCTCTCAGTACACTCTTTTCAGTTTTATTTCTATTGGGGCTCGCCGGCGTAGCTTGGTTTTGGCGAAAATCACAAGCCGTGCTATTTCTAGGAATTGCATGGTTTTTTGTGATGCAACTCTTGGAGTCTAGCTACTTGCCTCTAGAGTTGTACTTCGAGCATAGAGATTACATGGCAATGATTGGGCCCATTATTGCCTGCGTTTGGTATTTGAACGTGCTGTTAAAAAAATCGATTCCGCTGTACCGGAAGCGAGCTGGAATTTTGCTCTTTGCCGTCATGCTAACTTTTATGACGTGGCAGACGTGGTGGAACTCCAGCCTGTGGGGCCAGGGTAGTTATCTTTTAGCTTATTGGGCCGAGAATCAAGCTGATTCTAGCCGGACGCAGGTCGTCTATGCTGACTTCCTCACAGCAAGCGGATATCCACAAGAGGGCCTGCAAAGGCTGAGAAGAGCTCATAACTTGAATCCGCGAGAAATCACCACTCTCTTACATATGTGGAATAATGCCTGCGAGAATGGATTAGTCGCCCCCTACGGGCTTGAAGAAATTAAAGACATGGACGGTTTGGAGTACTACCACAATGATGTCAATCATCACTTAAAGCGGCTAGTACAAAACTTGATTCTGAATAGCTGTAGCTTTCCTAGTCCTGAGGTAATGATAGCGCTTTTTGACGTTGTTGCTAGTTTACCGCTCGTCGATCGGCGCAGGGCCGGCTATCATGTCATCTACTCAGATCTGTTTGTGCATTATCGGCAACTCGATTCTGCCCTGATTCAGCTACGTTACGCATTTGATTTAACTCCTCAGCCGCAAATCCCAATTCGACAGGCGATGCTCAGCGCATCTGCAGCTAACAATTCCGATGCACTATTTTTTCTCGAGCGTGCGAGAGCGGCTGACAGGGAGCAAGCATTCTTGTTACCCTCCTTTGAAGATGAGATCGCAATAATAGAAGCGGATATTAATGCTTTGCTAGATGAACGGTAGCGGGTGCGCCCAGGAATGAATATGACTCAAACTGACCAGAACACTTCGCTATCAATTGTGATCCCAGCGAAGAATGAAGCGGAAAATTTAAAGGGCTTCTTGCCGCGCTTGCTCGCTGTGGTGGAGAAGGCTGAGGTGATAGTAGTAAACGACGGGTCTACCGACGATACGCTGACTATCTGCGAGGCGCATGGCGTTACCGTTATTACTCATCCCTATAGCAAGGGAAACGGCGCAGCCATCAAGACTGGGGCTAAGGCAGCGAAGGGTGAGGTGATTGTTTTTCTGGATGGAGATGGGCAGCATAAGCCCGAAGATATACCCAAAATGCTGGAGAAACTCGCCACAGGCTATGACATGGTGGTGGGGGCGAGAGATAAGCAGTCGCAAGCAGATTCTTTTCGAGCAATTGCAAATGGCCTCTATAACTGGCTCTCCTCTGCAATTACCGGTCATAAAATTCTAGACCTAACATCGGGCTTTAGGGCAGTTAAGGCAGAGAAGTTTAAAGAATTTCTGTACTTACTTCCTAATGGCTTCTCCTACCCCACCACTAGCACTATGGCGTTCTTTCGTGCGGGCTATTCGGTGGGATATATGCCCATCCAGACGGAGCAACGTCTAGGAGAAAGCCATATCAGCCTGTTTAAAGATGGTGTTAGATTCCTGCTTATAATCTTCAAGGTTGGCACCTTGTATTCACCATTGAAAATATTCTTGCCCATAGCCGTTGGGTTTTTCGGTATGGGGGTTCTCAATTATATTTACACTTACACGACTCAGGGAACTTTCACCAATATGAGTGCGGTGTTGTTGATGACGGCAGTTATCGTCTTTCTGATTGGCTTGGTGTCGGAACAAGTTACAGCGCTGATGTACAAAGACAGCGATCGGGACTGACGTTCGATTGCTGGCGATTGTGACGGGCCCTACATTAACAGCGAAGTGGGAGCCACAGTTAAGCTGCGGTTCATTTATCTCGGTCTATCGTAGCGACGTATTATTTATAGGGCCATGTCATTAAGTTGCTGGTTTATGAGTGTTTTTTGTAACATCGACTTGTCAGGATGGATGCAGTTACTTGATAAAATGACTAATGTAGTTTATGTTTACGCGGTTCTCGAATCAGCCCGATCACTAAGATGGGATTGATAGCCAGTTGCATAAAATACAGAATATTTACCTAAGGGGTACGCAGGGCTGAAACATGAGTTTCGCTTTCTGCAGAGGAATAAAACGATGAAAAATTCGATGAAAATAGTTATGGCATTGTTGGGTCTTGCGCTAAGTCAGATCGCTATGGCTGAAGACAAGACTGTGAATGACGGTGTTTTCACTGCCGCGCAGGCAGAGATGGGCAAGAGCGTCTACGAGAAGAGTTGTAAGACATGCCATGACTTGCGCTTTTATCGAGACACCCTGAAATCTTACGCCGATCAACCAGTGATTTGGTTGTGGGAGTCAATAGTGGGAACGATGCCAGCAGATAATCCTGGCTCCTTGATGCTGAGTGAGTACACAGACTTGATTGCCTATTTCTTATCTGAGAATGGTTTTCCCGCTGGCGAGCATGAGTTGGACCCAGACAACGGTATGGATTCCATTAAGATTTTAAAGCCCTAGCTCGTAATAGATCTAACAATAGTCCAGAAGTAAAAATGCCGAACCTAGTTCGGCATTTTTTTTGTTATTCTTTCTCAGGTCTTTCTTTCGTTTTTTTTAGAGCGCTGCTAGTCTGCGCAGTCGTCCAAGATTTTTCTAATCTTTTTCTTATCACGAGTCTCTATATCTAGATCGTAGTTGGTGGCAATCGCCTGCCACATGCCAGCGTATGCGCATTGAAATTCTTTACGCGGTAGATAGCGATCTGGGCCTCGTTCGCGTTTCTTCTTGATCTCTCGCTTATCAACCAACATCAAATTGAGCGGATCGTTCGCAAATTGTAATTTCTTCTGTTCTGGCCAGCGATCTCCGCCATGTGTATGTGCATACATGAGCGGGATAACATGATCTATGTCGATCTGGACGGCTATCTTGAATATCTTGCCGGTATATTCGTCTAGCCACTCACCACTACGAACCACACAATTGCGTGGGTTGGTGTATCGAGCCTCAGTCCTGCTAGTGAGAATTAATAATTCCTGCCGAGTCGACTGACAATCATTGTCAAAGTCGACTTCGAAGTCCCAGTCATCAGTATTGAAAAACTTTTCTCTCTCGCGACGATTTGTCGAGAACGTATCACTGGTAGTTCTGCCAATGCCGAAGGTGTCCGGCATTTCGCATCCTCTTAGATGACAGTGATAATAAGGACCGTCATAGTGCCCACCGTTAAGGTCTAAATTTCCAGCATCACCCATTGCCACAGCTGGAATTAGCAGCAGTCCGATTGAGAGAAGGTTTTTGCACAAGGCTCTGTATAGCATCGATTCCCCCTGAATATCTTAGTCGGAACAGTTTTAAAGAGTGCTCGCGATGCTCGTTATTCCAGTGCTCATTCTAATACTTATTCTAATGCTCATTCTAATAATAATGAGAGATCTATAGCTTGGCAATTTTTGGTTAGTGCGCCTAGAGAAATATAATCTACGCCAGACTCGGCAATAGATACCAGCATATCTGCATCTATGCCTCCGGAAGCTTCTAATTTCAAGCGCCCTTCATTTAAACTCACGGCCTGCAGCGTGTTGCTGAGATCGAAGTTGTCGAGCATGACGATGTCGGCCTGCGCAGCTATGGCTAGTTCCAGCTCAGCCAGGTTCTGCACTTCGATCTCAACAGCTTTGTTCGGATAGAGTGTTTTAGCTTTAGATATAGCTGCATCGATACCACCGCAGGCGGCGATGTGGTTCTCCTTGATAAGAAAAGCGTCAAACAAGCCCATCCGATGATTGAAGCAGCCTCCGATACGCACTGCGTATTTTTGTGCGGTGCGGAGGCTAGGCAGGGTTTTTCTTGTGTCCAGTAATTTTACCGATGTGTGGCTTACGAGGGCTGCATAGTGCTGGCTTATCGTGGAGACAGCGGAAAGTGTTTGCAGGAAATTCAAGGCGGTTCGCTCGGCAGTTAGAATGCTGCGTGCCGAACCAGCAATATGGGCAAGTGTCTGATCAGGGGAAAGCTTACCTCCCTCCTCGATATTCCAATCTACAGTGAGCGAGCTGTCGACTTGATGGAATACTTCGTCTGCCCAAGGTCGTCCACAGAAAACTCCGGTATCTCTGCTTATAAGTTTTGCCGAGATAGTTTTATCGATTGGGATAAGTTCAGCTGTGATGTCGCCTGTGCCAACATCTTCCTGCAGGCAAAAGGTGACGAGCTTGGCTATGTCGGGAGGGGGGATAGGGGGCATGTTTTCAGGACTCCGGATAATGTCGAAGCGTCAGTTCATCGCCGCTCTGACTAAATTCTATTTGGCGCAATGCGCTCATGCCTAGCAAGATAGTATCGCCGGCCATGCTTGTAGTGATGCTTGCGTTGACGCCTTCTAGTACGATGTTACCTAGAGTCAATTCGTCAACTCGGGTTGAATAGACGGTGACTACACCATTCGCTGTTGATGCTCGAGATGTGTTGCCGCGTTGTAGACCAGCGGCTAGAGCGATTGACTCGGGTATTGCAACGTCGGTGGCGCCAGTGTCCAATAAAAAGAGGACGGGCACATTATTCACGGTACCGCTTGCCACATAATGACCCTGCCTGTTTTGTTGTAAGACGACTTCCCGTATCCCTGAATTTAACTCCATCGACAGCGGATTTTGATTCGGGTTTGCCATTTGTTGTATCTGACCTTCAAAGAAGAAAGTTAGGCCGCCTAGCCCTAGCACGAAACTAAAAATTAGCATGCCCTGACCAATGCGTTTGCCTGGAGGAGGGGTATTTTCTGTCGTTTGCTGGGACATTTTGAAGATTATGTCTTATCCCACTTGGAATAGAAAGTTGTGAGCTCAATCATGGTTTTGCAAGAATATTTCTAAGCTAAGCCCTTGAGTTTCTTCCAAATAGCGGTCAATTCTCCGGTCTGTGAACAGTGTCATGCTTTGCTTGAGGTCCGGGTGATATAAGAAACCCTGAAATGCTTATAAATTTAAACAGAGCGCTAGTCCGATAAATCATGCCCATAGTCTCAATGCTAAGCCAAGCTACTAAACATCAATCTGCGGATACAGCGCTGATCGAGAAAGCCGGCTGGGCGCTACGGCAGCGACTTCGGAAACAAATGAATCAATTGACAGGCAGTTTCTTCGATGAGGTTGACGACTTCGTTTTTGAGGCGGGCAAGCAGGGCCAGTTCACAGAAGGTGGCGACTACCTAGGTGCGATGCGGGAGATTCGGGCCAAGCAAGTTTTGTTCGAGGAGACCTTCCTCGATGCTGTCTCGGAAAATATGGAGCGCAATAGTTCGCAGTTTGAATGTTCTGCAGCATCGAGTTCAGAATCGCCGGTTATCTTCGAGAGCATGGAGATAGAGCTTGCGGTAAGCACCATGGCGCGAAAGGCGAATAAATACTACTCGTCCTATGTGATGCAGATTGAAGGCCTCACCTCTGCAATTGAAGCTAATAAAAAGAAGCATCTGATCAGCGGTAATATACTCGTTTCATCTGTGCTTCTCGGATTTGTCGAGGCTCAAGACGCGATCAAAGTTAATCTAGAGATTCGATTGGTGTTCATGAAGCTGTTCGAACAGCATTTTCTCATGGAGATGGAAAAATTATTTCTAGATAGCATTAGTATTCTAAACAATATCGACAACAAGCAGTTCGTGGATCGGCTCTACTCTTCCTCTTCTTCTTTTCATGTGCCGGTTGCTAGCAGTTGTACACCAAGCAAGGTGACGACTCACAATTCAGCTACTGATTTTCAGCAAGTTAGGTCTGACTCTAGGGCAGTGGAATCATCAGTTAGCGATGCTTTGCAAGTAGTGGCCGACGTGCCCGACTTTGTGAAGCAGATGGCGGATGAGCATTGGCGGATGGTGTTGTTATTAATTGGTCTCAACAAAGGTGTGTCGAGTCTTGAGTGGCAAGAGGCGGTGCATGTGCTGCAGTTGTTGGTGCTGTGTAGTGCGAATCAGATAGAGACCAGTAAGTTTGATGAATCGCTGCTTGTTGAAAAGCTTAGTCAGGGATTGCGATTGCTGAGAATTTCTATTGATGATGAAGAGCAGTTTATTAATGCGCTCAAAAACCACCTTTCAGGAAAGGTAACGTCGCTTCGGGCTTCGTTCCAAGAGAGCTCCATTGTGCCCGGTATCCGTATAGAGCCCGAGGCTACAGTAAGTCCGTCGGGTGAAAGTATTCTAAATGCCGACGACTTACACGAGATTGCACAGATCATAAGCGGCGAGCCAGTAAATGATGATCATGCGGATAGCGAGGAGAAGGCTCAACTGCTGGATTGCCTTTCTTGTGTAGATGGCATGAGCGCCTGTAGCTCTGTGAAGATGCTAATCAAGGGCAAGCTGCACGATTGCGTTGCCACTAAGAGTGGAGCTCAACATGATGTGTTCGTTATAAGCAATGCGAGCTCGAATAAGAGCGCTAAAAAGATCGCTATTACTCGTAGCCGATTGGGCCTAGCCATTTCCCTTCGCTGTGGAGAGATTCTTCTCTCAGAAGGCGCAATTAAACCAGTGGCTTGTAATATCACTGTCTTTGAGCGCAAGTCGTAGATTTCTTCTTCCCCACACAGTCTACCACGTAGCTTCCCGCATAAGCCCTAAGGGCTTAGTCCGCGCACTTCGCCTAACACGCTAGTATTCTGTGGTAATATCGAGCAATTGTAGCGCGTATGATCTTTCTGAGATTGGACGCCATTTAGAAATCTATTTGTTCGCTGGGCCGTTGCCATGGAACTCTCTATAGCCAAGGACATCCTTATTGGTGCTCAAATTTTGGAGTCGCCGAACCAGAATGCGAGGATGGATAGCACCGATATCGAGTTGTTGGTGATTCACAATATTAGCCTCCCTCCAGGTGAATTTGGTACGTCTGCTATTAAGCAGTTTTTCTGCAATGAACTCGATTGCGAATCTCATCCTTTCTATAGAGAAATAACAGGTCTCAAGGTGTCAGCTCATCTACTGATTGACCGAGAGGGTCGGCTCACACAGTTCGTTCCTTTCAGCAATCGAGCTTGGCATGCGGGAGAGTCACTCTTCTGCGAGAGAAGTGACTGTAATGAATACTCCATAGGCATTGAGCTAGAGGGGACCGATTTTGAGCCATTTACCGATAGTCAGTACACTAGCCTCGCCAATGTGACTAAACTACTGTTGAGCACATACCCGAAGATGAGCAGGGACAAGATTGTCGGGCATAGTGATATAGCGCCGACTAGAAAAACTGATCCTGGTCCTTGTTTTGACTGGGCCAGATACAAGCAATCGCTGTCAGTTTGAGTTGTGGACAGCTCGTTAGCAGGAATAGAAAATGCATGCATCGAAATGTATATTGAAGAAGGATTCGAATGAAATTTCTAGTGATTCTAATTTGTTTGATAGTCAATTATCTCTGGCTCAAGGACTTTGATCGTTTTAACGATGGCTGGTTTTTCCGGTTCAGATGCCGCGTGGAAGACTGGGCTTCAAGCCTCGTAGAAAAAATCCCTCTCGGTTGGCTTGCAGCATTCGTTCTCATCTATGCACTCCCTTTGCTTGCACTCGCTCTAATCTTGTTCATTGCTGCGGGCAGTGTCTTTGGGCTTGTCACTATGATGGTGCATATATTGGTATTGCTCGTTGCTTTCGACCGAACGCAGCCAGGTCAACTAGCGAAGAGTTTTCTTGAGAAGTGGGGAGAAGGTGACATGGTTGCCTGCATTGAATTCCTTAAGCAGGAATTCAATGCAGGCAACCTGCCGAATGCAGATGACAGGGATGGGATCGGCAAGTATTTTAGCAAGCAGCTTGCCTACCGCAGCTTCGAGAAGATGTTCGTTTTGTTTTTCTGGTATATGTGCGCAGGCGCCTTGGGGATCTTGTTCTCCTATATCAGCTACCAGCTACGCGATAGCCATAGGGAGCAGCAGCTGCAGAAGCAGGTCGATTTTATCAACTTGATCATTCAGATATTGGAATGGATCCCGCTTCGGCTTCTTGCGCTCACTTTCTCACTGGCCGGAAATTTTGTGCAGTGCTTCGAGAATGTTCGCGCCTCATTCTGGCGCTTTAGTATTGAGATAAGCAATGCCGATCTCCTCTATGGCTACGCTAACTGTGCGGCGTCTGGCATGGTGATAAATAGCGCCGCTAAAGAGGGGGTCAACACTGAGGCTGAGGATGGGGAGGCTGCAGAGATCCAGGCCATCTTGGGCCTGCTGGAGCGGAGTCAGGCTATCTGGCTAAGCGTGCTTGCCCTAATCACAATTGTTGACTTATAGCCTTTTTAGCTCGGTGCTAGGAAGGTTCGCCGAGTCTTCAAGCTGCAATTTAGTAAATTAATTACTTGAGTAAGTCTGAGGAGATTGTAGTATTGTGCTTTCTAGGCCTCACTCACTCAGGTGTCGGCTATTTTTTTAGTGACGAATATTGAATTTAAGTAATTGATTTATATATAAAAAAAATTAATTGGCAGGCTCGCAATAACAGAGTGTATTTTGTGGTAATGCTACGGCTGGTCGCAATCCCAAATAGAAAAACATAGCGATTTGGGTTAGAATCGTGCCTGTTTTGTTCGCTTATTTACACAAATTGGAAGAGCCGTCTTGGCTCGCGATGGACTCGGAATTTATAGCGCATGACTCGGCAAAATGACGGAAACCCAGAAGAAACCAAGGAATGGCTAGAGGCCTTTCATTCTGTAGCAGATGAAGAGGGCATCGATAGAGCCCAGTATCTATTAGACCGCCTCGCTGACCAGGCGAGCCTTGAAGGTGTCGTTTCATCTGCGGGTTCGGTCAACACTCCTTACCGCAATACAATATCTCCCGCTAATGAAGAGCGTATGCCGGGTGATATGTTCATGGAGAGGGAGATTCGCGGTATTACTCGTTGGAACGCTCTCGCCATGGTGATGCGAGCCAACGAGCGCGATCCCGGCATCGGGGGACACATCTCCACCTTCTCCTCTGCAGCTACGCTTTATGATGTCGGCTTTAACTATTTCTTTCGTGGTCCGGATGGCGAAGACGAAGGCGACCTCATCTATTTTCAGGGGCATTCATCCCCGGGTATTTATGCGCGCTCGTATTTAGAAGGGCGTATGGATGAAGCCAAGCTGGATAGATTTAGGCAGGAAGTAGGCGGAGACGGGCTTTCTTCCTATCCACATCCTTGGTTGATGCCTGACTACTGGCAATTCCCAACTGTATCCATGGGCCTCGGCCCAATTACGGCTATCTATCAGGCCCACGTGCTGAAGTATCTCACTAGTCGAAAGCTTGTGGCTGACAGCAATCGCAAGATATGGGCATTCCTTGGTGATGGTGAGACCGATGAGCCGGAATCACTCGGTGCTATCAGTAAGGCCGGGCGCGAGAAGTTGGATAATCTAATTTTTGTTATTAACTGTAATTTGCAGCGACTCGATGGCCCTGTGCGCGGTAACGGCAAAATCATTCAGGAGCTTGAAGGCGTATTCCGCGGTGCTGGCTGGAATGTGATCAAGGTAGTTTGGGGTAGGCACTGGGATAAGCTGCTGCATGCGGATAAGGACGGCATACTTCAAGCCCGCATGGATGAGGTGGTTGACGGCGAATACCAAAACTACGTTAGTCGCGGTGGAGCCTATACGCGCGAGCACTTCTTCGGAAAGAGCCCAGAGCTGCTGAAGATGGTTGAACATCTCTCGGATGATGACATCATGGCTCTAAATCGTGGTGGCCATGATCCATACAAAGTCTATGCCGCCTATGCTGAGGCTGTGCAGAACAATGGCAAGCCAACGGTCATCCTTGCGAAGACAGTTAAGGGGTATGCTTTCGGCGATACAGCAGAGGCACAGAATGATACTCACTCGGTGAAGAAGCTCGGCATCGAGGGCTTAAAGAAATTTAGAGACCGCTTTGGCATCCCCATAAAAGATGAGGATCTAGAATCGGTTCCTTACTACAAGCCGCCAGAAGGCAGTCTTGAGCTTACCTATATGCGCCAGATGCGCAGCAAGTTAGGCGGACCTGTTCCACAGAGACGTGTGGAAACAATACCGCTTGAGATTCCGGGCATAAGCGCGTTCGAGAATCAAACTAAGAGCAGCGGTGATCGAGAGCTCTCAACCACGATGGCATTCGTACGCATGCTTGCGGCGCTATCTAGAGATAGGGAAGTAGGCGAGCGTATTGTACCTATCGTTCCTGACGAGGCGCGGACCTTTGGGATGGAGGGCATGTTCCGACAGATGGGCATCTACTCTTCCGTAGGTCAGTTATACGATCCTGAGGATTCTAATCAGGTAATGTATTACCGTGAAGACAAAGAAGGGCAGATGCTGGAAGAGGGCATCACTGAATCGGGTGCGTTCTCCGCGTGGCTGGCTGCTGCGACTTCTTATAGTGTCAGCAACTGTCCTCTTATACCTTTCTATATTTACTACTCCATGTTTGGTTTTCAGAGAGTTGGCGATCTGTGTTGGGCCGCAGGCGATTCTCAGGCACGCGGTTTTCTGATCGGCGCTACTGCTGGCCGCACGACACTCAATGGTGAAGGCCTGCAGCACCAGGATGGCCACAGCCATATTTTGTCCTCCACGATTCCCAACTGTGTTTCCTACGACCCAGCTTATGCTTATGAACTCGCAGTTATCGTTCAGGATGGCTTGCGTAGAATGTATAAGGAGATGGAGTCCGTCTTTTATTACATCACCACTATGAATGAAAACTACCAACAGCCCGCGCTGCCGAATGGGGCAGAAGAGGGCATCATCAAGGGTATGTATTTGCTTGAAGACGGAAGTAGTAAAGCGTATAAGACGGCGAAGCCTAAGTCAGATCAGCGGCTTCGACTGCTTGGCAGCGGTACCATCCTGCTTGAAGTAAGGAAGGCCGCCGCGGTGTTGCGTGCAGACTACGCTGTGTCAGTTGATGTGTGGAGTGTGACTAGTTTCAATGAGTTGCGGAAGGACGCGCTAGCAGTAACGCGCGAGAATATGCTGAACCCAAGCAAGAAGGCGAAGCTTCCTTACGTAACTGAGATGCTTGCAAAGCAGAAGGGGCCGGTTGTTTCAGCTACGGATCATATGAAGGTGTATTCCGATCAGATTCGAGAATTCGTTCCCGAAGCTTTTAGAGTATTGGGTACAGATGGTTTCGGTCGCAGCGACAGCCGCGAGCAACTTCGGCATTTCTTTGAGGTCGATTGTAAGTTCATCGTGCTGGCTGCGTTAACCGAGTTGAAGGAAGTGGGCGTAATTACTGCAAAGCAGATCACCGATCATATGAAGAGTAGCGGGATAGATCAGGGTAAGCTGAACCCGCTTGGGCAGTAATCGATACAAAATATAATTGAGAATATTCAGGAGCCGTAGTCAGTGTCAATTGAGAATATAAAAGTTCCAGATTTAGGGGACTCCAGTGAAGTAGAAGTAATCGAGTTACTAGTCTCGGTTGGCCAATCTGTGGAGGAGAACGACTCGCTTCTAGTCTTGGAAAGCGATAAAGCTGCCATGGAGATCCCGGCGCCTATGGCCGGCGTAGTGAAGAGTATTTCGGTGAACTTGGGTGATCAGGTTAGTACTGGTAGTGAGGTGCTCTCGTTAGAAGTTGCTGAAAGTAGCAGTCAAGACTCCGCTCCAGCCGAAGCAGTAGAAGAGCCAGAGCCTGCTGCGGAACCGATTAAAGAAGGGCCCTCAGCTGAGCCAGCCCCTTCGGCTCCAGCGGCTGCGTCTACTTCAACATCTCAGACTATCGAAGTCCCGGACTTGGACACTGATGATGAAATCGAGATCATCGAAGTCCACGTTAAAGAGAAAGATACAGTCGAAGTCGATGATGTGTTAATTACACTCGAGTCCGATAAGGCTGCTATGGATGTGCCAGCGCCCTATGCAGGCGTCATAGAATCATTGTTAGTCGCGGTTGGAGACAAAGTTAAGACTGGTTCACAGATTGCAAAACTTATGGTGACTGCGGCAGAGTCTAAGCAAGAAGCACCTGCGGTGAAGGAAGAAGCGCCTGCGGCGAAACAACAAGCGCCTGCGGCTGCACAAGAAAGAGCGCAACCAGTTGAGACGGCAGCGCCTCAGCCTGTTGAGTTTGATGGAGAACCTTCTAAGAAAGTTTATGCAGGCCCTGCTGTGCGGAAAATGGCCAGAGAACTAGGTGTAGATCTTGGGCAGGTTAGGGGTAGCGGTGCAAAATCTCGAATCTTAAAAGAAGACGTGCAGGAGTTTGTTAAGAGTAGAATTAATGCGCCTGCAGGACAGGGCGTTTCGCCGGCGGCTGCGATGCCAGACATAGATTTTAGTCAATTCGGTGAAGTAGAGCAGGTTCGGCGAAGCAAGCTACAGAAGCTCATCTCGGTAAACATGCAGCGTAACTGGAGCTGTGTACCACATGTCGCTCAGTTTGATGAGATCGATGTTACAGATCTCGAAGAGTTCAGGAGCGATTTGAAGGGCGAAGCGGAACGTCGCGGTGTTAAGCTGACATTTTTGCCATTTTTGTTGAAGGCTTGTGCAAGGGCTTTGGTGGAGCATCCCCAGTTTAATGTTTCGCTGCATTCTTCCGGCGAGTATGTTATCCAGAAGAAGTATGTGCATATCGGCATGGCAGTTGCGACCGAAGCAGGGCTGGTAGTGCCTGTTATCAGGAATGTCGATCAGAAGACGATCTGGCAATTGGCAGAAGAAGTTATCGAACTATCCAACAAGGCTAAGAATAGAAAGCTGAAGGCTGATGAGATGCAAGGTGCTTGCTTCACGATTTCCAGCTTGGGCGCTATCGGCGGTACAGGATTTATTCCGATCGTTAACGCGCCTGAGGTAGCAATCCTAGGTGTTGGAAAAACTGCAATCAAGCCTGTCTATATAGATGAAGAGTTCGTTCCACGAAAAATCTTACCGATTACGCTGTCCTATGATCATAAAGCGCTCAACGGCGTAGATGGCGGCTTCTTCGCCACCTATCTTGGGAAATTACTTAGTGATGTAAGACATCTAGCGCTATAGCCTATATATGGCTGCAACTAAGCTAGTTGGTTCCGAAGGAATTAGGCGGGGTAGAAAAGTCTGTGGTCGCCGTTGCTAACAGATTTAATGTGGCAGCCATAGGCTTCGCTCAAGTTCTCTTCGGTCAGCACATCGGCACTTCTTCCGACTAGTGACTCACCTCCTTCAAGCAATAGAATTATGTTCTCGCAAAACCTGAGCGCGAGATTGATGTCGTGGGTTGCCATGATCAAGCTGGCGGAAGTCTCGGCAATTTTATTTGTGAGTACCGATAATAGCTTGACCTGAAAGGCGACATCCAAATGATTGCTCGGTTCGTCTAGCAAGAAAAGCTGCGGAGTCTGAGCTAGCAGCATGGCGAGAGCTAGTCTCTGTAGCTCGCCTCCAGACAGAGTGTCAACGGCGCGTTCCTTTAATTGATCTAGGTCGAAGGCTGCTAAGGCGTTTTCGGCGATCTCAATGTCTTTTTTATCGTCCCATAGCAGCGACTGAGTGTGTGGGTGGCGTCCTAGCATTACCGTTTCGAAAACTGTTGCCGGCAGTGCTTCTATGCCTTGCTGAAACAGTATTCCCACTTTACTCGCGAGGGTTCTTTGCTTTAGATCATAGACACTGTGGCCATCTAGCTGAATGCTTCCTTGATTTGCAGGTCGCTGTCCTATCATGGCATGTAGCAAAGTGGTTTTTCCGGCTCCATTTTTTCCTAGCAATCCCCAACTCTCACCTTCCTTAATCTGTACATTAAAATCTTGGCAAAGAATTTTGTCTGCAAGCTGAAGTTTTAGGGACTGAATTTTCAAGTTCGCCATGCTATTTCCGAATTGTAGATCGTAGAATCAAGATAAAGGCAGGTACACCGATGACGGCGGTAACCACACCAACGGGAAGCTGCTGTGGAGCTATCAGCGTCCTAGCTAGACTATCTGCCAGAACGAGAAAGCTTCCCCCAAGCAAGATGCAGGAGGGTATTAATATGCGATGGTCGCGTGCTCCCACCAAGCGCAGCATGTGAGGAATTATCAGGCCAACAAATCCGACAGACCCTGCTATCGTTACGGCAGTTGCTGTAAACACTGAGGCGGAAAAGAATAATATTAGCCGTAGTGATGGCACATTAACTCCCAGGCTTACCGCCAATAACTCACCTCTTATGAGCACATTTAATGAGCGACTGACGGCAACGCCGCCAACTAGTCCTATAAGCAATAGCAGGTAGTGAGCAGGATTGACGCTACTCTGGCTCAAGTCCCCCATCAGCCAAAACAACATACTCTGCACGTTATTGGTGGAGCTTGTGGTGAGCAGGATATTAATCACTGCACCCCAGCCCGCAGAAACTACCACCCCCGTGAGTAGCAGTCGTGTCACAGACCAGTTACCAAACTTATTCGCAATGCCAAAGACTAGAAATATGGAAAATAGGGCGCCAGCGAAGGCGGCGTTCGATAGCCAAAACCCTGTTGCGCCAATAAGTATCGCCGAAAGTGCCCCGACGGCGGCACCGCCAGAGATACCTAAGATGTAGGGGTCAGCGAGGGGGTTGCGTAGCAGTACTTGCATGATTGCGCCGGAGAGCGCCAGCAAGCCGCCGGTTACGAACGCGGCCAGCGTTCGAGGTATACGAATTTCTTGTAGCACCTGCGAGTTGAGGCTGGGTTCTGACGAAAAGATACTCTGGACGAACTGAGTCACTGGTATGTCAACGCTGCCGCTAAGCAGAGAGAAAACGATGCTAATCACGGAGAAAACTGTTAGCGCTATCAGTAGTAGTATCTGCTTTTGAGCGATCAAAAGTGCTTTCCCAAGGTTCTGTGAGCTGCGTGTAGTTTTCGTGAATGAGCCGCGAAAATTCAGCATTATAGTGGCTTGGTCGATCTTATCATTTAATGTGTTGCATTCACTATTAATGATAAGCTGCTTATTCGCATTAGCCTTGGATCCTAGGTGGGTGCCAATTTACAATGACAGCGCAGATTGATTTTGTCTGTCTATAGATAGGAGTTGAGCAAGCGATGCCTTCGTTCGATATAGTTTCAGAAGTTGATATGCATGAATTGAATAATGCTTTAGATCAGTCCAATCGGGAGGTGGGTACGCGTTTCGATTTCAAAGGTATTGATGCATCCTTTGAGTTGAACAACGATTCGGATATCACCGTAACTGCCGAGGCCGACTTTCAAATTCAGCAGATGTTAGAAATGCTGCGCTCGAAGATGGTGAAGCGCGGCATCGATATCAAGAGCCTCAAAGAAGGCGAAGTGCAATTGCTTGGCCAGAAGGCAAGTATGATAGTAAGCGTGCAGCAAGGAATCGAGACAGACATTGCACGCAAGATTGTGAAGACTGTTAAAGAGGCCAAACTCAAAGTACAAACGGCGATCCAAGGTGAGAAGCTGCGGGTAACTGGCAAGAAGCGCGACGATCTTCAGCAGGTCATGGCCTTGCTCAAGGATGGCAGTTTTGGCGTGCCTTTGCAGTACGATAATTTCCGCGACTAGGCCGTTCTACCGTCTCGCGCCTTAGGCGATCTAGGAATTTACTTTTGTCACAGCAACTGTCATTTGCAGATTCGATTCGAGCGCTAAGAGATAGGCGTTTTCTGACGATTCTATTGTTTGGATTCTGTAGTGGCTTTCCCTACGTACTGACCGGCTCTGTTCTGACGCTGTGGTTGCAGGAAACCGGCTTCTCTCGTTCTACTATTGGTTTTATCGGTGCGGTCGGGACCGTCTATGCTATCAATTGGATGTGGGCTCCGTTTGTTGATCGGATAAAACTGCCGATTCTGAATCGACTGTTTGGTCAGCGGCGATCCTGGATTTTGTTGTGCCAGATTGCTATTGCTCTTTTGCTGTTTGCGATGAGTCTGGGCGACCCTAGAGAGAATCTGCTCTATGTGACGCTAATTGCCGTTGCGATTGCCGCGTTCGGTGCGACTCTAGACATCGCCGTCGATGCCTATCGTATTACTATATTCTCCCGTGATGAGATGGACGCGAAGATGCCTTACGCTGCTGCGATGGCTACTAGCGGTTGGTGGGCTGGCTATGGATTTGTCGGTGGAGCCTTGGCTTTAGCATTAGGCGGCGAAACGATTGGGCTCGATTGGTCCGCTGTCTACCGCTACTTGATATTGGTTTATCTATTTATATTCGTATTCGTAATTTTCGTGCCAGAACCGCTAATCGAGGAAGCCGATCGCATTCCGGAGGCTGATAATAAATCTGAAAAAACGCTAGAGAGCTGGGTGGCAGAGTACTTCGTAAGACCCTTCAAGGAATTTTTTGACCGTTGCGGATTTCGTTTGGCTTTTGCTGTGTTGATATTTTTGCTCGTATTCAAGCTGGGCGAGGCTATGTTGGGCCGCATGTCTCTAGTTTTCTATGTTGAAGTTGGTTTCACTACAGATCAAATTGGTTTCTATCAGAAATTTTTCGGTGGATTAGTAACAGCAGCATTCGCGATTTTGGCAGCGGTGGTCAACACTCGGTTCGGTGTTATCAGGGGCTTGTTTATTGCTGGTGTGGCGATGGCTGCTGCAAATTTATTGTATGCACTGATTGCGTTAGTTGGGCCTAGTGTGAATTTACTAATGCTAACTCTGGTGATCGATAATTTCTTCGTAGCCTTTTCAACGGTAGCCTTCGTTTCTTTTGTGTCCTATTTTACCAGTCGTACCTATACGGGAACGCAATACGCTTTGATGGTCTCCATATCCAATCTCGGTAGGACAACACTGGCGGCAGGCAGTGGTGCGCTGGTGGACTTTCTGAACGGTGATTGGGCTTTCTTCTTCGTGCTGACCAGCCTGATGGTTATTCCAGGACTCTGTCTGTTGCTTTGGGTCGGGAAATTAATGACATCCTACGAGCCTGAACGGAATGCTCAAGCCGTTTCTTGAGTCCAGCCATATTTCTTTAGCGAGAATCTGCCGTTTACAAACACCACTCCTTCAGCCTCTAGCTTGCTTTTCTGTATCTGGTATTCACGGCTACCGCTGGGAAAAGAGAGTTTCCCCTGAGAATTCGCAACTCGGTGCCAAGGGAGCTTGGTTCCGGCTGGAAGATTTTTCATTGTATGGCCTACGTATCTCGCATAGCCAGGCAGTCCAGCCAATCTCGCAATTTGACCATAACTAGAGACCTGGCCCTTAGGAATCTGGTAGACGATTTGCCAGATCTTCTCTTTGTTGTTGAGTCCTGATTCGTCCATAAGCAATAGTTGGCGTATCCGCTATCGTGCTAAAGTAGCTCCATTATAAATTCAACTGAGGTTGCTCGTGCATTTTCTTTTCATCTTTTTTATCGCCGTGCCTCTAGGTGAGATGTTGCTGTTATTTGAGGTCAGCGATCGAATCGGCTCCCTGACAACACTTGGATTGGTGGTGGCAACGGCGGTTATAGGTGTGCAGATTCTGAAGCGGCAGGGATTCGCGACACTAAGCCGTGCGAGTCAGAAGTTACAATCCGGTCAATTACCGGCACAGGAGATCGTTGAGGGTATGCTGCTCGCTGCGGCGGGAGCGCTTCTGTTAACTCCCGGGTTTATCACCGACACGATAGGTTTTGTCTTGCTAACGGCTCCACTACGCAGACCGATTGCACGCTATGTGGTTCACTCAGGTATGGTCAAGGCGATGGGTGGTTCAGCCTCAGGAACTGGTTTTACTCATTCCAGCAGTAGAAGCGGCCGACAGGGGCAGCCAGACGGCGCGAATATTTACGAGGGCGACTACCATGAAGAATCGGCTTCCCTGCCCGAAAGTGAGCGAAGCTCTGATAGTGATGTGCCTGGGAAAGACTAATAAAATCAATTAGATAGAAAGATTCTACTTATAGCCTCGAAAAAAGCCTCGAAAAATACCTCAAAAGCATTGAATTTCCTACGACTATCCCCATTAAGTTGTCATCAACTAATTTGCGTGGGACGCCTGAAATAGCTGCCTGCGCTACAGATTGGTAATTTGAGGATGGTTACTCCAGCCACCGAGCTTGGGGTGATTGCTTTCAGTACTGTTAATCAAATCGTTCGATTTGGGAGAGATAAATAATGAAGATTCGGCCTTTACAAGATCGCGTTGTCGTTCGACGCATGGAAGAAGAATCAACTAGCGCAGGAGGCATCGTGCTTCCAGGTTCCGCTACTGAAAAGCCAGCGCAAGGTGAAGTTCTAGCTGTTGGCCCTGGCAAGCGTCAGGAAAATGGCGATACTCAGCCTGTGGATTTGAAAGTTGGCGATACCGTGGTTTTTGGAAAGTATTCCAGCAATACAGTAAAAATTGGTGATGAAGAGTTATTGATTTTGAATGAAAGCGAAATATTCGGCGTTATCGAGAAGACGAAAAAGAAGAAGTAGAACTTCAGTTTTCGACTCCAACAATCATTTAGACAAGACAGGAATTTTTAAAAATGGCTAAAGACGTAAAATTCGGTGATGCAGCTCGCCAAAAACTTCTGAAGGGCGTAAACGTCCTTGCAGACGCTGTGAAAGTGACATTGGGCCCTAAGGGTCGCAACGTTGTTTTGGATAAATCTTTCGGCGCGCCTACCGTGACTAAAGACGGTGTATCCGTAGCGAAAGAAATTGAACTTGAAGACAAGTTTGAGAATATGGGTGCGCAGATGGTTAAGGAAGTTGCATCACAGACTTCTGATGTTGCCGGCGACGGAACGACAACAGCTACTGTTCTTGCTCAGAGCATCTTGAACGAAGGCTTGAAATCTGTAGCAGCGGGTATGAACCCGATGGATCTTAAGCGCGGTATCGATAAAGCCGTTGTTGCCCTTGTTGAAGAAGTTGGCAAGCTTGCTAAGCCCTGCACAAATTCGAAGGCGATCGCTCAGGTAGGTACTATTTCCGCGAACTCTGACGAGCAAGTCGGCCAAATCATCGCCGAGGCGATGGACAAGGTTGGTAAGGAAGGCGTTATTACAGTTGAAGACGGGTCTGGACTCGAGAACGAGCTAGACGTCGTTGAAGGTATGCAGTTCGATCGCGGTTATCTGTCTGCTTACTTCATCAACAACCAAGAAAGCATGAGTGCCGACCTAGAAGATCCATTGATTCTTCTGGTAGACAAGAAGATCTCTAATATTCGAGACATGCTTGGCCTTCTCGAAGGCGTTGCTAAGTCTGGACGTCCTCTGTTAGTGATAGCTGAAGACGTTGAAGGCGAAGCGCTAGCGACTCTTGTTGTGAACAATATGCGTGGCATCGTAAAGGTTGTAGCAGTTAAGGCTCCTGGCTTTGGCGATCGCAGAAAATCTATGCTTGAGGATATCGCTATCTTGACTGGCGGTACTGTGATTTCAGAAGAAGTTGGTCTGAGTCTCGAAGGCGCGACAATTGACGATCTTGGTTCAGCGAAGCGCGTGCAGATCAGCAAAGAAAACTCAACGATCATCGATGGCGCTGGCAACGGCAAGGCTATCAAGGGCCGCGTATCACAGATTCGTGCGCAGATCGAAGAAACTTCTTCTGACTACGATCGTGAAAAACTTCAGGAGCGTGTTGCTAAGCTTGCCGGTGGTGTTGCTGTGATTAAGGTTGGCGCGAGCACTGAGATGGAAATGAAAGAGAAGAAAGCTCGCGTAGAAGACGCGTTGCATTCAACTCGTGCTGCCGTTGAAGAGGGTGTAGTTCCTGGTGGTGGTGTTGCTCTGGTACGCGCCTTGCAGAAAATTGAAGGCCTTAAGGGCGATAACGATGACCAGAACGTTGGTATCGGCTTGTTGTTGAAAGCTGCTACTTCTCCTTTGCGTCAGATCGTATCTAATGCTGGTGAGGAAGCTTCGGTTATCCTTGATAAGGTTAAGGCTGGCAAGGGCAACTATGGCTTCAACGCAGCGACTGGTGAATACGGCGACATGATTGCGATGGGTATTCTTGATCCTGCTAAAGTGACTCGTACTGCGATTCAGGCGGCTGGTTCTGTTGCTGGTTTGATGATTACTACTGAGTGTATGGTTACTGAATTGCCGCAGGAAGGCGGCGGTGCGCCTATGGGTGGCGGTATGCCTGATATGGGTGGCATGGGTGGAATGCCCGGCATGATGTAAAATCGGCCTCTGGGGCGGTCTTGAGCCTCTCTGGCTTCGTTGCTTTAGGACTTCCGATGCTCATGTATGCTCGTATACACTGCGCTTCGGCTTCCTAAAGCGCCTCGCCAGAGAGGCTCAATCCTCACCCCAGAGACCGATTTTGAAGACTGGTTGATCGGAGTTTCGATCACAAAAAAAGGCAATACTGCAAAGTATTGCCTTTTTCATTTCTGCTTATGATGAAATTAACGTTTAAGCGTTTTCTAGGCTCTGGTTTGCGAAGTCCCAGTTTACTAGCTTGTCTAGGAATGAGTTTAGGAAGTCTGGTCTGCGGTTTTGGAAGTCTAGATAGTAGGCATGTTCCCATACGTCGCAGACTAGGATCGGGGTTGCGCCATCGCTTAGGGGGGTCTCTGCGTTTGCGGACTTTGCGATCTTTAGCTTTCCGCCGTCGCTGACTAGCCATACCCAGCCGCTACCGAATTGTCCCGTTCCAGCTGCTATGAATTCTGCTTTGAAGTTGTCGTAGTTGCCGAAGTCTGCGTCTATCTTTGCAGCGATATCGCCAGTCGGGGCGCCGCCGCCGGATGCGCTGAGGCTGTTCCAGAAGAAGCTGTGGTTGTAGTGTTGGCCTACATTGTTAAATAAGGGGCCGCCTGCTTTAGCCGTTTCCTTTACCAGCTCTTCCAGGCTGTTAGCGGAAGTGTTCGCATCAGCCAGTAATTCATTGCCTTTTACTACATAAGCGTTGTGATGCTTGCCGTGATGAATATTCAAGGTGTTGGCAGACATATGTGGTTCTAACGCTTCTTTTGCAAAAGGAAGCTCAGGTAATTCTAGATTCATAATTTCTTCATTCCGTTAGCAGGATACAAATGCAAGGCAAAACACTAGCCCATTCTCTGAATGTTTTTCAGTATTAACAGGGTGTCTGGTAGTGCTACGAGGCGCCTATTTTAGCAGAAAATGGCGGAGGGGAAATGACAGAAATGGTTTTGCTGACTTGGCTAGTGGAAGCTGCACGCACCGAAGCGAAATACGCTAACGGCACGTGTAGCTTGCAGCAGGTTCTAGAGGAATTGCATGATAAGGACGAGCACGGCAGTAAGTGCTAAGCCCATGTGAATTACACCAACTACACTTGTCATAGGTCCTTGCTTTCCTTTAAGGCCGTTAAATGCCAAGCCGAGAATAATGACGAGACAGAGAATCTGCGCGAGACTGCTGACCCCATCGGCCATCGATAGAGGTAGACGTCCTACGCCATCTAGATGAGCCGACGCACCCATGAAAAACAACATGGGAAGAGAGAATAGAGTATTAGTGCGCGATGCGAGTCCAGCTTTGGCGAGAGCGCCTGCGGCTGCCGGATCGGCTTCACCTCCACCGAGCACAGCGTTGGTCGAGGCAATAACAATTTGCTGAGCCGGCCAAATGACCAGCCAGACGTTGAGGAACATTATAGTGCCCAATAACATGCCAATCATGATGTAGAAATTTACTGCGCTGCCAAGAAAGCCCGCGAGAGCCAGACCCGATAGGAAAGTGAGGAGCGCGCCGTAGCGGAACCACCAGAGAGCCCTAGGGACGAGTTTGGAAATAGCTGAAGATTTGGCGGCGGCATCGGTTTCTTTGAAGAACTCTGTCTGCACGAAGTTGAAGTAGTACAGAATGCCGATCCAAGTGATGCCAGCAAAAAAGTGAATCCAGCGAAATAGATAAGATAGTAATTGTTCTAATTCCATTATAGGGCTCCAAGGCTTGTCTATTTAATTGTTTTTGTACCTACAGCTGCGCATGGCACACTGCCGGTAGGCTGCATCGCAGTCTACCACCGGCCAGAATACTTAGCTATTGAGTGATCGCGGGGATGGAATGCCTTGATGATTTCTAGGATAATGCCAGCCTATGAGAGACAACCACGATCTAGGCAATATCCCTCCTATAATCCCGGACCGGGACGATGTTGACACCCATCGGAGTAACAAGCGTGCACAGGGGCAGGACATTGTTCGTCCAGGCTATTACGCCGAGAAGGTAAAGGTCAGTACGTGGCCAGTGCGTATCATGCTGATTCTTATTGTTTTAACGATGGCTGGTGCCGGCTATGGTGCCTACCTGATGTACGGTGAGTATCTGGACAATAGTGAGCAGGCCGAGCTGCGCATCGCCGATTTAGAGCGACGTCTCGCGCTTGCTGGAGAATCTACTGAGGAATCCACTTTCAATATGTTCGAGAGAATGGACTTTAATTTCTCGGAGATAGACAAGCTCTGGGCCGCACGGCGCGTAATTAATGGCTCTATAGAGGATCTGCAGTCTGGGATCGCGAAAATCGGCCTAGTGAATGAAGGACAGAATGAAACCACGGCTGCAAATAGCCAGCAGATAGCCTCGAGCAAGCAGGCAGTAATGGCGAGTGAGACGAAGATCAATGCCTTAAACACCGATGTTGCGGCAATAATGGAATCAGTTAATAGCCTGAACACTTCGGTTCAGGAGCTTGATGCCATGCGCGGTGACCTTTCCTCGATACGTCAGTCGCTCAATAGCGGCGACAGCACGCTACTGGGCCTGGTTGGTAGGTTGGAATATATTGAAGAATCCATGGAGTCTGTGAATGCTCACAGGCTACAGATCAACGAAAGTCTGTTCCGTCTTCAGGAAAATCTCGAAGCGTTACAGATTTCATCAGGCATTCAGTAGCGGCAGTCTCACTCTCCAGTAAAGCGTCCTTGCTCAATATCGCTCAATATAACGGTAAAATTTGCTGGATTCACAATCCGTGATTTTGACCTTGGCAATAGCGCTGCTTTAGGTATAATACGCGCCCTTCAAGGGCTAAAAGCCTTTTGATAGATGCGGATGTGGCGGAATTGGTAGACGCGCTAGATTTAGGTTCTAGT